>Ga0209275_10000537_pt1 | contig 14828 bp, 21 predicted proteins | sample HubBroMetageREF2_FD_188344 | JGI IMG/M metagenome (GOLD analysis project Ga0209275, IMG submission 188344) | Reference soil microbial communities from the Hubbard Brook experimental Forest, New Hampshire, USA - Hubbard Brook CCASE Soil... | ecosystem: Environmental > Terrestrial > Soil >... | reverse complement strand
TCCACTGCTGCTCTGATTGCTACCGGGTGGAGCGAACCAGTTCCCGGGCGGGTTTACCCCCGCTGTGGACCACCGCCTTTCACGGCGCACCCGGTTTCGTCGTTAATTGGGACCTAAGAATCGGCCCGTAAAAGAAAGTTGGAACAGGTGCCCAAACGTAAGCCTGAACAATCTCGGCAAGAATTTTTGGCCAGCGCGCCCGAACGTGAAGCTGCATTCAAACAGCAGGATGCCGCGCGCAAAGCCGAGCAAGAACGTCGGGAACGGATGAACGCAGAGTTCGACGCCGAGTTGGCTGCTGCTGCCGATGATCCCGGATACTGGCGTCGTAAGCGGCTCAAAGCTTCCATCGTGACACTGGTCAGCGAACTCGCCAACGATGGCCCCGTACACCGCTCGCATCTGTACGAAACATTGAATGGCGGCCGGCACAAAGACATCTTCAGTCAGGCAATCGAAGAGCTTCTGGAGGCTGGTGAAATTGTCCAGACTGTACGGCGCAACGGAACTCGAGGACGGATCGGCATAGCCTATGTGCGCGCGCCGCAGTGAAGAGCAAGCACTGGTGCTAAAAGAAAGCGGCACTGACCGTCTTGGAAAATGCTTAGACGCTCAGCTTTCTACAGCGTTCCGGTTCAAGATCACGCAGCAAAGAAATACTCCGATGGTGGCAAATACGATGCCGGGCGAAGCATTCACCAGTTTGGCGTTGATAGTTAGAACTTTGAGCCCCAAATCTATGGAACCCTGTAGCCCAAGAAAAACCATTCCTGCTCCCAAGATAATGACCAACGAAGCCACGATAAAACCTGCCAGGCTTAGGCGGTAGGAAAATTTTAGCTTTAGTTCTTCTAGTTTCAATCGTGCGTGTCCGAGTTCGTTTCCACGAGGGCCGGGATTGGGCGAAGACGTCTTGCTCACTGCTTATTCCTTCTGCAGAGCCTGAATATCGGGGCGGCGGCTCTGTTACCCGTAGATTAACTGGCCGACTGCGGCGTGAGCCACTGACCGTTAGTTCAGTTTTCGGACAGTAGAACCAAAAACCTTCTTTAGGGGAGGCTTTAGCGCCCGGCCTCCCTCGCGGCGAAGAAACTTTGTCTTGAACAATCATCGTCAAAGCGGGAACCCAGCGGGGTTGGACGGTGTCTATACACCTAATGAAGACGTCTGTTTACCTGCGTGCGCTGGCCTCAACTGCTTTTCTCCTATTTCTTTCTCCGTCTCCAGCGTCTGCACAAAGTGGCGTACAACTCCTCCAGAAGATGCAAACAGCATTAGGCGGCAGTGAGCGAATCGCGGCCATTCACGACTATGAAGAGACAGTCCAAGCGCAAACTTGGAACAACGAGGGAAAGCTGAACGGAGAAGTCCGCAAAAGAACTCGGTGGATCGCACCGAATTATCTCCGCCTTGACCAAATCGGCCCCGACGATTCCTACGTTCTCTTCTTCGACGGTAAAACAGGGTGGGAGATACTGCCGGACAAGCGTGTCCTTGCACTAGTTGGGGACGAACTGAAATTTGCTCAGAAGTACCTCTTCGGCATCAGGGTGAAACTTTGGCTAGCTGACCGTGATACTCGCTATTCAATTAGGTCTTCAGCAAGGAACGTTATCCGCATCTCGGACAAGAAAGATGCGACAAACACACTAGACATCACCCTTGACCCGGTCTCGTCGTTGCCAATCAAGCAGTGGGACGGCACCACCGAGACACGCTTAGAAGCATGGGCTGGTGTGCAGGACGTGCGATTCCCCCGTCTGATTTCTCTAGTCCAAAAAGGTGCCACTGTCGCGGTGATTCGCGTAATCAAAATCGAGTTGGACGGTGGCCTCAAAGTCGACGATCTTGCGAGGAAACCTCAAGACTTTATTCCAGTAATGAAATAACAAAATCCTCCCAGCACTCCGGTCGTAGCGTGCGGTGGGCAACATCGTAGTGCGGACCATGCGGAGGCGGACTGTCCGATTGTGGACAGACAGGTCTCTACTGTGGGGCTATCCTATCGAATAGTTGCAACCTGCTTGGCGGAATTAGACGCAATTCTGACTTTACAATCGGGCGGCTCCATTCGAGCCGCCCTTTCTATTTGGGGGAAAGTTCACTGCGCTGTTCAAGGGTAACAATGCATAAATCCGGCCTATAATGTTGCAATGCCACGCGAGTTGGTCTGGGTTAAGCACTCCAATTTTGAGGGCTTCGGATGCTCCGAGTGTCAATGGGTTTTCAAGACCTCTGGTGCGCTCAAGGGAAAAACACTCGACCAAATGAAGCAATCTTATGAAGCAGAGCGCGACAAAGCGTTCGCGTGCCCGATTGAAGGCGAAGAAAGCCTGGATTTGAAGTACGCGATGGAAGTGTTGTTTTAACTAAAGAAGGCTACGATCAAGGCCTCCAGGGCGAAGTGGATTTTAGCTTCGTGGCAAAGCATTGCGTGACAGCGTAGAGTTCTGCCCCCTGCTCCTACTAATAACAGAATGAAGGTGCTGATCTGGGGATGGGTTAATGTTCAGTACTGACAAGGAAGGCGTGAAACACTCGGGCTCCGGTCCGTGTATATAGTTCAGAGAAAGACGTGCACCGTGCCCTATTCGCCCATACATGTTCGGGAGGGTGGTGCGGATATGATGCGATGCGACCGGAAATCATGCCAGCACAAGAGGCACTCTCGAATAACGACGCCACTCTCCTTGTACGGCATCCTGTTGCCACTTACTTTGCACTGACATTCACGATTTCTTGGGTGGGAGCCCTCTTGGTGGCCGCACCACATCTCATGCGTCACGAACCTCTGCCAAAAATGACCGGCATTCTGATGTTTCCGGCCATGCTTCTTGGTCCAAGTATCGCAGGTATCGTTCTGGCCAGAGTCGTTGATGGAAAAGACGGAGTTCGCGACCTCTTTTCGCGAATGTTTCGTGGTCGGTTTCCGACACCCTGGTACGCGACTCTTCTCATTCCTCCTATTCTGGTCCTGACCGTTCTCTTCGTCCTGAAAACATTTGTCTCACCGTCTTACGCCCCCAACCTTTTTATAATGGGCATCTTGTTTGGTGTTCCTGCCGGATATTTGGAGGAGATCGGCTGGATGGGCTATGCATTCCCGAAAATGCGTTCGCAGCAAAATGCGCTGGCCGCGAGTATTTTGCTGGGACTTCTGTGGAGCATTTGGCACTTGCCAGTCATCGACTACCTCGGAACGGCTACGCCGCACGGCGCCTACTGGTTCCCCTTTTTCCTGGCGTTCACTGCTGCCATGACAGCGATCAGGGTGCTGATCTCCTGGACCTATAGCAACACAACTAGCGTGTTGTTGGCCCAGCTGATACATATGAGCTCCACGGGCTCACTGGTCATTTTCAGTGCTCCCCGTCTGACGGCTAGGCAAGAAGTGATGTGGTATGGACTGTATTCGGTCGCGCTGTGGCTCGTCGTTGCGGTCGTCGCCAAGATTTTTGGGAAACGCTTAATGTCCTAAAGAGGCTTTCTACCACTCGGGCACCATTGTTTCAGTCATCCGTCAACCCCGGACGTCACCACCGCTGAATCTGGCCAACCCTTGGTAAACGCACTTACCGGAGATGTGACGAACCAATGAAGCCGACAAATTCCGGCGTCGGCAATCGCCCCGTCCCCGCCATTCGTTTCAAGAATCTTTGCTTTCTTCATAAAGTAAGCAAAGTTATTAAGGCCCTTAATCAAGACGGCTGGGCTAGAATCAGTTTCTGAGCTGAACTATGAAAAACTCCAAACCGAAACGTGAAGATTTGACTTTGGGCGAGCGTTTGCCCTTTGCTGTAGTCGGGATAATCATTATCGTTTACGGCTATGGGCAAATTTTGCGAGGAAAACCCCTATACACGAATTGGCAAGGACAGAACCTTTCTGCACAATTTGTCATCTTCCTCGGTGCGCTATTCCTTTTGGTCGCGATTTTTCCGTCGGGCCGCATCAAGTTTCTCTGGGATACCGGGAAGAAGAAGCACCGCCGCTAACCCACAATGAGTTCAGACGATTCTGACACTAACAAAAAGCAAGGGAGCGTCTCGATATTCCGCTACTTCCTCTCCGCTGGTTTCGCGTATCTTCTTTTCCATTCGGCTCGTGCCTCCCGTAAGTGGATGACAGAACTTTCCTGAGGTGGTTTTCCCAGATTCGCTTCAGGTGCGCACATGTACCGACACGCCCGTCCATATTCCAAGAGTTGTTTGTCGGTCATCTTCCGCATCCGCTCTCGGTGGCGCTCCAAGTCGTCATCTTGTGTGCTGATACCTTGCATAACGTTCGAGCGTAGCAATTCCTGCTTGTTCATGGTGTCCCCAGAAAATTTGTTTGGTAGGAGGACCGGGGAGATATAGAGTACCCGCAACCGGAGGAACAGTGTTGAAAGGAATCCTATTCGGTTTAGGTGTGGCTTGGGGTATTAGTTTGGTGTCGACACTGACGTTGGTCGGGCTGCGTTTGCTGCGCGTCCTCGGTCAGGGAAGCGAGGAATGGCGACGAAGACACCAGAAGGCGGCGGGTACAAAGTAGGCGACCAGATAATCGTGAAACTCGACGAGCGCAGGAAAGTCCACGCTACGATTCGCGCTGTGTATCAAGAAGACGGGAAAACGAAATTGAATATCGATTACGGGCACGAGGAGACGGCGACGATTGAGCTGTGGCAGGTTGAGTGACCTAGGGCTTTTGCAGCCGCTCGATTCGTTTCGTGACAATCGCCGCTACAGCAGTGGGGGTGTACACTGCGTTGCTAGCAAAATGCGGTGTAAGAAATTTAACTGCGGGCACAGGTTCCAATTCTGGATTGCGCCTCGGCTCAAGATGCTTCTCCACATCTGCCAAAAGTGGGCTCAATTTCATCCATCATCTGACAGACGGGCCAATCCTTGGGATCAATTCGCTTCTCTGTGCAATGTTGAAGATACTGAGAGATTCTTCCGCCTCCATCCTTTTCTGAGGGTTCGTATTTCCGAAGCAATGTGTTTCCCTCCGCACTGATTTCTTTAAGGTTTAGAGAGGCTCCGTCATAGCGATCAGTTTCCATATCGTCGCGACGAGTACATCACCGTCTCTGATATTTTCTTGCTTTCCGACGAACTCAATCAAATTTCTGAAGTGGAGCAGGAAATTCTCGAGGTACACTCAAGCATCCATCGAGTCTCTCCATGTCCCTTGAATGAGTCGTGCGGCGGAGAAACGAAGCATATAAATCTCGTACAGCACAGAGTCAGGGTGGCCGAGTTTCTTGATTCTTGAGAACCTCTTAACCATTAATCCGCCCCCGTAAAGCATCAATCTCCGCCATAATATCTGGCGACTATTTTGGCGACTACATTTCAGGCCGAATATCGAAGATCAGTGAGTTAGAGCTTTCATAACTGAAATCCTTTGATTTCAGTGGGACCGGAACCTGAGGAATACTTTACGAATCGGCTGCTCTACCACTGAGCTACCTCGGCCTGTTCATTTACGATAGCATCCGCTGAAAATAGGTGTCAATTCAGCGTCGCAAATGGTGTGCAAAGAAGTGTCAGCGCGAGAATGGGAACATCGCCCAGGCGATCCCGATGCCTACCAGCAGAAACAAAAAGAACGACCACAAAATATATTTCACGCGATCACTGGGATTGCGGCGTCCCAAAAATCCAAATGCCACGGAAATCACGGCGGCAAACAGTAGAAATGCCTGGAAGTGATTCAACGCCATTCCATTCGCTCGCTCACGCTTTCCTGCCGCGTGCCGCTTCATACGCATGCAAAGCTGCCAGCAAATTCAGCACGCCGGCCGTAGCCAGAAAACGCGTACCATAATCACCGCCCGCATGCGACACATCGGCGCCATTGCGCTCCAGATGCTGCGCGCCAAAATAAAAAATGCCCGTCCCCAAATCGGCAACAAAACCCAGCGTGTCAAACGCATCGTTCCCGTGCGAGGTAAACACATTGCCGCGCATCGACGCGCCCGCAAACACCAAAATTCCCACCGTCACAAACACCACAATGGCGCGCCCCCACATCTTTTGCAGCGCATGCCCCAGACCGGGCACCGCCCAACCCGCGATCCCGATGGCCATCGCTCGCTTCTCCGCAGACATCTCCGGCAAAGGAACATCCGGCGGCTCGGCAACGATCGGCTCTTCAACCACCTCAGGTAAATTTAAATTTGGATCCGCGTCTTCCGCCATGTTCTTCTTTCTAAATCGCAGCTACACCCACTTACGCCAGCAGCGCCAAAATTTCCGTCTGCACCGCGCCTGTCACCCGGGCTTCCTTCTCATCAATAAACACATCCACTTCACTGCGCAATCCAAACTCCGGCAGATAAATTCCCGGCTCCACGGAATTGCAGGTCTGCGGAATCAAATGCCGTTCGTCTTGAGTCTCCAGTCCATCCATATTGACGCCGTTTCCGTGCACCGCGTCTTCTCCGATACTGTGTCCGGTGCGATGAATAAAATACTTCCCGTATCCCGCCTTTTCGATTACGCCGCGCGCCGCTTTATCCACTTGCCATCCTTGCAGCGGCTTCCCCGCCTTCACGCTGCTACGAATCAACTCCACCGCTTTGTCGCGCGCCTCACGCACCACATTAAATATCTTTACATACTTGTCCGGCACCTTCGCGCCCAGAAAGCCCGTCCACGCCACATCGTAGTACACACTTCCCGGCGCCTTCTGCTTGCCCCAAACGTCCAGCAACAGAAAATCACCTTCGCAAATCGGCGAAGATTTTTCCTTCGATGGCGCATAATGTGGATCGCTGGCGTGCGCGTTCACCGCAACGTCCGGTCCTTCATCCGTCGTAATCCCCGTCTCTGCAAAACGCCCCAAAATCCACTGCTGTAGCTCGTATTCCGTCAGCGGCTTCTTCGCGCGAACACATTCGGCCGCATACGCAAACGCTCCCGCCACAATCTGATCGATCGCCCGGCCCGCCGTCAGATGAGACTCCAGTTGCGCCTTGGTCCAGCACGCCTCGTACTTCTGTACCAGATCCGCCGAGGTCACTACTTTCGCCCCAGCACTCCGCACCAACTCCACGGTCCCGGCATCCACCATCGCCACATACGGAATCGCATTCTTCGGCGAATATTGCATCGCCACTTTTTTCGCGCGACCCAACATTTTTTTCAGATTGCCGCGCAACTCATCTTGCCCGGCGTAGTACAGCGTGCCACCTGACAGCGCGGCTAGCGATTCCGCCTCAATCTTGTGGACCAGCTTCTTCGGCGCGCCCTTGGCCGGTACGAAGTAAAACCACCGCCGCGTACGCATTCCTGGCGTCAACTGTAAAATCCGGTGCGCAATGGGGTCGCGCCCGCGAAAATCATAAAACAGCCAGCCATCCAGCTTCGCCGCCCGCAAGTCCTGCTGAATTTCCGCAATATTCGCACTCATAGTCCTGCTCGCTCCACTCCGCTCGCACTTAGCAGCAACGAATTGCGCCACAACGCCAGCGCATGAACTACGCTTCGACCTGCACCAGATTCAACACTTGCTGCCTCGTCACTCCAAACACTTCCACGCGCTTACTCCGGCCATGCTCGCCGCTCCGGATTCTAACAGCCGATTTTGACGTTTTCAAAACGCCCGCCAGGAACTCCGCCAGCGCTTCATTCGCGCGATTTTCCAATGCCGGTGCGCACAAACGAATCTTCAAAGCTCCATCATGCACGCCCGCAATCTCTTCCCTGCTGGCCCGCGGCTGCACCCGCACCGCAAACGACACCGTGCCGCGCGCCACGTCTTCCGTAACTTCCAAAAAGCTCATACCCTACCAGGCCCGCTCGTACTGCACTGGTCCTTTGATCTTGGTCCCCAACTCCTGCGCCGCGCGCCTCGGCCAATACGGATCGCGCAACATCTCCCGCGCCAAAAACACCATGTCCGCCTGCTCGCTGACTACCACGCTGTCCGCTTGTATCGCGTCGGTGATCATTCCCACCGAGCCCGTCGCGATTCCCGATTCACGTCGAATCGCTTCCGCAAATTTCAACTGGTATCCCGGAGCTACCGGTATTCGCGCATCCGCTACCGCGCCGCCGCTCGACACATCCACCAGATCCACGCCAACCGATTTCAACTTCCGGCACAACTCAATGCTCTGCGCCAAATCCCATCCGCCCTCTTTCCAATCCGTCGCCGAAATCCGCACAAACACCGGCCACTTCGCAGGCCAAGCTTCGCGCACCGCTTCTGCCACGCGCACCGCCAAACGGATTCGATTCTCCAAACTGCCGCCATACTCATCTTTTCGAAAATTGCACAGCGGCGAGTAGAACTCGTGCAGCAAATATCCGTGCGCCGCGTGAACCTCCGCCACCTGAAATCCCGCACGCAGCGCCCGCTGCGCCGCCTTCACAAAGTCCGCCACTATCTGATCGATTTCCGCGATGCTCAGCTCTCTCGGCATTGGATAATCCGGCGCGAACGGCACCGCGCTCGGCCCCACCGGCACCCAACCTCCATCGGCAAGAGCCACCGCCTTCCCACCCTTCCACGGCGCAGCGGTACTTCCCTTACGCCCGGCATGCGCCAACTGTATTCCCGCAATCGCGCCTTGCGACTGCACAAATTCCACAATCGGCTTCCATACGTCCCCGTGCGAGTCCAAATAAATCCCGGTATCCTCTGGCGAAATCCTTCCGATCGCTTGCACGCCAGTAGCTTCCGCCATCACCAGCGCCGCGCCTCCCACTGCGCGACTCCCTAAATGCACCAAATGCCAGTGACCCACGTGCCCATCCTTCGCCGAATACTGGCACATCGGCGACACCGCCACACGATTCTTGAATTCCAGTTCCCGCAACCGCCACGACTCAAACAGTCTCATCGACGCTCCCAACGAAAATAAATTAGCCTATGAATAGATTCACTTGACGGCTGGCCGGGTACCAAAAATCGCTGTCCCCACGCGCACTTCCGTGGCTCCTTCTTGAATCGCCGCCTCGAAATCGTGCGACATCCCCATCGACTGCACCGGCAAGGCCCGCCCCAATCGCCCCGCAGTTTCTTCCTTCAACGCGCGCAGCCGCGCGAAATAAGGCCGCACTTTGTCCACATCCTCCAAATACGGTGGAATGCACATCAGTCCCGCAAGCTCCAAGTGCTCCAACTTCTCAATCGACTCCGCCAGCGCCGGCAAATCCGCTTCCGCCACGCCCGTCTTGCTTTCCTCGCCGCCCAGATGCACTTCAATCAGCACACGCAACTTCTTCCCCGCGCCTTCACCCTCGGCGCACGCGCGTTCCACTCGCAAAGCCAAATTCCCATCATCAATCGAGTCGATGCAGTGGAATGCCTTCGCCGCCCGCGCCGCTTTGTTGCTCTGCAAGTGCCCAATCAAGTGCCAGCTGGCATCAGCTAAATCCAACGCCCCGCGCTTCCCTTCCCACTCCTGCACCCGATTTTCCCCAAAATGTCGCAAGCCCGCTTCGTACGCTTCCTGAATCGCGCTCGCCGGATGCGTCTTCGACACGCCAATCAACGTAACCTCTTCCGATTTGCGCCCAGCCCGCGCCGCCGCCGTAGCAATGCGCTCTTTAACCCGCGCTATATTTTCCTGGATCGTCGTAGCATTCATCGCAGCATCACCAATCAAAGAATCCTAGCACGCCGCCTCTCACCATAATTCCCCAAGGACTTTGTCTTTTAGTAATAAGCCCGTTGCGACTCTCTGCCTCTCCGGTTACACTGACTCTCACGAGTGGCGTCCCACCACCACTGACCCTTGAACATGACAACACGCGGCTTACTCATCGCCATTGAAGGCATCGATGGCAGCGGGAAGCATACCCAGGCGAAACTTCTCGAACACGCTCTCACCGCCACCGGCTTCTCCGTCTACGCTACCGGCTTCCCGCAATACGATTCCTGGTTCGGCACCATGGTCGGAAAATTTCTGAACGGCGACTTCGGACCGCTCGAAACTCTCGATCCTCGGTTCACCGCAATGCTCTACGCCGGCGATCGCTTCGAAGCCAAGCCCCGCATCGAGGAAGCCCTCAACGAAGGACAAATCGTCCTCGTCGACCGCTACGTCGGCTCCAACCTCGCCCATCAAGTCGCCCGCGCCCCCGCCGAGAAGCGCGCTGAACTCATGCGCTGGATCGAGCATCTCGAATATTCCATTTACGGATTGCCACGCGAAGCGCTCATCCTCTATCTGCGCGTCCCGCCTCACCAGGCGCAGCAACTCGTAGCGCGCAAAGCCGAGCGTAGCTACACCACAGCCAAGCACGACATTCTCGAGCGCAACATTCACCACCTCGAAGAAGCCGGCGAAATGTACGACATGCTCTCCCGCAGCCGCCCTTGGGCTACAATTCAATGTTTCGACGCCTCCACCAACTCGCTGCGCCTCCCCGAAGATATCGCGCGCGATGTGATGGATGCGGTGCGACCTGCGGTCACCACTCTTTGCAAAGGTTAGCTCATGGGTTTTTCTGATTTTCTCGGCAACGAAAAAATTGTTACCGCCCTCCGCGGCGCTTTGCGTGCCGGCCGTCTGCCTCACGCCATTCTATTCACCGGTCCGCGCGGTGTAGGCAAATACACCTTAGCCCGTATGCTGGCGCAGGCCGCGAATTGCGAACGCCTCACCGACGACTTTTGTGGAGAGTGTGCCACTTGCCTGCGCATTGCACCGCTGGCCGAGCCGCAGAAACTCATCGAGCAAGGTCTAACCGAACGCGGCGAAAGCGCCGATGCCGCTACCGTCGAACGCGTCCCGCTTATCCTGCAAACTCATCCAGACGTTTGGGCGCTGGTGCCCGATCCCGTTCGCGTCAAAACACCGGTTGCTCGCCCTATGCTCCGCGTCGGTCAGCTTCGCGCCGTGCAGCGTGCCGCCTATTTTCAACCGATGGGACGTCGTCGCGTCTTCATCCTGGATGGCGCGGAAACTATGCGTTGGGACGTGGCCAACGTCTTCCTGAAAATTCTCGAAGAGCCACCTGGTTCCGCGACTCTAATCCTTACCGCGCCCGCAGCTTCGTCCCTATTGCCAACAATCGTCTCGCGCTGCATGCAATTTCATTTCGCGCCCTTGCCGCAGCCTGAAGTAGAGCGCATCCTCAAAGCGCATACTGACCGTAAGCCCGCTGAACTCAAGCTTGCCGCGCAGCTCTCCGAAGGCAGCCCCGGCTTAGCGATGGAAATGGATGTCGACGATGCTGTGGAAAAGCGGTCCACTGCGCTGCGTATTCTCGAACGCGCCGCCCGCGGCCAGGGCTTTTCGCAACTCTTTGCAGACACTTCCGCGCTCGCCAAGGATCGCGAATCGTCGTTTGAAGACCTGCTAGGCATGTTCTACGGCCTGCTCACCGATCTGCTCGAACTCACTTCTGGTGTAAAATCGCCACTACTGCGCAATCCCAATCTCGCCAAGCAACTAGAAGCTCTCGCACGCACCGTCGATGCCAAATGGGTGATGCAAGCTATCAATGGAATGGATGAACTCGCCGCAGGTGCGCGCCGCAACCTCAATCGTCAGCTCGGCATGGACGCGCTCGCCGCCGAACTTGCTCCTAAGGCTTCTGCGGTAGGCCGCGAATAGCTGCTCCCTTTCTTCCACTAAACGCGTCATAATAGGAATAGACGAAACCCAGCACGTACCCTTCGCATCCAACGCTATGAAACATCCTTCTCACCCCAAGGAGCAGTCATGAACCGCCGCATGTTTCGTCCCAACTTCGCGGACGCAAAAGAACAACCCATCTCTCGTACGCCTCACAATGGCGGTCCGATCCCCAGCAAGAAGCCTGCCCCTGCGGAAGTAACGCATGCAGAAAATTTTTATTGGGTGAAACAGATGCAGAGCCGCACCCCCATGGTGGTGGTGCTCAACTCTGGAGAAGAACTGCACGGCATCATCGAGTGGTACGACCGCGAGTGCGTTAAGCTCACCCGGAACGGCGCGCCCAATCTGATGCTCTTTAAGCGTTACATTAAATACGTCTACAAAGATGGTGAAGACTCGGCACAGGGCGGCGACGAGTAGTTCTATTTTCCGTTCCCGAACGACGCTCCCGATGCCGCCGAAAAGGTAAGTAGCGCCTTGGCGGCCAGCGTTCCCGACTCATTGAAAATCTCGCATTCCGTCACGATGAAATTCCGGCCCGCCCGCAACACCTTCGCGTCTGCCTTAATCGTTCCCCCGGGCACTGGCTCCAGATAATTAATCTTCAGTTCCAGAGTGGCTAATTCCACGCCGCGCGGCACCGCTGTGTACGCTGCAATCGCCGCCGTCGTATCGGCCAGTGCCGCCAGGATTCCGCCATGTACCACGCCATGCACCTGTTTGTGCTTTGGCGTAACGTCCAGCCGGAAAATCGCGCGGCCCTCGCGCACACTCTCCACCTCAAATCCCAGCAGCTCTGTGGACTTGCTCTCCTTCATGCGCTGCCGCACCAATTCCGTTACCCGCTTCTCTTCCTCAGTCAGTTTCCGTGACATTCGCTCTCCCGTATTCGCCGCCCTACTGCGCCGATAATCCACCATCCAGTGGTATCGCTGTGCCCGTCATCCACGAAGACTCGTCCGACGCCAGATACACTGCCAGTTCTGCCACATCCTCGGGCTTCCCGAAGCGCCCAATCGGAATGCTGGCCAGCCGCGCATCGCGCACTCTTCGGCCTTCCTCGGTTTCTGAGAACAAGCCCTTCACCAGAGCGGTCTCCACGATCGATGGGCAAATACAATTCACGCGAATCTTATCCTTTGCATGGTCAATGGCCATCGCCTTGGTCAGCATCGTCACTCCGCCTTTTGACGCGCAGTACGCCGCACGATCTTTCATCGCGTACAAACCCAGAATTGACCCTATATTAATAATGGACCCGCCGCCTGCCCGCTTCATCTGCGGCAGCACCGCGCACGACATCAGGAACGGCCCCTTCAAGTTGGTCGCGATTACCCGGTCCCAATCCTCTTCGGAAATCGTTTCAATCGTCGACACGCTCAGCGCCCCGGCGTTATTCACCAGCACATCCGTTCGTCCGAACGCTTTCTCCGTCTCCTCCGCCACTCGTTGCGTGTCCGCCGCCTTGCTCACGTCGCAATCTACCGCCAATCCTTCTCCCCCATGTGCTCGAATCTCGGCCAAGGTCTCGGCCAGCTTCTCCTGGCGTCGCCCGGTCACCGTGACCCGCGCCCCTTCCCTCGCGAACGCTAGCGCCACGGCCTTTCCTATCCCCGATCCGCCCCCGGTTACAATCCCCACCTTGCCCGCCAACCGTGTCACGTTCTCACCCGCCTTTGCGTCTAATCGGTGTACTATGCGGCGGGCGCTTTCTGGCCCGCAGTCGGCGCGACTCTAGCAAACGGCCCAGTCCCCCGCAAGCACGGCCCGGCGAGTTCGCGTGATCCGAATCACCTAGGCGGCTTATGCGCATTGGAATTACAGGCTATCCAACTTACGGGGGCTCCGGCGTGGTCGCCACCGAACTCGGCATGGAACTCGCCGCTCGCGGCCACGATATCCATTTTATTACCTCCGCGCCACCCATCCGCATGAAGATCGACGACCCACACATCCATTTTCATCGCGCCGAAGTCGTTTCCTATCCGCTGTTCGACCATTCTCCGTACACCCTGTCGCTTGCCACCGAAATGTTGCAGGTCTTCGAACAGGAAAAGCTCGACCTCCTCCATGTGCACTACGCCATTCCCCACTCGGTCAGCGCCTTGCTGGCCCGCGCCATGGCTGCTCCACGCCGCCTCCCCTTCATCACCACACTGCATGGCACAGACATTACGCTGGTCGGCAACAATCGCAGCTTTTTGCCCATCACCCGCTACTCCATCGAACAGAGCGACGGCGTCACCTCAATTTCCCATTACCTACTGCGACGCACGCTCGAGGATTTCGACATCAAGCGCCCCATCGAAGTCATTCCCAACTTTGTGAATTGTGATCTCTATCAGCGCAAGCCGAATCCCAAGCTCCGCGCCGAATGGGCCCCGAATGGCGAGCCTATCCTGATGCACCTCTCCAACTTCCGACCCGTCAAGCGCATCCTCGATGCCATTGAAATTTTTGCGTTGGTTCGCGAGAAGATGCCTGCCCGTTTGGTGATGATCGGTGATGGTCCGGATCGCGCCCCCGCGGAAGAATTGGCGCGAAAGCTGGGCGTGCAGAACGATGTGCTGTTCTTGGGCCAGCAGAATGAAGTGCAGGAAAAGCTCAGTCAGGCCGACTTGTTCCTTCTGCCTTCCAGGTTGGAAAGTTTTGGACTGGCCGCGCTCGAAGCCATGGCCTGCGAAACTCCGGTAATCGCCACCAACGTTGGCGGCCTGCCCGAAGTCGTCGAAAACGGTGTCGACGGCTACCTCGTGGAGCCCGGTGACGTTAAAATCGCCGGCAAATACGCCATCGACCTACTCTCGCGCGCCGACCGTGGCCGCGAAATGGGCCAGCTCGCCCGCGTCCACGCCCGCAAGAAATTCTGCGCCAACGACGTAATCCCCAAATACGAAGCCTACTACGAGCAAGTCCTAGAACAGCGCCCCCTAGCAGCCCAAGCCGTCCGCTAATCCTCAGCGAACTTAGCCGGCTACCTCACCACACGCGCACCCAATGACCCGCTGGGTGCCCCACGCGTCGCCTTCACGTGTGGGACTCTGCCTTCATCTCCCCCAACTCCCTTTCAACACAACCTCCGCTAGCTTGTCATCCTGAGGCGCGCCGTTTGCACCGAAGGATCTCAACCAAAAATCCACTCCAACTTCACCCAAATCGCCACCGAGTGCCCCACACGTCGCCTTCACGTGTGAGGACCTTGCCTTCATCTCCCGCCACTACTCACTTTCCCGCCATCTGGCAC
>Ga0209275_10000534_pt1 | contig 14886 bp, 14 predicted proteins | sample HubBroMetageREF2_FD_188344 | JGI IMG/M metagenome (GOLD analysis project Ga0209275, IMG submission 188344) | Reference soil microbial communities from the Hubbard Brook experimental Forest, New Hampshire, USA - Hubbard Brook CCASE Soil... | ecosystem: Environmental > Terrestrial > Soil >... | reverse complement strand
CGCGCAATCGCTTGGCGAGAACCCAATGCAGTAGACATCGGTGTATTTTACCGGGCCCGCCTTCTTGACTTTGGCTTTATAGAGGATGTACTGGGAGGTCGGGTCACCGGGATCCGGATAGAAGTAGTCTTTGAACTTTTTGTCGACCTTGCCGGTCTTGTTTTTGGTGATGTACCCCACGTTGTAGAGTGGCGCGGTGTCGTCTGAAGTTGAGACGTAGGGTCCGTCGTTGTTCCGGGTGACGTAGAAGCAGAAGCTGTACACGCTGTAGTCACATGACGGGCCCGTGAGGGGCTTGACCCCCGGCATTAGGCTAGTCACCAATTTGTGGCCACGACTCGTCATCTGGAATTGTCCGGCCGACGACGGCACGGACGACGGCGAGCTGGTACTGCCGGAGCACGCTGAGAGTACTAGGCTTGCGCCGAGCGCGGCGCTAGCACCGAGAAGGCTTAAACGCACGTTTGGAACTCCTTCCGTAGCGAGTTCTTGTGAAGCGGGCCCGCGCACGGCGGGTCACCGCTGGACAATGCGAGCCCATGGTTGCATTCCCCTCCTGGGGGCCCGGCTGGTGCTCGCTTACTTTGGAGGTTGCACGGACGAACAAGGTTCGAGGCAGGGTTAGCCTCGCTAGAACGCAGGTTATTTCTCTGCTGCCACCGCGCCGAGCGGTAGATCGAAGTTGCCCGTAAACGTTGCAATCGGTGAACCACCGGCCGGGTACTTGAAAACCTCGGCGTCGTAGCTACCCGCATCTCCGCAATAGATAAGGCCCGCAACGATCCAGGTCTGGGCGCAGTCGCTGGCCCCGGTGTACTGTACGGTGTTCTTCAACGTCGCCGTCGTTCCACTAACCGTGTACTGATACGTGGCGCTCGCATACTGATCGAAGACGGTGAGGTAGGTACCGTCCCACTGCACGGAGCCAGGGAACCCCACCGTGTTGCTCGTTGTGATTGTTTCGAATTTGGTGCTACCCTTCGGAAGCTCGACGAGCGCGAAGCCCGAGCGGTCGCCGGTAAACCCGTCTGCGAAGAGATTACCCTGGCTGTCGTAGCCGTCGAAGAACTCCTCATCTAACGGTGTGGTGTAAGCGGTACCCGAGCCGCTCGCGTTCTTGAAGATGACGACGTCGCCGCCACCCGCTCCCGACGCTTCCAAGATCCCGACTGCAAGGTCGCCGCTGGTATCCATGGCGCAGCTGGATGGAAAAGAGTAGGCAACAGAGAGCGTCTTGATTGGCGTCTTCGGAACCCTGTACTCTGTGATCTGGTCAGAGCCCCCGACGTTCCAGAAGATCTTCTTTCCATAGCCGTAGAGGACGTTCGTGCACCCTTGGCCACCGTCGCCGGCGATCGAACCGATCTGCTGATCGCTCTTCGGATAGTCGAAGATGCTGGCGTAGGTACCGTAGTAGTTGATAATGTACTCGAAAGTCTTCGACTTCTTATGCCGGTCAGGAAGAATCGTGGCGTAAGTGGGCAGGGGACTTAGGCGCGCCGCGGTTACCGGCCTCCCGTTCACGAACAGCGTCCTACCTACGTAGGTTGTGTTGAGCGTAGCGGTTGACGGCGCGACAGCCATGTCATCCTGAGCTTGTCGAAGGGCGCCGCCGCACGCCGAGAATATCGCGAGTGCAACCAGTGCACCGGCGTACTTCGCTAAACCAGTGGTATTCATTACGTTGCTCCTTTACGAGTAGACACGAATCGCAGGTTATTTCTCGACATTCGCGGGGGCGCCTACCGTTCCATCGTCGGCAAGCCAACCCGGATCATTTCTGGTGCGACCACGTAATAGTGTATCGATCATAATGGAGCTCCAGAAAGTCAGCAGTGAAACTCCACTAGCGTTCCGGCGCCTTGGGAGTTTGCCTGCGCACCAACGACCCAAAAGCCGGCGGCATTCCACGTGACCCCATTGAGCTGGTCGATGTTGCTGCCGGGATTCGGACTCTTGACCGTGACCCACGTCGAGCCGTTCCATCGTTCGGTCAACGTTCGATTGAGGAACGACGTCGTGTTGACGTACGACCCGACAGCCCATACGTCCGAACTTGGGCCATAAGCGATGCCCGCCAGCACGTTCCCGGCTGTTCCGACGTTCGGACTGGCGACGATGCTCCATTGCGCGCCGTTCCATCGCTCGATCAGCGTGCGCGTCGCATATTAGTAGTGCCGGGGGGTGAAGAATCTCTGAAAGCATTGGCGCGGATAGGTTTGAAGGGCCGGTTTTCTTGGGATGGCCGGGAGTCGAACCTACGCTCGGGGGTTCCTGGTCACACGGACACCAGCTGCCCAACTTTGACATTTCCGAGCAGCTTCGTCAGATCTCGAGCCTGAATGTTTTCCAGCGAGAGCACCGCATCCTTAATCTCCCCAGCCAACACATCGTCGACGCGGTTGGCGACGAGCCGGTCGAACTTCGCCACGGACTCTTCCCACGTGAACGGATCGGAAGCGAGGCCCGGGTAGTCTTGAACCTCGTGCTCGATCACCTGTCCTTCTTGCAGCCGGACCGTAATTTTGGCGGGCATTTTCGCCGGATACACCTCGGTGAACTCACGGTTTGGCCGGACCGACACCTTTTTCAGCAGCGCCTGAACATCGGATTTGATGATGCGGTCAGGCGCAAACTGCGCCGGCATCACATCGCCGTCGAGGAGGGCCACCGCAAGCAGGTACGGGAGGCTGTGATCCGCTTGTTCCTTCGTGCGGATGACTTTGTCAATTCCATACAGGCCACCCCCGGCAAAGTCGTACGCGAGTTGAATCACCTCTGCCTCAACGGAGATCACCTTGCCCGGGTCTATTTTGTTCTGGCTGCCAAGTTCGACCATACAATGGACGGCGGACTGCGTATGTATCATAGAGTTGTACTTCTTGATGCTGCTCTCCACGACGCCGTCATATCCCACCTTGTCCCAGTCGATATTGATTTGCATTCGTAGGAGGTGGTCGATGCCCATCGGCCCCTCGATCACTTGGAGCGGTCCCTCAACACCGCGGCGCGCAAGGAAGAGCGTGTTCATGGCGCCGAGCGCCGACTGCGCCGAAGCGAGGCCCTTCCACTGCGATAGTGGCTTCGCCCGAATGACGGCGAAGGAGGCGTCGCTCGCCGCGGCCATCGCGATGGCATTTGCGATCTGGTCCTCGCTGAGTCCCAGGAGCCGACCGGCAGCAGCGTTGTGCGAGAATGCCAGTTGTGCCGTATGGTCGAAGCCGCTACTCATGAAGTTGGCGTGATCGACGAACCGCGACTGGACTGTGTAGGCCAGTGCCACCGCGAGCATGAGGTCGCGCCCGCTGGCCCCTACGTAGTCGGCGATCGTAAGCGCCACGCCGAAATTATCCGCCGTGTGGCACGTTTCCGTTGGCGCAAGGAAGTTGTCCATGAAATCGACGTAGCGCACGAGAGCAGTGTGCCAGAATGCTGCGTAAACCGGATTTGCCTTTCCGCCGCCAATCAGCGCACACGGGCCGATACCCCCGAACTCGCCGACCTGATCGCGACAGGCGTCAACGGGACCGGCGCCTAGGGCCGCAATACAACACCCCAGCGAGTCCAAGATGTGGATCGGCAGCTGCTTGCGCGATTGCGCCGAAAGATCGGCGAAGGAGGCACCGACGGCATATTTGGCGAGGGCTTCAACCTGAGTCATGATTTTAATCCTCTTTTGGTTCGTGAGTATCGTTGTCTATCGCGTTAAGGCGATGAAGGCGCCCATCGTGATGACCGAGCCGATCACGCTGAGGAATACAGCGGAAGCGGCCTCTTTCTGCACGATGCGGTACTGCAGAGCGAGCATGATCACAATGGGCATGGTTGGAATGGCCGTGGTCAGAACTGCCTCGCTGACAGTCGGATTGCCATAGCCGAGCCATCGCAAACCGCCAAGGACCACTGCGGGTTGCATAATATTTTTTAGCAATACGAGGAGCAGGACGAGCCGGTTGATTGCGATTTTGCCCGACGCAAGAACGATTCCGGCGGCGAAGAGCGCGACACCCCCCGATGCATTTCCCAGCAAGAAGAGCGAGTGGACGATGAGCGCAGGAAAGCGAAAGCCGCTCAGCACGATCACAAAAGCGAGAACCGGTGCCCAAACGATCGGTTCTTTGAGTGTTTCGGCGAGTTTTGACGTGACTGAATCTCCCTGTGCCGTACCCAACGCGAGCAAGAGAATGGTGATTGGTACTACCGTGAGGTTGATGATGAGGCTGGCGATCGCGATCGGGATGGCGCTGACCCCACCGAATAGGTTGCCGAGAACGGCGGGACCTATAAAGGGAACCGCCGGCGCTGAAGCCGTCAGCGCAGCCAGCGCGCTGACGCCCACTGGCAATTGGAAAGCGATACGGCACAACGCAAACACTGCGCCGTACAAGCCGACGATGCCGACGCATAACGCGATGACCAGTGGGATATCCCCAATCAGCGCCGCGCGCGATGCCGTAACCGTTCCGGCAAAGAGCACCAACGGCACGGCGTAAAGCAGCACCATCCGATTCAGCGTCGTGGCATCTTTCGACCCGAAATCGCGTCGCCATGATGCCACGAAGCCAAGCAGAAAGGTGATTACCACCGGGAGTAGTGCAGTTAAAACGGAGTTTAACATTAGCGGCGCCCTCGGTTACCAAGCGTCTCGTCCGACCTGCTAGGCCAGTACTTGCGCTACCGCTTTGCGCTCGAGCGATGCGCCCAGCAATTGCGCGAGCTCGAGCGTAGCTTCAAAGCAGCGATTCGAGTGGCGAGTCATTTGAATGAAAGCGTGCGGCAGATCGTCATAGTGAACGTACGTTAAGTCGTTACCGGCGGCGGCAAGTTTACGCGCATAGGCGTGCGCTACATCACGTAACATATCGAAGCCGCAGGTGACGAGAAGCGCCTTTGGAAGGTCGGCATGGCTGGGCGCATTGAGTGGCGTGATGTAGGGCTGTGAGTAGTCCGCCCCTTGGGGAATATACGACCAGGCGAAGAGCAGCACGCCCGCGGTGTCGACGTACGCTCCGCTGCGATTCTCAACACCGGCCTTGGTTGCAAAGGGCAAGCCCGCCTCAGGATAGATCGGCATCTGCAAGGCAAGTTTCGGACCGCGTTCATCGCGCAGCTTTAGAGCGACGACGCACGTCATGTTGCCGCCGGCCGAGTCGCCGCCGATGGCAACGCGAGCTGCGTCAACACCGCGGCCTTCCGCGTGATCGATGAGCCAGCGAACGACGAACTCGGCTTCTGCGATCTGCACCGGGAATTGATATTCCGGAGCGAGTTTATAGTCGACGGCATAGACTTGTGCACCGCTGTTCTCGGCAAAGAGGCGCATTGCCGTATCGAATTGATCGAGCGACCCTACGATATAACCCCCGCCGTGCAGGTAGACGAGCGCACCGCCTTCGGCCGCGCCGGGTTTTGAAGGATGATAACAGCGGACGGGGATCGTGCCGTGTGGGCCGTCGAGGCCGAGAAATTCCACCCTGCCGATCGGCGGTTTGTCGGCATCGATGAACGCATCGTGCGCCGCACGCTGCACGTGAATCGGCTCGTGTGCTCCGAGCACAGGTCCGGTCTTCAACCAAGCCTTAATCTCGGGATCCATGATTCCCGAGCGAACTTGCTCCGGAATGGTCTGGCGTGTGTATATGGCCATGTTTTACTCCACTCTTTTCGAATGCGGCGGTTAAAGCAGTTTTTGAAACAGTTCAGATGGGGGCCGTCCGGTTTCCGATTTTGTCGATCGTTTCCAACGGCACTCTACAACCATTCAGGAAACGGCTAAGAAGATTGAACCAAGCGATCATGAGCACGAGCTTCCGGCAGATCACCTCGTCGTATCTATCCAGCATCTCGGTCAGGGTCTCATCGGTCAAAGTGGCCGTGGTCGAGAGTTCGTCGGTTGCCTTACACAGGAGCACATAGTCCGGATTAATCCCGTTTACGGGACCCTCTTGGGCGGCGGCTTCAATTTCTGCGCTCGAGAGACCGGCGTTGGCAGCCATCTTCGTATTGGCTTGTGCCTCGTACGGGACGTTCAGAATCGTTGCCGACCGTAAGATGATCATCTCTCTGGCCTTTGGATCGATGCCTTTGGCGCGAAAGACGGCGTTCACTAAACCGATGGTGGCCGCGTATAGGTCATCGGCTCCGGCGAACATCTTGATGACATTGAGCGTGCTGCTCGAGTCGTACGTGTCACCGATGATCTTCCTAACTTCCTCGTCGGAGGGCAGCGGAACTGAAACCTTTGAGCTATAGCTTGTCGGGAATACTCCAGCGCGAGTTTGTTGAATCATTTTATTCCTTCTTTACAGAGATGAACGAGTCGAGGTTCGCGAGCGAGAGTCAGGGCTGCGCGTGCTGCGCGGCCTCTTCGATGACGGCCGCCACGGTCTGCGGGCGCGATTCGTAGACGGAATGACTCGCGCCGGGCGCGACGATCGTGTGGCTGTGGGCGCGCGCGTAGTACCATCTCTCGAGATTGGGATTGATGATCTTGTCCGCGCCGGCGACAATCGCCCAACTCGGCTTCGTTCTCCAGGCGGCCGCGGTCAGCGGCGTGTTGAAGACCTTACCTGCCGTCAGGATCTGGGACTGTGCCTCGAATACGGCTTGCTCGTGCGGCAGATCGGGGGCGAAGTCCGCGGGAAAGTCTGCGCGGTTCAAGTAGGTGAAGCCGTCCGGCGTCGCCACAATCGCTCCGTTTTGCTTTGCCGTAAAGCTGGGCATGCGATTTGCAAGCTCGCCTTCGTCCTCTCCGACATCGGCTGCAGTTGCGGCAACGTACACGAGGCCGACGACCTTCGGATCGACGCCGGCCTCGGTGATAACGGAGCCGCCGTAGCTGTGACCGACGAGGATCGTGGGGCCACTCTGTTGGTCGAGGATTCGCTTCGTCGCGGCGACGTCGTCTTGAAGCGACGTGAGCGGTTCCTGCACCATGGTCACGTGGTAGCCGTCCTTGACGAGTATTTGGTAGACGGGCTTCCACCCTGAAGCATCCACCCAGGCGCCGTGCACGAGCACGATGTTCTTCACTGGTGCCGCGCCCGCCGGCGCGGTTATGCCTAACAAGAGGATTGCGGCAATGCCCAAGTTACGAGACAATGATTTTTTCACGAGAAGTTTCCTTTCTAAAGCGTCCAGGCGTCACGCCGACGTATCGAACGAACTGGCGCGTAAAGTAGCAGAGGTCGGTGAATCCAACGGCCTCGGAAGCGCCAGCGACCGTCACGGTGCCTTCGCCAAGTAGTTCGCATGCCGCGTCAATCCGGCGTTTGATGATCCATGCCGTCACCGGGCTGCCGGTGGCCAGACGAAACGCAGTTGTCAAGTGACTCGGAGAGTATCCGATAGCGGAAGCGACATCGCGGAGGCTTATCGGAGCCGCATAATGTCGTTCGACGTATTCCAGAACGCGGTCGGTCACTGAGTTGGAAGGCATGCGCACAGCGTAGCGCGGCCACGGCTGCCCCTCCACGCTCAATCGTAACAAAAGCACGCACTTTTGGAGTAGGAAAGCAACCGGCGGGAGCCGCTAGAGTGGTCGCGAAATCGGTCCGTCCGGCACGGGGGCGAGGGCTATATCAATATGACGAGCGAGTTCGGAGAGCTATTGAGGCGCCATCGTCGGGCGGCCGGATTCTCGCAGGAGTATTTGGCCGAGCGCGCGCTTCTTAGTGCAACGGCTATCGGCTTGCTGGAGCGTGGCCTTCGTCGTGCTCCCCGCCGCGAAACCATCGCTCTTCTCGTGCAGGCCTTGGATCTTTCCCAAGCGGAAAGCGCCGAACTCGAGGCCGCGGCGAACTCCGGCCGCGCACGGCTCGGTCGCGATATTCACGACGAGCTTCCCGAACCGATCACCAGTTTCGTTGGCCGCGCGGACGAAATCGTAACTCTTTGTGGCCTCGTCCTTGGGAACGAACAGCGCCTGATCACGATCACGGGGCCTGGTGGCGTCGGGAAGAGCCGTCTCGCCCTCGAAACGGCCCGACGAGTCATTGACAACTTCGCGGAGGGCGCTTACGTCGTGCCGTTCGCCGGCATTACCGACCCGCAACTCGTCGCCCTCGCGATCGTCAACGCCGTCGGAGCACGCGAACGGGCCGATCGTTCGCTCAACGAACTCTTGCAGCGCACACTTAAAAACCGAAGCGCGCTTATCGTGTTGGACAACTGCGAACACCTTCTCGAGAGCGTCGCGCACGTGGCCGTTTCTATCGTCACGGCCTGCCCCCGAATCCGGCTGCTCGTGACGAGTCGCGAACGCCTGCGGATTGCCGGCGAGCTTACCTTCAACCTGTCGGCGCTCCCGTACCCGCTCGTAGCCCCACGAACTTCGGCCGAAGCCAGCGCGTATTCGGCCGTTCAACTGTTCCTGGATCGCGCGTCGCATCTCAGCGCAGACCGGCGCGAAATCGACGAGGACGGTATTGCCGCCGTAGCGGAAATTGTCCGCAAACTCGATGGCTTGCCGCTCGCTATCGAACTCGCCGTCCCGACGCTGCAAGTGCTTAGCGTGGGCGAACTGGCAAAGCAGTTGAAGCATCGTTTCCGATTGCTCGCGATCGGCGAACGCGATGCGTTACCCCATCACCAATCGCTGCGCGGGATGATCGACTGGAGCAACGAGCGGTTGTCTGAAGAAGAACGCGCCCTGTTCCGGCGCTGCTCCGTCTTCGCCGGCAGCTTTTCGCTTGCAGCAATTAGTGCTGTCTGCGGCGATTCCACCCACGAACCGGAAGTGCTGAGCCTATTTTGGGGGCTTGTTGACAAGTCACTTATTCGAGTTGTAGACAGGGTCCAAGGTCGATATGAACTATTGGATGTCATTAGAGAATACGCTCAAGACTTAGTCCGCGATGCGGCCGAGCAAAACGAGCTCTCGCGAAGGCATGCGGAGCACTATTTGGCAGTCGCAAGAGAAGCCAAAGCGATGAGCGAGGGCCCGGAGAGCCTCGAGTACTTCCGCCGGCTGAAGCTCGACGCGCGAAATCTCGAGTCGGCGCTGTCGTGGGCATTGGCGGAACGGGGCGCGCCCGACCTAGGTGCCGACCTGGCGATGGCGCTCGACTGGTTCTTTTTCCACGATTCCTATATGCGGTCGCGACATTGGTTCGAGGCCGCGCTTGGAATATTGGATCGAGCGACGTCCCCCGAGCTCTTCTCGCGTCTGACAATCAAAATCTGTCTCTTTACGCAGTTGAGTCCCGAGATAAAAAATCAGATAGCGAATCTAGAATATGCCGTTTCATTCTACCGAGGCGCCGACAGCGCGAAATTCCTAATGGACGCACTGGGCTGGCTCGGATTTGCGCTCGCATCGGCCGGCGATTTTCAAAGAGCGCAAATAGCCGCGGGCGAGGCGGTCGTCGTTTCACGAAACGCAAGCGCTAGGGACCGTGCCTGGGTTTTGCATCTGTACGCGCGAATCCTCATGTTAAGCGATCTTGAGAAGGCGCGCGAAGTGCTGGAAGGAAGTGTGGCGATCTGCGCGCAGGCGCCAGACCAGATTCTCAGCGGCGCGCTTTCCACGTTGAGCGAAGTCCTGTTTCTCGGGGGCGATGTCGACCTTGCGATAGAGCACGTCCGGAAGGCACTCGGTAACCTAACGGCCCATCCCGCGTTAATAACAACGCAGTCCGCCGGTTTTTTGGCGAACCTTGCCGGTTATCTCGTGTTGCGTGGGGACATCGATGACGGCATTGCGAAGGCGCAAGAAGCGTTAGAGCTGAGCCTGGGGATGGGCGATGCGTTCCTCATTGCCTGCATCATCCAGCATCTGGCGATCGCAAGTGTCCTGCGAGGCAACCCGCGTCGCGCCGCCCTTCTGCTCGGTTTCGTTCTTGCGCGAACGGGATCGGTCAACAGTCTCGCCATGCAGGTCGACCTCCATTTCCGCGCAAAGCTATCCGAGATGATCGCCTCTGCGCTTTCCGAAATTGAACGCTGCGCGCTGTTAAGAGAGGGTGCAGAGTGGAGCGAGGATCGCGCAGTCGAAGAGGCTCGCGCCGTTAGCTGAGGTCGGGAACGAACTGAATGTCCGCGCCAGCCCTTAGGACCACGCAAACTCTCTTCCAAGGCTCGTCATTAGTGAGCCGCCATTTGTGACCCGAACCGTAATGATCCATCATTAGCAAGATATCGCCCGGGTGGATCGTAAAGCTTTCGCCCCGTTGCGTCGCGAACTCGAGTATTCCCGCAATCGTGATAACGTATTGAGCGAGTGGATCGTTATGCCAGTCCGAGGACGAGTATGCCGGCGTTTCCTTAAAGAACGCAGAGTCGGTTTCAACCAACGAGTGGTCGGCGATGCTTCCGCGCTGCACGTGGGAGTTGCCGTCAGGACCCGTGTACAGCCAAAAAGCTTTGATCATGTATGTGGCTCGACGCTCACCATGGTAGTTTTCAAGGGTAAGGGGTGAGTAGAGCTAATGTTTCGATTCGGGGGCCTATTTACCGGGCTGCTAACGGGAAAAGATTGTCGGCGTTCGCGCCTTGTAGCTTATTGTATATTTTAAAGACGCTTTCACTTTTGGGGGAGATTTAAGTAATGCCTACGATTAAGACCAGCGACAACGCCGAGATCTATTACAAAGATTGGGGATCCGGACAGCCGGTAGTGTTTAGCCACGGTTGGCCGCTTGATGCCGACGCCTGGGAGGATCAGATGTTCTTTTTGGCGTCACGCGGGTATCGCTGCGTTGCTCACGATCGTCGTGGACACGGTCGGTCGAGCCAGCCTTGGACGGGCCAGGACATGGACACGTACGCGGACGATCTTGCCGCGGTAGTCGAAGCGCTCGACTTGCGCGATGCGATTCACGTTGGCCACTCCACCGGCGGCGGTGAAGTTGCGCGTTATATCGCGCGTCACGGCTCTAAACGAGTTTCCGGAGCGGTGCTCGTCAGCGCAGTTCCGCCGCTGATGCTAAAAACAACGGCTAATCCGGAAGGGACGCCGATGGAGATCTTCGATAACCTGCGCGCGGGCGTCCACGCGGACCGCTCGCAGTTTTTCAAAGACCTTAGCGCTCCGTTTTACGGCGCCAATCGGCCGGACTCGAAGGTCTCGCAAGGCGTGCGCGATACGTTTTGGCTTCAGGGCATGATCGCGAGTTTCAATGCCTGCTACGACTGCATCAAGGCCTTCTCGGAGACCGACCAAACCGAAGACCTGAAGAAAATCGACGTTCCTACACTCATCATACAAGGCGACGACGATCAAATCGTACCGATCGCGGCGGCGGGATTGAAGCAGGCGAAGCTCGTTCCCAACGCAGAGCTGAAGGTCTACGAAGGTGCGCCACACGGACTACCCACTACGCTCAAAGATCGCTTGAACGCCGATCTGCTGGAGTTCTTTACCACGCGCGTCAAAGCAGGGGCCCATGCGGGCTGAGGCTCCCTAACAGCCGCTGGGACGTCCCGTAACGCCGGGGCGTCTCCTTTTTCGTAGGACCGCGCTCAAGTAGCAAAAGCCGTTTTGCTCCACGTTAGAAACGAGGACCTAAGACCGACCTAGGTGACGAAAAGCCGTGTAAAATAAGGACAGAACTTTTTGGGATGGCCGGGACTCGAACCTACGCTTGGGGGTTCCGGGCACTCCCGTCCAATACCGAATCGTGTAGTTTTGTAAGGCTTTTTTGCTACTTTTCGCCCCAGCCAATACCACCCGCTCCCGTCCGTTTCTAACCGCTCCGTTAGAAAATGTTAAACGATCGCGGTAGCCGAAAACGCCGGCTCACCGTCGATGCTACTAGTGCTACGATAAGTTCGCGATCCCTCGGATTAAAGGCCCCGCTATGACTCCGTTAGCTAATAGACCGCATTGGGCGCGTCGACGACGCCACTGGCTTGGGTGATGCCGTATGGCACGCCAAGTTGTTTGACAGTTGCGCCTGTCTGATAGTCGATAACCGTGACAGTGTTCGTACCTGAATCGGATACGAAAAGGAAATTGTTCTTCTTGTTGAGGGATACGCCGGTGACGTTCGAAAAGCCGGAGCCGATCGTTTTCGTTATGGTCGAATACGGTGGATCGATGACGTAGACGTTTGGCCCATAGGGCGCGATCAGGTCACCATTCGCGTCGAGCGCAAGACCAAAAGTACTATAATTGTATCCGATGCCGAGCAATAGCGTGGGGCTACATGTGCCAAGACCACCGACAAATTCAAAGAAGGTGATTCCATAATCGGTGATGGCTTCCACAAACACGTTGCCATTGGCGTCGACGGCCACCGCCTTCGGGCGGTTCATTTGGCAAGACGCGACGACCCGATCGACCCCTTGACGGTACTGATTCACCGTGTACGAGGGGTAACCGGTAACCGCAAAAACATTGCCGTGGCGGTCTACGGCCACGCCTAGCGGAGCAGTGGCGCTGTAAGTGAACGACGGCGAAGTCGCTCCGGTCGCGTATTCGGCGACGTCGCCAGACGAACTCGTTTGATTCGTAACATAAAGGTTGCCACGGCTGTCTACCGTTTCAGCCTGCGGATTTGAAATTCCATCAGTTATCGTGCCGAGCTGGCGGTAATAGGTGTTGGAGAGAATTTGCACCTCATTTGAGGCGGAGTTTAGGACGTAGAGCGCCCTCTTGTACGATGCTTTGTCGTGTTTCACACGTATCAGGGGCGATGCCTGATTTGCGAGAGAAGGCGCAGGGGTTGCGTTCGTACCGGCGCATCCGGCAACGGCTAAACCAACAAAGACTGCTAGCGCGCGAAAAGGCCTCATTTGCCCTCCAAAAACGAGCAATTTAAAACGCGCTCGAGCGAAGTAAAAACCTCACTAAGTGCGTGTTTTTTCCATTTCTAGCGATTAGGCCTACGCTCCCCCCTTAGGGTGCGCATCCCATTGGCTGCTTGCTCGTATTCGTCGCTGTCGTCTTCGCTGTCGGCGAACCTCGGTCGAAGCGCTACTTAATGCTCGAATGCCACTCCTCCACGCAAGCCTGTCAACTCAAGTTCTTGCTTCTCGGAAGCCTGATCCAACGGCCTAGCTGTAGAAGGCAAGGTCAAGCGCTAACCCGGAGCATCCTAACATGGTCACGGCCACCAAATGGCCACCGTGACGGGTTAGCCGCTCAAAAAGCCCGTAAAATAAGGACTATTTTATTGGGATGGGCGGGAGTCGAACCCACGCTCGGGGATTCCAGCCGATTCCGACCATTACCGAAAAGTGTTAGTTTGTAAGGCTTTCTGCCGCACCGGTTCCCGAACCATCCCTTCCGATCCCGGGCGTTTCCGACCCGTCCGTGACAAAATGTGACACGCCAGCACTTTCTGCGCCCATAGAGTAGAACCTGACAGCGACACGCGCCAGATTGCCGTCAGAGGCTGCAAGTCAGCCAGCCAACCAGGCACCCTGCGCGCATTTGTAGGCCCTAAATGATGCAGCAAGGATCTGACGGAAAGTTTCGACCCATGTCGAACCTGACGCGCTAACCTTAGTACTGCTGGGGAGAGCGCGTTGAAGATAATATCCGCCAATATAGACGGCGTTGGTGCTGCTATGGGTCGCGGTTTTTTTGAATGGCTTGGTCAGGAAGCGGCGGATGTCGTTTGCCTGCAGGAGCTAAACTCACGCACGGTGCCGAGTCCTCTTCAAGAATGGGCGAATCGCCACGGATACGACCTTGCGGTGTCACCGAACTTGGAACACACGCATGGCGGAACAGCGATTTTGTCGAGACTTGGCTTCGGCGACATACGCGAGGCATCGGGTCCCCTTGCTGGCCGCGGACAGTACGTTGAAGCGAGCATTGGCGCGTTGCGCATTGCCTCTGTCTACGTCAGTCTCAATAATAGTGAGGACGAACGCAATGCTTTCCAGGAGCACTTCGACCGACTGTTGACCGCCGATCTTGCATTGGTGGCGGGAGACTTCAACATCAGTTTCCGTCACGTGTACGCAAGCGCCTGATTGTCGTCTCTTTGTTCCCAAACGCCGCAAGAAACGCAAACGGGAACTCCGCCGCGTCGAATGGCTGCTCAGCAAGCGCAGAAATAGCTTCTTCTATCTCGACCGCGTTCATAATGTGCCAGCTCTTGGATCACAGCCAAGGACTGGCGCGGTGGAACGCTGACTGTCGCGATCCATTTTAACCTTTAGACCGTTTAACGTCATATCGAACCGCCGAAACCAGGCAAGAGCGTTTGCTCCGTCGCCTAGCTCAGGCATGCGAAAGTTCGCGCACTTCAATGACTACCTCGCCGGCACCACCGTGACGCTGAATTATCTCGATGTCGATCCCGAGCCGCGCAAGGATGTTCAACAGTCTGTCGGTGGAGTACCGTGCACCGCGGCCGTGCTGAATCCTAGATATGTCGGCTTGATTCAAGCCCGTAGCTTCCGCCGCGTCCTTTTGTGAGAGGCCTCTGCGTTTCATGACGGCGTTGATGACGTTCATCAGCCGCGCCTTGCGGAGACGTTCCTCGGGATTCGGCAAGCCAAGCTGCTGGAAAACGTTCCCAGTTCCGATTTCAATCTCCACTTCGTCGTCTCTCCTGCTCATAATGTTCCCGCGCTTGCTTTAAGCGTTGGCGGATAAGATCGAGATCGCGTTTCGGCGTCTCGATGCCGCTTTTCGACTTCTTTTGAAAGACGTGCAGCACGTAGACAACGTCACCGAGCTCGACAGTGTAGGCTCCACGAAACGTGCTGTCGCCGCGCTCATTTTGGGCTCGTATCTCGATTACGTCGCGTAGATCGCCGTGCATCCGCTGCGCATAATCCGCTTGCTCCCCGTGCTGTGCGAGGTCAAGTGCGTAGCCGATGTCGTCCTGAACCTCCTCGGGCATGGCCTTGAGGCCTTTCTTGGACGATCCGACCCAAGCGATAGGCTTCTGGTGAGGGCACGTCAAGTATGGCAAGTTTGCCATAAAG
>Ga0209275_10000530_pt1 | contig 14938 bp, 12 predicted proteins | sample HubBroMetageREF2_FD_188344 | JGI IMG/M metagenome (GOLD analysis project Ga0209275, IMG submission 188344) | Reference soil microbial communities from the Hubbard Brook experimental Forest, New Hampshire, USA - Hubbard Brook CCASE Soil... | ecosystem: Environmental > Terrestrial > Soil >... | reverse complement strand
GAGAGCACGTCGAATCTGGTGACGCCGGCGATCGGCGGCGCGCTCTTCGCATACTTAGGCCCGCTGCCGGCGCTCACGATCAATGCGCTCACGTATTTGGCCTCGCAGCTTTCGCTGGCGTCGATTCCGTCGCTCGGCCCCGAGCGGACGACGGGTCTGCCGACGTTGCGTCATTTCTTGAGTGACATTGCGCTCGGGTATCGCGCGCTGTGGGTCGACCTCGGCATGCGCGCGCAAGCCTTCGTCGCATTCTCGCTCAACATCTTCGGCTTTGGCTGCTATGCGATTCTTATTCCGTTTCTCAAGAAAGGCTTCGCGGCCTCGGATCAGCAGGTCGGGTTCTTTTTCGCGATCTCGGCGGTCGGCGCGATCGGCGGAGCTTCGCTCGCGGCCCGGTACGGGGATCGCTGGCCCCTCGGGCGCTCGCTAACGCTGGCCTATCTGATCGACGCGCTCCTCTTTATTCCTGTAGTCCTCGTCTCGAATATCTGGCTGGCCGCTTTCTTCTGGGCGAGCTCAAACGCCCTGGCCAATTTCGAGATCGCACAGATCATCGGATTCCGGATGCGCATCACTCCCGAGCACATGGTCGGACGACTGATGGGCGCCGTCCGGCTGCTCGTCCTCGCCGGAATGGCGCCGAGTGTACTGCTCTTCGGCTGGGTCGCGGACCATCGCTCGCCGCACGCCGCGATGACGATCGCCTGTTTCGGATACGTCGTCGTCGCGATTGCCGCATTCCTGACTCCGGCAGTTCGAAACGAATCCCGTTAAATACTCCAGCGCCATGCGTCCCACGACTCGACGACCGGGTTGGGATCGAAGCCGTGGAAGTCGACGGAGATCGCTTCTTGCTGGCGCTGCCACCAGAAGAACAGAATCGGATTATCTCGCGCCAGCAGGTGCTCGATTTTAGAATACGCTGCTTTGCGGGTGGCGCGATCGTAGCTCGACAGTGCCATTTGCTGCGCGGCGTCCATCGCGCGGCTGCAATAGCGAGGGTCGTTGTAGCCGTGCGGTGGGAAGTTATTGCAGGTGAGCTCGGATGAGTCGTCCGGATCGATGCCCGCATACCAGCCATAGACCAGCATGTCGAATTTTCCACCGTGCTGGATGCCACCCATCGCTTGCGGGGCGTAGAGAAGATCGAACGGATAATACTTCACGTCGACGGCGATGCCGATCCGCCGCAGCGCAGCTTGGATCAAGAGGCTTTCCGACCGGTGCGTCGCGCTCGCATTGTCGGTGACGAGCAACAGCTCCAGCGGCCGCCCCTGCTTCGCGACGATTCCGCCGGAGCCGGCCACCCATCCGGCCTGCGCGAGCAGCTGTCTCGCGCGCTCGATGTCGAGCGGCACGGATCGAACATCCGGGTCGAAGGCCCACATCCAGTTCGGCAGATCCTCGGTTGCGGCGACGGTCTGTCCGTGCGTCAGCGTCAGTGCGAGAGAAGGCTTGTCGAGCGCGGCTGCAATTGCCGCCCGTACGCGAGCGTCGGCCAGCGCCGGATGGGATAAATTGAACTCGACCCCCTCGAAGCCGTTGACGTTGACCCACACGATCCGCGCGTCGGGCACGGAGCGCAGCGTCGGATACGTCTGAATCGATGGCTGATAGATGTAGTCGAGTGCGTGCGCGCGCAGCAGATTGATCGCCGAGTCCTCGTTGGGGACGAAGAGGATCTCAACACGTTTCAAGCCCGGCGCCCCCTCGAAGAAACGAGGATTTGCGTCGAGCAGGATGCGGTCGGCGCGCCGCCATTCCACGAAGCGAAAGGGTCCGTCGGCAATCGCGGGCCGCGCGTTGAACGGCACGTTGTTGATATTGGGGTAACGCGCGAGAACGTGCGCCGGAAGGATAGCGTACACTTGATCGCTCTCCGCGAAAAACGTGTTTACGAACGGCGAAAAGCGTTTCTTTAAATGCGCGACAACGGTGTGCGCATCCGGCGTGTCGATCGCCCGCACGTCGTCGTAGCCGTGGCGTGAGACCGCGTCGTTGTCCGGGTTCTCGATCGCCTGCCAGGACCACGCAACATCGTGCGCGGTCACCGGCACGCCATCGCTCCAATACGCATCGTGGCGCAAATGATAGGTAATCGTGAGGCCGTCCGCGCTGATGCCCCCGTTGGCTTGGGTCGGTACCGTGGCAGCGAGCATGGGCACGGTATTGCCGCGCGCGTCTGCCGACAGCAGCGGCTCGAACATCAACCGGTCGATGAATATCTCGATCGTGGTTCCGGCGAGCAACGGATTGAGGCTCTTCGGCTCCTCGGTGACGGCGATGCGCAGCACGCCCGCGTGCGTCCAAGGATGACGCATCCCCGGCGCCGAGTCGTTCTTCGTGCACCCCGTCAAGCACGCTACGACGGCTGCCAATAGTGCCGCGGCGGCTTTCATCGTGTTGCTTCTACGGTGACGAGGCCGCGGCTTCCCGTGAGGCGAAGCCCATTTCAAATCCATGGATCATCGTACGTATGCCTCGCCGTTCTCCTGGCGATATGGCCGCGCGGAGCTTCGCTCGCTGTTTTCGGAACAAAGACGGCGGCAACTCTGGCGTGCCGTGTGGGTCGCACTCGCGGAAGCGCAAGCCTCAGACGGCTTGATCGCTCAGGCCGAGCTCGACGATCTGCGCGCGCATGCCGGCGACATCGACATCGAAGCGGCGCTGGCCATCGAGCGTGAAATCCATCACGATTTGATGGCCGAGATCCGCCTCTTCGCGTCGCAAGCAAAACGCGGCGGCGGAAAGCTCCACCTCGGCGCGACGTCGATGGATGTCGAAGACACGGTCGAAACCTATCGACTGCGGCTGGCGCTCTCGTACGTGGGGTCGAATCTGCACGAGCTGCTTGGGGCCTTCAGTGTGAAGATCCGCGCCTATTCGGATCTGATCTGCATGGGGTATACACACCTGCAGCCTGCCGAGCCGACGACGCTGGGCTATCGGTTCGCGAGCTACGCGCAAGACCTGCTCGTGGATAACGACCAGTTGCGCTTTGTCTTCAACAATCTCACGACGAAGGGACTGCGAGGAGCCGTCGGCACCGCGGCGTCCTACGAGCGCCTCCTGGGCGAAAGCGGCCGCTCCGCCGAGATGGAAGCGTATGTGCTCGAGAAGTTTGGGCTGACCGCTCGCGAAATCAGCACGCAGACCTACCCAAGAAAGCTCGATTATCTGCTGCTCTCCGCGCTGGCCGGCCTCGGAGCGTCGCTCTCAAAGTTCGCGGCCGACGTTCGCGTTCTGGCAAGCCCGGGCTTCGGCGAACTGGGCGAGCCTTTCGCGCAATCGCAAGTTGGAAGCTCCGTCATGCCGTTCAAGCAGAATCCGATCCTCTCCGAGCGGATCGGCTCGCTGGCTCGATTGCTGCCCGGCTACGCCGATGTGACCTGGCAAAACGCGGCGACGAACTTCTTGGAGCGAACGCTCGACGATAGCGCGAACCGCCGCGTCGTGTTGCCCGAAGCGCTGCTTTGTGCGGACGAGCTGGTGACGCTCGCTCGCACGGTGATCGAGGGTCTGCGTGTCGAGGAGCGGCGCATCGCGCAAAATGTCCGCACGTATGCACCCTTCACCGGCACGCCGGCGGTGATGATCGAAGCGGTGCGTTCCGGCGGAGACCGCCAGCTCTTGCACGAAGCGTTGCGCAATGCATCGATGGAAGCGTGGGAAGCGGTTCGTCGCGGTGACGAGAATCCGCTTGCGCGATTGTTGACCGAGACTGCGGAGTTGACCGCACTCGTCGAGCCGGCCGAAATACGTCGGTTACTCGACCCGAGCAGCCACGTCGGCACCGCGCCGCAGCGCGCGCGGCTCTTGGCCGACCGCATCGGCGTCTTGGAACCCTTCCCGCGTCAGGCCGAGGTACGCGTAACGTGAACAAGGGCATCGAAATAGCGCGCGGCAAGACGAAGGTGCTCTACGAAAATCCCGGTCAGCCGCATCAGCTCGTCGTGGCGCAGACCGATCAGATCTCCTCTGGTGACGGCGTCCGGCGCAACGTGATTGCGGGCAAGGGACGCCTAGCCGCGCAGACGACCGCGCGCGTTTTTCGCTTGCTCAATCTCTGCGGTCTGCCGACGCATTATCTCACCGGCGGCGAGGACGACGATAACAACGAGATGGTCGTCCGGCGTGCCAACATGATACCGCTCGAAGTGGTAACTCGCGGCGTTGCGGCCGGATCGTTTGCCAAGCGGAATCCCGGCCTCGCGCGGGGGACTTTGCTCGTGCCGCACGTGATCGAGTTCTTCATTAAAGACGATGCGGCGCACGACCCCATGATCTCACCCGATCAAGTCGTCGCGCGCAACATCGCCGCCCCCCAAGAAGTTGGCGCGATGACGGAGCTGGCGCGACTGACGTTCGACATTCTTTCGCACGCGTGGCGGAAGCGCGACGTCATGCTTGTGGATCTCAAGATCGAGTTCGGCCGGCTGGCCGGGGGCGAGAATCAGGGTCAGCTCGTGATCGCCGATGTAATCGACAACGACTCGTGGCGGATTTGGCCGCAGGCTCGCGAGGAGCTGATGCTCGATAAACAGCTCTACCGGAACCTTGAAACGGTCGACGAGCCGGCGTTGCAGATGGTCAAACAGGCATATGAACGGGTTGCGGATTTCGTTGGAACGTTTCCGGTCATGCGCTCGGGGATGGTCGCCGTCATTGCCGATTCTGCTTCACAAGTCGAACGCGCGAACGAAATCGTCAAGGCCCTCGGCCAACTCGGCGTCCCGACCGTGCGCCATGTGGCCAACGCCGCGTCGACGCCGGGCTTCGTGCTTCAATTGATGCAGCAGCTCGAAGCGAGCTTCGCGCGTCTGATCGTGATTCCAGTCGGCGAAAACGAGTTGCTTCGTTCGATGCTTGAAGCGGCCTCGTCTGCGCCCGTCGTCGACGGCCGCGACGAGACCGGGCGCGTGATAATGCAGTGCGCGAAGCTCTTTGGGCTCGAAGACACCGTGCTTTTCGGCCGGACGCTGCTGATGCAGGCCAATGCACGCTCGGCCGTACTTCACGCCGACGCCTCGCTGCAGCAGGCGCCGCCGATGTCGCCGAAGGCTGCGCTTGGTTAATCTTCGTGACGAGGAGCTGCAGCGCATCGCCCAGCAGCTCGGCCGAGATCCTTCGGTCGTGGAACTCCACGCCTTCGACGCGGCTTGGAGCGAACATTGCAGCTATAAATCGAGCCGCCGCTTCTTAAAAACTCTCCCCACCAGCGGGTCTCGCGTGCTGCTGGGTCCGGGAGAGGATGCCGGCATTCTGCATCTCGGCACGCACGACGGCGAGCGCTATGCCGTGGTCGTGGCGCACGAGTCGCACAATCATCCCTCTCAAGTCGTTCCCTTCGAGGGCGCGGCGACCGGAATCGGTGGGATCGTTCGGGATGTGCTCTGCATGGGCGCCGAGGTCGTCGCGGTCGCGGATCCGCTGCGCTTTGGTCGATGCGATGACCTTGCGTCGCATCAGAGTCATGTCGCGCGCGCAGTCGTCGATGGAATCGGTGCCTACGGAAACGCGATCGGCGTTCCTAACGTCGCCGGCGACGTTTATTTCGAGCACGGGTTCGACGAGAACTGTTTGGTCAACGTCGTCGCGCTCGGAATCGTCAACGAGAAGGACGTCATTCACTCCTATGCGCCCAAAGGAGCCGAGGGCTGGCAGATCGTGCTCGTCGGAAAAGCGACGGACCCGAGCGGATTTGGGGGAGCGTCGTTCTCGTCGCTAACGTTGGATGCACGTGACGCCGAGCTCAACAAGGGTGCCGTGCAAGTTCCCGATCCGTTCTTCAAAAATGTCTTGATGCGCGCTAGCTACCGCGTCTTTGCGCTCCAGCGCGAGCGTAGGCTTGCTGCTGCTTTTAAAGACCTCGGCGCGGGCGGAATCGTAGGATGTTCGGCGGAGATGACGGGACACGGCGGCTACGGCGCGCAGATCGACCTGAGCGGGGTCAACGTCGCGCTCGAGGGCATGCCGCCCGAAATCATCGCCGTCGGTGAGACGCAGGAACGGATGATGTGGATCGCGCCGCCCGAGTTCGTCCCGGATCTGCTGCGAATCTATAATGAGGAGTTCGGGCTGCCTGAGGTGGCGTACAACGCGTGCGCGACCGTGATCGGCGAGGTGACCGCGCAGCAGCGTTACGTTCTGCAATATCGCGAGCGCATCGTGATGGACGTCGAGAGCGAGTTTCTCACCGGAGCGATTAACGACGAGCTGCCTTACACGGAAAAGATCTATCACGGCGCAACGGCGCAGGAGCTCCCGGCCGTGGACATCGAGGGAATCTTCCCGCGCGTGCTGGCGCACCGCGACGTCTGCTCGCGCGAGCCGCTCTATCGGCGTTACGATTCCGTCGTTCGAGGCCGTACCGTTCTGCCGCGCGGCGCCGGCGACGCCGGCATCCTGGCACCGGTTCCGGGTTCGCGTCTCGGGGTAGCGCTCGCCGTTGCGGGCAATCCGCGATACGGCCGCATCGACCCCGCGTACGCGGCCGAGCAGGCCGTGCTGGAAGCGATGCGGCGCGTGGTGGCCGTGGGCGCGCACCCGATCGGCTTAACCGATTGTCTCAACTTCGGCAATCCCCGCAAAGCAGAGCAGTACGGCGAGTTCGTCGCGGCGGTCGAGGCATTGGCCCGTGCTGCGACGGAGCTCGATCTGCCGTTCGTCTCCGGAAACGTCAGCCTCTACAACGAAGCGGCAACCGGCCGCGCGATACCGGCTTCGGCGATCGTGGCTTGCATCGGATCGATCGCCGATATCGCGACGGTGATCACCCCGGGTTTCAAGGCGGCCGGTTCCGCGCTGCTATGGGTCGGAAGCCGGGAGCTCGTTGGGGGCGGATCGGTTCTGGCCGAGTTGCTTGGGGTCAAAGGAACGCTTCCGCACATCGAGTACGATGCGGAACGCGCTGCGCTTACCATCGTGAGAGATGCTATTGCGCGGGGAGTTATGCGCTCGTGCCGCGTTGTCGCCGACGGCGGAATGCTAACGGCGGTTGCGCGCCTGGCCTTCGATGCTTTGCGGGCGGGGCGCAAGCTCGGCGCCGAGATCGACTTTGGCAATCCGCTCTGCGAAGCTGGCGGATTCGTCTGCGAAATCGCCGGCGACAGCGGAATGGATGTAACCGGAACGCTCCAAATCGGCACCACGATCGATGCGCCCGAACTGGTCGTCAACGGCACGCGCTTCGACGTCGAGCGATTGTACGAAACCTGGTCGCGGCCGTTAGCGCAGCTCTATCCATGAGCGCCCGAATCGCGGTTCCGGTCTTTCCCGGCACGAACTCCGAAGACGAAACGCTGCGGTTGCTGCGTGACTGCGGCGGCGATGCGGAGCTCGTCCACTGGTCGCAGGCGAGTAGCCTCGCGCAGTACGACGCGTACGTGCTCGCCGGGGGCTTCGCCTACGAAGACCGCATTCGTGCCGGAGCAATTGCGGCCCACGACCGCATGATGGACTCCGTTATCGAAGCGGCCGAAAGTGGAAAACTCGTTTTTGGCATCTGCAACGGTGCGCAGATTCTGCTCGAAGCGGGGCTGGTTCCGGGGACGGGTTCGATTCGCCGGCCGACTGCCGCTTTTACTCGCAACGCACCGGCGCCTCACTTTGTCTGCAAGCACGTCTATCTGAAGCTCGCAATCGACCCCGCTCGTTGCGCGATTACCGCCGCGTTGCCGGAGGATGCGATCGTGCCCGCTTGGGCTGCGCATGCCGAGGGGCGCCTCGCTGCCACGCCGGAGCATTTACGCGAAATCGTGGCGGGCGGCCACCTCGCTTTCGTCTACGCGGATTCAACCGGCGCGGTGGACGATGGCGCGATCCCCAACGGGTCGGCGCTCGGTTGCGCGGGTTTGGTGAATCGCGCGGGTAACGTGCTCGCAATCATGCCGCATCCCGAGCGAGACGCCTGGAACTTCAACCACCTCGACCGCCGTGAAGGCGACGACGTCCTCGCGACCTCCGGCGGCTCGGTCCTCTTCCGCAGCTTCGTCCAGGCGCTGTCGTAATGAAAGCCGTCGCCATCGGCCTCAAGATCCCCGACAACACGGCGTTTACGGCAGCCGTCGCGCTGCGCAGGCTCGGCATCGCTGTGGAACGACTCGAGCGCAGCGAGATTTGGTTCTTTGGCGGCGACGGCAGCGCGCTCGTCGAGCGCGTTAAGGCCGACGAGACGATCTTCAATCCGAACAAACACTACGTGACGGTGCTCGATGAAGCGGTTCCGCGCTCTGGTGAAGTTTGGATCGAACCCCTCGACAATGTCACCCTGAGCCCTTCGACAAACTCAGGACGGGCTCTGTCGAAGGGTGGTGGAGAGAAAGGGGGTACTGCGTGGCGCCTCTTCGGCCCGAACGAAGCAACCCTCGATCGCGAGTCGCTTGGCAGCGCAGTCGAACGCCTTTTGTGCAATCCGGCCATCGAACGAGCCGTTTATTAATGCATGGCACGCTTGAACGGGACATTCCACATGCGAGCGAGTAGTTTATCACCGCGCATATGAACCGGCCGTATACGATCGCGACGCTTGGCTCCCATTCGGCTCTCCAAATTCTCAAGGGCGCCCACGATGAAGGGTTTAAGACGCTCGCGATCTCGAATCGCGATACCGAGCGGCTCTACCAGTCGTTCGCCTTCGTCGACGAAGTCATCGTGCTGGAGCGCTACTCCGAGTTCATGACGCTGATGGACGAGCTCGAGCGTCGCAAAGCGATCATCGTGCCGCACGGGTCCTTTGTGGCCTATCTTTCGCTCGAGCAACATAAGAAGATGACGGTCCCATATTTCGGGAACAAGGCGGTGCTCGATTGGGAGGCCAGCCGCGAACTGCAGCGACAGTGGCTCTCGCGGGCCGGCCTCAAGCTGCCGCGGCAGTTTCGCTCCGGCGCCGAAATCGACCGGCCGGTTATCGTCAAGCTTTACGGGGCGGCGGGCGGCAAAGGCTACATGTTCATTAGAGACGCCCAAGATTTCGAAGCGCGCGCTACGCATCTCAAGGAAGCCTACATCATTCAGGAATACATCATCGGCGTACCGCTCTACATTCACTACTTCTATTCGCCGCTGCAGAACAAGCTCGAAATTATGTCGATGGACCGCCGCTACGAGACGAACGTGGATTCGCTGGGCCGCATTCCCGCTGCGGCGCAGGAAGGCATGGACGTTAGCCCCTCATACGTCGTGGTCGGCAATCAGCCGGTATCGCTTCGTGAGTCGATGCTTGCCGAAGCGCTGCGGATGGGCGACGACGTGGTGCGGGTCAGCAAGGAAATCTGCGGCCCCAAGGGCCTCTTCGGCGCGTTCTGCATCGAGACCATCATCACGCCGGACATCCATTTCTATGTCATGGAGATCTCGGCACGGATCGTCGCGGGAACGAATCTCTTCATTGACGGCTCTCCTTACTCGTACCTAAACTACTCCGAACCCATGTCCACGGGCCGCCGGATTGCTCGCGAGATCAAGAACGCCTTGCTAACCAACAATCTCGGTTTGGTGCTGGATGATTCAAGCGTGGTCTAGGGTTGCGGCAGTCGCCGTTCTGTGCGGACTCGTCGCGCTCCCCACGAAGGCTGGTGCCACGCTTGAAGCCGATCCGGCCGTCCTCTACGCGCAGATGAAGGATGCCTACGCGAAGGATGCCGCTGCGGGCTGGAACTTTCGCGCCCAGGAGATCTACCTTGCTACGATTTTTAACGCCGGCCGCGCATACTCGCTGCAGTACCCGAGCGATCCCAACTACGGCGTGCTTGCGACCCTGACCGTACAGATCGGAAGCGGCTTGCACTACAATCCGCTCACCAACCACGACGGTGCCGTTTGGTGGGTGCGAGAAGCGGCCGATTGGGCCATGAAGCACTCGGAAGATTTTACGACGGTCTCGCAGGCGCAGGCGCTGCTGACCCGCGTGAACTCCGAGGACGATCCCGAAGCGCTCGCGCGATTCGCCGACGAAGATGCGACGGCCAGCATCAAGGCGTATCCCGGCGATATCGACGCACTGCTGATCCGCGTGGAAGCGGATTGGCGCAGCTGGCTGCTGACGCGCGATCCGGCGTGGCGAAGCCTGGCCTTCGAGCGGGCCGCCGCTCCGAGCTTTCCGGTCGCGCATCTGCCGACGAACTGGGGAAACGAGCTCGTGGTCTCGGCACAACGAGCATCGCCGGGTAACGACGGCTACACGGCCGGCGACCTCGCGAACGCGCAGGTTTTCCTGGCGCGTTTGAAGGCGGTCGATCCGATTCGCGTCATCGTAACCGTGACCGCGATTCCGCACGACGCCTACCTTACGACACTCGCGCCCGCCGACGAGTACTTCGGGCCCCGGGGTATGTCGATTCTCGAGATTGAGAACCGCCTCAAGCGGATCAACTACATGTTGAACTACGACTACGGGAACCGCGAGAGCGACGAGGCGTTTGGCGTCGCGAAGGCGATCGTGGCTATGCAGGAAGTCTATCCGCACGATCGCGACCTGCCGATGCTGCTGTACTCATGTTACCAGACGCTGCAGCGAATGACCGACGATCAATCTCGCCGCGCGGCCGGCCAACTGAAGGCGATCTTGACGGTTGAATACCAAGATAGCCTTCAAGCTCGAGAACTGCTGCGCAGTTCGTGATCGCGCGGTAGCCGCGAGGCAACGGCGGAGACTCCGTGCTCGTCGATCGGCTGCAGTTCGCCTTCACGATCATGTTCCATTACCTCTTTCCGATCGGAACGATGGGGCTGGCCCCGTTCGTGGCCGCCTACACGTGGAAGGCGGCGCGCAGACGCGATGAGGAGTCCGCGCGGATTGCCACCTTCTGGACGAAAATCTTTGCGATCAACTTTGCCGCCGGCGTCGTCACCGGTATTCCAATGGAGTTTCAGTTCGGAACGAACTGGGCGGCCTTTTCACGCATCGCCGGTTCGGTGGTCGGTCAACCACTGGCGATGGAAGGCATGTTTGCCTTCTTTCTCGAGTCGGTTTTTCTCGGCGCTCTGCTGTATCGCGGTCGAGGTTTGCCTTCGACGTTCGCTGCCTGGGCCGGCGTGATGGTCTGCGTGGGCGCTTGGCTCTCGGGATTCTTCATCGTCGCCACCAACGCGTGGATGCAGCACCCGGTCGGCTATCGCATCGCAGCCGACGGCACGATTCTTTTAGAAAACATCTGGCGCGTGCTCTTCTCGCCGTTTTCGTACTGGCAGTTTGCGCACGTGCTCTGTGGCGCGCTCCTTGCCGGAGGCTTCATCGTGGCCGGCGTCGGCGCTTACTACTTGCTCTCGCGACGGGACGAGGCGATCGGGCGGCGGTTCGTTCGCGCTGGGACGCTCGTTGCCTTCGCCTTCGCGTTGATCGCGGTCTTTCCGACCGGCGATCGCAACGGGCGAATCGTGACGCAGTATCAGCCGGTCAAGCTTGCCGCCGAAGAGGGCCTCTTCACGACGGAGCGCGAGGCGCCGCTCGCAATCATCGGGATGCCCGACGTCGCGCGCAGGCGCTTGATAGATCCGATATTTGTCCCCGATTTCTTGAGTTTTCTCAGCTACGGAAACTACAAGGCCAACGTCAATGGGCTCGACGCGTATGCGCGCGAGCTGTGGCCGCCCGTCGAACTGACCTACTATGCGTACCACATCATGGTCGGTCTTGGGACGATCTTCGCCGCGGCCGCAACGGTCGCGGTTATGTTGCTAGCGTTTGGAAGGCTTTGGAGCGCTCGCTGGATGCTTTGGATTCTGATGCTGCTCGTGCCGTTTCCGTTCATTGCCAACGAAGCCGGTTGGGTGGCCACCGAGGTCGGGCGCCAGCCGTGGATCGTTTACGGTTTGATGAAGACCGCGGCGGGAAGCTCGCCGACGGTTCCGAGCGGGGAGACGATCTTCACGCTGATCGGCTTTGCGGGCATGTACTTCTTGCTGGGGTTTCTCTTCTTGCATCTCACGCTGCGGGAGATCGGACTGGGTCCATCGCGGGAGAAGCCCGCGTGAGCGTCGCGGCCTTTGTCACGATCGCGTTCATGTTCGCGATGTACGTGATGCTCGACGGCTACGACCTCGGCGTGGCAACCATCGGCGCGCTGATCGCGCGCTGCGAGCGCGACCGCAGCGCAGTCATGGCCAGCATCGGCCCGTTTTGGAACGGCAACGAGGTCTGGCTCATCGCCGCCGCGGCGGCGCTCTTCGCGCTCTTTCCTGCGGCCTACGCGGCGGCGTTCTCGGGATTCTATCTGCCGTTCATCGTCGCGTTGTGGCTGCTGATGTTGCGGGGCATCGCGGTAGAGCTGCGCGAGCACTTCCCGTCGGAGGTTTGGCATCAGTTTTGGGACGCCGCGTTTGCGGGCTCGAGCGCCCTCTTGATCTTCGTTTTCGGCATCGCGCTGGGGAATCTGTTACGCGGCGTTCCGCTCGACGCGTTCGGCTACTTTGAGGGGACGTTCGCGTTCCTGCTCAATCCGTACGCCCTGCTCGTCGGCGTCTTCGCGCTGGCGACGCTCGCCCAGCACGGCGCCGCCTTCGCTGCGATCCGTCTCGACGGGGAGCTCGGGTTGCGAGCCGCGCGAATGCTACGGGCCCTGTGGTGGGCGGTCTTGGTGCTGTACCTCGCGGTTACGGCCGCAACGTATGCGGTGCACGGCGGCCTCGAGGGTTGGCTCCTGGTGCTGCCGCTGCTTTCGCTTGCGGCGCTTGCGGGCGTGTGGTGGGGCGCGCGATCGCAGCGTCCGAAGCGCACCTTCGCGATGTCGCTGGCCTTCCTCGCGACGCTCTTGACCGCGGCGGCCGGCACGCTCTTCCCGTACTTGCTTCCCGCATTTCCGCCGGGTCGCGGCGGTATCTCGATCTTTTCGGCGGCGCCGTCGGCGGTTGCCCTGACATGCGCGCTGAGCGTAACGCTCGGAGGCATCGTCATTGTCGGGATCTACACGCCGTTCGTCTGGCGGCGCATGGGTGGGAAGCTTCGCGCCGAATGAGGCGCCGATGAGCGAGGAGTACGTCGCCCGGGCACTGGACGCGTACGATCCTTTGCGTCTGACGCTTTGCTCCATTGGAAGCCACTCGGCTCTGGATATTGCCTCCGGTGCGCGCGCGCAAGGACTGCGCAATCTCATCGTCACGGCGAAAGGCCGCGAAAAAACCTATACCCGCTATTTTGTCCGCAACGAAAGCCCGGTAGGCCGCGGCTGTGTGGACGCCGTGCTCGAGCTGCAAAACTTTCCTGAGATCTTGAACGAAGACGTGCAGCGGCGGCTCCTCGAGCAGAACGTGATCTTCGTCGCGAACCGTTCGTTCGAGGTCTACCTCCATCAGCAGTTCGAATATGACGAGATCGAGCGGCGCATGCTCGTTCCGTTTTTCGGGAACCGGCATCTCTTGCGTGCCGAAGAGCGCACCCTTCGCCAGGCTCAGGGTGACAAAGGTGAAGACCAATACGCTCTGATGCGAGCCGCCGGGATCCGCCATCCGCGTCGCTACGAGTTGCCCGACGACATCGACCGTCTTGTGATGGTCAAGGCGCCGCACGCGCGCGTCTCGTTCGAGCGCGCCTTCTTTCTCGCATCGTCGCCCGAGGAGTACCGAGCCACCGCCGATCACCTGATCGACGAGGGAATTTTGAGCGCCAGGGGACTCGCTAACGCGCGAATCGAGGAATACGTGCTCGGCCCCTCCGTGAACCTCAATTTTTTCTACTCGCCGATTCTCGGCGAGCTCGAGCTCAGCGGAACCGATACGCGACGCCAGACGAATTTGGAGGGCTTTCGCAGCATACCGCCGGCTGCACTCGAGGCGGTGCGTGGAATAACGATGCGCTTAGAAGAAGTAGGGCACATCGCGACAACGCTCGTGGAGTCAATGCTGGAGCCGGCCTTCGAAATGGGTGAGCGTTTCGTCCGGGCGGCGCGAGAGGCGCAGCCGCCCGGAGTCATCGGGCCGTTCGCGCTGCAATGCATCGTTGCCGCCGGGCCTCCCAAGGAGTTCGTCTGCTACGACGTTTCGCTGCGCGTACCGGGTTCGCCGGGGACGCGATTCACCCCATATTCGGCGTATCGCTGGGGCCGCGACGTCTCCGTCGGCGAACGGATTGCGATGGAAGTCGTAATGGCCCGCGACACCAAACGACTTCAAGACGTGTTGACTTGAATTCTATTCGCTTTTATGGAGATCGTACATGACCACTGACAACATCCAAGAGCGCGCCGGCATCGTAACGTTCAAAGGGCAACCGATGACGCTGCTGGGTCCCGCGCTGCGACGCGGCGATCCGGCCCCAAGTTTTGCGCTGACCTCCGGCGATCTCTCGACCGTCACTCCGGAAATTCTGGTCGATGAAGGCAGGCGCGCCGCATTGCTCATCGTGGTGCCCTCGCTCGACACGAGTGTTTGCTCGCTCGAGTCCAAGAAGTTCAACGGGCGCTTGGGGGAACTTCCCGAAGGAGTGAAAGCCGCCGTGGTCAGCATGGACTTGCCGTTCGCGCAGGCTCGCTGGTGCGCTGCCGAAGGCGACGTCCAGCTCGACATGCTCTCCGATTATCGTAGCCGCAGCTTCGGCACGAACTACGGGCTGCTCATATCTGAGCTTGGCCTCTTAGCGCGCGCCATCGTGGTGATCGGCAAGGACCGAACCGTGTCGTACGTGGAGATCGTGCCGGAAGTTGCCAACGAACCGGACTATGATGCCGCGCTTCACGCTGCGGCCGCCGCTGCCGCTGCCTAGAGGAGGGCGATGCCGCCAACGGTTCTGATCCTGGATTTCGGCGCGCAGTACAGCCAGCTGATTGCGCGCCGGACGCGCGAGCTAGGCGTCTACTGCGAGATCGTGCCGTACGACGTCACCTGGAACGCCCTATCGTTGCGCCGGCCCGCGGCGCTGATTCTCTCCGGCGGCCCTGAAAGCACGCTGGCGGAGGGCGCGCCGAAGATGGATCCCGAGATCGTCGACGCCGGCGTGCCGATTCTC
>Ga0209275_10000529_pt1 | contig 14946 bp, 13 predicted proteins | sample HubBroMetageREF2_FD_188344 | JGI IMG/M metagenome (GOLD analysis project Ga0209275, IMG submission 188344) | Reference soil microbial communities from the Hubbard Brook experimental Forest, New Hampshire, USA - Hubbard Brook CCASE Soil... | ecosystem: Environmental > Terrestrial > Soil >... | reverse complement strand
CCAGGTTTGAATTTCGCGCGCAATCTCCAGGTCGCGCTTCATGATGACCTTATCGGCGAGTTCCAGCGAGAGAAGCAACATGAACAACAACGCAGCGATCAGATCGCCGTTGATTTGGAAATGGGTGTTGTTGGTTTCAAATTTGAAGCCGGAAAAAAACAGCATGACCAGCGCGAGCAGCAGCAGCACGCGGCGCGCTGGCGACAGCTTGTTCATCAACGCCCAGAAGAATTGGATCGCTACGCGAAGCGGCCGCTTCCAGTGCGGAAGCTTGTTAATTTCATCCCAGTCAACATCTTTGCCGTAGAAACCGTAGCTGGAGCGTGCGTCGGCGGCAAACTGCGACCACAGATCATCGACGGCACGGCCTTCGCTGACACGTTGCCAAAAGACGGAGGCGCGGCGCAGTGGCGTTTTACGGACATTGTCGGGAGGTGCTGAGGTCGGGGCGGAAGGAGCCATGAAAATGAGTATAGGTCATTCGTCAAACGGGATTGCGTCACTTGCCGGGAAATCCTCACCCCTGAAGGGTGAGCCACAGGTTAAGAATCGTCGCGATGCAACGACCCGCCAAACTGCACCGATCCAAATCCAAACTTATCGCGCAGACGATCTGTAGCTTTGGTCAATTTTTCCAGCTTTTCGCGCCGCTCCGCTTCCAGCAAATCCAACTGCTGGCCGCCGTGCGACAAACCGGACAGCGCTACGCCTAGCAACCGCACTTTTCGTCTCGAGTCGCGGTGCTCACGAAATTGATGGAGAAACACGGCGAAGATCTCGCCATCCAGTTGCGCAGGTTCCTGTAATGTTTTTGACCGCGTGTAAGTGTCGAAACCGGCGTAACGAATCGTCAGCGTCAAGGTGCGCGCGGAGAGGCCGGCCTCGCGCAATCGTTTGCAGGCCTTCTGCGAAAGATGGCTTAGCATCGACTCCATTTGCTCGACATCGGTAGTGTCTTCGCCGAAGGTGTGGTTCTGCGAGATGGATTTTGGCTCGGCATCGATCAGGAATTCGTAGGCATCGCCGCCTCTTGATTTGCGATACAGGGCTGTGCCCCACTGCCCAAAAATCTTTTCCAGCTTTTCCTGCGAATGCGTCGCCAGTTGTTCGACTTTTTCAATGCCTAGAGCGCGCAACGCACGCTCGGTCACCTCGCCGATGCCGGGAATTTTGCGTATTGGCAGCGGCGCCAGGAAGCGCGCTTCCATTCCGGGAGCTACCCACACCAGGCCGCGCGGCTTTCCTTGTTCGGAGGCGACCTTGGCCACCAGGCGAGTCGTAGCTAGGCCACCAGAGCAGGGAAGTTTCGTTTCGCGGGTGATGGTGCGCAACAATTTGTCGGCGGCAGCGAGTGGCGGGCCGTGTAGCCGTTCCGTCCCGCTCAAGTCCAGATACGCCTCATCGATAGAGACCATTTCGACGATTGGAGAAAACTGGGCAAGGATTGTGGCGACGCGATCGCTCCATTCGGAATATTTTGCGTGCTGGCCATCCAGGAAAATGGCGTGCGGGCAAAGTTTCGCAGCAGTGCGTAGCGGCATTGCCGACTGAATGCCGAATTTTCGCGCTTCGTAGCTCGCGGCGGAGACTACGCCACGCTGGTCGGGCCGGCCTCCAACCACCACGGGCTTGCCACGCAGCTCGGGCCGCTCGAGCAATTCCACCGATACGAAAAACGCGTCCATATCGACGTGCAAGATCGTGGAATGCAGGGGAATTTCACGAGGCTCGGCAGCATCGTGTTTCGCTCGGAATCGGGCCAGGTCCGGCACGAAGTAAGACTACGCTCAACAGCGGTAGCGAACAACAGGCGAACTCCAGTCCAATTGTTCAGCAGGTTTCAAATTTTTTCGGCAGAGAGGACTCGGGGAATGCCGGCAAGATCTTTGGTTACGCCGACGTTGGTCCAGTGTGGAGTTTCCAGGAGCGGCTGAACGGCGGGAAGGCTGTCATGCCCCAACTCCAGAACCAGCAATCCCTCAGGTTTCAAAAGTTGCTGCGCTTGTGCGACTAGCGGACCGTACAATTCGTATCCTTCTTCACCACCGAACAGCGCCAATTCGGGCTCGTGGTCACGCACTTCGCGAGCTAATGTTTCTTCTTCGCGTCTGCCAATATACGGAGGATTGCTGACGATCAGATCGAAGAGAACTCGCGGGGCGGACGAAGTGGGCGGCACAAATGCGCTCAACAGATCGCTTTCTTGGAACTCGATGCGTTCGGCAAAACCAAGTCCCGCCGCGTTGCGTCGCGCGATCGTCAACGCTGCTGAGGAAATATCGCACGCGAATAGTCTTGCGGCTGGCAATTCTTTCGCCAGCGCAATCGCGATGCAGCCAGAACCGGTGCCGACATCGACGAGTGTTACGCCCTCGCCATTGACTTTCGCGGGACGCTTGGCGCGAACTTCGCGCACGGCCAACCGATCGAGCGCCACTTCAATTAAATGCTCTGTCTCCGGACGCGGAATCAATACATCCGGCGTGACTTCAAATTCCAATCCCCAGAATTCCTGCTTGCCGGTGAGATGTTGCGTGGGCTCGCCGGCAATGCGTCGCTCCAGTAGCACAGAAAAGCGCTCCACCAATTCGTCAGGGAGTATTTCTTCAGGATGGGAATACAGCCATGCGCGATCGCGGCCGACGACATGCAACAACAAAAGTTCCGCAGCCAGCGTGTACGAGGCGACCTGCGCGTCACGCAGCCGGCCAATTCCGTAGCGCAAGAGTTCGCGGAGCGATTTATCAGCGAGCACCGAACTCATCCGATCAGATGTTCTTTCTGACGCCCGCTGGCTTCCAACGACCCATAAGCAACGCCGGTGCCAGCGTATGCATAGTTGCCAATCGCCAGCGCACCCAGCGCCGCGCGGCCTACTGCTAATCCACCAAACGCGCGCCAGCCGAGCGCAACGCCCGCCAGCGCCACAATTCCGATCGACAAGCCGCCCAGCGAGATCACGCCCAGCGCCACTCCCCCAATCGCGATGACCCCGATTGCGACGCCGCCGACTGCCACAATTCCCGTTGCCCGCACGCCCAAAGCGATAATTCCGTGTGCCGCGGGGCTGTACGACACTAAAGGCAATCCGCCAATGCGCATCGAGGATTCGTACACATAATCTTTCGAAAGCGCCACCGCTGTGACCAGATGGGTGATTCCCACGCAGGCCACCATGTACAAAATAAAAAACGCCCAAAACGGCATCATGATTTTGTGAATGCGATCCGGATCGGCCATCGACTCGCTGATATCCCGCATCCATTGCGGACCGGGTTTCGAACCTGGACGTGTGAGCATGACTTCCTCCTTGCGGAAGATTTATGCCTCGGCCAACTCCTGCTTGAGCCGTTCGGCTTCGTAATGCGAAACGAGGCCGTCGACGAGCGGAGCGAGTTTCCCGTCCATGACTTCAGTCAGTTGGTGAATCGTGAGGCCGATGCGGTGATCGGTCACGCGATTCTGAGGATAGTTATAAGTACGAATTTTTTCCGAGCGATCGCCGGTCTTAATCTGTCCGCGACGCTCAGCGCCCATGGCGGCTTGTTGCTTTTCCAATTCCATTTCGTAAAGACGCGAACGCAACACACGCATGGCTTTGGCGCGATTTTTGATTTGCGACTTTTCGTCTTGCTGCGAAACGACCAGTCCGCTGGGCAAGTGGGTGATGCGTACTGCGGAATAGGTGGTGTTCACCGACTGGCCGCCGGGACCTGAGGAGCAAAACGTGTCGATGCGCAGATCCTTTGCTTCAATTTTGATGTCGATGTCGTCCGCTTCGGGTAACACGGCGACCGTAGCTGCCGAAGTGTGAATGCGACCCTGCGTTTCTGTAGCGGGCACGCGCTGCACGCGATGTACGCCGCTTTCATACTTCAATTTCGAATACACCTTGTTCCCCTGAATCGCGGCGATCACTTCTTTCATTCCGCCCATCGACGAGGGCGAGCTCTCCAGAATTTCCACTTTCCAGCCTTGCGATTCGGCGTAACGCGAATACATACGAAATATGTCTCCGGCAAAAATCGCCGCCTCGTCGCCGCCAGTACCGCCGCGAATTTCCACGATGATGTTCTTATCGTCGTTGGGATCTTTGGGTAGCAGCAAGAGCTTTAATTCGCGCTCGATTTGTTCCCGGCGAACGGCGAGGAGCTTTTCTTCTTCTTGCGCCATGTGCCGCATGTCCGCATCTTCGGACTCCACCACCATCTGATGCGCCCCGGCCAGATCCTTTTCGATCTGCTTGTACTCGCGATGCTTGTTGACGATCTGCTCCAGCTCGGAATGCTGCTTGGCCAGTTTCTGGAAGCGTGAAGAATCGGCGGCAATCTCGGCCGAGGAGAGTTGCTGGGTCATTTCCTGATAGCGGGTGTCGAGCTGATCGAGTTTTTCAGAAAGCGTGAGAACTGACATTGCAAATCCTTTGTAGTAGTTAGTTACTAGCTTACCGCCTTCAGGCAGAGCGCGGTCGAAAAACGAAAAGTTAAAAGTGATTCAGAGAACGAGAAAAGCTCCCGTTTCAGGGAGAAGGTAGGCGACCGCTAATAAAACGAGGCGTACATGGGCTTACTTCTATAAGAATAACGTGAAAACCATAGCCGCGCAATTCGCCTGCCTTCCAGTTGCTCCCGAGAAGTGCGGTGTACTACGATGAGCAAATCTCATGAGTGAAGCTACTCGCACCGCGTTGGAAACCGTTTCTGAATGGTCGCAAGACGCTCCGCTGCAGAGCGACCTCGGCTTCCTGTGGGATTTCTGGTATCCGGCGCTGCGCAGCGACGAGATTTACGGCAAACACCTCGCCAAGGCCATGCTCCTGGAAGTGCCGCTGGTCCTCGGTCGCACTTCGGAAGGAAAAGCGTTTGCCATGCGCGACGCTTGCCCGCATCGCGGCATTCCGCTTTCTTACGGCCACTTCGATGGGAAGAATGTGCAGTGCAGCTATCACGGCTGGGAATTCGATGCGTGCAGCGGGCGTTGCGTGGAGATTCCTTCGCTGACTAGTCACGACAAGCTGAAAGTGGAGCGCATCAGCGCCAGTCACTTCCCCTGTGAAGAGCGCGACGGTTACGTCTGGGTTTACATGAACGCGGCGGGCTCGCGTCTGCCGGATAAAATCGACACCGCACCGGAATTACCCAAGTTCAGCGCCAAGTATAAAATTACGCGGCTGGATTGCGAACTGCCTTCGCACATCGATCACGGGATCATCGGCTTGATGGATCCCGCACATGGGCCCTTCGTGCATCAGTCTTGGTTCTGGCGCAGCAAGAAAAGCATTCACGAGAAGGCCAAGCAGTTTGAGCCGATACCCAACGGTTTTCGCATGAGCAAGCATTCGCCCTCCACGAACAGTCTGCCGTATCAACTTCTCAAGAAAATGACTGGCGAGCCCGTTACCACTACCATCGATTTCGTCCTGCCCAACATGCGTTTCGAAGAAATTCACAGTGGCAAGCTGTGGTTTTCCAGCCGCGCTACCGTTACGCCGGTGCGCCGCGACCATTGTCGCATCGATTTCGTCGCCGCGTGGAATCTGGCGCTTCCGGTTTCCATTTTTCGCGCCTTTGCGAAAAGTTTCCTGCGCCAGGATCAGGAAACCATGATTCAGCAGTCCGAAGGGTTGAAATACAATCCGCGCCTGATGCTGATTGATGACGCCGACAGGCCAGCAAAATGGTACTTCGCATTGAAACAGAATTTGATTGAGTCGCGCCGCACTGGCTCGCCCATGGCGCACCCAATGGATGGTCCCGTAACGCTGCACTGGCGAAGCTGAAGAATATTCTTGGCTGGCGCGTCACTTCTACTTACTGAAGATCAGATAGATCAAACGCCAGCGTTACCCGTTCGCCTTCTGGCGGTTCGACTTGAACGATCGCTTTTTTGCTATCGAAAGCTGCGGCCGGATATTCAAACTTCACAACAGCTCCGGTGAGCACGCAGCCGTCTGATCCGTCGCAACTGTAGGTAGGCTGGCCTTCAGCGCTTATCGGCGTAACAAACGTATCTTCGTTGAAAGTCCGAACACGAAAATCCTTCCAGAACTCAGCAGAACGGCGGTTTGCCTGCGAATGCGAGCTTATCGAGTTCGAGAGATGCGGTCCGTATGATTCCGTGAGTCCGATCTGCACGATCACCCGAACAAATTCCGGCTGTTTTTTATGATCGACTTGGGCCTGCGGCGCGCTATATGTGCCAATTCGTTCCCCGGAAAGCTGCGCGATCAGGGCATAGGGCGTCAGAAAGCTGATTGCTTGAATGTGCGGGCCGGTTTTGGGCTTGACGGGGAACAGCGAGTATTTTTCGAGGAACTGGCTGAGCGTGTCGCCGCCGCGCTGGCCCAGAAAATACGCCTCGCGCACCGCAGTGTCTGACAGTGGTGTCTCAAATGTGCCCGACGGTGAGAGAAGAACACTGAACGAACCGAGGGTTGCAAGAATGATACTTAAGGTGCGCGACATGGGAGTCCTCTCTGTCCCATGTTACGACCTTGCAATTCAAAACGGCGTGCCGGCTCTAGCGGATGTTACCCAAATCGAAATCTACTGAAACTTCCTCGCCTTCTGGCGGATCAATCTGGACCTTTGCAGTATTCCCACTGAAAGACTCGGCTGGATAATCAAATTGAACAAGAGCGCCTAACAAAATACAACCGCCCTGATCGTCACAGCTATATGTCGACTGGCCACTCGCATCTACGGGAATCACAAATCCATCATCATTGTAGAAGCGAACTCGGAAATCCTTCCAGAAGTCGTCGGCTCTCAGCTGTATTCCCACGGGAGAACCAGAACGTGATCCAGTAGGACGCATCAGATAAGGCCCATAAGAATCCGTCAAGCCAATCTGAATAATGACTCGAACAATTTCGGGCATCTTTTTGTGATCGAGCTGCGCTTGTTGCGCACTGTAATTCAGTTGAGTACTCGAGAATTGCACCATCAATGCGTAGGGGGTGAGCAACGTCACTTGCTGGATGTAGGGGCCGCTTTCGGGCCTGGGCAAACTCAAATTATATTTATCGAAGAACCGCGCGAGTGTTTCATCGTGGCGCTGGCCCAAAAAATACGCATCTCGAACCGCGGTATCGGAGAGCGGTGAGTCAATCGCACACGAATTAAATGGGAATGTGAGAAGCGCAACAAGGACGACGGAAACAGAACGCAGGTGGGTATGTGTCATGGAGGACCTCTTGCTGCTTAGACGTTTTTGGCAGGCAGCCGGGTTCAGATGCGGCGCTGAATATTCGGGAAGTCGAGCCACACCTTGATGCCGCAGAAGTGCGAGCCTTCGGTACAGATTGGTGTCGTAATTCCGGCGCGGAGATGGCACGGTGGCCCGATGTATTTGGAAAGTTCCGGCTGCACTTCCCGTAACTGGGCGACTTCATCCATCGAGGCATTGTAAATTTCTTCCTGGGCGTTGAAGCAGGTGCGCATGGTCCACTTATGCAGCAGATGCAACAGCGAGCCAGTTTCGACCAGGCGAATGGCTTTGGCGTTGGGCAGCAGATAAAGCGCGATTTCCGGCGGCACGCCCCGATCCAGCAGCTCATTTTTGGCAGTCCAGGCATCCTGCATCGCTCGGTCGTACACTTCTTTGGCGCGCGTATTTTTCCGGAGCAGGTCGGGCGTGATGTAATCTGGCTCGCGTGTGTCCGCCAGGGTGAGCAACGGCCGCGAGCCCGGCACCATGCGATGGCGTTGATCCTGGCTATCCGCGGTGTGGCTGATTTTTTTTGCGAAAGTATAGTTGGCGTGCTGCAGAGCGCGCATCATCGGCGCATGGACGCCAATATTGAGAGTTTCCAGACGATATAGATTCCGCGCCGGGTTCAGCAGACGATCGATGGCTTCCGCGTCGGAGCAGGCCGCCTCGGTAAGCCCCACTACAGCTCGATACGATTCGGCCATCACGCGCGCCGCATTGCGAGAGTAATCCACCAGACGCGACGTTTTGCCACCAAGCTTGCCATCGAACTCGAGCGCAAACGCATCCGCTTCCGCTTTGGCGGGCGTAATGTCTTTCCACTCCGGTAACTCTTCCAGCGGAGAAGTGCCAAAGCGATCAAAAAATTGCGGATCGAGCTGGCGAACTTGCGCCACCATTTCGCCAATCACCGCGCGGGCTTCACTTGGCGTGTCCGATGCCGCGGACATGCGCCATAAACGATGCAGCACGATGCCAGAGAGTGTGTGCACCATGGTGGTGAAGGCCGCGACAGGTAACACGTAGCGGGCAATTTCAATGGCGCGTTTTTCAGACGATCGCTCGATTTTCTGAATGCGCTTAGGGTGCGACATCGGGCCGATATGCCAAATGTCGCTGAGGATTTCGCGCGCATCGGTAACCAGCAACGTGGAAAGTTCGCGGTAGTAGTTCCACGCGCGCGAAATCGCGCATTCATAAATTTGCCGTGAGCCTTCGTCGAAAAACAGTGAGAGCGCAGGAATGTAGGCTTGCGCGTGGTCCAGCCGTACGTAACGCTGACTCTGTTGCTCCGAATTGTAAAAAGGATGCGCGTGCAGGAACGACCACACGAATTGGCGGCTGATATTTTCCAGGCCAAACTCGAAGTGAGCGTGCTGGTAAACGGTATGGTGGCCGCTGTAAAACGTCGCCGCGCCGATATTGACCCGCTGCTTGTCGGTAATTTCGTCGAAGTTGATAAGCCGCGTGGAATAACACGTGCGCGCCGCCGCGATCGCCGAATCAAACGGATGCGAGAACGCATTGCGCAGGGTTACACGGGGCGCCGCCGTCTCCACCGAATCGGAAGAGGGAACTCCATCGAACATGCGGGATTGGGAAGCCACGTTGAGGAACGATTCTACACGGAGTGCGCGACGCGAACAAAAGAAGTCGGAAAAGAAAAACGGACCGGCGATGTATCCCACCGGTCCGCTCGAAATCTAAAATCTGCTGAAGTTACTTCTTGCCGCCAGCGGCCGCCGGCACGTTGGCGTACTTCTTGTTGAAGCGTTCCACGCGACCTGCCGTGTCCACCAATTTCTGCTTACCCGTAAAGAACGGGTGGCAGCTGGAACAAATTTCTACGCGCAGCATATCGCCCTTAATGGTCGACCGTGTTTGGAACGTATGACCGCAGGCGCAGTGCACAGTAACCGCATGGTAGTCTGGATGAATACCGGTTTTCATTGCTCTCCCATCTATCGTGGCCGGTCTGCGCGGGAGCCGGAACTACTGCCGCGTCGCTAGGTCACGAGACAATCATTAATTATACGCGAAACATCCGATAAGCAAAAGCGGGCACCGGTTAGGATGCCCGCCTCGAAGTTGGAGGCAGCAACTGCAAAAATGTTAAACGTGGAAGCTTATGGCGTTGGGATTGCGGCCGTTGCTTGGTTTGAGTAGACGCTTTCTTCTCCAGCGCTATTCACTGCGGTAACAACGTAATAGTAGGTGGTGCCAGAAGTTACGGATGTGTCGTCATAAGCCAGCGCATCAATGTTTGACCCATTCACCGAGGTGTAAGGTCCGCCGGCAGCGTCGCTGCGATACAAACGGTAGCCAACGGTCGTGCTGTCGCTCGCTCCCCATGTCAGATGAACGGTGTGAGCGGTCGGTGTTGGAGGCGGCGGAGGAGGAGTTGGATTCGAACTCACACCATCTCCCGAGAGACTGGCCACCGCGGGACTTGCCAGGTTCGCGGCCAGCACCGAAAGCGTGCCCGAAGCTGCGCCCTGCACTTGAGGCTTAAACCAAACTTGGAACGTGACCTTCTGATTGGGCGACAGCGAATAGCCGGGGGAGAGATCCGCATACCCAAAGCCGGAACCTGAGACGCTCACGCCATTGATGGCTACGGCGGTGTTTCCGGTGTTCTGCAGCGTTACGTTCTGGGTGCTGGTGCTCTTCAACAGCAAATTGCCAAAATTGACGGAGGTTGGGGAGACCTGAAGCGACACCACCGTCTTTTGTTGGCCCACGCCGGTCAAACTAACAGACAGCGGCGTCTGCGAGGCGCTATCACTAATATTGATTGCCGCACTGACGTTACCCGCGGCATTTGGTGTGAACGCAACCGTGTACTGCAAATTCATTCCAGGAAGAATCGAACGCGGCACCGAAGGCCCGCTGATCGCAAATTGCTTGTCAGAGATAGCGACGCCCGAGATCTGCACCGGCGAATTGTTGGTGTTGGTAATTTGCATGGTCTGAGTCACGGTTTGTCCCACGGGAACGTTTTTGAACTGAACGGTCCCCGGAGAAACCACGACGCCCGACTGTGCGACTGTCGGCGACTTAGATGAAGCGTATCCGGCGCAGCCTACGACCACGGCGGCGATGGAGAGTAATCCCGCGGCAGAGAAAATCCCGCGGGCAAAGCGTGAAGCATTTAGTCCTAAAAACACAGTGCGAATCCCCCTATCTACTCTGTTGAGACCAAAGTAGCTTTCGCACCGTGGAGCGACAACCTGCTCTGGGTACAGTTGTGGGACAGGCGTGCGCTTGCCCACAACTGAACCAATGACCAGCAGCTTGACGGCTGATGTTGAAAACAAACGAGATTTTCGTTTTATTTCTGACGTGCTGAGAAACGTTTTGCACAACACTGGCAAGATTTTTCCAGACTTCGTGGCATTGATCGGGTTGTTAGAAGGCTAAATCGTGCGATAAAGCGCGGTAAATAGGTCAGGAAACGAAGTGACAGCCCAGTCGCAGCGATCCTTCTGAGGTGCGCCGAGACCACACCGGCTTCAGAAACACGCGCACTGGCGGCAGGATTGGCACATGCAGAATTGCCGTGATGCCTTCCGGAAATTCTTCCGGCTGCTCGAACTCGAGTGCTACTCCACCAAATCCCAAATCCAGAACACGCGCGCGGCGTGATCCGTTTTCGCCAATCACGGCGTAAGCATTTGTTCCGGCCATCGAGACACGTTCCGCTTTGCGCTGAATGGCATAGTGTTTTTCGTCTTGCGGCACGGCTGGGGTTTGCGCGGCGAGCGACTTTGCAGCCATGGAAGTTGCAGTACCGAATTCTGAGGAAGATCGCTCTGGGCGCACCGTATCGATCGAAATCGGAGCAGGCGCAGGTACAGGCTGCGCGGGATGAGTTGGTGCTGAACCAGTTTCCGTCCGCGGCCCCGCACCACCCGGTTTCCGATGATTGGCTTGCTTGAGCCGGTACAGACGCTCGTCGGCTATGCGAATAAGTTGATCCGCCTGATCCGCGTCCTGCGGGAAATTCGCTGTGCCGTAATCCATGGTCACTGGAAACGCCAGTTGTAAGTCGCGCAATGTTTCTGCGAAAACAGCTTCAATACGCCGGCTCAGCGCCATCGCTTGCGAAGCGTCGGTCTGTGGCAAAAGCAGCGCGAACTCGTCTCCGCCGATGCGGAACGCCGAGTCTGATGTACGCAACGCTTTTTGCAAAGTGGCGGCCGCAGCCTTCAGAACTTCATCACCGCGCGGATGTCCGTACTTGTCGTTCACTTCCTTGAAGTGATGAAGATCCAGCAGCACGATGCCTAACGGGAGACCGTAACGTCGTGCGCGATTCAATTCCTTTTCGAATGATTCCGCAAAAAGGCGCCGGTTGTACAAGCCGGTCAGCGGATCGGTTACAGCGTTGGTCTGCAGCTTCTTGAAATCGTCGTACTCGATCACTACCGGAACGCGCACCAGGCCGGTTGACGAAAGAACATCCATGAGCACGGTCTTTAAAGAGAACGGACGCCCGACCCGTTCACTAAGTTCGCGGCGCCGCGTCAGCATTTCTTCCCAAAGCTGCAAGCATTGACTTTCGCGAAGATCTAGACGCGTAGTGGCGCGAAAATATCTTTGCAGGAACTGGCTGCGCGCAGGAATGTCCATGCTTTCGAGCGTGTCTGCCAATAGCTCGAGATATGCGTCTTCCATTGGAATGCGCGGGGCCGCAGGGGCTCCGGGACTGGGCATGGCTGGGTGTTCCTACAATCTGCCTTTCCCCGCGGGGTGTGGGGCAAGCAAGGACACAAGGGCTACCACATCTGGGAGCAACCCAGATGCCAATCTGTCCCGGGGATCCACGCTGAGTGGTCCGTCCGGAGACTAATGGGGACGCAGGCATCTTATTACAACACAAGGAGATGTGCGATCAAATCTTATGGTATCGGAGGGCGCAGCGGGGTGGTCAAACTGGTGCCGGCCAATCGTGGACTAAAGAATGGACCAGAAGGGCAGGGATTTACTCAAGTGGTCGAAGGAATTCCAACCCGAACAGGCGCAGTTCCCCCACCGCGTCGTGCCACTTTACTCGCGCAGCAATCGGCGGTGTCTCACTGGGAATTAGGCTGGAAGACGTTTGCGTCGGAGCGGGAATCGTCAATTGCACCGTCTGCTCAGGACGAAGCATGTGGGTGGACGTGATACACGCCCCGATGGAGCTGATATTGAGTGTTTTGGTGAGTTCAATGAACTCCGCCCCAGAAACATCTGAAGCCTTCAGGAAGACGGGTGCCTGCAACGGGATTCGGGGGCAGCGACGTGATTGTAAAGAATCCACGCCCTGTGCTCCCTTCACCGGATCGATGCGCAACGCCATAAGTGTGTAGTACCCAGGACCTAGTACAAAAGTAGCAGGTTGAATGCCAGTTTCGGTTCAGCCTGTGGGAAACAAACCCTGCTCTTAGAGTGGCTTACCTGTGCGTGGTTTTGTGGTACTACCATTCGGGACGACATTGGGTGAGGAATTGTCCAACGCTTTTCCCTAATTGTGCAAATCAAACGCATTTCCCATTGACACGCCTAAAAGTGTCTGTAAGGATAAGCATCGAGCCACGGGAAAAAATTTACCACTTTTCCGTTCTATCCCAATCAGCTCAACTGGTTACCATGGACAGCGACGCAACCTTAACTGCGGGCGACATCAATCAGAAGAGCACCAATGTGCCCGCAGACTACGTGCGCGCCCTTCTGGATACCGTCGAAAAGGGTGTCGTGGTTACCGACCGCGAAGGCCGCCTGCTGATGGTCAATGCTGTCGCCCGGAAACACCTGGCCAGCTACACCAAGGACGAGATTTTACCGCTTAACATTTTTCAGGAACTTTTGTTTGTTGATCCCCGCGAAGTCTCTCGCCGCATTGATGGTGGCGAAAACGAAATCGAACTGGAAGGCAAAACGGCAGTCCGGCCCTACCGCGTTCGCATCCGCTGGATTCCCGAGTCGGATTGGCTAGCCATTCAATTTGCCGGTCACGATGAACCGGCCTTACGTCCCGAAGATGCTTCGCAGCCAACCGTGCAGGAGCTGCTTCAGGAACGGGAAATCACTTACAGAAATCTGCTCGCGGCCTATCTGCGTTTGCAGGAAGTCAATCGTCAGAAAACGGTCTTCCTCGCGTCGGCCGCCCACGAACTGAAAACGCCACTTGCTGTGATCAAGGGCTACTACGATCTGCTCTTAACCAATTCGCTCGGCAGGCTTTCTGAAAAACAGCGCGACATCCTGGAAGAATCCAAGGAAAGTTGCGAGCGCCTGGTGCGCCTGGTTTCCATGTTCCTGAATTATTCCGCGTTGGAAAGTGGCAAGTTGGTCCTACAGATGCGCGAAAACGATCTGCGCGACTGCCTGGCGGAAATGGCTACGCGCTGGTCCGACGCATTTCAGCGCAAAGGTGTGAAACTCGAAACGCATCTTGATCCATCCATCCCTACCTTTAAATTTGACTACCAAAAAGTGCAGCAGGCGGCGGCCAATTTGCTGGACAACGCGCTGAAACACACGCCAGCAGGTGGCATGGTCACGCTGCGCGCTCGGCCGCATTTCTGGGAACGCCGCGTCTCCGAAGTTGCTCCCGTAGAGGAGCGTCGCCGATTCCGTTTGCCTCGCCCGAACAGCGTGGAGGTGAGCGTCACCGATTCCGGTGGAGGCATCCCCGCGGAGCATCATCAGGAAATTTTCGAAGATTTCGTGCGCGTCGATCGCAACACCTCTGGAATGGGCTTGGGATTGGCCATCGCCAAGCGGCTCATTCAAGCGCATCGCGGAAAAATTTGGGTTGAGAGTGAAGCGCAGCGAGGCAGCACCTTCGCCTTTCTGCTACCCATGGATCAGAGTTAAGGAATTAAGGCAGAGGAAGCGTCGCCCAGAAAAGGGGTCCAGCATGGCTGTGAAAGAGAAAATACTGGTTGTAGATGACGAGCCCAGCATCCGCAAATATTTGCAGACGCTGCTGGAAGTGGATGGCTTCGACGTGCAAACCGCGAGCACCGGCAAAGAAGCGTTGAAGATTGTCAGCGACGGCGATCGCCCGGATTTCATCATCCTCGATGTGCTGATGCCGGAAATGGGCGGCCTGGATACGCTTCAGGAAATGATGCGGCTGGACCGCAGCCTGAACGTGATTATGCTGTCGTGCTCTAACGAAGTGGGCACGGTGGTTGAAGCGATCCGCTTGGGTGCGCATGACTACCTGACCAAGCCATTCGAAAAGACGGAGCTCGACGCGGCCATGCTGAAGTCGCGCCAGAAAAAACAGCTCAAGCAAGAGAATCAGGAACTCAAGGACTACTGCGATCAGGTTACCGAAGATCTGAGCTTCCTCGCAGCCAGCAAGGAAATGCTGCGCATCCGCCAGCAGATTCTGCAGATTGCTCCGGTCGATGTGCCGGTATTCATCTGCGGGGAAAGTGGCGTGGGCAAAGAAGTAGTCGCGCGCATGATTCACCTGCGATCCAAGCGCCGGAATCAGGCGTTTATTAAAGTGAATTGCGCGGCGCTGCCTGGCGAATTGCTGGAGTCGGAACTTTTTGGTTTCGAGCAAGGCGCGTTTACCGGCGCGGTTCGGTCCAAGCCGGGCAAGTTTGAGTTGGCCAACAAAGGCACGATTTTCCTCGACGAAATCGCCGAGATGTCGGTTCACTTGCAAGCCAAGTTGCTCCACGTTTTGCAGGACCACCAGTATTCGCGCCTTGGTGGACGCCATCTGGTAGA
>Ga0209275_10000528_pt1 | contig 14964 bp, 24 predicted proteins | sample HubBroMetageREF2_FD_188344 | JGI IMG/M metagenome (GOLD analysis project Ga0209275, IMG submission 188344) | Reference soil microbial communities from the Hubbard Brook experimental Forest, New Hampshire, USA - Hubbard Brook CCASE Soil... | ecosystem: Environmental > Terrestrial > Soil >... | reverse complement strand
CCGCAATTGTAGCGGAGATCCACCAGGGCGGCGAGTTGATTATTATTAATGGGTGCCGTGATCTGAGGTATCAGCGCATTGGCATTCTGAGTGATGTAGAAGGTAAGGATCTGGAGGGCGCGATCTTGAGTTATCGGGTCGTCGTCGGCACCTACCGCCGAGCCGTCCTCATAATAATGGTTACCGTAGCCAATGGCATATCCATTGACATCGTAATATGGAGAGGGCGAGAACCCCTCCCAACCGGCGGTAAAGTCCGCCGCGATATTTGAGGCGGTTGCGAGATCCATGTTATTCGTTTTCTTCGCCGAGGCCGTCCTGATCTGGAGGATCGGCTGGAGGGTCCGCTATGTAAGCGGGGTCGATATATTGCTCCAGTGTTGCGAGATCCTCTCGGACCGCCACGGCATCGGCATCGCTAAAAACGTGCCGGACTGCAAAGCGGGCTTTCAGATCCGCAAGGACTTTTCTTACTTGGTCGATGTCAATTGGCATATCGGTAGTTATTCAAATGACAAAATAAATTCACTTAAGAAAGGCGCGCGGATCGCGTACGGCCCTCGGCGGACAATCTCGCGGAGTACTGCATAATCTTCATCTTCAAAGGCCAAATTGCAATCCATGAGGTCCGCTTTTGGTTCAATCTCCGTTTGCGCTATACATTTATCTAACTCCCGTTCGATCCTCGCCCGCTTTTTATAATCATGGAATGTAAACCCTCCCGGCGGCGGAATATTCAAGCTATCCCGTATCAGATCAATCGTTGTTTTCTCGACCGTGTTCGGCGGTATGCCGAGGGTCCCTTTTTTGATGTTAATTGTTCGCATAGTTTTTTATTTCACACAAACATACAACTAACCGGTTACATGGTATATCAGTATATATGGGTTCGTCGGTATCAGCGCGGTACCGTTCAATATCTGGAATGAACCTACACCGGTTGCAATGACATAGAAATTCCCGGCGGCGGCATTGGCATTTGAGGCGGTTATATTTGGGTAGGGCGCGGTTGCATATGCCTCAAAGAAGGTAACCGTACAGACTACTGTATTTGCCGGGACGGCGGAGACTCCCGTAACAATGGTTATTGAGCCCGCCATATCGGTGCCGGTGAGGACGGTTGTAAGAATACCCGATCCCGGAGTTGCGGTCGGTGCCCCTCCCGACGAGTTACCAACAATATGCCAGGCCCCGAAATTTCCGTTGACCTGGAGACGCTGAGAGGCAATATTTGTGGCGGTTACTACCGGACTTGGGAAACCGATTAATGTATTTTGCGCGCTGTTCCCAATTACGACGACATTGGCAATTTGCACATTATAAGCAGCCCCGGAATTTTGTATCACAATCGTTCCCGAAATCACCCCCGTGGATAGCACCACATTGCTCCCGATAATGACATTGTTATTGACCATCGCTCCGGCGGTACTCGAATTGGTTTGACCGAGAACGATATTGTTTAGGCCAATTTGCTGCCCCGCGGCGGCGAAGTTGTTGAAACCTATTATTGTGTTGTTGTTTCCGTATACCGGCGCGCTCCCTAAAATCCCTTGCCCTACAAATGTCGAGCCGGTTGCCGCTTGCGCCACGCCGGTAGCTCCTCCCGCATTCATACCTACGATGGTACAATTGCTGCCAGATGGTACTGCTATTTCATTTCCTACAAATGTGTTGTTTGTTTGCGCGCCATTAAGCCCGAGGCCCGCATCGCGCCCGACTAAGGTATTTTGTGTGCCGGTTAGTAAGTTCGCTCCCGCCTCTTGCCCGACGGCAGTGTTTAGGTTGCCGCTGGTTTGCGCATTGAGGGCGGCAAAACCGACGGCGGTATTGCGTGTGCCGGTTGTATTTTTATTTAGTGCCTGAGATCCGACGGCAGTGTTGACCAATCCCGCCGCGGTATTATTCTGGAGGGCGAGGTAACCGACGGCGGTATTGTCTGATCCCGCGCCGATGGAGGTACCCAATGTTCCCGCCCCTATTGCGGTATTGTGCGCGCCGGTCGATAGGTTTGCAAGGGCGCCGTCGCCGAGGGCGATATTACCGCCGCCGGTGCCGCCGGTATAGGTAACTCCCGCATCCCTGCCGATAAATATGGAATTGAATGCCGCCTCATTGGTAAAGTTTATCCGCCCTATCTCGATAGCTCCATTGCTTACATATATCTCAGGGCTTGCCAGCGGGTTACCTGGATCGGCTTGCAATACCAATGCCGAGTAGGGACTTAACAGGGAGGAGACTCCCGCGCCAATTTCTGATATAATGAGGGCGAAGGTGCCCAATGGAATTACCGCATCGTCAAGCAATGTCGCGTCGGTGATGCTTGTGGTTTGGTTTCCTAAAACGACGGTACCGGCAGGCGAGATCGAGGTACCACTATCCGCATTGGTGAGCGGTGCCGCCCCGCCTGATCCGCTGCCCGGCGGTTCGGTATAGGAGATATTTCCAAAGCCCTCGCGCTGCAATATTATCGAGCCAAACATTTTCATACTACTACTGATTTGATATTACAAGCCTGGAGCGGAGCGGCGACATAAAACTTTTGTACAATTACCGCCAGATCTATTTCAGGGACCACTACCGCGGGGTTCGGCTGGAATGAAATATTATGCCTCCCGGTATATATTTCTCCCTTGTTGCCGCCGATGTTCAATGCCTCCAGGGGGAGGAGCGGGTTACCGTCCACAATGACGATGGAGTTGCCGATATTTTTTACCGTGATCCCATTGCAATTGAGGTCAAGGGTTATTTTTTTCGGTTGAGAAATTATCTCGGTATTGGTATCGTAATATAGGTACTCCATAACTAACTGATATAAACGCTCATTCCTTGCGTTGTGAAATTATTATTGATAAAAGTCTTATTGTCGGAATTTAAAAAGGTCTCCAGCGCGGTGAGTAGATCCATTGAGGTACAGCCATAGCCGACGATATTGCATTGCAATTGTTTTGTGCCAAAGGCCGCGGACACCGCATAAAAGTCGGTATCGTTATTTATTTGGTTCATGTCTTGGACGATCTGAGCGGCGGCGGCATCAGTGATACCTCCCGAAAATGAGGAGTAGGTACCAAACTGAGTATATAGGTCGGTCGCAATCGAATTGGCTTGCGCCGAGTTCATGGTCGCGGTTTGTTTTGCCGCGGCACTGGCGAGGGCGGCAGCTTGTGTTGCCGCCGTTTGTGCCGCAATCGCGGGGGCATCGGTCGTCTTACCACTCGGCCCCGGAGTGAGCTTGTTTAATATAACGTATGCGAGTACCCCAATACCGCCGATTATGACAAGCGGGGTATAATTAAAGCTACCTCCGCCCGCGTCCCCTACTTTTTTTTTTGACGACATCAGGGCAAGCCCCGCCAGGGCACCAATGACCGGCAGCGGTACCATCGTCGGGAGGAGACCTTTCATAACTCCGCCGCCGCAATACCTCGCGGGATCGCACTCAGGGAGGCCCGACACCGAGTCGTAATTACTTGAATATAGATCCGCCTGAGAGGGATCTATTGCAACCGATGGATCGGGGGCGGGGGGTTCGGTATATTGCAAGACCGGCGCATTTAGCGGCGGCGGTCCGATCGCGGCGGCAGGATCTACATACGCGGGGGGCTGGTCGGTAACCGCAATCGCGGTCGGTGAGGCCGCTTGCGCTGCCGCCGCTGCCGATCCCGGTGCGGTCGAAGTGTTCGGCCCGGTAAATAGTTTTGACAGTGAGGCGAAGATACCCGACGACTGAGCGACCAGGGAGGCCGGAGATCCCGGCGCGGCATTTACTCCCGTCTTTATTGGATTGATCGCGCTTGTGTTTTGAGTCGTCGTCGTTCGCCCCTTCATATATAAGTATATCCCACCGACGGCAACAACCCCAATGCCAATGGCGAGGCCCGTTTTCTTATTCAGTTTGCCCAGGCCCGATACTTTTTTCTTATTGCTCAAGAGCAATAACCCACCGGCGGCGGCGGCAATCAGTAGCCAATCATTTGTCGAGATCCCACTTTGAGCCGGTGAGGGTGATATTACCGCCGGTTGCGGAATCACCGCGGGAGTGAGGGTATTGGTAATCGGGTTTATCGTCGCCGGTAGCGGCGGCGCATTTATAGGAACGAGTTGCATTTGACCGGTCTCCTCCAGCATACCCCCAAAGATGGAGACGGAGACATATCCCGGTTTCGAGGCGGTGATCGTGTCCGTATCTCCAGCATCCACGGTCGTATATCCCCCGCCGTCGGTCGAGCTTACATTATTCCCATTTATGGAAATAGTAGCACCGGTGATCGGATGCCCCGTGGTCTGATCTACAACGTCGAGGGTGAAAGTCATAGAATGCTATTTAACATTGAAATCATTTGTTTGTACTTGGCGGGATCTTGTTTTGCGGTATTTGCAATCTTTAGCAAATTGGTGCCGAGTTCAGGGTCAACCGTTACTAAGATGTCCACTGCCGTTTGTAGCTTTATATGCTCCGCCTCGTCGATTAAGATTGGCGCATCGTCCGCTACCTTGCCAACCGCTCCCAGGCCCGTATTATTCTGAATCGAGTGAACGGGTGCCGCCGGTTTGGGGTTCATAATTTTGTCCACGATCCCAAACACCTGGTCGATTATTTTTTCTTTAAAGCGCGGATCTTCGACAATGCCATTGAGCATACCCATGACACCGCCAATTTTTTCCGGTTCGTCGTCCTCGTCCTCATACTTGGCAATCTTCGCCTCCATCATTTCAATTTTGTCGAGGAGGGCCTGATCTGCCTCATGCCTCCGCATATATGGGCTTGGGTAACTCTCCGCATCAAAGAGCGAGAAGTAGAAACTGTAATCGGGTTCGGTCGATGGTTTTATTTTTTGCCCCTTTGGGAGATCCTCATACACATTCAGCGTGTATATAGCCTCCGATCCCGACTTTTGCAAGTCGGTTAGAAAGCCTTGCAACTTCGAGTACCCCTCCGTCTTATCCGATCCATCGTATTTGCATACGATACCCTTGTCATATTTTACGGACCACTTGGCGAGATCCATATTACCAAAAGCCTTAACAATTGCGGGTACCCCCCGGAATTGCATCCCTTTACTCATAATCTTTTATTTACACACTCAGGCCGACCTGACAATAATTATTATACTCGGCTTGCTTTATCCCTGCCATCGTTTTCGGCGGCAACTTGTCATAATGCACACCAAGCAAGAATGAGAAGGTAGCAAATACTCCAGCGGCATACGGCGCGGGAGTCGAGAAATACGATTTTGTCCAATCGACCTGGATATTTTTAAACTTTTGCAGCTCATACGTGAAGGGAGCCGGAATACCTGTACCGCCTTCGCCCGCAATTCTTTTTAGTTGGTTTAGCGGGATGCGATAAACGGACTCCTCTCCATCAATATAGAGAGTGAGATAGGTTTGCAGCATGAAGGCCAGCGATACTACCGCCACATTATTTGGCGAGATCGAGACACCGAGAATGTCAAAAGTCTCAATAGCCTGAATAATTATATCGGCATCCTGATCGGTCCGGAGTTGTGGCTGGTCCGGAATATTGAATCTCGTTTGCGTGAGATTTGCCGGAACCTGTACCTCAATCAATTCATACCGTTTGGTTGCGTGAAATCTTGGGAACATGGTTTTTTTTTATATGAGTGATACAAAGGAGGAGGACTTACGGGTCCTCCGCCATTGAAAAATAAAACAACTATGCAAAGACTCTTTCGTAAGGCCTATTGTACGCTTGTACAGTTCTGAGCCAGGAACCCGCGGAAATACAAGACGATGCGGGCGAATGCCAGTACGCTTGTAAACTGAGACGGCATAACCAGCGTCAGAATATTCGAGCGTGAACCGATAATAACCCAATTCGGTTCAGTCGGATAAAAAACATCGTCGCGCCCGCTCAACTGATCCTGCACGGTACCCGGAGCAATGGCAACCGCTTGCTGAGTCTGATTTACAAGGCGGGAACGCCATGTGTCCCAAAATGGAACAAGTACTTGCTTGTTCACCGACAATTGCAAATACGAATGATATACCACTTCAGCGGCGGCGGCGGTCGTCGTCGTAAACTGAGTTGTATTCGGGTATGATAGCAATGCTACGTTTACTCCTGTCAGTGATCCCGGTGCCCATAAATAGAGGGCGAGTTCGCTGGTTACAAAAGCGTCCTGCAAGTTCAACCGGTTTTCGGTATTGAACTGTCCGCCGGTCGATTGGTTAACCAGGATCGGGAATAAAATATTGGTTTGTCCGACGATCATTGCTTGCTCCAATCGGAGATAGCCTTGAGTGAGGATCGCAATATCGGGGGAGATCCCTTCCTTTGCCAGCATATTTACGGCATTGGCATATACTATCCTTTGGCCTTGTGTTGTTACACCCATAAAATGAAATATTAAAAAGCGTTTACAAATTTTTTTTCGGTCGTCCGCCCTCCCTGATCACCCATGCGAATAAAAAGAGAAGGATATACAGAATGAGGACTTTGATTTTAGTCCTCCATATACAGGGCACCCATTGAGGCCCGGTTCATTGCCTCCATTTCGGAATAGGCATTGCCTACCGTAGTCCGGGTATATGGGCGCGCGGTTGCTCCCATACCACCCCCTACCATCTTTGAAAGGAAGGGACGCGCACCGGCACCAATGACGCGGGCGGGTACACGGCGCGGCGCAACGGCACCGATACCATTAATCAGCCCAAAGTTTTGCATCGCGGTCAGAGATCCAATTGCGATAAGGCCGTCTCCGATACCGCCGCCGATGTCGTTCTTTATGAACTTGGGAACCAGGACCCCCAGGGCGACCTCGCCCAGCCCGATATATTGCGGCGCAATCGTCGGGTAATTTTTTACGACTACATTGTAAAGGGTCCGAGCAGCGAAAGCACCAGCAGCAACGCCGAGTACCTTCATACCGACTTGCTTTACATTAATAGCCCCCACGCGGTGCCTTCTGTGCTTGCGATGTGAGGATTTTTTACGACGATGAGCCATAACTTTTGAAATTTTATAGTGAGAAAATGGTTAACATAGTTTTCGGAAACGGGCCTTAAGCCTTGCAATTTGTTTTCCGATTTTTCGCTTTGTACTTTTTTTTGTGGCTGTGAACCGGCGCGTCTCCGCTTTGCCGATTTGATGCTCCAATTGTTTTTTTGCCGCCGATACATGGGAGGCCACCGAGCCGAGTGATTTTATAGCCCGCCCCTCCGCGGCATGAAGGGAATGGACGCGCCTAAGAGTCTTTCTTCGAGTGCTTGAACTTCTTTTGCGAGTAGCACCCACTTTTTTTCGGCGAGTCTTAGATTTACCCGGAGCTCGTCCAAGTTTTCCCGCGCGGTATGCAACTCCGCTCTTTTTGATAGCAGCCTTCCACGATCCTCCGCGCTTATAAATTTTTTTTGCATGGGCAACAATTTTCGTGAGTGCTGACATAGCTATCTTTTTTTAGTGATTAGTAAAAGCAACACCCCGCCGCCCGCGATCCATACCCATGTAGGAATGGAGGCCAGCGAGGGAGGCAATATCGGCGGCAGTGAGGTATAAGGTTGAGCCGATACCAATGGCGCGACGGTATCGGAGACGTTAGAACCCGGCACCGGTGAAAATACTTGCACGTTACTTGTCTGAGGAGTCGGGGTCGGTGCCATTACATTTGCCGCCGTCATATCCGCCCATCCCCCCGGCGGGTCGCTGGAGAACATCGTTTGCGCGATGTCGTAAGCATGAGCCGCCGCCGCGGGATCTACATTTTTTGTATCGGGATAGTTTAGGTACTCCGCTACGGCTTGCGCTTTTGAGAGCGGTTGCGGATGCGATCTATTCCAGATGGAATTGAACCGGTACCGGTCGTATATGGGAACTCCGAGAACGGCATAGAACCAGGATTGAGATTGTAGGGTATATGCCTCATTGACCTCCTGAGATCCCTTTACATTGGCTTGCCCCAACACATAATATTGGTAAAGTTGTGTTAACCACCTGACTTGCGAGGTCGTCTTATAATCTTTGAGGAGACCGCCGACAAGCGTCATAATGCCGCCGACTGCCGCCAGCACCGCCGCCCCGATCCATCCGACTACCGGCACAATTGCCAGGGCCGGCGCGACCGTCATTACCCCCTTGCCCCCGATTAGGAAATCTGTTTTCAGGTCGCCGATATAGTTGCCATAACCCCAGGCGGCATTGGCGCGATTTTTCATCGAGTAACTCGCCCCGATTTTTCCGAGGCCAACTTTATTTGAACAATCACAGCCTACTGTACCCACTGTTTTTATTTTTTTATCAATTGCGTTAACGTACATTCTATGCTCGTCGAAGTGATCCAACACCGGGTCGATCCATATTTCTTCTCCCTGATCGAATACGACTACAAAAACATGGCCTGGAGTCGCGTCGAAAATTTTATAACTCGCAAAGCGATAGCACCAAGAGACCGGATAACCAGCGCGCTCAATAGCACCGAGGCAACCGCCAATGAATGAGGCATAATGCTTGCAATCACCACTACGCTCGGATAGAATCCTTTGGGGAGTTCTAACCGTTTGCTTTTTATCAGTCTCGATGTCATACGCGATATTGTTTTTACAAAATTTCCAAAGGTTGCCGCAAGTCTCGTAAATGTCTCCAGTCCAAAAACTCAGTCCAATTTTGTCATAGGTTGCGACATTTTTTTTGTGGACAAATGTCATTAGCGAAATAATGTCCGCTACATTCTGATCTTTCTCGATAATCACACTTCTCCCGGTTGCGGGCGGGAGCTTGCCCATTATAGGCCCCAGGTTCATACGCTTGCATTCATTGACAGGCTAACCGGCAAGCCCGCCCCGTTTATATTAGCCGTTCCATTGACCGCGACGAGTAGTTGCCCCGTCCCGGCGGAGATAAAGTTCATCAGGTCGGAGATTATACCGGCATCGCTCAGTCGTATTTGCAGCGTTATTGTCGTTTGCGAATTGGCAGCGATCAAAACCGGCTGGAAATAGGACACATTGCCGGATGCGGTACCGTTCACGGTCGCCGTGCCCGCAAAGGAATTGAGTTGCAAGGCCGTGCTTGTCGGGTTTTGAACAATCACCGTTACATTGATAATCGGAGAGAGGAGGTTCGAGACATCAAAGCCGACACCGGTAGCGACGAACTTTAAGGAGTTGACGGTTTGGGCACCGCCGAAAAAAATAAATGCAATAATGAGGCCGCCGAAGATTAGAATATTATCCATACTCGCGAGCTTAACGGCATCCAAAGTAGGGAATTATTCCAATATCGGGACTTTTTTCTTGTTTGGGAATGTTTTCCAATCCTGGGAGACTTCGCGGGGCGAAGTTAGGACAATGTTTTTATATGGGGTTTTGGCATGTTTGTGGCATGTTTGTGGCATGTTTGTGGCATGAAAAAGCCCCCCGTATATGCGGGGGGCGGGTTCTTTGACACTTCAATGCAAAAATCAGTACTGTACCTATTCGCCGGGTAGCACCCGGTTTATAAATAAAGAACTATCGAGGGCAAAGGTACTATTTCAATCTTCATCGCGGGGCTTCCAGGTGATCCATGCAATAATTATAATACACATGACCACAAAAATTGCCATTGCAGCAACCCCAAGCGCACAATCCCATTTGTCCATACCTTTGAGTTTAGATAATCGTTCATTCGATTTGTCCGACTCGCCCCGCCCCCGTTTGCGGGGCTTGTTGTTACCAGAACAACCGCCACCAAGGGCGCGCTGACTTGTACAACTGAATCGCATTGTTAAACTCATGCTGTTGTTTATCCCCAAGCATATCGTTGTTATCCACGACCTGAGCAAGCAGCACAATCTTGCAAGCATCGGCAAAATTTATTCTTTCGCCGTCGAGGAGTAAATTACCGCGCAAGGTCTTAGCCCGGTTAACGAGTTCTTTGTCTGTCATTTTTTCGTTTTTTTCGCCTTGCATTGATGTCCTCCGCGCACATTGCGATAAGGGCACCAACAAAAAAGCATAATAGTTGAATCATTGGGGTTTCGTCCATTTTAGTGTAGGTACCGTTATAAGACTGTCTCCGCCGAGGGCGCGCTCCGCTGCCTCCGTCATTTCCGGGTTTAGCTCCCGGAAACGGTAGTACGCAATTATTAGGATCGTCGCTAAATGCGGGTGCCTCTGCTGTTTTAAAATCGCGCTTGCATAGTCGCCCATTGACTTACCGATCAATTCCAGGTCGGTACCCTGTATTGTCAATTTGCAATCGACCTTATCCGGCCCGCCAGTGTAAGACAATGCCGCCTTACCGTCGAATTGTAACATAAAAGGTTTCATATTTTATTTCGGTTTTTTACTTGGTCGTCAAGCCATTCGCGAAAATTACTCGCCTCCTCCCATTTTTTTTTCCAGAAATCCGCCTGAGAGCGATGGTATGACACAATAAGCGCATAATAAATATTAAAAGCGATTGAGAGCGCGAGCAGAACCGCGAGCGATTTGTTAACGATAAAAGCTATCATTTGTATCGGGATTTTCGTTTTTAATATGGTTAATGTTTTGCTGCCGAATTTTTTCCGCAAGACCTGGTACCCGCCGTTTCATCTCCTCGGATATTAGTACGATCAATGCCGCCAATGCAGGGCCTGGTTTTTGTTTATTCTTTAGCAATGCCTGTACCCCCGTTAAGATGCAATTTGCAACTTTCTCCTCCGATCCCTCCGCAAAACCAACCCCCAACTCGACTACCGAAGGCATTTCTCCATCAATCTCATAAACTGCCAACTCGAATATCTTTCTCGTCATAGTTATTTTTTTAGTAAGTTTTCGGCGCGCTTTTTTATGACCTCCGCAATACGGTCAACACTATCTGACATCAATAAATCCTCCATCGTTATGTATTTCTGGAGTTCCCGCTCCAGGAGAGCAACTCGATCCCGCCATACCTCCAATTCCAGTTTATGACTTGCATCGGATCTGACAACTCGATCAAACCGGTCGAGTACCACAATTGCCCATAGCAGTGATTGGAATACCTCCCGGAAAAATTGGTAATCTATGCTATCCTTACCGCGGAGTTGCTCGGTTTTTGGCAAGATGAAATTCTCAATGTGCAATGCCTGATCGTATATTTTTCGTACCGGAATTTCCTGTATCGCTTTTGCCGCTTTTGCCGCGTCCGGGTTATCATGCGCGGCGCGCATTGCCGCCCGCATCCCAAGCTCCGCCCGCATTTTCTTAATCGCTGTTTGATCCATACCGCAGTAGATTTTTTTCTCTTAGAAAGTTACGGATAATTGCCAACGCTCCCGGCGCGTCATAATCAAATTCTAATTTCGCCGTTACCAAAATCTCCGAGTCGCTATGCTCGCTCATCCATCCGAACGGCATATAATACCCAATCTCGACATATGCCCCTTCGTGATGCAATTCGAGATAATAACTACCCCGACCTGGGAGAGCGATGCGGCGCGGCAATTCAGAAAATGCTTTTATAAACTCCATTACTCGTCCTCCCTAAATATTTTGATTAGAAAATACAAGGCAAAGCAAAAACAAGCGATTGTTAAAAAGTCTCTCATTTGCAATCAGTTTAAGAAAATGCCTTTTTTCCCATTATGGGAAAAGTAGTCCGCTAAAATAAATGTGTTGATGTCGCACAAGTGATTTGTTAATTTTTTCGGCGGGTCGCTCGTCCAGGCCCAGAATTGTATATAGTCGTTTTCAAATACCCGCGCCTTTATCATTTCCCGGTAGGGAACAAGTTGTACCAACTCCTCGCGGGTTAAATATACCCCCGCAAATGGTACCGCCCAATCGACTGAGCTATTCCAGCAAAGGCGCGGCATTTCAGTATTATTTTTGCTAATGTATTTAGTGAGGTAGCGATGCAAGGATCTTGTCTTTTTTTTCTCCAGGAAGTTGACTACTTTTTTTGTCTTGCGATTTTTTGCGATGTCAACTCCGTTATACCGGCGCGCTGCCGCCATTGGGTAATTCAGTTCGCCCTTCTTTATCAAATTGCAAATGGAGACCATCATTGTGCGATTTGCGACCTTGACATTTAGAAAATGCGGTATCATTATATGAAAGTGAATTGTTCCTATTTCCTGCCGCTCGGCAACCCACAAATAAGAATGGAGGAGCGGGTCTCGGTACCGGTTGCGCTGTCTGAGTGCGGTAAGCCATGTATTAAGCAATTGATAACACTGATCGTCGCTCGTCCCTTTGGGAAATGAAATTGTCCAGAAATAAAGCTCCTTATGTTTCCAGCGGCGGGAGCGTCTCATGCAATCGGTATAGACCAGTATGCGGGAGCGGAGTTTTCGCTTATTGAGTTTGTAAGTACGTGGTACTGAAGGGTGCTCGAATGGGGAATCTATTTTCCCCATAGTTTCAATGTCCTTTGGCACGGTTTTTGTTTTTTGGCGGAATTTCTTATCTTCGCATGGAACTTGAGCCGGTTTGGGCGCGACAATACCGTTAGGCAAAGCGCAATACAAAGCACCTGTCTTGTAGCGATCCTTGAAACCGCCTTGTTTAAGTTTCAAAATACCGTTCTGATCGACTTTATAGGGCTTTTCTGTGAAAAAAGCCCTATTTTTTATGCAGCTGCAAATCATTCTACAATAGTTGACATTTCAGCAATCATTGCATTTAGAATAGCTACCTCTTTAAATTCGTTGATATTATGTTCTCCCGGCTGCTGGCAAGATTCAATCCACGCAATTAGCCGTTCCCTGACGAATTTTAGATCCCTAAGTACATTATCGGGTTTAGCTTGAATATACATATTACTTTATTTTTTGTTTTGTAGGGAGTGCAAACCTCCAGAATAGGTAAATCTGTTCGGAAGTGAACCGGCGGGAGCGATACTCCCGGTCGAATAGCTGTTTCCGGTCGGCCCGGAATACCCAAAGAAGATCCTCCCGGTCGAAATACAGGTTTTTACCCAAAAATTCCAGAAAATTAGATAACTCGGTTGTGTTCATTGCCTTGTGGGGGTTTTAGGGAACCTTGTTTTTGAATACTGACGCTCTATATAAATCCATAATACATAATAAGTAACCGGCAAGACCATAAGTGTTAAGCGTCCTAATTAGACCACACGGTAAAAACCGAGGCCGGATTAGCGCCGGCACTTCTTAACCCCTCATGGTATAGTGTTTAAAAGCTATTAGAGGCGATTTAAGAGACCCCATTCTATTCCTTCAATCAATGCTGCAAAAACAGGGGATGTCGCATTCGTAATCATCCCTGAACTCAAATTCAGGTGCTTTTGCCATACCGTCAACAATCTCCTTGTATGAGTACTCCTCCCGGAAAGTGTTTCCTTTCTCCTCTTCCATTTTTACCCACCAATCCGCGGAACTGGGATTTTCTCTTATTATCTGCCGCTTTTTTCCCAATCCCTTCAAAAAGCATAAATCGCAATTACCCTCATAAGGCTTTAGCCTCAGATCAAAAGGCATATCTTTCCAGAAGTCATTGACATCCTGCTTTGTGGTCCGCCACCTTACCATTGGGTGATCGACAACCCATCTTTCCCTGGATTTTACTCCCTGCATTTTTTCCCATCGTTTCGGTTCGTCGAATCTTATCCCCACTATTGATGTCCAATATTTGTACCCCAATGACAATATATATCGCTTTGCCGTTCTAATCTTTAGCTCGGTTGTGCAAGTCCTCGCAACTCTATTGGGTAGCCATCCTCTTTTTTTTATTAACTTCTCAAAAGGAGATACCCGCGGGTCGCCGCTCGTTCTATGGGCGGAAATAAAGTCAACTACTTCAAATTTCTTTGGCAGATCGGGGTTATATTCCAACCAGACAATTGGTGTTTTGTATAGTTCAATCCAACGCAACTCGCAAGCTCTGATAAACTCCAAAGTCTCCTCCCTTTCCTTTCCTGTATTTTGGAAAGTTATAATATAGGGCTGTTCGTTCTCCTTTAAAAGTCGCTCAGTCATATAGGCGCTGGAGCGTCCGCCCGAATTTGCTATAACGTGTATTTCGCTTTTCATTTTTCAAAATTAAAAAAGGCCCGGAGTTTCCTCCAGGCCGTACCCGTCCAAATTATTTTCTCAGTTCTGCTAATCTTATCTCCAGTAGAAACTGTTCTGCTTTGTGCCATTGGCAACGTTGTTGACAATATTCGGCTCGTGATGCAGTCTTAGGATCATTAAAAGCCATTAACCACTTGTCGGCCATGCCTGAATGAAATTCAATTGTTGCTGATATGCCATCCATCTGTGCAATCCTCTCTATACTTGTCATAGGGTAGGTTTTTGCTGCTTAACAATAAGGTATGCCTGTGAGTGCGCGCCGCTGCCGATGGTATGTATCGTAATTCCATTTTCCGTATGGTATGTTTCTTTGAGCGTGGTACAGGAAGTTGCGAAAAATGCAATGACTAATAAGACAAGGGCGAAAATCGCTGTCTCGATTTTGATTTTGTGGGAGGTTTTCATTGTGCTTGGTTTTTGTTATTGGTTTGATGCTGGAGTAAATGTACAAAGGGCCGGCGAACTGGCAAAGCGTAAAACTACTCGATTTTTAAAATGCGAAAACCCGGTTGAGACCGGGTTCGTGCGAAAAGCATCGTATCAATAATTTACCAAAACAATAATTGAGGAATAACTGAGGCTAACCCTCAAATAGAAAGTAGTCCAAAGCTATGCAATTATTTCCAAAGCACATAGGCCAATCCTGCCGCGATCAATATTAGCGGCACTACCGGCAGTGAACCGGCACCCGATTGATAGAGGGCGGCGCGGGCCTGGATGCGGGGGGTGAGGTCGGGATCGGGCACCCCTCCCGATGTCGTACAAGTCTTTAGGATCTGAGCCGCGACGGTTGCGGCATCGGCCCCGGAGTTTATCAGATCGAGCAGGGTAGTTGTGATGGTCCCGCAATTGTAGCGGAGATCCACCAGGGCGGCGAGTTGATTATTATTAATGGGTGCCGTGATCTGAGGTATCAGCGCATTGGCATTCTGAGTGATGTAGAAGGTAAGGATCTGGAGGGCGCGATCTT
>Ga0209275_10000526_pt1 | contig 14986 bp, 11 predicted proteins | sample HubBroMetageREF2_FD_188344 | JGI IMG/M metagenome (GOLD analysis project Ga0209275, IMG submission 188344) | Reference soil microbial communities from the Hubbard Brook experimental Forest, New Hampshire, USA - Hubbard Brook CCASE Soil... | ecosystem: Environmental > Terrestrial > Soil >... | reverse complement strand
GACGGGATCGAGCCGCCTACCGACGACGGGATCGAGCCGCCTACCGACGACGGGATCGAGCCGCCTACCGACGACGGTTTCAAGTGGTGGCGCAGCGCGGAGGGGATCGAACCGCCTACCGACGACGGGATCGAGCCACCCACCGATTCGTGGGATATGTGGAAGGCTCGGGCACTCTGATTTGCGCTAGGCAGCAGGGAGCTGCCGGGCAGATTTCCAGAGGCACAACCGCCTAGGACCAGTGCCGGCGCCACTAATGTGGTGGCGAGTAAGATCGCACGCATCGTTTTATTTTTTCCCTTCGGCGCCGGAAGGCGCTAGGAGGCTTGGCGAGTAGTACGAATATACTAGTACGAAATCGCCTCGGAAGATAGGTCTGGTAAATCATGCACATTCTCAACCAAGCCAGGCGGGGAGTCGGATGCCGTTCAGGGCACCAACGAGGGAGGCGCAAGCTCTCTAGACCCCTCGACGATACGCTTTCCCCATCGCGACCCCGCGATTGGCTCGGTCTTTGCTTTTTCAAAAAGGGTCTCATTATGTCTTTTACTTGGCTCCGGACGCAGCAGCGGCTCGCGGCCGCCATCGTCGTCGCACTCGGCCTACCGGCAGTCTCCGCGTGCGCCGGCTCCTCACCCGGGTCGACTCCTATACCGGCTGGAGTATCGGTAGGGCACCCTACAGGCGTCAAGCCCAGCGGCGGATCGGGGTATACCTTCACAACGGTCGATGATCCAGCCGATCCGACCACCGAAGTCCTCGGTATCAACAACCTTAGTAAACTCTGCGGTTACTATGGGAATCCGAGCATCGGGTTCGTCGCTCGCCCGCCGTATGCGCCGACCAAGTTCATCAAGGAGATCTTTCCGGGCGCCGTAGATACGGTCGTCACGTCTATCAACAACGAGGACACCATCGCGGGATGGTACCAGTCTGCCAAGAATGGGATCTACGGGTTCACCGCGTGGCAAGGCATCTGGAACAACTACCAGGATCCCCATGAACGCAACGGTGGTCCGGGCCAAGTAACGAAGCTGCTCGGCCTTTCGGACGGCGGCTTAGCCGTCGGATACTACGTCGATAACGGGACCGATCACAGCGTTGAGTTATATCTAGCCACCGGAAAATTCCAAGGCATACAACCGCCGGGCGCAACGAGTTCCGCAGCAACGGGAATCAACGGCAAGGGCGACATCGTCGGCTGGTTGACGCTCGCAAGCGGAGCCACCGAAGGCTGGCTTCTCAAGGGCGGCCAGTTTACGATGTTCCAATATCCTGCCGCCATAGAAACGCAGGCGACGTCGATCAACTGGTCCGACGATATCGCCGGCTCCTATCAGGATGCCTCAAGCAACACGCACGGCTTCGTGCTAGTGAATTTGTTGTCGAGTCCGGAGTGGACGGAGATCGACGACCAGAGCGCTAGCGGTGGAGCGACGGTCGTTTCGGGCATAAACAACCACCACGATTTGGGCGGTTACTACACGACGCCTAGTGGGAACATCAACGGGTTCGTCGCCACGTCGAACAAGAAAAAGGCGAACTAAAGCCCTCGGCTTGGTTTCGGGCGGGCGCGGAAATGGGAAATGAAGCCCGGTAGCTAAATTCGAGTCTTCAAGACGCTTCTAAAATTGGAGAAGACTCACGTGCAACAAGCCCGGCTTGGTTATCGCATGGGTACGGTCCTTTTGACCGCTCTCTTGCTCGCTTCGTGCGCTAGCGGATCGGTCGGTCTCAACGGCGCCTCCGGGGCGAGTCCCGCAGGCCTGTCACCGGCGTCTGGCAGCGGCTCCACCCCGATTCAACACGTCGTGGTCATCGTTCAAGAGAATCGCTCTTTCGACGATTTCTTTGCCACGTTTCCCAATGCCGACGGTGCGACGGAGGGTTTGAAGAAAACTCCCAGCGGCGATCAGGAGGTACCCCTCAAAGAGGTCAACCTTGTCGAGCCGTGTGATTTCACCCATTCGTACAAGAGTTATCTGAAGGCCTACGACGGCGGCAAAATGGATGGATTCAACTTGGAAGGCTCCGCCGGTGAGTGTGCAAACAAAAGCCTCGGTCCATACCAATACGTCAATCCGACGCAGATCGCGCCATATTGGGACATGGCGACGCAGTACGTGCTGGCCGACCAGATGTTCCAGACCCAAGGCAGCGGGAGCTTCACCGCACATCAGGATCTGATTGCCGGGGGTACGACGTTCAACCCAGCCAAGACCGAGAGCCTCGTCGACCTGCCGACGGCAACGCCCTGGGGATGCGACGCGCCGCCGGGAACGCGTACGTCAATCTTAGATTTCGTCGGTTCGGTGCTGCAGTTCCGCAAGCACAAGGGGCCATTCCCGTGCATGAAGTACGAGACGATGCGCGACCTGCTCGATGCGAAAAGTGTTTCGTGGAAGTATTACTCCCCGCCGGTCGAAGGCGGAACCGGCAGCCTTTGGAATGCCTTCGACGCGATCAAGGCGGTGCGCTACGGGCCCGAATGGGGAGTGAACGTTACCAACTCGGACACCCAGATCTTTACCGATATCTCAGGCGGTGCACTTCCCGCGGTTTCCTGGGTCATTCCCGACGGCGCGGACTCAGATCATCCGCGACAGAAGAACGGAGATACCGGACCTTCGTGGGTAGCCAGCGTCGTCAATGCGATCGGGCAGAGCACCTATTGGCAAACGACTGCGATCATTGTTGTCTGGGACGACTGGGGAGGCTTTTACGACCAAGTGCCACCGCCATTTCAAGACGATTATGGCGGCCTGGGGTTTCGCGTTCCCATGATCGTGGTGTCGCCGTACGCACTGGGGGGCGGAAGTCCGAACTACGTCTCGCACACGCAATACGAGTTCGGCAGCATCCTCAAATTTATCGAGGGAACGTTCGGATTGGGGAGCTTGGGCACGAGTGACGAGCGGGCCACCAGCATCGTCGACTGCTTTAATTTCACGCAGTCGCCTCGGCCGTTCAACGTCATTGGATCAAAATACAGTCGCTCGTACTTCATCCATAGGGGGCCAACGCACGTGCCAGTCGATACCGAATGATGAAGCGTCGAACGTCTCTCCTACGCCTCGTCAATCTTTGGGCGCTCACCTTGCTGGTCGCGGGCTGTGGCGCGCAACAGCTTACGCAGGCGTTCGCTCCCCCGGCGGCACCGATAACGCCCAATGCAAAAGGCGGCGCTTACGTATATACATGCCAGAGCGAATCGAGCCACGTCGACTGCCTCGTCTACCAAGGCGGCAAGACCGTGCGGACCCTTACGAAAGGCTTTAAAAAGCCGCTCGGTGTCGCGGCCGGCAAGGACGGGCTCTTCTACGTCGCCGACGCGTCGGCTAAAGACGTCTTTGTCTACTCGGCCGGCGGTGCGAAGCTCGTTGCTACGCTGAGCGACGCCAGCAACGCACCGGTCGACGTCGCGGTTTACAACGACGAAGTCGCAGCCTCCAATAAAAATACCTTGACGTTCTTCAAGAAGGGCGCCACGAAGCCCACGCTGACGCTCAAGGATACGACCGCGGTCCAAGGGAGTGGAGCGGCATTCGATAGCACGGGAAATTGCTATTGGAGTTTTTCCACCAAGTCGGGCGCCACCGTTGACGAGTTCAAAGGCTGCAAAGGTAAACCCGTTAATCTGAAGATCACTCCCGGGACGCCCTACGGCATCGCTTTCGACGGGAAAGACAACCTGTATTACACGAGCTACAATGGCTCGGTCAAGGGAATCTATGCGTGCTCCGGCGTGAAATCGTGCGCTGTGGCATTCACGACGCTCACCTTTGTCGATCCGCAATACCTCAGCTTCTCGTCGAATTTCGCCGACGTCTGGATCGACGACACGGGCAATTATCAGTGCTATTGCACGGGACTTTACGGAATCGACGTCAAGACCGGAAAGGAAGTCGAAAAGATCCAAAGCGGCCTGTCGTTCTTCAATCCGCCTAGTGGCGTCGCCGCCGGCCCCGGCCCTCTGTAACGAGCACTCCGCTTCCCGTCATCCGGGGTCTGGGTCGCGATGGTCGGGCAGCTGATGCATGAAGTACTCAATGCCGTGTTCCGAGGGAACCGTCTCGAACTTTCTCGGCGGTTTACTGAAGTCGAAGGCGCCGTCGGGTGCCGTAGCGCGTTTATCGCTGGGCGCTAGCGCCGGTAGCCCAAAAGTCTTCTCAACGAACTTCAAGATGCTGCCGTGCTCGTAATGTGTATGCGAGACGTAGCCCTTCTTCGCGTATGCGGAGACGATCAGCATCGGAATCCGCATTCCGAGGCCATCGTAGTCCAGCTTCTTGGGCGCAGCAGGATCGTACCAGCCGCCGTAGTCGTCCCAGAAGATGAAGATCGCGGTGTTATCCCAATACTTCGACTCTCCAATCGCATTGACGAGCGAGGCAACCCACGCGGGGCCTGTCTTGGCGCCACAGCCGGCGTGATCGGAGTTTGCGCAGGTCGGCGTGATCCAGCTCAGCGACCGCAGCTTGCCGTTTGCAACGTCGCTGAAGAAGTTGGTCTGCGGGCTGATGACATCGCTGCTCCAGTCGGGACCGTTGTAGATCGGCGCGATGTTCTGGTAGGCGCTCCAGATGCCGCCGTCTCCGTTGACCGACGACGCGTAGTAGGCCCAGGAGAGGCCCGCAGTATCCATTTCGGCGCCCACCGTATTATTGTTAAAGCACATCCGAATGTTGTTGCCGTACTGACGCTCCGACGTAATCGTACCGATTTGGTCGCTCGGGCCGCCCGGACAACCCCAATAGGAGTCTGGAAAGTTGACCGCGGAGCTGGCTTGGGCGGCGATAATGTACTGATGCGAGATAAAGCTGCTGGCATCGAGGTTCGAGGCGTACATCTCGTCGGCCAGAACGTACTGCTTACCCATGTAAAAGTACGGTTTGGTTTCGCTGTGGGGCACGTAGCTATATGGCGGGTTGGCGTTGGGGCACGAGCCGCAGCTCCAGTACTCACGGTCGAATCCGTTCATCCGGCAATCGGTTCCCGGATAACTACCCTTGCCGTTGCAGGCCGTGAGGAACCCGTTCAAGTCGTGTTCGATATCCCAGGTCGTCTCCAGGCCGATCGGCTGGAGCGCGATCTTGTCACCCTTCGTGTCGTAGCCGTACGACTGCGTTCTCGCGCCGGGAAATCCGTAGAAAAGATTGTTGAAGCTGCGGTTCTCCTGGACGATGATGACGATATGCGCGATGTTGCCGCTCGAGCTGTGGCGATAGATACTCGCGGGGCTGCCGGCGGCCGGCGTAACAGACGAGACGCCGCCGCTACTGCAAGCCGAGAGGAACAGTGCGACCGCTACGGCCGCGCCTTGGATGACGGCGCGCAACTGAAGCGTGGTCGTTATCCGGGGTCCGGGTTGCGATGGTCGGGCGCCTGATGCATGAAGTAGTTAATGCTGTGTTCGGAGGGAATGGTCTCGAACTTTCTCGGCGGCTTAGTGAAGTCGAAGGCGTCATCGGGTGCCGTCGCGCGTTTATCGCTCGCCGCCATCGCCGGCAGTCCGAAAGTCTCCTCGACGAACTTCAAGATGCTGCCGTGCTCGTAGTGCGTGTGCGAGACGTGACCGTTCTTGGCATACGCCGAAACGACCAGCATCGGAATTCGCATTCCGAGGCCGTCGTAGTCCAGCATGGCCGGAGGCTCGGGGTCGTACCAGCCGCCGTAATCATCCCAGAAGATGAAGATCGCGGTGCTATTCCAATACTGCGACTCTCCAATCGCGTTGACCAGCGAGGCAACCCACGCGGGGCCGGTCTTGGCGCCGCAGCCGGCGTGATCGGAGTTTGCGCAGGTCGGCGTAACCCAGCTCAGCGACCGCAGCTTGCCGTTTGAGACGTCGCTGAAGAAATTAGTCTGCGGGCTGATGACGTCGTTGCTCCAGTCGGGACCGTGGTAGATCGGCGCGATGTTCTGATAGGCGCTCCAGATGCCGCCGTCTCCATAGACCGACGACGCGTAGTAGGCCCAGGAGAGGCCCGCGGTATCCATTTCGGCGCCCAGCGTATTGTTGTTAAAGCACATCGGGATGTTGCTGCCGTACTGACGCTCCGAGGTAATCGTGGAGATTTGATCGCCGGAGCCTTCGCATCCCCACGCACCCGAAGGGTAGTTGACCGCCGAGCTGGCTTGACCCGCGATGATGTACTGATGCGAGATAAAGCTGCTGGCATCGAGATTCGAGGCGTACATCTGGTCGGCCAGAACGTAGTGCTTGCCCATGAAAAAGTATGGCTTGGTTTCGCTGTGCGGCACGTAGCTGTACGGCGGGTTTGCGTTCGGGCAGGAGCCGCCGCAGCCGACGTATTCATTGTCGAAACCGTTCATTTGGCAGTCGGTGCCGGGATAGCTGCCCGTGCCGTTGCAGGCTGCTAAAAAACCGCCCAACTGGTGTTCGATATCCCAAGTCGTTTCCAGCCCGATCGGTTGAAGGGTGATCTTCTCCCCGTTTGTATTGTATCCGTACTTGACGGTCTTGGCACCCGGAAACCCGTAGAAGAGATTGTTGAAACTGCGGTTCTCTTGAACGATGATGACGATATGCTGAATTTTGCTGCTGGAGCTATGATGACGAACGGCGCCTGCCAAGGTTTGATTACCTTGCGGCACCGGCGAAACCCCGCCGTTGCCGTTGCAAGCGGAAAATAATAGCGCGAAGATAGCGATCGATAACGTCCGAATCGCCGTTGGTACACATCGCATCCGCGTTCTCCTTGATGTAAGCCCGAGATTATCGGACGTTTACGACGCGTTGCGACAAAACTCCCGGGATTTATTTGCCGTTACTGATGACGTACGTCAACTTTTGAGAGCGGGCCGGCGAAGAGCATCCGCACGCACGTGCCGTGCGACGTCTCGATTTGAATCTGATCGGCGATCGCACGAATGATGCGCAAGCCAAAGCCTCGCCCCGGTTCGGGCGAACGTTCGATGAAGGAGCCGCCGTCCGAGACCTCCACGCGCAGTTCTCCGCGCTCGAAACGGGCGAGCAGTTCGACATTTCGGGTGCGGCGCGTCGTGTCTTGAGCGTACGCGTGTTCGGCAGCATTGGCCAGGGCCTCTCCTGCCGCCGTCGTGATATCGTCGAGAGCGGAGCCGTCAAACGCAAGCGCTTCCAAAAACGCTCGCAGCGCGCGGCGGATTGGCGCGACGGAGCGGCTCTCCGCGGGGCGGCAGAGACGCAACTCCGAGGCACCCATCACGTACCGGCACATTCGGAGAGATAGTGCAACGCGTCGCCGCGATCTTGGAAAATCCTAAAAGCCGTCGCCAGGCCCGCGTACTGGACGAGCCGCAAAAACTGCGGAGCCTCAATGAGTATCGCGATCGGCATGTCCGCACCTTGCGCCGCAGCGCAGAATCGCAGCAACTCGGTCAGCGCCGTGGAGTCGGCGTAGGTAACGTCCGAAAGATCCAGGAGCACGGCTCGCGCGTTCTCTGAAAGTGCGAGCGCATCGCGAATCTCGCGTTTGCGGCTGATCTCGAGCTCGCCCGCCAACCGCAGTGTTTCTATGGTCTTACTTTCGTTCACGCACGCCCCGTTCTCGTTCCGGTAGCCACCGTCGTTTGGCTGCCTCGTTCAAAGAACGCCGCACGTCCCTCCGGCCTCTCGGCGAAACGGACCGTCAGAATCGCGACGTCGTCGGCGGCCTTGCGCTCGTCGAAGATGCGCGAGCGAATTGCCGTAGCGATATTGGCCGGCGATGCCTGCGCCGCGGATTCGACGGCGGCCAGCAGGAGCTCTTCTCCGGCAACGGCGTCGCGCGAGTGCTCGATCGCGCCATCGGTATAGAGAACGAGCAGTGCACCGGGCATGCTTCGAACTCGATGAGTTCGGTAGACGGCACTCCCCAGCACGCCGAGCGGAACCGAACCAACCTCCAAAAAGCGAGCGCCCCGTCCGGGCTCCCATAGCACGGCCGGCGGATGACCGGCCACCGCATAGTCGAACTCACGCGTGCCGGCGTGCACAAGTGCGGCCATTGCGGTAACCAGCGGCGATTGATTCCGGAGAAGCTCGGCATTGACGCGCTCGAGCACGGGTCCCGGTCGCGGATCGATCAGCGCGCACGACATTACGAGTTGGCGCGTTGCGTTCATCGCGACCGCCGCGTCGATTCCGTGCCCGGCAACGTCGCCGATTGCCAGAAGCACACGATCGCCAGGCAGCTCGAAGGCGTCGTACCAGTCTCCGCCGATCTTGCCCTCGTCGGCAGCAGGGAGATAGGTTGCACCCAGGCGCAGCATCGCCGGCTTCGGCAGAACGTTCTGGACAAAGGCGCCTTGAAGGGTTTCCGCGATGCGCTTCTCTGCCTCGTACGCGGCGCGAATCTCGGCCGAGCGACGGCGCTCCGCTTCAGCCTTCCCGCGTTCTTGCTCGAGCCGCATAGACAGGCGATACTGTTGAATCGTAAAGAGAAGGGCGGCCACAATCACCGCCGCGGCGACTCCGAACGCAAAGAACCCAACCAATAGAACGGCTCGTTGAGCGCGGGCGTCGCTCGATGCCTCACGGCGCGCAAGCAGCATCTCGATCGACGCCATGTCGGCCCGGAAATGATCGACGAGCGTCTTTCCGCGCAACTCCAGCGAGGGCGGCCCGGGCTTGGGCGCCAAGAGCGGGAGTGCGACCTCCTCGAGCCAGCGGCGATTCGTCCGGCCCGCGTCTTGAAGGACCGCCAGCGCATCGTCCATGCGCAAGCGTTCGAGCACTCGCGCGAGGCGACTGCGCGATCGAGGCAGACCCGCCCGTCCTTCGTAGTACGGCTCCAACAAAATTCGATTCCTATCTGCTTCATACCCACGGATGCCGGTCTCTTCGTCGAGCTGCCGGCGCACCACGCCGGCAACGAGAATTCGTGCGACGCGAACGCTCTCCGCATTATTAAACGACGACGCCACGATCGAGCGGACGAACAGACCGGCCACGACCAGCCCGACGACAAACAGTGCCATAAGCGCTAATGTGAGAACGAGAGGCCCACGAATGCGGCGCGGCATCATCGGCGTGTTTCTCTCGGTCCAAAAAGGGCCTTTGTCAATGGCCGAGATGCCAACCGTGTTTCTCGCATCGATACGGCTTCAATCCCGTGCTCGTGCGGGGAATCGCTCGCTCGGCCTGTTTCTTCGTTTCAAAAGCTGCTTTAGGCGCCCCGTTTTGCTTATAACAGGAGCGCGATCCGCCGCTCTTGCGCGCCGGCGTCACTCCTCGCCGTCGAAATAGTCGAGCGGTTCGCCGCGCATCACTCGCCGCTCGGGAAGCGGATGGCTCCACTTGCCGCTATCGGGATAGAAGCAAGCCTCACCGATCGGGTTATCGGCGATGACGTACATGACAAGAATCTCCGAGCCGTCGTTGACAAACTGATGCGGCTCGCCCGGAAGAAAGATGCAGGCGTCACCCGCGACGACCGGCGTTACGCCGTCCTTGTGCCGCACGCTGCCGCTGCCGGAGATCACGTGATAGAACTCCCATTGCGCGCTGTGCGCATGATAGGGGTAGGGCGCTTTGCCGGACGGGATACGCAGAATTTCGACATCGAACGGATGCCGCTCGAGGAGATCGGTCGAGTCGCGTTTGCGGCCCAGCGCCTCCGAGACTTGAATGCCCTCGCCCGCCATGGTCCCTTTCGGCGACGACCACTTCAGGGGCTCGAGATCGTTGGTGTTGATTTTACGCATCGCTACCTTCTATTGAAAGCTATTGAAAGCTATGGACGGAAAGAGGCTTGGTGACGCCGCCGTCGTCGAAGCTCCAGACCTTTTCTGCCAGAACGTCAATGCAGCCACTTTCCTTCTGCAGTCTGCCTTCGACGATGAGGGTTGAAGAGGTGCGAATCGGACGGCGAAACGCATCGTAGACCTTCGGGCGCACGATGACGTTGACGACGCCGGTCTCGTCTTCGAGCGTGAGAAAAACGAAGCCTTTGGCGGTGCCGGGCCGCTGGCGCGTGATGACGAGGCCGCCGACGCGACAGCGTGCGTTGGCCGCCAATGCCGGCAGTTGCGCGGCCGCGACGACCCACTGCGCCGCCAGCATCTCGCGGAAATGTTCCATCACCTGACCGGCGGGCGTGACGCCGGTCGACCAGAGATCGAAGGCGGCGAGCCTGCGGTTCGCCAGCGGTTTGAATCGTACCGACGGTTCGTCGACGTCCATCAGCGCGCCGAGTTCGCCGCGGGCTTCGCGTTCGTCCAAGCCCCGCAAGGCCCACATCGCTTCGCGACGCGATGCGTGCCACGGAAAGAACGCGCCGGCAATCGCCAGATTCTCCAATGCTTCGCGTTCGAGCCGCGTGCGCTGCGCGAAGTCGAGCATGCCGGCGAACGGCCCTTGGGCGACGGCGTTCTCCAGCCGCTGTCGTTGTGCTTCACCCAACCCGCGCACGAGATGAAAACCCAAACGCAGCGCGCCATCACCCTGCACGTGCGACCAATACTCGCTGGCATTAATTTCGATGGGCCGGATGGCCACGCCATGGCGCCGCGCGTCGTTGACTAAAACTTCGGTCGAGTAAAAACCCATCGGCTGTACGTTGAGAATAGCCGCGGCAAAAACTGCGGGCACGTGGCATTTGAGGTACGCCGACGCATAGGCCAAAAGCGCAAAGCTGGCGGCATGCGACTCCGGAAATCCGTAATCGGCAAACCCTTCCAGCATATGGAAGAGCTGCTCGGCGGCGGTGCGATCGATGCCGTTGCGAATCATGCCGTCAACCAGCCTCGTGCGCATCGCGTCCATACGCTCGCGCGAGCGCTTGTGCCCCATCGCGCGGCGAAGCTCGTCGGCTTCACCTCCCGAGAAACCCGCCGCTTCGATCGCCAAACGCATGCCCTGTTCTTGAAAGAGCGGCACACCGAGCGTTCGTTCCAGTACCGCTTTGAGCTTGGGATGCGGATAGGTCACCGGTTCCAAACCCGAACGCCGGCGTAAGAACGGATGGATCATCTGCCCTTGGATCGGTCCGGGACGGATGATGGCGACCTGCATGACGATGTCGTAAAAGCACGTCGGTTTTAGGCGCGGCAGCATCGATTGTTGGGCGCGGGATTCGATTTGAAAGACGCCGATCGTATCGGCGAGCTGCATCATGGCGTAGGTTTTTTCGTCATCTGCGGGGATCGTGTGCAGCGCAAGATCGCGCGGCACCCCAGGGCCTTCGAGCCACGCATCGTTGCGATCGAGGCAGCGCCGGTAGAGCGTAAAGGCTTCCCGCAAGAGCGAAAGCATTCCCAAGCCGAGCAGATCGATCTTGATCAAACCCAGTTCTTGGAGGTCGTCTTTGTCCCACTGCACGACCGTGCGATCGCGCATCGTCGCCCACTCGACAGGCGCCACGCCAACCAGCGGGTCGCGCGTGATCAGCATGCCGCCGGAGTGGATGCCTAAATGGCGCGGAAAGTTCGCGATGCGCCGGCAGAGCATAAAGAGCAGCTCGGGGCCGGCCTCTTGCGGCAGCTGCTCGCGCACGTCGAACTCGCGTGCGATCGCATCGACCTGCTCGAGGGTTAATCCCAATGCCTTGCCGACGTCGCGAATAGCCGAGCGCGTTCGATAGGTGATGACCTCCGCGACCATCGCCGCGTTCGTTCGACCGTAGCGTTCGTAGACGTATTGAATGACGCGTTCGCGATCTTGATGGGCGAAATCGATGTCGATGTCGGGAATTTCACGGCGCTCTTCCGACATGAAGCGCTCGAAGAGCAGGTTCATCGCGATCGGGTCGACCGCCGTGATGCCCAGCGCATAGCAGACCGCCGAGTTCGCCGCCGAGCCACGGCCTTGGCAGAGCACGCCAAGCTCGGCCGCTTCCCGCACGATATCCCAGACGATCAAAAAATAGCCGGCCAAATCCATCTTGGCGATCAGGCCCAGCTCGTACTCGAGCTGCCGCTCGACGCGAGTCTCCAGCGGCGTTACATAGCGCCGCGCTGCGCCCTCGTAGACGAGCTTGCGCAGATAGCGCTGCGGCGAACTTCCTTCCGGCACTGGAAAGAGTGGAAACTGTCCCACGAGCCGCTCGAGCCTAAAAATGCAGCGCTGCGCGATCTCGACGGTGCCCGCAATCGCTTGCGGATGCTCGGCGAAAAGCCGGCGCATCGCGGCCGGGGGCTTGAGATGGAACTCGGCGTTGGGGCGCAGCTTGTTGGCGGCTCGCGCTTGTGCGATCGTCGTGCCGTCGCGAACGCAGGCGAGCACGTCGGCAACCAGCGCATCGTCCCCGGTCGCGTAAACGACCGCATTGGTTGCCACGTACGGCAAGCGACAGTGCCCGGCGATCCGTACGAGCTGCAAGTTGCGTTGCGTCTCTTCCGAGATAAGATGCTGTTGGAGCTCGAGGTAAAACCGGTCGCTGAAAATCGACGCGAGACGTTGCGCTTCTTCTACCGCCACTCGAACCCCCGGCCCCGCGAGCGCGCGCTCGACGCGACCGTAAACACCGCCGGAAAGCGCAATGAGTCCCTCGTTGTAAGCCTCTAAATCCTCGATGCGCAAGCGCGCATCGCCCTTGCCCCCTCGCATCTGTGCTGCGGAGATCAACCGGCAGAGATTTGCATAACCGCATTCGTTCTCGACGAGCAGCACGAGATGCGCACCATCTTCGAAGGTCAGCTCGCTGCCGATAATCGCGTTGACTCGGCATTGCCGTGCGTGCGTCGCGAAGCGCACCGCACCATAGAGGCCGTCTCGATCGGTCAGCGCAATCGCGGATAACTCAAGCTCGGCCGCGCGATCGATCAGCTCTTCGGGATGCGATCCGCCTTGCAGGAAGCTAAAATTCGACCAAGCGTGGAGCTCGGCGTAACCGCCCTTGATTGTGGGTTCAGGCATGTTTTCGGGCAACGTGACGCCTCGGAACCGCTCGTCGCTCCGTCATCCTGACTCCGCTCCTGCTGCCGGCCGAGCTTCCTCGGCATCACGTTGCCCGAACCCGTCCCTGAAGCCACAATCGTTGCTATTCATAAACGCCGCGCATGTACCAGTGTGTATTTTGCCGGTAGATGCGGGCGAAGGTGCCGTCTTCGAGGACAACGTCGTATTCGTCGCGGGTGACGGGCCCTTCGACTCGGCTCAGGACAGGTTGCGTGAAGGGGCGTTCGGCGATGCGCCAGGGACCGACGCACTGCATCACCGCTTGGCCGTCGACCATCGCTGGTTCTCTGGCGCGCAGCTCGACGGCGATTTCGCGGACTTCGAGTAAACGCAGCTGAGGAACAAGCTCGTGTGGTGCTTCCGTGCGGTCGAACATTGCTTTTCTAGGCAACTCGAACGGCTCGAAGGCAAAGCGCTCTTCGAGTAGGTGTGCTTCCCGCGTTGTGGCTCGCGCGATGCTTTCGCCAAGCATCGCTTCGAGACGCGCGATCGTCACGGCGACGCGCTGCGGATCGAAGTCGTCGGCGCCAAAGAGCGCTTGAGCCTCTCCTCCTTCCTCGAGTTGGCGCGCCTGTACGCGCAACCCGATGATTGCCGATTCAAAGGTTGCGCCTTCGAGCTTTGCTCGCATCATATCGAACATCGTGCGCTCGTGCGCCGTCGGCATTGCAAGCGGCACGTCGAACGTGCAGGTTTGCGCATCTTCCAACTCGAGGGCAAGATGTAGCGCGCCGGCGCGTTTGCCGCAACGCTCGAGATCGGCACAGACGCGTGCCAACAACATGCGTAGCGCGAAGAAAACCTGCGCCTCATCAACGGCGCGACCCTCGCCGAAGATCGAGGCCTCGATCGCAATGGCGCGGCTTCGCGGGACGAAGGGCCGGCGATCGATGCCGCGCGCAAGCTCGTGCCAGCGTGCCGCAGCCGTGCCGAAGCGGCGCACGAATGCTCCGTGCGGCAACGCCGCAAGATCGCCGAGCCGCTCGATTCCAAGCAACGCCAGCCGTTCGACGACCTTGGCTTCGATATCGAGCAGCGTCAGGGGAAGCAGCGCGAGCAGCTCGCATTCCGAGCCCGGCTCGCAGATGCTGCCGTCGGCGACGTATGCCGCCGCGCGCGCGGCGATTTTATTCGGTCCGGCACCGAGCCGCAGCACAGATCCAAAGCCGGCCAAGACGCTGCGCGCCTGAATCATCCATGCGCGAGCATCGCCGGCGATGCCGTGCATTTCGAGAAAGGCTAAACCGGGGCGAACGTCGTCGATCAGCGGCGAGACCGCATCGAGAGCATCGAGCATTTCCTCCCACCCTTCGACAAGCTCAGGGCAGGCTAGCCCGGGACAAGGCGCGACGTCAACGCAGAGCAGCACTAGAGACCTCTCGTCCTTCGTCCTTCGACAGAGCCTGTCCTGAGCGCAGTCGAAGGGCTCAGGATGACATCGATGACATTGATGATAGGGCGCGCATGTGAGCTTGGCAGCCGGGGAGCAAGTGTTTGTGCTTGCGCAGGTCGATGCGGAGTTCGAAACCGGCGAAGCTTCCCCAAAGTCCATGCGTACCGCGCATGATGATTCGCTCGAGCGCACAGTGCAAACGCAGTTCCGCTGCCGCGCTCAACGCGTCGCCGGCACGCCCCACCATAACGATCAAGAGCACTCCGTTGCGATGCGCGAGCGTGGCCAATCGCGTCCAGATCGAGTCGCGCAGAGCGATGGCCGGCATGAGAATCAGCCGGCATATCCGCGAACGCAGCAGAATATCGGCTGCGCGAGCAACCTCGAGCGCTTTCCGAACGGGAACGATGAGAACTCGCTCGAGGCAGGCACCCGCTTCGGCGAGACTGGGCGGGTAGAGCGCCCCATCGTCGAGGATCGCGACCAAGCCTTTCCGAGTCATCGCGGCAACAAGTCCTGCCGCGACGCTCCACCGCCCGGTCGCTCCTTCGAGCGTAGCGACGCTGCCCGGAGGGAAGCCGCCGGCAAGCATTTGATCGAGCTCGGGGATGCTACTGGGGACGGCGCCTTCGAGCGGCTGAGGGGACAGGCTTGGTCTGCCGCTCAGCTCGGCTTTGAGGGCTTCGAACGCCTTGCGCCTGCTCAGGATG
>Ga0209275_10000525_pt1 | contig 14992 bp, 13 predicted proteins | sample HubBroMetageREF2_FD_188344 | JGI IMG/M metagenome (GOLD analysis project Ga0209275, IMG submission 188344) | Reference soil microbial communities from the Hubbard Brook experimental Forest, New Hampshire, USA - Hubbard Brook CCASE Soil... | ecosystem: Environmental > Terrestrial > Soil >... | reverse complement strand
TTCGAGACCACCCGAGTGGAGCCGCTCTTTCTGATGTTCCCGACTCTGGAGGACGCCATAACGGCGCTCACCAGTGCCGCCGAAGCATAAACCGGGTAAGCTCCCGGTTCTGTGCTTGGGCTCGTCGATAGTAAAATCATTGCGGTTGTAACTCCGGTTCCGGATGCTTAGCTGCCGATAGAACTAGACACACTGGAAAACACATTATTCGCATTCCCACCGATCAAGCGGATGGTTCCGACCACAATTACCAGTATCACGGCAAGCATGACAGCGTACTCGGCAATGTCCTGGCCCTGTTCTTCGGACCAGAGCCTCTTAAATAAGTTAGTCATTTCCTCATCCTCCATTTGTGTCGAGCGCGAGCCGTAAGGTTCGCGCCAAAACGATTTGTTGACGACTGGCACCAGATTGCGCCCTGGCGGACCATTCGACAATGGCCCATTCAGGTGGCACGAGCCACGGCTGTAACTCTAGGGTGATTACTCAAGTCACCTTCGGTCGGAGAGCGTGTCACCCTTGCTCCTGCGTAATACGGACGGAGGATGGGTCCGCCACCTTCGTGCTATGGTGGAAATCCTGACTATGGCTCAAGATGCATACAGTTCAGCAAGAGTTCACTCCCCTCTAGTTCGCTCATCTGGACATTTGAGCCAATCGCAGCAATTAAGGACGTGGCATTGACTTCTCCGAATAAAGCTCTGGCGGCGCTGGCACAAAAGGCAGGCGTGGGCAAACAACGCAATGGGGATCGATCCAAGGCGGTGTTGCCGGTACGAATCTCAGGCAACGACATTTCCGGAAGCGTTTACTCGGAACTTGTTCACACCCTCGACGTCAGCCGGACCGGGGTTCGGCTGGGCTCAGTTCGTCGTCAACTCGAAGTCGGAAGTTTGGTGATGCTGCAGTACCGGCAGCACAAAGCAGAGTTTCGGGTAGTGTGGATCAAGCCATTGGGTTCTGGCGCCGAGCAGCAAGTGGGTCTGGAAGCGGGCGCACAGAAAGACCTATGGGGACTCGACAGTGCCCCAGCGAATAGAACCCAAGCTACGGCACCCGCCCCCAGCAATCACGCTTCAGCGGGAGCCTAGCGCGATTTGTCTAGAAACTAACCTATTCAGTGGCTGCTACCTGATATTGTTCCAGCTTCCCATCGGGCGTCTCGTAGGTCCAAACCTGCAAAGTCTTCTCCGCAAACTTCACTCGATAGACACGTAGTAACATGCCGCCACGCGAGCGTTGCCGCGTTTGGGCGAACTCCTGCGGGGTGCCAAGCGGAGCGAGACCGACCGCGAAATCTTTCAATGCCTGTTCGCTGAAATAGCTGTTCGCATTCTCGGTGAAGAGCGACCGATCTATGGTGCCTTGCTGCAGGCCAGCCAAAATTTTCTTAGCTTGGTCCAGCTTCCTGTTGGTTTCGGGATCGTCGACGGCAAATAACAATGGAGCGAGGTTGTGGGCGATTGTTGCAGGCGCCCCGACCGCATCCTGATTTGTCAGTACGACAACGGCGATATGATCGTCGGGAAACACCATGTTTTGCGCAGTGAAACCAGAAACTTCGCCGCCGTGTTCAAGCACGCGGCGTCCGGACTGCAGCGTGACGTCAACCCCTAGTCCGTATTCTGTGCCGACACCACTCTTGAGCAGTTCGTCGGTTTCGAATTCCTTGTAGGACGATGGTTTCAACACCTGTTGATTGATTATCGAGATATCCCACTTGGCCAGATCGGAGGCCGTCATTGCCAGTTCGCCGGCCGCAAAAAGCCATCCTTTGCCTTCCTTCGGCGCCGGGCGCAGCGGGCCTAACCCATACCGCATATAGCCGGTGGGATCGGAGTCGCTTAGTTTTTCTTGATCGGTATTGATGACACTCTTCATCCCCAAAGGATCGAATATGTTTTGATGAAGGAAGTCCAGCATGGGCTTGCCGCTGGCCTTCTCGACAATCACGCCTGCGATTACGTAGTTGGTGTTGCTGTATTGCCACTTGGTTCCGGGATCAAAATCCAGCGGCTTGCGCGCCCATAGGTCCAATATTCTGCTGGCTGTGATCGGCTGCAGCATGAATGGCGGGACATAATCCTGGGGCCAGAAATCCTGATAACCGGAAGTATGAGAAAGCAGCTGGCGGATTGTGACTTCGTTGGCGCGGGTGAGGTCGGGAATGAATTTTGCTACTTTGTCATCGAGGGAGAGCTTGCCTCGCTCTTGTAGCAGCAGGATTGCAGCGGCCGTGAACTGCTTGCTGATGGATCCAATGCTGTATCGCATTTCTGGCTGGGCCGCCTTGCGCGGGTCCAGGCGCGCATCCCCGTAGGCTTGCAGATAAACGATGCGGCCATCCTTCACGATCGCGACCGAGGCACTGGGGACATCGGTATCGGTGAGGACGTCGTTGACGGCCTGGTCAATTTTTTGGCGTAGGTCGGACGATAAGGTTGGCGTCGTCTGGGCAAGAGCAACAGTACTAGCGAGAATGGCAATCAACGTCGCGGAATGAAGAACGGCCTGCGAAGCTTTGCGCACATCGGACTCCTTGAAGAAAACGCGACAGTGTAGCACAACTCATCTTTACGGATACGCCGCCTGCAAAGGGTATATCTCGGTAAGCTGTTTGCCGGGAGTTCTCCGCGCGCTCTGCGGCCGTACTCAGCGACCTCTGCGTTTTAAGATTTTCGAGACGGTGAAAGAATCCAAAAGTCTTAAATCGCAGAAACCGCTGAGAAAAGTCGCAGAGCGCACGGAGATGGCAAATGCCCTTGGCGGTCAAATTTACAATCAAGACAGAGCCGTTGCCGCAGGGCTTTCCATAAGTTCGCCTTCCCATCGGGCGATGACGGCGCACGCCAGGCAATTGCCGATGACGTTAACTGCGGTGCGGGCCATGTCCATGAGCGCGTCGATGCCGAGGATGATGAATATCGGTTCCGTCGGTAGATGAAAGGTGGCTGCCGTGGCGAGTAATACCACCAGAACCGCACGCGGTACGCCGGCCACGCCTTTGCTGGTGAGCATGAGGGTGAAGACCATCAGCAGTTGCTCGGACCATCCCATATGCATGCCTGCAGCCTGGGCCACGAAAATCGAAGCCAGAGCCAGGTAGAGGGTCGACCCGTCCAGGTTGAAGCTGTAACCTGCGGGGATAACGAACGCCACAATGCGGCGGGGCACGCCGAAGGCCTCCATCGCTTCCATGGCGCGGGGCAGGGCTGCTTCTGACGTACTGGTGGCGAATGCGATGGTGGCGGGTTCGGCTACGGCTTTGACGAATCGACTCAGCGGGATTCGCGCGATGCGTGAGATGGGGAAGAGGATCAGCAGCAGAAAGGCAATGAGCGCGCAATATCCGGTGAGCAAGAGTTTTCCCAAAGGCAGTAACACGCCAATGCCCATGTGGCCGACCGTGTAGGCCATGGCGGCTCCCACGCCGATGGGTGCGAAGTACATCACTAAATTGGTGAAGGAGAACATCGTCTCGGTGAGCGACTCGCAGAACTTCAACATGGCAGCGCGCTTGGCATCGGGCACGCGCGCCAGGGCGATTCCGAAGAGGACCGCGAAAACGGCGACCTGGAGAATCTGGTTCTCGGCAACGGACTTCGCGATATTCTCAGGGAAAATGTGAAGCAGAAAATCATCCCAGCGAAGCGGGGCAGCGCTCGGCTGCTGCGCTACAACGGCGGTCTGCGAAATTGCGAGACCGTCACCTGCGCGGCTGAGGTTGATGGAAGCGACGCCCAGGAACAGGGCCAGGGTAGTGACAACTTCAAAGTAAATCAGACTTTTCAGCCCGATGCGGCCCACGCTGCGCAGATTGCCGTGTCCGGAGATGCCGGTGACCAGGGTTCCGAAGATGAGCGGAGCGACGATGACTTTGATCAACCGCAGAAAGATCTCGCTGAACACGCGCAAATGCTCGGCAAATTGCGGATGGTCCAACCCGATTTCTCCGCCTAACAGCATGGCAAAGAAAATCCAGCGCGTCAGAGATTGCCGCCAGAGTCCGGTTGAGGCGATGGCTAAGAGGCCCGCCCAGCGCAGGGGGGCGGCAATCCAAGCGTGACCGGAGGCAAAAAGCGGTAATACAGCCCCAGCCGCGAATAGCAACACTCCGACAACCAAGAAGGCACGAATGGCTGGCGGTTGCTGGAGTTTCGGCAGTTGGCTTACGGTTGCGACGCTCATGGATTTGTTCTATGAGTCGCCAAGAAGAGCTGGCGCAGTCAGTATACGCGAGCTATTTAGCAGATCCGTTCACGGAGGCACAGCGCGCAGCTCCCATCAGCGCCGTTTTGTCATTGGTGATGACTTTGACGGGCATGGCTTCAAGTAGGGGCTGCATGCGGCCTTTGCCCGCAAATGAGTTCATGAACAATGGCCCCGACAATTTGGCCAGCATCTTGGGAGCGATGCCGCCGCCCAGGTAAACTCCGCCGGTGGCCATGACCTTAAGCGCGAGATTTCCGGCTTCCGCGGCAAAGACAGAAACGAAAAGATCGAGCGCCTGTTCGCATAACCCGCACTTGCCGGCGAGTGCGGCGCGAGAGATCGTCGCGGCAGCGTCGCCGTGAGCCATCTCGTCGGTAAGCCATTGCGGCTCAGTTCCGCGGCCGGTGTCGCGTAAGAAGTGAAACACGTTCACCAAGCCGGGCCCAGAGACCACGCGCTCCCAACTGACGTGGCCATAGCGGCCGGAGAGGTAACGGAACAAATCGATCTCCAATTCATTGCGCGGGGCGAAGTCGGCATGGCCGCCCTCGGTGGCAAAGATGTGGTGTCGCGATCCGTCCCAATACATGCCGGCCTCGCCGAGGCCGGTGCCGGCGGAAATGACGGCCTGGTTGCCTAGGGGATTCCCCTTGACCTGGTTTAGCGCAACCACGTCCCTGGGATCGAGAGTCGCGATTCCCCAGGCGTTGGCCTCGAGGTCATTAATCAGAACTGCCTTGTCTAATTTGAGCTCATCGGCGAGACGTTGGGACTCAATAATCCATGGAAGGTTAGAGGCTTCAACCCGACCGTTGCGAACCGGGCCAGCGACGCCGAAGCAAGCGGCATCTGGATGCACTTTTGCGGTCTCAACAAACTTGGAAACAATTTGATCCAGGCCGGCATATTCGCGGCTGGGAAAGACGGAGGCGGAAACCAGGCGAAAATGGCCGTCGATAACATCGAAGAACGCCAGCCTTGCATTGGTCCCTCCGATGTCGCCTGCCAGAATCATTTTTCGAAATTCCTCCAGTGGCGTCCGTCGCGCTCGAGCAACTCATCGGCCTCTTTCGGGCCCCACGTGCCAGCGGCATAGTTGGGGAAATTGCGAGGAGGAAGCGCCTTCCATACGTCGAGAAGAGGACTCACCACGCACCATCCGGCTTCGACCATGTCCGCGCGCTGGAAAAGGGTCTGGTCACCGATCATGCAATCATGGAGCAGGCGCTCATAACCTGTACTCGGCTGAGTTCCGAAGTAATCGGCGTACTCGAAATTCATGTCGACCGCTCCCAATCGCATGATCGGCCCGGGAACCTTGGCGGCAAATTGCAACGAAATTCCTTCTTCCGGAGAAATGTGCAGCACCAGTTGATTGGGCATCAGGTTCTCGACGGGAGTGTCGCGGAATAACACGAACGGCGCCCTGCGGAACTGAATCACGATGTGGGTGTTCTGGGCAGCCATGCACTTTCCGGTACGGAGATAGAAAGGAACGTCGGCCCAGCGCCAGTTGTCGATCAGGAGTTTCATAGCGACGAAGGTCTCGGTTCTGGATTCGCGTGGAACGTCGCTTTCCTCGCGATATCCAGGCACATGCTGGCCATTGATCTCTCCGGCGCCATACTGTCCGCGCACCGTTCTGGTGAGTACTTCTTCGGAGGTTAGAGGCTGGATAGCGTGCAGAATCTTGGCCTGTTCATCGCGCACCGCGTCGGCGTGAAAGGAGACGGGCGGCTCCATCGAAGTCAGGCTGATCAGTTGCATGATGTGGTTGGGAACCATGTCACGCAGCGCGCCAGCCTGATCGTAATAACTGCCGCGTTGTTCCACGCCCACGGTCTCCGCGACCGAGATCTGTATGTGGTCGATGTAACGGCGGTTCCAGATCGGCTCGAAGATTCCATTGGCGAATCGAAACGCCAAGATGTTCTGGACGGTTTCCTTGCCCAGATAATGATCGATGCGATAGATCTGCTTTTCGTCGGCAACTTTCAGCAATTGCACATTCAGTGTCTTGGCCGACTCCAGGTCGTGTCCAAAGGGCTTTTCGATGATCACCCGACGCCAATGCTGATTGCTTTCTTCCATCAGCCCGGCTGCAGCCAGTTGTTCTACGATTGGGCCGAAGAAACTCGGTGCAGTGGCGAGATAGAAGAAGAAATTCCCGTGTGTAGTGTGATCTTGATCGACTTTCTGCAGAAAGTCCTTCAACTGGGTGTAGACGTTCTTGTCATTGAACTCGCCGGTCACGTAATAGAGTCGTTTGACAAACCATTCGACGATGTCCTGTTCCACATCCCCGCCAGCGTAGTGCTTTATATCTTCAGCCACCATTTGACGAAATTGTTCGGTCGACATGGCACTGTGCGATGTTCCTACTATGGCGAATTCACGCGAGAGCAGGTCGGCTTTGGCGAGGTTATATAGTGCGGGAATGAGTTTGCGAGCGGTCAAATCGCCGCCGGCTCCAAAGATCACCATTACGCAAGGATCGGCGGGTTTGCCTATGCGATTGTGCTTTACTTCCTGCGGTGCTTCTGTCACGGCCATGATTGTTCCCTCTCAGATTGCAAGCTCGGATCGAGCAGCCATGAAGTTGCTACGCTCTGCGCCAGGCCTCGGCGATCTGCTAGTGATTCAGGTCGTAGCGCTGAGTTTCGCATAAGCACCAGCCGTGCCCGGAGCCGGACTATTTCGATCTCATAGGCACGTCTGGCCAATATTAAATCGTTTTTGTAGTTCTGGCTAATGTACTTGAGTCTCAATCGGCAGCGAGCTGCCCTCGCGACCCGTCGGCAATGTCCTGGCCCTGCTACATTCCCTGTCGCTCAGCATCACTTGGAGCTTTTCTCCACGGCTTCCAACAACTTGTCGAATGCCTCGGCGAAGAGGCGGACGCCGTCGTCGGTCAGCTTGTCGGTGACTTCTTTCATCGAAATCCCAAGCTTTGCCGTGGTCTCCATGGTTCGATTGGCCGATCCGACGTCTTCCGTCAAGCTGGCGCGTGGATGACCGTGATCGCGGAACGCATTAAACGTGGCTGGCGGAATCGTGTTCACGGTGTCAGGACCGATCAGTTCTTCAACGTACAACACGTCGCTATAGTTGGGATTTTTGGTGCTGGTACTGGCCCAGAGCACGCGCTGGGTTTGCGCGTTTTTGGCGGCCAAGGCCTTCCAGCGGTCGCCGCCGAATATCTTCTGGTAGCTGACGTAGGTTTCCTTACCATTCGCAATTGCGACCTTGCCAAGGAGACTCTTTAGTTGCTCCTGTTCGCGCGGATCTTTGGAGGTCTTCAGACGTCCCTCGACGATCGTATCCACGGAAACGTCGATCCGACTGATGAAGAAGCTGGCCACGCTCGCGATTTTGCTGACATCGCCTCCGCGCGCTGCGTGTTGTTCGAGGCCGGCGATGTAAGCTTCTGCTACCTTTTTGTAAACTTCCTGTGCGAACAGTAAGGTCACGTTAATGTTGATGCCCTCGCTGATCAATTGCTGAACCGCAGGAATCCCCTCGGCGGTGCCGGGAACTTTGATCATGATGTTCTCGCGGCCCACGGTCTTCCACAGTCTGCGTGCCTCAGCCAGCGTGCCCTGGGTATCACGCGCAAGATAGGGCGAGACTTCGAGGCTGACATAACCGTCGCGGCGTTTCGAGTCTTGATACACCGGGCGAAAGATATCGGCCGCATCCTGGATGTCGCGGATGGCAAGAATCTCGTAGCGGCCTTTGGCGTCAAGGTCGGTTCTGGGTCGCAAAGATTGCAGAACGTCGCTGTATAACGTACTGTCGGCGATCGCTTTTTCGAAGATAGACGGATTCGAGGTCATGCCGCGAAGGCCATCCTCTTCAATCAAGCGCTTGAGTTCGCCGCTTGTCAGCAAGTCACGCCGAATGTAATCGAACCAAACGGATTGGCCGTATTTCAGAAGATCTTTCAAGGGGTTGGTTGCTTTTGCGGTCTCGATGGTTCCGGTTGCCATTAATGCCTCCCTTATCGAAAAACTCGTGCCGTACTTGACAGTTGTACCGCCGTGCGCAAGATCCATTGGAACCTTAGCCCCTCAGGATGACTTCGAAATCCTTACTTTGACAGCGCGATTGATTCGCGGGCTGCCTCAACAACTTTCTCCGTGGTGAAGCCGAATTTCTTCAGTAAGTCTTTGATCGGTGCAGACGCTCCGAAACGGTGCATTCCGATCATTTTTCCGGTTGATCCCACGTACTGCGACCAGCCGAATGTTGCCGCCGCCTCCACCGACACTCGCGCTTTGACTGCGGGCGGTAAAACCTGTTTCTTGTACTCATCGCTTTGCGCTTCGAAGATACCCCACGACGGCATGCTCACTACACGGGCTTTGATTCCTTCTGACTTGAGTTGTTCGTAGGCAGTAACGCAGAGGGCGACTTCGCTTCCCGTTGCCATGAGAATGACATCCGGCTTTCCGTCGGCTGCATCGGCCAAGACGTAAGCGCCTTTGGCTACGCCTGAAGCAGGCGAGTACTTGGAGCGATCGAAGGTCGGGAGCGCTTGCCGCGTCAGTACCAGCACCGCGGGCTGATGCTTCTGTTGGATGATAATCTTCCATGCCTCCACAACTTCGTTGGCGTCGGCTGGTCTGAGCAGTAGCAAGCCTGGGACGGCGCGCAACATCGCCAGTTGCTCAATCGGCTGATGCGTGGGACCGTCCTCGCCCAAGCCAATAGAGTCGTGCGTATAAATAAAGATCGAGGGAATTTCCATGAGTGCCGCCAGACGTACTGCGGGCTTCATGTAGTCGGTAAAGTTGAAAAAGGTTCCCCCATAGGGACGAATTTTCGATACCGCCAAGCCATTCAGAGCTCCTGCCATGGCGTGTTCGCGAACTCCGAAGTGCAAATTGCGCCCGGAATAACTGCCGGGTTGAAAATCCCCAGCGCCCTCAAACTTGAGTCTTGTGCGGTCGGAAGTTGCCAGGTCCGCGGAACCTCCTATAAGCCAGGGGATATTTTCCGCTAACACGTTCAGCACTTTGCCACCGCTGTCTCGCGTGGCCATCCCCTTGGCGTCGGCAGGGAAGGTGGGAAGATTTTTGTCCCATCCGTCGGGCAGTTCGCGGTGCTGCATGCGGTTGATCCGGTCTGCAAGTTCGGGGAATTTCTTCGTGTATTCGGCGAACGACGCCTGCCATTTCTGTTGCAGATCGTGTCCGCGCTTACCGATTCCCTGGCGGAAGTTTTCCAGTACACCGTCGGGGACGAGAAACTTCGCATCTTCAGGCCATCCGTAATTCTTCTTGGTGAGCCGGACTTCTTCTTCGCCCAGGGGCTCACCATGGGCTTCGTTGGTGTCCTGCTTGTGCGGCGATCCGTATCCAATGTGGCTGTTCACAACGATCAGCGTCGGACGATCTTTGGTCTGGAGAAAGTTGCTATAGGCCTTGGCCAGTGCGTCGAGATCATTCGCATCGGTCACGTGGAGGACGTTCCAGCCGTAGCCGCGGAAGCGTTCGCTCACATCCTCGGTGAATGACCAATCCGCAGGGCCATCCAGCGTGATGCGGTTGTTGTCGTAGATCCAGCACAGATTCGGAAGCTTCAAATGTCCGGCTAGCGACGCAGCTTCTGATCCCACGCCTTCCATAAGATCGCCATCGCCGCAAGAGGCGTACACGTTATAGTTGAAGATCTCGAAGCCCGGCCGGTTGAAGTTTGCCGCCAGCCAGTTTGCCGCAATCGCCATGCCTACGGTATTTCCGATGCCTTGCCCCAAAGGACCGGTCGTGGTTTCCACGCCAGCCGTATGGCGGTATTCGGGATGCCCCGGGGTTTTGCTGTCAATCTGGCGGAACTGCTTGATGTCGTCTAACGTGACCGCGAATTGTCCGGTCGTCTCGTATTCGGGATTGACTCCGCGAACCTCGCACAAATAGAGCATCGCGTACAGCAACATGGAAGCGTGCCCATTCGAGAGCACGAAGCGGTCACGATTGGGCCAGGTGGGATTCGCCGGGTCGATGCGCAAGAATTGCTGCCATAGGCAATAGGCAACAGGGGCGAGCCCCATGGGTGCGCCGGGGTGTCCGGAATTTGCCTTTTGCACCGCATCGATGGCTAGGGTGCGGATGGTGTTGATGCTCAGAGTGTCTAGTTGCTTGCCGGTCAGCAACGTTTGCTCGCTCGCCACCATAGAAACTTCTCCCTTCGGACGAAGTGATCGGAGTGTTTCGGTCGTGTGCCAGTTGGCCCTGTCTCGGCCAGTCGAGAACAGAGAAATTTCCCCACACAAAGCAGTTTACCAAGGTTTCGTGGGGCGCGTGAGAGGTCGAAGCAGAAAAGAACAAATCACTCTGATCTGCATTTGCATCTCCGTCAGAACTATCAGTAGTTAAGATGACGCAGAGGGCACAAGGTTGCAGTTCGGGAGTTTTCTTCCTTGATCTTGTGTTCCGGCGCAGTTATCCACAAAGGCCGCGAAGACGTCATGAAAGCTTGAGCGTCAGGGCCTTGTGGTCTTCAGGGAGTTCTAACGCTTCATTTGTGCCAGGTAGCCTTGCTGGCTTTCGTAGGTCTTGGTCGTGCTTTCCACGAATTTCAAGAATTGGCGCAGGGTCTCACGTTCGGCAGGTTCCAGATTGTCAAACTTGAGGCGAACTCCAAAGCTGGGATTGCTGTGAGTCACGATTCCGTTGAGGATCAAACCCTTCACCCAGATTTTTCCGTTCGCTACCCAAAGCCCGATTTCGAGTTTTACTCCAGTCTTGACCGGGGTCGCAGTTTCGACGAAGCCTCCGCCGAGACTGGTATTCGCCAGATTGCCCCAAACCGGCGCAGGCGATCCATCAATGCGTAACTCGACTGCGACAAAACACTTCATTCGCGGATAGCGCCGCCGATCCTGACCCCAGCAGGGAGTAAAAATGTCCGGTTCGAATGGCGGTGTCGCTGCTGGAGTGATTGGGAGGGGCTCGATAGATATTTTTGGGGATAACGCCGCAGGCTGCGGCCGTGCCGCTTCGTTCTTGATCTTGCGCATAGTGTCGCGCAACACCTGATCGCGCCGGGCGGGTTCGGCGTCACGATAAGCCTGCAGCAGCTCTCTGAGGTGGCTAATGACATCGGGGTCGGTCAGGAGTTTGGTCCAGTCCGCTCCAGGCGTAGAGGTCTTGATTTCATTCATTCGGTCGGTGGGCTCGATTTAGCGGGATTGCCCCAGTCCAGAGTGAAGCAGGATTGCGGCTCCGGCAAGATGACCGTAGTGTAGCGTTAGGAGTAACCAGTGCTATTTGCGGCACGGCTCCGTCTTTGTCCCGCGGCGGACCAGGCTATAGCAAGAACGGTCAAAAGGCTTACCACCAGCGGGAACCACACTTGTGCGATCCAAGGCACTGGAATGAGGAAGAGCACATCAAGGTCCGTGAACGAAGCGGGCCATCGCACTGTGATCCAGAGGCCTGCGTAGTATGCGACATCCCACAGGGCAAAAATCCAAAGGAAAGCCGCCCACCGCGCGCTTGTTTTGGTTGCCGCGAGCAGCGATACACCCACTAGCATGACCATGGTTGCGGCCTCGCGATAGACCTCAATGGTGAGCAAGCTCTGCGGAAACTGCGATAGTGATGAAGCTTGTGTGTAGCCCCGTAAGGAGTGCCGAAGTTCGGACAACGTTCCCATATAACCCGGCAGCAGACCGATCGCTGCTCGGAGGTAGACGACGACCACGGCTTCCACAAACCCAAAGGCCGCAGCAAAGATCGCAAGAATAATGAGCTGTCGCCGTTGGAGTGACAGCCCCTTGCGGCGGTGCGCCAAGTACGTCGCCAAGGGAGCCAAGATCAGGAGATTGACCCACCAAGGTTGCGCCCAAACCTGGAACTTCTGCATAGAGCAGGAATTCTAAACTGCCTCGCCGAAATCCTGAAGGCGGACGGGATTTTATTGCAATCCCGTCCGCGGTTGGAATCTCTACGGCAAGGCGATTAGGCGATGACGTTGACGCTGCCGGCATCGGCGTCTTTAGCGGCGGTCAAATTTATGGCGACTGGCGGACCGTTCAGGCTGGCGCTTGTGGGCGGTAGCTTGAAGGTACTCTCAAGCGCGGCGAAAGCTTGCTGAGCGCCGGCCAGATCTCCATTTTGGAGCGCGCCTCCAATGGCATTGAAATCCAAGGCCCGATCCGATCGGGTGAAAGGGTTATCTTTACCGAGCACAGTGTTACCCAATGAGACCAGGTTGTTATAGGCTTGCTCCGCGGCTTTCAAATCGCCCGATTTCAGGGCCGTGTCCAATTGTTGTACCTCGGGACGCCGCTCGCTAATGTACTTTTGCCAAAAGGTTGTGACGGAGGCCGACGCGCCCGTGTTTGTGCCCGAAGGTTGAGGAACGAGGTTGGAAAGACTGATGGCGGACATTATTTTCTCCTTAAAGTCGATCAGTTGGTTGAAGGGGACTTACGTCCCCCGGTTCTAGCTTTACTTCAGATATTCAATCGGCAGCGCGTCCGGGTAGCTTGAGTTGAGCTGACAACTGCTTACGTCTGCAACGAAAGACACGCACGGTTCCGCGACCTGGCTGGTTCGTCGATCCACTGACCGAATCTCAAGCCATCAAGCTGAGCGCCTGAAAGACGTCGCTCGCGAGGCCACCGGTGCTGGAAGCACCGGTGTCCGGGAAACCAGAGGTAAGAAGCTTCGCCCCGCCTCCGCCATGAACCGGACGGTGATGGTGGGCTGCCACATGATTGGAATCCTGCAGATCCTGTTGCACCGACGAGTAGGCCTGCCGCGCCCCGGCAAGATCTCCGGATCGCAGAGCCGACCCAACATTGCTGAGTTCCTGCTTCATTTGTGTACTCAACAGACCGGAACTGCTCGCGCTCTTGTTTAAAGCGCCGAAGAGTTGCTGGGCATTACTCAAATTGCCCGATTGCAGAGCCTGTGTGAGCTGCTGAAACTGCGTCGCCGATGGCTGTTTTGCATTTTGCGCGACGTTGGCTTGATTCAGTGGATTGCTGGAAGAGATCGCCGATATCGACATTGGTCAACTCCTTTGATACCTAAAAGCCGATTTCGTTAATGCACGCCGCTTGCCAGAGCCACTCCCCTCTCCCAACTCTGTCGAAACTGGTGATTCTGTTCGGCGGAAACGCAATCTCTTGCCGGTGCTTTCTCCGCTTTGGACCACCCGCGGGCAAAGTCTGCCTCCCTCCGGTTTGTTGACCGGCAAACCATGCCGGAATCCCCAGCCAGACTCGGCGTTTGAGGCTGCATGCTCGAAATGACAGAGTTTTGACAAATTGATGACACTTCCTGTTCCTAAACTTCATAAGATTTCGATCCCGTAGCCGCTGGGCTTGGATTTTCTTCAAGATCGAAATCTCTGGTCGCACGAAATGTCTTGTTAATCGAGGAGAGATAACCAATGAGAACGTTTAATCGCGTGCTCCACGCAAACTTTCGCATCGTTAGCCGTGTTTTGTGGGTGATCCCGGTGGTCGCGCTGGCAATGGCTACGGCGCAAGCTGGAACCGTCAGCACGATCGCTTCTACTATTCCCAGTAACGGCGATCTCAACCCGTATGGCGTTGCCCGTGTGCCTACGACCACAGGCTCGCTGACCAAAGGAAATATCCTCGTCAGCAACTTCAACAATAGTCAGAATCTGCAAGGGACGGGTTCGACGATTGTGCAGATTACGCCGAGCGGAACGGTAACCCTGTTTGCTCAGATTGATGCCAGCAATTTGCCTGGTTCCTGTCCCGGTGGGGTTGGCCTCAGCACCGCACTGGTCGCACTAAGAGCGGGTTGGGTGATCGTAGGCAGCGTGCCAACCACGGACGGAAAGTCAGACACCGTGCAAGCGGGATGTCTGTTGGTGTTGAACAGTAGTGGGCAAGTCGTGGAAACTTTCTTCGGTTCACTGATCAACGGTCCGTGGGACATGGCCGCATTCGACGCTGGCAACCGTGCCAGTCTTTTCGTCACCAATGTTTTAAACGGTACCGTAGCTGGCGGAGGCAAAATCGTCCACGAAGGCACAGTTCTTCGTCTGGACCTGAACATTCCACATCGGTCGATGCCTGTTCTTGAGCAGATGACGATCGTCGGATCGGGTTTCGCAGAACGGACTGATCCCGCGGCACTCGTGATCGGGCCGACCGGACTTGCGCTCAGCCAGGGTGGTCACGACGGAGAAGACAGCGACAAGGGCGGCCAGGTTCTGTATGTGGCCGATACCGTGAAGAACCGTGTCGTCATTATCCATGATCCGCTGCAGCGCAACAGTTCGGACGGAACAGGAATGACCGTTTCGGAAGGCGGCGCATTCAACGGTCCGCTGGGCCTGGAGATTGCGACCAATGGAGATATCCTGACCGTAAACGGCGGCAATGGATACCTGGTCGAGACTAAAGTGGTTGGCCAACATGGACATCAAGTCAAGAAGGTTTTGTTGGATGACATGGGCAACCCGCCCGGCGCCGGCGCCTTATTCGGACTTGTCGATGTGGCGGGTCAGGGCATCTACTTCGTCGACGACAACGAAAATGCCCTGAATCTTTTTCACTGAGTTGCAGGCGTACTGAGGTTTGGATCTAGCCGAGGCGCGCGTGCCAAATGCAGGTTCGGGCGTTGTCGCCTGTGCGAATGAGAAGGAAAGCATGGTGCGCCCGGAGAGATTCGAACTCCCGACCTACAGCTCCGGAGGCTGCCGCTCTATCCAGCTGAGCTACGGGCGCGCACCAGTATTTCCAGTGTACATGCGGAGCTTGGGCCTATCAATTGGTGGATCGAAAGCC
>Ga0209275_10000523_pt1 | contig 15018 bp, 12 predicted proteins | sample HubBroMetageREF2_FD_188344 | JGI IMG/M metagenome (GOLD analysis project Ga0209275, IMG submission 188344) | Reference soil microbial communities from the Hubbard Brook experimental Forest, New Hampshire, USA - Hubbard Brook CCASE Soil... | ecosystem: Environmental > Terrestrial > Soil >... | reverse complement strand
GATCCGCGAGCGCTTGGGCAAACATCCCGCGGCGTTGCAGGCAATGGAAGATGTAGAAGCCTACGACGGCGCGCGAGTGGCGCAGCAGCGAGCCGGTGCGCACCTCGTTTGGCTCGCTCGTCGCGATCCCGCACACGACGATCCGCCCGAACGGCGCGAGCGCCGCGTAGGAGGCGTCGAACACCTTGCCCCCTGACATGTCGAAGACGACGTCCACCTCGCGCCCCTCGTTGGCCTCGATCAGACGCTCGGTCAGACCCTCTGCAGCCGGGTCGATCGCCACGTCGGCGCCCAGCTCGAGCGCCAGTGCCCGCTTCTCCTCGCTCGAGGCCGTCGCGATCACACGACCAGCGTCCATCGCGTGACCGAGTTGCACGGCAATCGAGCCGACACCGCCGGCAGCGCCGTGGATGACCACGCTCTCAGCCTCAGCCACGCGCGCGGCGGTGCGATACAGGTGCCACGCGGTCGTGCCCTGCACGACCATCGCGAGCGCCGCGCCGTCGTCGAGGCCGTCGGGGATCGGAAACACGAGCTGCTTGGGCGCGGTCGCGTACTCCGCATAGCCGCCGCTACCGACTAGCGCGACCACGCGTTCGCCCGTGTCCTCACGCACGCCTGCCACCTCGCCGCCAGGCACCAGTGGCAGCGTGGCCTTCTGCACGTATGAGTTGGTCCGCGTGTGCGTGTCCGCGAAGTTCAGCCCAGCGCGAGTGACTCTGATCAACGTCTCCTCGGGACCCGGCTCTGGAGTGGGCAGCTCAGCGAGCTCGAGCACCTCGGGGCCGCCGAACTCGGTCATCTGGATCGCGCGCATCAGGACCTCAGGCTAGCGGGTGCTCTAAGGTGCGCGCCCATGCCCATCACCGTGGTTGGATCGATCGCCTATGACACCGTCAAGACGCCGTTTGGCGAGCGCGAGCGCATGCTCGGCGGAGCAGCTGTGCATTTCGCGCTGGCCGCATCGTTCTTCGACGACGTGCGTGTTGTCGGCCCTGTGGGCGAGGATTTCGGCGAGCAACAGCTCGGGGTGCTCCGCGCTCGTGGCGTGGACGTCTCGGATGTGGAGCTGGTGAGCGGCGGCAAGACGTTCTTCTGGCAGGGCGAGTACGGCTGGGACTTGAACTCGCGCGAGACGATCGACACGCAGCTCGGCGTGTTCGAGGGCTTTTCGCCCAAGCTCTCAGAGCTCTCACGCTCGAGCGATGTGCTGTTCCTGGCAAACATCCAGCCCGACCTGCAGCAGCAGGTCCGCGGCCAGCTGCCGCACGCGCGCTTCGTGGCGCTCGACTCGATGAACCTGTGGATCGATATCGCGCGCGACTCGCTCGTGCAGGCGATCGAGCAGTGCGACTGCGTGATCCTCAACGACGCCGAGCTGCGCCAGTTGACCGGCAAGCCAAATCTCGTCTCCGCTGCGCGGGAGATCCTCTCGTGGTCTGCATCGGAGGGTGGGCGTGGCCCTCGTGTGATCGTCGCCAAGCAAGGTGAGTACGGCGCCGCCCTGGTCACGCGCGAGGGCTTCTTTGCGCTTCCCGCCTACCCCCTGGAGACCGTGATCGACCCCACCGGCGCGGGCGACACGTTCGCCGGAGGATTTGTGGGATACATAGCCGCGCATCCAGACGAGGAGCTCACCGACGCGCTTTTGCGACGCGCGATGGCGCACGCCACCGTGCTTGCGTCGTTCAACGTCGAGGAGTTCGGGACCGAGCGCATCCAGCACCTGGCTGGCAGCGAGATCGCCGCGCGCATCCAGGAGTTGCACGCCATGACCCAGTTCAGCGGCGTGCCGCTGCGGCTAAGAGACTGACACGAGCTCCTGCGGCATCACCAGGAGGGCGCATCCGGGGCTTGTACGGATCCTCACCTGGGTATAAAGTCTCGGTAAGTGACAATCTGGACCTTCATCTGGCTGCTTGTCATTCTGAAGATTCCGATCGTGGCGTTGTTCATGATCGTGCGCTGGGCCATCGGCCAGACACCCGAGACAGACCCGCAGCAGGATGGCGGCATCGGCCCGCGCCCACGTCAGCCACACCCTCACCATCCGCGCCCGAGGCTGCCACATCTGCCGCGACGAGGCCCGCACACTGGACCTTCGCCGTGCTCGCCGCGACGCGTGCGCGCGATTGCCGCACGTCAGCGCCTGCTGCACGGTTGAGCTTGGCGCACAGCGGTAAGCACAGTTTTTCCGGGCAAGCGGCGGGTGCTGGTGCCGGGTTGCTCATAATCGGTGGTAGCGCATCCGAAACCGCGGACAGGAGACACGCATGAGCCCTCAGCAATCGACGATTGGCGACAGCGCCGCAGCAGGTAACGGTCAGGCGACGGGCGATGGCGCGGCCGCTACGCACGACACGCTCACGGTGACCGACAACCGCACCGGCAAGAGCTACGAGCTGCCGATCCAGGACGGCACCGTGCGCGGTACCGACCTGCGCCAGGTCAAGACCGACGAGCAAGATTTCGGGCTGATGGTCTACGACCCCGCGTACATGAACACGGCATCGTGTCGCAGCTCGATCACCTACATAGACGGCGATGCCGGCGTCCTGCAGCACCGCGGCTACCCGATCGAGCAGCTGTGCGAGCACTCCACCTATCTCGAGGTCGCCTACCTGCTGATCAACGGCAGGCTTCCCAACCAGGCCGAGCTGACCGGCTGGATCGACGAGATCACCGTGCACACGTTCGTGCACGAGAACGTCAAGAACTTCATGCAGGGCTTCCGCTATGACGCCAACCCGATGGGCATGCTCGTGGCCTCCGTGGGTGCGCTCTCGACCTTCTACCCAGATGCCAACAAGATCCACGAGGAGCGCGTGCGCGCGATCCAGATCATCCGCCTGCTGGCGAAGATGCCCACGCTGGCCGCATTCGCGTTCCGCCACAACATGGGACAACCGTATGTCTACCCCGACAACGACCTCAACTACGCGGGCAACTTCCTCGGCATGATGTACAAAATGACCGAGCTCAAATACGAGCCCGATCCCCGCTTGGAGCGCGCGCTGGACGTTCTGTTCATCCTGCACGCCGACCACGAACAGAACGCCTCCACCAGCGCCGTGCGCTCCGTCGGCTCCACTCAGGTCGACCCCTATTCGGCTGTCGCCGCGGGGGTCGCGGCGCTGTACGGGCCGCTGCACGGCGGCGCCAACGAGCAGGCGCTGCGGATGCTCGCCCGCATCGAGAAGGTCGAGAACATCCCCGACTTCCTCGAGGGCGTCAAGGCGGGCAACGAGCGCCTGATGGGCTTTGGCCACCGCGTGTACAAGAACTATGACCCGCGCGCACGCATCATCCGCAAATACCTCGACGACGTGTTCGAGGTGCGCGGCAAGAGCCCGCTGCTGGAGGTGGCAACCGAGCTCGAGAAACGCGCGCTCGACGACGAGTACTTCACTCAGCGCAAGCTCTACCCGAACGTAGACTTCTACTCGGGTCTGATCTACGAGGCGCTCGGCCTGCCCGTGGCGATGTTCCCCGTGATGTTCGCCATCGGGCGCACCAGCGGCTGGATCGCGCAGTGGAAGGAGATGGTCGAGGACCCCGAGCAGAAGATCGCCCGCCCGCGCCAGATCTACACCGGCGAGCGCGATCTGGACTACGTGGCGATCGGCGACCGCGGCTAGCCGCAGCGAAAGCCGCGACGCCAAGCCTTCGGGCGAGGACAGAAGGACCTCCCCGTTTCATATCCCTTCACGAAGACGCTGTATAGCGATGGTAAGACAGACTGTTCGAGATACCAGCGAAACTCCCCTGCGGCTCTAGAGCCGTGCGTGAGCTGAGTCAAAGCACGAGCGTCGCACCGTGCCGGCGCAGCCACTGGCGCTCCTCCCTGTAGCTCGGCCAGCGACGCTCCACCAGCGCCCAGAAACGGGGGGAGTGGTCGAGGATCTCGAGGTGGCAGACCTCGTGCCAGACGACGTATTCGAGTACCCGCTCGGGCGCGAGCAATAGCCGCCAGTTGAAGCTCATGCGGCCATTGGCCGAGCAGGAAGCCCAGCGGGTGCGCTGCGCGCGGATGTCGAGCGCGCTGTATGTGGTGCCGGCCAGCTCCGTAGCGCGATCCAGGCGCGGGGCGATCTCCGCGCGCGCCGCGCGCCGGTAGAAGCGCTCGAGCGCGGGCCGGTGGTCGCCGGCTGGCACCAGCAGCCGCGTGCCGTCCCGATGCACGCGTTCGCGACCAGCCTGAGCCACCAGCTCCAGCGAGGCATCTAGGTAAGGCACCGTGCCCGCCCGAGCCGCCAGCCGGTCGAGGACGTGGCGAGTCTCCTCCAGGCGCCGCTCGATCCATGGCCGCAGCTCGCTGACGGCGGCAGCTGCCGCTCGCTCCGGCGCGCGGGCGGGAAGCACGACCTCGACACCCGTGTGGGCATGGACGTTCACGCGCACGCGGCGAGCCCGCGCAGAGCGCCGGACGGTGTAGGAGATCTCCCGCGGCTCGTGGGTCTCCCGCGCAATCGACTCGGCCATTGCCGCTGAGGGTACGCGCCCAACCGGGCGTGCACGCGCTCGCCCCTGTGCGGCCCCCAGCGCATACGCTTCGTAGCGTGGAATCCGCTGCGCAGAGCGCCGAGCGAACGCTCACGTTCGACGAGGAGCTGCTGCTGTGGCTGGGCGACGAGTCAGAGGAGGTGCGCGCGGCCGACGCCGAGCGCATCCGTGACATCGCCGCTGAGTTCGCCCGCGGCTTTGACGCGCTCGCGGACATTGGGCGCGCGGTCACGGTGTTTGGCTCGGCGCGTACTCCCCAACAGCATCCCCACTACGCGCTGGCACGCGAGATCGGTGCGTGTGTGGGGAGCGCCGGCTATGCGGTGATCACGGGCGGTGGCGGCGGGATCATGGAGGCTGCCAACCGCGGGGCACGCGACGCTGGCGCTCTGTCGGTTGGCTGCAACATCGAGCTGCCACGCGAGCAGGCGCTGAACCCGTACGTCGACATCGGCCTGCGCTTTCGACACTTCTTCGCGCGCAAGGTGATGTTCGTCCGTTACACCAACGCGTTCGTCATCTGCCCCGGAGGCTACGGAACGCTCGACGAGCTATTCGAATGCCTCACGCTGATCCAGACCCACACCATCCGCCATGTCCCCGTGATCCTGGCCGGCGACGGCGAGTGGGATGGCTTGGTGGCGTGGCTACGCGCTCGAGCGCTCGCCGATCGGCGTATCGACGCCCGTGACCTCGAGACGCTGCACCTGGTCCGCGAGCCATCGCAGGTGTGCGAGATCGTCGACGCCGCGTACGCGCGCCAGCGCGCCTACGGCCACCGCCAGCAGCGCCGCGACGCCCGACCATGAGCAAATCGCTGGTCAGGCTCCCGCGCCACATGCGTGGCTCCTACGAGGTCTATCTCAACGGCGTGCCGCAGCGGCTGGGCGTTGACTACGTCGTGCGCGAAGGCTCGCTCGTGTTCGAGCGCGAGCTGCGCAAGGACAAGATCAGCGGCTGGCGCTGGCTGCTGGGCGCGTGGGGTGTCGGCACGTATCGTCAGAACGACTCCGTCGACGTCCGCTACGAGGCCGCGGACGGCTCGCCGCGGGTGGCGGAGGGGCTGGAGATCGAGCCCGGCTGATCGGCCTTGCGCCATGGCTTGGCGAGCTTCAGCGCGCTGAGGATCGCGCGCGTGGCCGGGGAGCGATTGAGCGTGTAGAAGTGAATTCCCGGGGCACCCGCCGCGAGCAGCTCCGCGCACTGCAGCGTCGCGTAGGCAACACCGAAGTCGAGCACCGCCTCCGGGTCCTGACCACGCGCGTGCAGCTCACGTCGCAGCCCATTGGTGATCGATGCGCCGCACATGCCAGCCATCCGCTCGACCTGGCCCACCCGCGTGATCGGCATCACGCCAGGGATGATCGGGACCGTGATCCCGGCGGCCCGCGCGCGCGCGACGAAATCGAAGTACACGGCGTTGTCGAAGAACAGCTGCGTGATCAGGAAGTCGACGCCCGCATCGACCTTCTCCGCCAGGTGTCTCAGATCGGCCTCGGGGCTCTCCGCATGGATGTGGGTCTCCGGGAAGCACGCCGCCCCAATCGCGAACGGATAGCCGCCCGCGATCAGCGAGACCAGCTCGCGCGAGTACTCCAAGCCGCCATCCGTCTTAGTCCAACCCTCCTCACCTGCCGGTGGGTCGCCACGCAGCGCGAGCACGTTGTCGATCCCGGCGGCCTGCATCTCATCGAGCGTGCCCTGCAGCTGCGCCACCGTCGCACCCACGCACGTGAAGTGCGCCATCGCCTCCAAGCCGTACTGCTCGCGGATCTGCTTGACGATCTCGATCGTCTTCTCGCGTGTGGAACCACCAGCGCCGTAGGTGACGGACACGAATGACGGCTCGAGCGTCTTCAGCTCAGTGAGCGCCGCGTACAGGTTGCGCTCGCCCTCCAGCGTCTTTGGCGGGAAGAACTCGAACGAGAACACCGGCGCGGGCGGGTCTTGATCCGTAAGGATCTCATCGATGCGCATCGGCTGATTATGCGCTCCAGCGCTCGGGCTCACCGGCAATACGGTGGACCTTGCCGAGCGTTTGCAGGTGCGTGAGGTAGCAGAGGATCTTCGACAGCAGCCAGTGCGCGTTTTGCTGGGAGAGCGAGGTGCCGTAAACGTGGGGCACGACCTCGAAGGCCGTCAGCGGCTGCGCGCTCACCGCCTCGAGCACGCGCTCCAGGCGTTCGCCTACGAGCGTGCGGTTACCGCGGATGTGGGCGTGCACGTCGGTGAACGTGCGCCCGTGCCCCGCCAGGCACAGACGCGCACCGAGGCGCTCGACGACCTCCAGCGAGCTCGAGAATTCGCCCACGGGGTCCGGCGAGTAGCCATAGTCGAAGTACAGCGATATGCGCCCCAGCAGGTGATCGCCGGAGATCAGCAGACGACGCTCGGGCTGGAAGATGCACACGTGCGAGGGCGCGTGCCCGGGTGTCTCATACACGACCCACTCGCCCAGGTCGCTCATGATCGTGACGCCTGCCAAGAGGTCGCGGTCGGGCTCGACCGGGCCGGCGATCCCAGACCCGCGCGTGCTGCGCTCGGCGGCATAGCGGCGCAGTGGCTCCTCGGGCACGCCACTCTGGCGGGCGACCTCCATGCGCCTGGCGAACACCGCGTCGGGATCCTCGATCATCCGGTTCAGGTGCTCGTGGTTGGGGTGCATCCACACCTCGCATCCCGCCCGTTCCACGATCGTGGCTGCCTGCCCGCAGTGGTCGGTGTGCGCGTGCGTGCACACCACCAGCCGCGCCTGCTCCAAACGCAGGTTGCACATCGCAAGTGCCCGCTCCAGATGCGACAGCGAGTCCTCGTCGTGCATTCCCGTGTCGAACAGCACAAAGCCATCGCCGCTCTGCACCGCCCATGCGTTGCAGTGGGGAACGCCAGGCCACGGCAGCGGCAGGCGTAGTCGGTATAGACCGGGCATGACGCGCTCGCCGCGGGGCTGGGCGGGCCTTCTTTCACGTTTGCTCACCACATCGGGCATCGCCCGCAGACTAGACTAAGGCCCTTCAGCGGCGTAAGGGAGGCGGCATGGCAGAGCGCGAGAGTGCCAGCGAGGCGAGCACCAAGGTGCAGGAGGTGGCCGCCAGCATGCAGCAGGCTGCGGCCACGCGCAAACGCATCACCGGCGGCAAAGCCGAGGCACTCGCACGGCGCTACTTCGCAGCGATCGACGCTCGCAACCTCGACGAGGCAGTCTCGCTGTGGGCCGACGGTGGTCGTGAGAACGTTCGCGGCCAGATCGACACGCACGCGCCCGAGGGCGTGCGTGCGTTCATCGGCGAGCTGATCGCAGCCGTCCCCGACCTCGACATGCAGGTCCTCTCCACCACCGCCGAGGCCGACCGCTGCGGCGTGCACTGGCGCCTCACCGGCACGTTTGCCGGCCCCGGGGGCTTCGGCGGCGTGGCCCCCACCGGCAGCCGCATCGAGCTCGAAGGCTTCGACCTGTTGCGCGTAAGCGACGGGCTGATCCAGAGCAACGACGCGTTCACCGACTCGATGACCTTCGCGCGCCAGATCGGGCTGATGCCGGCGCAGGGATCGAGCACCGAAGCGCGCATGACCGGCGCCTTCAACGCCAAGACCCGCCTCAGCGCCCGTCTCAGCGCCGGCGAGGCCGAGCTGGTGGCCCAAGGCGTGTGGGTCGTACAGGGCCAGCCGGCCCGCTGCAACGTGTACTTGATCGAGGACGACGGCGGCGTGACCCTGTTCGATGCGGGAGCACGCACGATGACCCGTGCGGTCGCAAGCGCCGGCGCCAAGCTCGGCGGCATCCGCCGCGTGGTCCTCGGCCACGGGCACACCGACAACCGCGGCGTCGCCCCGGCGCTCGGCGTGCCAGTCCTCTGCCACCCCGACGAGGTACGCGACGCCGAAGGCAGCGGCGGCTTCCGCTACTGGCCCGCGGGACTCGCCGGCCTACCCCCTGGGCACCGGCAGCTGCACCGGCTACTGCACCGCTACGCGTGGGACGGCGGGCCGGTGAAGATCTCCGCCACCGTCACCGAGGGCGATGAGATCGCTGGCTTCAAGGTCATCCACCTGCCCGGGCACGCCCCTGGGCTGATCGGCCTGTGGCGCGAGTCAGATCGCCTCGCGCTGAGCACCGGCTGCTTCGACACGCTCGACATCTGGGGCCGTGACTGCGAGCCACGCGTGCCCATCTCGATCTACAACTTCGACACCGAGCAGGCTCGCGCGAGCATCCGCAAGCTCGCGGCGCTGGAGCCCGCCGCCGCCTGGCCCGGCCATGCCAAGCCCGTCACAGGCGACGTGCGCAGCAAGCTCGAGCGGGCCGCCGACGCGGGCTGAGCGTGGGCAAGCGCAGCCGCCGCCAAGACAAGCTCTCCGCGCCCAGCAGCGACTACACCGACCCGCACGGCAACGTGCTCACGCTGCGCGGCTCGCTCACGACCGGCTCCAGGCGTGACTACACGGACGCGCTCGCCGGAGCAGCCGGCCGGCCGGCCAGTACTCAGGAGGACGCGTGGCAGCGGGCAGCTGAGCTGTTGTTCGAGCGCCTGGCCACGCGCTGGGTGATCGCCGATGCGCCAATCGAGCGCCAGCGCGAGCTGCTGGCGCGCTTTCGCATCGCGTCAGCCGAGGAGCGGGCCTGGGTACGCCAGGTGTTGCGCGAGCATTGCGCTGAGTATTTCCCTGACGTGCAGGCACCTTGAGCTCGCGCGAGACCCACGCGTACGCGCAGCCAGCCCGAAGGCGTACGCACACCGGACCACGTGTACGCCACCAGACCGACGGGTACGGGGACGCAGCGCATCGTTCGGCCACCTAGGCTGTTCGCGCTGTAATGAACAACGCCGCCGCTGATCCCTCCTCTGAGCAGCCGCGAGGCGAGCACCGCTGGGATCGGCGCACCTTCCTCAAGCAGGGAGCGCTCGCCGGGGCCGGCCTGCTTGGCCTGCGCTCCCACCACGGACACCCACGCACTGGGCACCAGCGCAGGCGCGCTTTGGGCTCCACGCCGCGCCCCGACGCGCCAAACATCCTCACGATCGTCGTTGACCAGCTGCGCACGCCCGCGTGGATGCCGCCATCGGTGACGGCAGCATCGGTCATGCCGAACCTCGCTGCGCTGCGCCAGCACTCGGTGAGCTTCGAACGCCACTACACGGCTGCCAACGACTGCTCGCCGGCCAGAAGCGCGCTGCTGACCGGGCTGCATACCCACCAGACGGGCGTGATGATCACCGGCGCCGGCTGGCTGGACCCGCGCTTCCCCACGTGGGGGACGCTGCTGAGGAAGATGGGCTACGAGACCGCCTACTACGGCAAGTGGCACCTGAACCCCAACCCATATGCGTCGCTTGCGCCATATGGCTTCTCGGGCGGTACCTACCCTTCGCCGAACGGCGCGCCCGGCCAGGGCACGCTCGTGGACCCGTTGATCTCCGAACAGTTCATTGGCTGGCTGTCAGGCCAAAGGGAGAAGACCCCGTGGGCAGCCACCGTGTCATTCGTCAACCCGCACGACATCGCCTGGTGGCATCGCTTCACCGAACGGGTCGAAGCGGAGGCCGATCCGCCGCGGCTGGCAAGCGCGCTCCCGCCCAACTACGAGACCCCGGAACAGCTCGTGGAAAAGGGCAAGCCCCAGCTGCAGCGCTCGCTCCAGGACACCGCCGCCAAATCGTTTGGGTCGGTGCCCTTCCGCGGCCCGGACGCGCTGACGTGGTGGACGGGCATGATGGACACCTACCTGCTGCTGCAGAGCTACGTGGACGTGCAGATCGGCAGAGTCCTGGCGGCGCTCCAGAGCAGACCGGAGCTGGCGGCGAACACGGTCGTGATCTTCACCTCCGACCACGGCGAGTACGCGGGCTCGCACGGCATGCGCGGCAAGGGCGCCTCCGCCTACGAGGAGGCGATTTGCGTGCCATTGGAGGTGTACGACCCGCGCGGCGTGCTCACGAGCGCCCCGGAGCAACCACGCAGCCAGCTCACCTCGAGCGTTGACGTGGCGGCGCTGATGCTGACGATCGCCTCCGGCTCGGCGAGCTGGCGCCAGGAGCGCGAGTATGCGCACCTGGCAAACCGTCTCGACCTCGCGAAGATCTGCTCGAACCCACAGGCCCCTGGGCGCGAATGGGTGCTGCACGCGACCGACGAGGACGTCACGGAGTTCGCCGCGGAAGCCTACGCAGCCGATGCTCCGCGCCACGTCGTCTCGCTGCGCAAGGAAGCGGGCAAGCTGACGCTCTACTCCAACTGGCGCCCCAACACGATGGAGGTGGAAACCTCCGGGCAGGAATACGAGTTCTACGACTATTCAAGCGTTGAAGGCCGCCTGGAGCTATCCAGCCAGGGGCAACCGGGCGCGCCGCTGGAAGAAGACCTGTGGCAGACGCTCGAAGACGATGCGGCCCCGAATGAGCTGCACGCGCCGCTGCCCGCATCGTTGCAAGTGGCGCGCCGTCAGGGCCTGTCGGAGTACTTCGCCTACGAAGAACGTGAGGCGCTGAAAGTCTATGAAGCGCATCGGCCGGGCAGCGAAGAAGCTCCTCCTGAAGCGCTGTAGGCGGCAGCTGCGTGGGGCAGCAGCTACCACCCCACACAGCCGACTGGCGGTCATGCGTCAGCGCACCGCCTCAGACTATTTCGATCGTGCCTTCGAACTCGTCTTCTTCAACTGTTTCGTCAGTTGTTTCGAGAAGGCCGAGTGCCTTCAGTCTTGGTTCCTTCAGTCCAGATGGCACACCAATTTTTTGGATCGCCTGTTTAGCGGATGCGACTTCGTAGTCGATGTCCCCATCCGATACTTTAGCGCTTACCGGATTCACTTCACCCGCGATACTGCCGTCGATTGGCACTTCCGACACGCTGAGGCATGTCGAGTCGATTTCCGTAAACACCGTGCCGGATTCCGGTTCGAGCAGCAGCCCAACTTCGGTTACTGCTTCCGCCGATTTGACCGAGCCGAGTGTGCCTTTTAGCGTACGCGTGATGATTTCACCTGAGCCCGCACCAGTACTTTTGGCCGTGCAAGTAGTTCCGCCGCTGCCTTTTGCCTTGCAATTCTTAAACTTGACGACGACCTTCCCAACCGTATTCATGCTGGTGATTTCTCCGCCATGAGTGCCATTTTCACATTCTACCGATTCACCCGATGATCCGACCTTGAATAAATCCGCCCCGATAACACCTTCGATCACTTTGCTCGACGGTAAGGTAGCGAATTCTGGTTTTTTACTACCACCTTTATTCCCCGCAGCGGGATCCTTGACCCGCGTCCATAGTACAGGGCCGGGTTCTGCCGCCGGTTCTTCGACCAGGTTTTCTTCTTTTTCACATTCCCGGAATGAGCGGTAGCCCTTTGCGAATTTCCTCAGTCCCGGTAAGACCATCAGGCAGTATTCTCCTGCATTTACCCGGGCATTCTCTAAGAGCATCCCGCGCACAAAGCTGCCTTTTTTTTCTAGTGCCGTATTACATGCATTTGTGGCAAAATTTCCGCCTTGGAATTCGGAGGTTTCCAGGCATAACACAGGATCGGCCACTGCCGAGGAAACCTCGACTGCACCGAATGCGAGCAGCGCCGCGAGTACGCACATTGTGATACCGATATGTTTCACCGTTATCCCCCTGATAGCTGATCGACCGGACGAGCGGCTGATGCCCGAACTGAGTCACGAAATCCGAACGTCCGATCTCGGATGTATAGAGCCATATCACTCCTGCTAGCACTACACGGTCGTATGTAGCGCATGAGGCCGCCTGCGTCAAGCCACGCCGTCACATTGTTTCTAGCTCGCCCGCATCATGGAGGCGCACGACCAAAGGGACTGCCCAGCGCTGTTGGTGGCGTCGCTGATTCTACTTCACAGGCACGGAGCGCCGCAGGGTGCCGGGCGATGGTCGCCCGGCACCCTGTTGCGAAATTGGCTGGCCTGACCTTATTTAGGCCTTTACTTCGAATGTGCCTTCTTTCGTTGGCGTCGTCAGTTCGAGTGGCTGCATGCTCGAGACGGCGCCTTCTGAATAGAATTCAGTCGTAGAGATCAACGCCGTTTCGGTGACCGCTTTGTAGACTTTGCCTGCTTCGGTTTCATAGGAGGAAGGGGTCTGCACGCCTTTCACCGCTACCAAGCTGAGTTTGAAGGCGTTGCTCTGGGTGTTCACAGGCGTAATTGGGACGAGGATCGATCCGCGGATCCCACTCGCAGTCGTTGCGAGCCCATTCCTGCATTCCCATTTGGCGAACGTTTTGCGGGTCGGGGGCGGGAACACTTCCGTCGGTTCTTCGTAGTTCAGATCGAGCGCGGCTTCGTGTTTCGCTTTGGAGATGTACACGAGCTCGACCGGCAGGGTCCCTGTTTTGATTTCTCCCGGCGTCAGTTCGGAGCTTTGGCATTTACCGCCCGTGGGTAGATTGCATTGTTTGAAGGTGAATTTCATCGTGCCCGCTTTGTGACTGGTGAATTCGCCTTCGCCGGTCAGGGATCCGCAGCCGTAGTAGCCGGTTTTTTCCTGATAGAATTCGATACTGTAGCCAGACTGGCTTTTGACGGTGACATTCTTGATCGGGTATTTCCCGGTCTGCGATACGAACGACAGCGTTTCGGTCGCGAGCGCCTGGCTCGCGAGGGCGCCGCTGAGCACGAGCGCGGCCACAACCGCGACAAGCATCCTTGATTTGTGGTTCATTCGTTGGGCTTCCTTTCTGGGTCTTGGACCTTATTACTCCACGCCGGCCACAGAAGCCGGCTGAAGGGTTTACTCCGGCGCTACTTCGCCCTGCTTCTTGTGTTTAGTCGGCGCGTATCGTCGGCGGGCGCCGGCTTGGCAGGCGGCACGCTTGGTCTTGCTGCTGTCCTTGTGGCACACCTTGAGCGCCGCCGCGAGGTTGCGCGCCCGGGTTGGTGTCTTGGGCGTCGCGCAGCCCGTCACGGCGATTTTCGTGGACTGGTTGATCTGGGCGCCGTTTTGGGCGATGAACGCTGTTGGCATTACTAGTTTGCTCGCCGACTTGCACAGGTTCCCGTTGGCGGCGAGGGCGGAGTACTTGCCTTGGGGGAGCGTCAGTTCGAAGCTGCCGACGGGGACGTCGGGGACGGTCTTGAACGTGCTGCTCGTGATCCCGGCCCTGGAGATGAAGGTGCTGCCGACGAGGTCCACGGTCACGCCGTAGCCTTGGAGCACGACGATCAGGCTGGGGAATGCTTCGCCACCGTGGGAGACGAAGTACACCGGGCCTTCCAGCGGGACGGGCAGGATCGGCGTGATCGCCTTCGCGTGCCCCACGACCGATGCCGCGGGACAGCCCCCGGGGTTCGCTTCGAACTGCTTAGCGGTACATGCCTGCTGCAGCGTCGTCAACCGCGAGGGCAGTTGCTTGGGGAGATCGACCTTGACGTAGTGGATGTTCGCCTGCGTACCAATCGGATTACTCGGATACGTAAGAAGCACTTTCAGGGAAGCGCCGCCCGCTTTGCTCGTTTTGCCGGATGTGGAGACGGTGAATTTCGGGGTGAATTTCAGGCTCGCGCAGTTCGTGACCTGGAACGGCGTTTCCAGAGCCCTTGTTTCGCCCTGTGTGCTGGTGATCGTCCCGCCGACCTGGAGCTTTTCGCAGTTCGTTGGGTTGAACGTGAACCCCTGACCACCCGGGCGTTCGATCCTGACCTGCACACGCCGCAGACGAATCGGGATGCCGTCTTCTTCGACTTCACCCTTGCCGTTAGTCGTTTTCGGATTCAGGATCGTCGGGAACGAGTTCGACACCACGGTGACCTGCGCCGTGGTCGGGTCGATCCGTAGGGACTGGCGCACGACGACATTGCCGAAGTTGAATGGCCCCGCGACCGCGGGAACGACTACGGACATCCCGAACGAGCCGCCGTTATATGGCCCGGTGAGGTATGCCTTGCCGGTGTTTGCGAGGGGGTTGGGTCCTGGCCCGGATTCCGCGAGCACCGTCCCGATCTGTGACGCTTCGGGACACGTACCCGCGTTCGCCTGCGCTTCGCCGCACAGCGGGACGCCGCTCAGGTTCGCGACCAGGCCAGGTGGCAGGCTGACGCTTAGCCCGCCGAGCTCCTGGTCGGTGTCTTCACGCGAGAACGACGCCACGAACGGGGAGTACCCGCCGGCCTGCAGGTTCGTGTCCCCAGCCGTAAACGCGGGGCTGAACCCACCCACACAACCCGTCGTGATCGGGAACGCAGCGAACGGCAGGGCGTCCGGCCCGGAGTCCGGCGCCGACCACGGTTCCAGATCGCTCGTCGTCTGAAACGTGCCGCAGCCATCAGGTGTCGCGAACTCGGCGCGTGGACCGCCGAAGAAGCTTAGTTTCAGTTCGGTGATCGGGAACTGCGGGTTTTCTTCGAAGATGCCCGTGATCTGCCCTGTCTGCGGGTTCGTCACGGTCCGGCCCGCGAGCTTGATCAGCACACCCGTCGTCGGGTCCTGCACCACCACATACAGCCCGATCACGCTGCCATACGGGTTTTCGTCCTGAGCCGCCACATACATCGCGCCATGCAACACATT
>Ga0209275_10000522_pt1 | contig 15029 bp, 13 predicted proteins | sample HubBroMetageREF2_FD_188344 | JGI IMG/M metagenome (GOLD analysis project Ga0209275, IMG submission 188344) | Reference soil microbial communities from the Hubbard Brook experimental Forest, New Hampshire, USA - Hubbard Brook CCASE Soil... | ecosystem: Environmental > Terrestrial > Soil >... | reverse complement strand
TATCGGCTTTGGCTCGGGACCCTATTGGCCCACATACCCTTATGCCTACGGGTATGGCCCGTGGTGGGGCCCTCCTTACAATGATTATCCATGCGCTTATCCTTATTATCCTCCGTCTAGCTGCCCGTACTCTTATCCCTATCCTTACAACGGTAGCGGCAGCGGTTCCGCACAAGATCCCGGATGGAACGGTTACGACAACTCCCCGGCCAAAACATCGAGGCTCGCCGCACCGGTGAGCTCTCCTACCGCTGCCTCTGTGATCAACGTCGCAGCTTCTACGCGCACGGCTTCGACTTACAAGACCGATGCAGCCTCCGGCGCGGCGCATTACCGGCTCGCCTTCACGATGCAGGAAATTCCTCCAGCTCGCAAAGAAGTGCAGAATGTGATTCTAGCCCTGCGAGCGATGCCACCGGATGCTCGCCAGCGGCAAATCGACTCTGGTCGCTATAGGAGCTTCTCCCCCGAGGAGATCGACCTTCTGCGTTCCAGCTCACACCTACCAATAACCTGGTAAGAGCGATGAGGAGTACATTGATGAGCGCGCTAAAGAGGGGTGGGCCACGCTTACTACGGACAGCGACATTTCTTCACAACAATAAAGCAAACGGCCACCCGTCAGCAGTCAACTAAATCCACGCCCATCAAGTGTAAAGATGCAGTGCGAGCAACAGAAGCTTCATCCAATCCTCTAACAGTCTGGTTGTGCAAGCAATCGGCAATCACGGAGGAGAGTCGTGAACTTAGGAGGGCAATTATGAGCAAGAATGAAGTCTCTGCAAGTTTGGCGGGAAGTATTTCGCTAGGCGGTAAAGTGTCTGTCCATCGTCTCGGGTACGGGGCAATGCGCCTAACCGGCGACGGTATTTGGGGCCCGCCTAAAGATCGGAAGGCAGCCCTAGCGGTTCTTCGCCGAGCCGTGGAGCTTGGGGTCAACTTTATCGATACCGCCGATTCATATGGGCCAGGTATCAGCGAAGAGCTGATCGCCGAGGCGCTGTTCCCTTATTCGAACGACCTTGTTATTGCTACCAAGGGCGGATGGATTCGGCCGGGAGCAAATCAGTGGACGCACGACGCAAGTCCCGAGCACCTTCGCAACGCGATTGAAGGCAGTCTCAAGAGGCTGCGTCTCGATCGCATCGAGGTTTATCAATTGCACGCACCCGATCCCGTCGTGTCTTTCGAGACGTCGGTCGAAACGCTAGCTGAGTTGCAAAAAGAAGAAAAGATTCATTTCGTCGGTTTATCGAACGTCACGCGGGAACACATTGAGCGAGCACGCAAGATTGTTCCCATCGTCTCGGTGCAGAACCGTTATAGTTTCGCTGACCGCGAATGGGATTACGTGGTCGATCACTGTGAGCGAAATGGAATCGCCTTCATTCCATGGTTTCCGCTCGGCGCAGGCAAGGTGGCTGGCGAGATTCTCAATCGGGTCGCGAGAGCTCACCAGAGCACTCCCCTGCAGGTTGCGCTGGCTTGGCTGCTCCAGCGCTCGCCAATCATGCTGCCCATTCCGGGGACTTCTTCGGTCGAGCACCTCGAGGAAAACATTCGGTCGGCTTCTCTGCCGCTAACGCAGGAGGAATACCAGGAACTTGCAGCTGTCGTCGAGCTCGCTAAAGCCGGGTGATTCCGGAAACCGGGGTCGCCCCGAGAGCTGCCGCGTACCCACCGCTGTGAGGTGGGTTGTGCCGGACGCGCGCTGCATCCGAATCGGCCGTAACAGCTTCGTTGACTTGGCTCGCAGCGCGACCTAAGATGTCCGCGACATGCCGGATTCCAATCCATCCGTCGGCAACCCGCCGCCCCAGAGCATCCTCGAGAAGCTGGACGGTGGCGATGGGCGAACTACGCCGTCGGTCGCCGGACTCCAGAACGAAACTCCTGCTGGACTACCGGTGTCGTCTGTACCACAGATACGAGAACTAGTACTGACTTTCTTTCCTCAGGGTAGACGAGCACTGCGAGCGGCACACTGGTTGGCTTCCACCCTCGAGGATTTCATCCGCGCCACGGATCTGGCTCCGCGCCTGGACGCTTTTGCGGAACTGAAAGACTGGATCAGCCAACCCCCGCTCACCAGCGACGGTATGACGCGGTTGGAAGCGCTCCTGGCGCTCATGGAGTCGCACAGCGACCTGCGTTTCTGGTTCCAGCGACGAGTGCGGGAGATCCTCACCGAGATTCGGTCGGTCGACCTGTTCGCGGAGGCTGGCCTGCACCCGCGGGAAGGCCTGTTGTCGGAAGCGTGGCGAAGGCTGATCGAGCGAGTTCTGCCTTCGGCACGTGAGGATACCGACCTTTCCAAATTGGTGCTCCGGCTCTATCCAACAACCGAATCCATTGACCGCCTGATAGGTCTTCCCGACGAAGACTTCGAACGCATGGCCCGCTTGCTGTCGCCCGTGAGTGACTCAAACGCGTGGGCGCAGCAGCGCGAGGACCTGACCCAAGCCTTCTATCTTCTTGGCGTGCACGTGGCGGGGATCGGCCTGTCACCTGAATTGCGCCATCGCAGTCACGCTGGGAGCATCGAGGACTCTCCTTTCTACCAACTTCAGCAAACCGCAGTGGAACTCGTGCGACAACATGGCGCCGCAGCCGCACTCGAAAACTGGCGCGGGCATGTCGAGCGCTGCCGCGTGGAAATGCAATACGTGCACCTCCGCCTGGAAGACACCGGAGTCAGTACTTCCCTGGTGTTTGACATGGGAACGATTGAAATGGCCATCTCCCGGATGGAGAGCATCGCCAAAGTTTTGTTTGTCGCGGAGAGGTACGAGTCGGTCGAGGCCGTGAAGCGCCTGCTTGACGATGTTATGAGGGCCCTGCGCAGGGACATGAGCCTGCGCGCGCTGTTTCGTGAAAATTCCGCGCTCATGGCTCGTAAAGTGGTCGAGCGCACGGGCAAGGCCGGAGAACCCTACATCGCCGACTCCCGGAGTGAATACCGGGCGATCTGGAAGGCGTCGTTGGGCGGTGGGTTGCTCACAGTGCTGACTGCAGCCATAAAAATGCGGGTCGTGGAAGCACACCTGCCGTTGTTCCTCGAAGGGATGGCCTCGGGAACGAACTACGCTGTCAGCTTCCTGGTGCTGCAACACTTTCATCTCGCACTCGCCACCAAGCAACCCTCGGTCACAGCCGCAACTTTTGCGGGGATCGTGCGCGTCACTCGCGGGCGGACCAGGCTGGAGAAACTGGCGGAGTTCATCAGCCGGATCACGCGCAGCCAACTCGCGTCTGCGGCCGGAAATCTCTTGGCGGTCGGCGTGGGATGCGTGCTGTTTGCCCGCTTGTGGGTCTGGGCTTTTTCGCGGCCCTTTCTGGAAGCTCCCAGTGCGGAATACGTTTACCACACCCTGAACCCTCTGGCTTCCGGCACCATGATTTACGCCGCGCTCACCGGCGTGATCCTGTGGGTTTCAGCGCTGGCCGGCGGCTGGTTCGAGAACTTTGCCACCTACAATCACCTTCCCGCGGCCATCGCCCAACATCCCTTAGGCCGGAAACTAGGACATGAACGGATGAAGCGGCTGGCAGACACCGTAGACGCCAATCTGTCAGGCTGGACCACCAGCATTGTGCTTGGCTACTTGCTGGGATTCACTCCGGTCGTGGGAGCGTTTTTCGGCATACCGCTTGACGTTCGCCACGTGACGCTTTCAACCGGCACGCTGGCGCTCGCGGCCGCCAGTTTCGGAAGAGAGTGGATGTACAAAGGCTGGTTCATCCACACACTATTCGGAATCGCGGTGACATTTGTTCTAAATCTGGGCGTCAGTTTTTCGACTGGGGCTGCGGTCGCCATGAAGGCCTACGGAGTGCCGCGGCGTGACCAACTCAGGTTAATGAAATATACAGCGATGAGTTTTCTGAAATCTCCGCGGCGGTTTATTTTCCCTCCGCCGAAAGTAACACCGGAAACAGAGACTGGGGAGACCCTCTAACCGTGGTGGCCTGCCGAGCAGGTGGGTATGTCGTCGCTGTTGAGCCGCAAATACCTTAAAAGAGTTGCTATCAAAAACCTCGCCCCACCCCCGCCGAACAACATGGCAAAAGTGGGGCGAACGCGAAAGGACGAACAGAAACAAACTTAACTGCGCCACCGGCTCAATTCAACTGCCAAAACTACCAGCCGACGCTTGTATTCTGTACCGTTCTGCTAGTTCGATTCGCAACTGCACGAGGTCGGAACTTGCTTACTGTCCAGCCAGACCCTTATTGACGAGGACCTTGACTTCGACGCGCCGGTTTTCGGCTCGGCCTGATGAAGTCTCGTTACTCGCTGCAGGATCGGCCGTGCCCATCGCATCTGGGGCTACGATATGCCGTACGGGCACTTTGCAGTCCTAGATCAGGTAGGCAATCACCGCCTGAGCGCGATCCATACTCAACTGCTGGTTCATGGCGGCGGCGCCCGAGGAGTCAGCAAAACCCTTCACCGAAATGATGTAGCCAGTCGTGTCAACCGCATCTTTCGCCAACTTCTGGAGAGCAGCTTTGTCGTCCGCCGAGATTACTGACTTGCCGACTGCGAAGTTGACCTTAACGTCGGCCTCAGTGTCGTACTCGCTCAGTTCGGAGAAGCGCTTGGTAGTCGCCTCGATCTGCTGCTGATTGGCTGCAGTCGCCTGTTGATTCGCTGCAGTGGCCGCTTGATTCGCAGCGATGTCTAGCGAGTTGGTTTGATCGGAGACCGCTCAGTTGTGATTCGACAGCTTCACGCGAGACTTGCTGCTTACCTTGACCAATCACAACCGTCAATCCTGCATGCATAAATGGTTGCCCGCCTTTTTCCTCCTCTGCTCTCTTTCGGCATCCACCCAGACAAACAATGTGATGGCGATAACTCACGTAACCGTCATCGACTGCACCGGCGCAGCCGCCAGATCGAATTCAACGGTTGTGCTGACCGGTGGTCTCATCAGCGCGGTCGGCCCGAGTGGAACCGTCACAATTCCCGCCGGTGCTCGCGTAGTTGACGCGAATGGCAAGTTCCTGATCCCTGGGCTTTGGGACATGCACGGCCACCTCACCGACGCCACGGCAGACGCTTTTCCGCTTTTGATCATGAATGGCGTGACGGGCGTACGCGATATGGGCGGGGATCTCGCGCAAATTGATCGCTGGCGATCGGAGATCAAAAACGGCACGCGCGTTGGCCCGCACATCATTCGCGCTGGTCCTTTTGTCGATGGGCCGAAAGAGGGAGTCACGAACCGACTCACCGTACGCACGCCGGAGGAAGCACGGCAGGCGGTTCGCGACCTGAAGGCCAAGGGCGTGGATTTCATCAAGGTTCACAATGCGCTCCCGCCCGACGCATTCTTTGCGCTGATGGAGGAGGCTCGCAAAGAACACATACCGGTTGCTGTCCACCTGCCCAAGGGTGTGAGTTCTGCTGAGGCATCTGACGCTAGGGCGGCCAGCCTGGAACACATCGAAACCATCAATGAGAGTGCCCTTTGGCGCAAAGGAGCAACGGCCAAGACCGTCGAACAAGCGGTAGATGAGAATCTAGGGCCCGCTGGCCAGGAACTGTTTCAGCGTTTTGCCACGAATGGAACGTGGTATGTACCGACGCTGGTCGCTTACGAACGAGGTTTCGTCCTATGGAGTAATGATCCGGAAGCGTTGAAACCGAGGATGGATGTTCAAGCGAAGCAAATCACGCTTGTCGGGATGATGCACAAGGCCGGTGTAAAGATCATGGCCGGCTCGGATTTCTCCGATTGGGGAATGGTGCCTGGCGTCGATCTGCATAATGAATTAGCGCTGCTGGTGGAGGCTGGCTTCACTCCGCTGGAGGCGCTGCAGGCTGCCACGCTAAACCCTGCAAAGTTCCTGGGCAAAACGGATACTTATGGAACGATTCAGGTGGGCCGCGCAGCGGATTTGATCTTGCTCGACATGAATCCGCTCGAAGACATCAGCCACACCCGCAAGATTCACGCGGTCGTGCTCGGCGGCCAGTTCTTCCCTCTGACGTCGATCAGAGCGCAAGCCTTGCAAGATGCCGCGAACCGACGATGAAAGACAACTCGCGTCCGAACATTGTTAGTGGAGTGGCAGTCACGGCGTACTGTTTCAAGATCACCTCGCCCCGCGTAGCGGTGGGTGCCCCATCCTTTTACGCGTCCTTTGCCAAAAGGGCAGGTGCGTGCTCCTAACCCGGCGCTCAACCTCGCTTTCTTGTTGACCGGAAGCCTCAAAGCAGATAACATCAATCCATATTCCATTATCTCGAAGATAATAAGCGATCTTTGAAAATTTAACGCACCGGACTCAGGCTCGCTCGCCGTAGGACCCTCCAAACGCTGTCCCAAAACGGGATCGTCCAGCCACCGTCGCCAGCCGTAAGTCCCATGTTGTCTAGATTTTGCGCGTAAGTCCTTAAAACTCAAAGATCTAGCACATAGTCGAAATTTAAATCTCTTGTTCTCTAGATTTTGCAGGCGACAGGGGGAGGGGGGTACCCGGTACTAAATAGTAATCTTCCGTCCCGTTTTGGTCCAGATCTTCGCAACGAGAGCCCGATGCGCCGACTAAATTTCGGACTGTAACCGCCGATCGCAACTGACTTCATTCGTGCTGTTCGCGCCGAAACTCGAGTAGCTGTCATCCTGGCACACGCTGTTCGGACTTGGATGGTACTGAATCCAAGTATTGAACGCGACCTGATTGCTGATCTGCCACATCGACGGTACGGAGCGCGTTGCGGCCGGGCCAATCCCCTTATTCGCTACTCCGTTCAGCATGCTCGGACTGCCGAATTGAGACGAGACGACTCCCAACTTTGCAGGTCTGAGAGTTGCGGCTCGTTTCGGATGAGTGAGTGTTCGAATTGCCGGATTGCACTTTACGGCGAGAATCGCGTCTTTGCCCAGAACTCCCAAGTCCTTTGACGAAATGCTAGTCAACCCTGCGCCGGCGACGAACGTGGCAAAGACCGACGATGTTGCAAACGTAAGAAAAAAGACAAGCAATTTCAACTTCACGATCCCCCCAATACCGGCCAGATGCCTTACTTTTTTGTTGTTCTAATTGTGCAGAAGGTTGCCTGAGGTAGGAGGTTCATTCGTTACGTGTGGTCATGCCTTCAGACGACCGCGTGGGAGGTTCTCAAAAGACGGTCCATGGTACAAAACGGAGAAAGGGGCGAACGACGCCTCGTACCTCTTTTGCATCCTAGGCTCGGGAAGATGCCGCGAACCGACGACTGCCTCGTGTTTGCGCGCTAAAATAAACTATAGTGTCGACCAGGTACATCTCCGCACAGAGTAGACATTCCAAAACCCGACTCGTTTACACGCCGAAGAGTGGAACAGCCACTAGAAAGCAGGCATTATTTCTTTGTTGCGAAACTCAATAAAGTCGATCCTGATCCCCCTTCTCCTGGCTGTTGCCGCAGGGGCTTGTGTGGCGCAAGACACTGCTTCGACAAGCTCAGTGCGATCCCAAATCATCCCCCTCCTCACTCAGACCATTGATTGGTTTCGTCACACTCAGCAGGAGCAACACCTGGCCACGGAACCAAGCGATTTAACCTTCCTGGCCGACAATCGTCGGATTGCGGACCAAGTCGTCAGCCTGGCTTTTGCATTCGCCCGACAAGAGGAACAGCGGCCGACTAAGCAGTCGAAGGCGAATGAAGCGTTGAATCCGAGCGGTGCTTTGTCCGAATACGAGAACCTGGTCCAGACGTCGGCGGAGACGGATCAGTTGGTCCAACAAACGCAAGGTGAAGTCGAGTCGCTTAAACAGGGGTTGGAGAAGGCACCCGCAAGCAAGCGCAGCCGCATCGCGGCGCAGCTTTCCGAAACCCAAAGTGAACTGGCACTCTTTCAGGCCCGCCAACAGGGTTTGCACAGCATGTTGGATTTCCTGAATGAGGCTTCGACCGCAACCGGAACCGTCGGACTTCGATCCCAGATTGAAGAGTTGGCTCGCAGCGTACCGACTGCGTTGAGTAACGACGGCGGGAGCGCGAGCAATCCCCCTGCGAACCAGCAGCCCAGCCCAGCCGCTACCAACATCATCAATAAATTGCCGAGTGCGAACATGTGGGCGTTGGCGGAGGATCTCTTCCAACTGTCGAGCAAGCGCCACACTCTGCTCAATGAGATGGACGCAACCGAGGCGCTGGAGCAGAGTTCCCAACAGCTTCGGGCTCCGCTGATCAACCGTTTCAGACAGTTGATTGAGACCGGGAACCAGTTGGCGAAGCAGGCCGACACCAGCAATCAACAGGGGCTGACGCAAGAAAGGCAGCAATTAGAAACGCTCACCGCCGAGTATAAGCAGCTTTCGGCGACACTGGCTCCACTATCGAAGCAAGCCATCCTGCTCGATCTCTATAAGAGGAATCTTTCCAACTGGCAGGCCGATGTTAGAGGTGAATTCAAGGACAAAATAAAAAGCTTACTCCTCAGGCTCGCGGGCTTGGCAATGGTTCTGGGCGCTGTCTTTGTCATCGGGGAGATTTGGAGAAAAGCGATCTTCCGTTATGTACACGACTCGCGACGTCGCTATCAGTTCTTGCTGATCCGCAGGATCGTGCTTTGGACCGCAGCCGGAATCGTCCTGATATTTGCCTTTGTCGCGGAATTGGGAGCGCTTGCTACCTTCGCGGGCCTCATCACTGCAGGCGTCGCCGTAGCTTTGCAGAGCGTCATCGTGTCGATTGTGGGCTACTTCTTTCTGATCGGAAAATTCGGCATTCGGGTTGGAGATCGAGTACAGGCGGGGACGGTGAATGGAGAAGTCGTGGAAATCGGACTGGTGCGATTTCATCTGATGGAGCTGAGCACCGCAGGGGCGGATGCAGTGCCTACCGGCCGAGTGGTAGCCTTCTCGAATTCGGTCGTGTTTCAGTCGACGTCCGCGCTCTTTAAGCAGATTCCAGGAACCAATTTCATATGGCACGAGATCTCGCTGAAATTTGCGCCAGAAATCGATTACCGCGTCCTCCGTGCTCGGCTGGACGAAGCGACGAACACTGCCTTAGCGCCATACCGTGACCTATTGGAGCGGCAGCGAAGACAGATGGAAATGACCTTGTCTTCGATCGCAGAGACGGAATTGAAGCCGCGGGTTCGCATTCATTTCACGACATCGGCCCTCGAGGTTGTAATTCGCTTTCCTGTAGTTTTGGAGAAGGCGGGCGAAATCGACGAGCAGGTCATCAGTGAGTTGTTTGCCGCGGTTGATCGAGAACCTAAACTTAAACTGATCGATTCCACAATGCCTGCTGTAAAAACCGAAGCGTAAAACCATTTCGCGCGCAATTCCGATACTTACACTGTTCAGCCGTTCAAAAGCCGCCACGGTGTTCTCGCTCACTGATCCGGAGCAACCACCAGATTGCCCTCGCGCAACGACCGAACCATTCCCGTATGTAATCCTAATCTGTCGTGAGTTAAGCACCGCCAGTCAGTGACTCGGGCTTGAACTTTGACGAGCGGAGGCTATTTGGCAACATCATTAGTCCGTGCTCTCGTGGTAGACGATTTCGAACCTTTTCGGCGTTTTGTCGCGTCGGTACTTCAAGAACTGCCAACTGTGCAGGTGATCTGCGAAGTGTCAGATGGTTTGGAAGCAGTCCAAAAAGCGGAAGAACTGCAACCAGACTTGATCATGCTCGACCTCGGTCTTCCAAAGCTGAATGGACTGGAAGCCGCTCGACAAATACGCACACTCTCCCCCAACTCCAAAATATTGTTCCTGAGCCAAGAGTCTTCTGCTGATGTGGTGCAAGAAGCTCTAGGCTTGGGTGCATTTGCCTATGTCGTCAAGTCGGACGCCGGAAGCGAGCTATTGACCGCCGTCTGCGCCGTTCTTCGCGGCGAAAAGTTTGTCGGCCGCAGATTTGCAGGCCACGATTCCACCCTCAGTTCCGATGTACAGGCCAGTGAGAGCGTCAGACAAAATAGGGCGACTCGAACCCTGAGCAGCATTCGTTTTAAGCGAACGTCTGCGGGTGGATGAATTAGGAGTTCATTTATGCAACCCTCAAAATCGAATGAGGCCATGCCCGCAAGCGATCTCTACGGATCCCGCCTCCCCAGCCCGCGCCAGCAGCAAGTCATAGAACTGGTCGCCCGTGGACTCAAGAATAGCGAAGTGGCCGAGATCATCGGTACCACGGAGTATGTCGTGAAAAACTATCTTCGCGTCATCTACGACAAACTTGGATTCTGGAACCGGGTCGAACTCGCGCTCTGGTACGAGGCACGTCGACACGAAAGCCAGTGATCACAGGCGGACGAACCGTGCCCGCATCGTGGCCTTATAATCTTGCAAGCGGATCGCCCGCGGAGGAGGCTGCGTGTCGAGGTGGGGTGTTGGCAGCTTTGAGAATGACGAAGCAGCGGGTTGGCTTGCGAAACTGGGCTCAATAACCCTCGACGATCTAACGAAAATATTCCTCCATGCGGCCGACAATCCCGGTTATCTTGAAGCACCCGACGCCAGCGTCGCCGTCGCCGCAGCCGAGGTGATCGCCGCTCTCAACGATTTCCCCGCCACTGGAGCACCACAAGAAATTGTCGAATGGACGAAAAGAAATCGACAGGTCTCGACCTCCGACATCACAGCTCTGGCAATTCGAGCCTTGGACCGTGTCCGAAGAAACTCTGAACTGAAAGACTTATGGCTGGAAGCCGATGGTCTGAACGACTGGATTGCAGCAATCCACGAGCTGCAGACCAGGCTAGGAAACTAGAGGCTCACAGAAGATCCCTGTAGCATTCCAGTGCCACCCGAACCAGTTGGCTCCGTGTGCGCACTTCAGTTTTTGCGAACAGTTGCTGGATCGTATTCTTAACCACGCTCTCTGAGACGTTTAACTGCGATGCTATTTCTTTATTAGCGAGGCCCTGAACCAGCAGGCGCAGCACATCCGATTCACGATTGTTCAGCGGAGATCTGTCCTGATGATTAGAATCAACAGGAGTTGACTCTTTGGTCGCGCTCCGTTCTTCTGTGACATCGGCGATGATGGCAGCTAGTTTGGGGGTCGGCCCTTCTTTGTAGCTAGAGAACCAGACGTCAGCGAGGAAGGACTCCCCGTTTCCTCGATGGCCCCGGCATTGCATCGATGTCCTGAACTGTGGTCCCTCTTCCCAGCGCAATGCGTGATGGAGTTCGGGCAAGAATGCCGCGATAGGCTGTCTGAGCAGATGCCCATCCCTTGGAGCCATGAGTTCAACGGCCGCACGGTTCGCGAGTTCAATGAAGCCATGCTCGTCGACCGTAACGATCGCTGCCGGACTCGTTTCCACCAAGACGCGTAATCGCTCCTGGGACGCCAACCTCAGCCGACGGTTGCTTAGGACTTCAGAGATAAATAGACCAGAGCCGACGAGTGCCAGTGCTTCAAAACTCAGGCGGATGGGAGCGTCCGCCGGGTCCAGGTTGCTGAATCGTTCACTCAGCAGCGCACACCCTAAACCCATCAACACGATTCCCCAACGCGGCAAGAATCCAGCCGCGAGCATGATGGGAAATAAATAGAGAAAGCCTAAAGAAACATATGGTTTCGTCCACCAGTCCACGGCAGCGATCCCCAAGACAATGCTTACGCTGGCGAGCAGGACGAGCGTCCGGTTCCGCGGCTCCCACGTCCATTCTAAGTTCAACATGGATTTTCAATTAAACGAGCGATTATCCCATCACAGGCGGTGTTTCCAAAATCCAATCAAACGATTGCATCAAGAGTCAAATTCACGCAATCGAAAGATTAAATCCCCGATTAGTGGAAACAACTGTGTATTACCGATCGTTCATCCGACCGCAATCACGCGATTGGAAAGGTGCACCGCCTTCGGCAATCGAAATACTCCCGCCGATACCGTTTGAGTGTCTTCCGCAAACCAGAAGTTAAGAATACATAAAGCAATAGACTCAGTGCGAGGAGTCCGGGGAGTTGTGTTGCTTCAGGAAAGCTCCAAGAAAGATGGACAAGCGGTCACGGTTTCCGGACCGCAGGCTCGGAGTAACCAGTGAACCTAGACGTACTGAACCGTTACGTCTTAGGCGTGATCGCTGTTTTTGCTCTCTGCCTGTACTTCGCGACGGTGGCGACGGGCTTCAACGAACTGAGGTCTCGCCTGCGCAAAGTTGGGTCTCGCAAGCGGCGTTCGGGAAATCAAACCTCTGCCCGCAGATCGCGTAACCCAAAGAGGCTGCCGCGCCCTTAACCGGAAGTTTCGGTGCAAAAACGGAGTGATGCATGCGAAAGCTGCAATGCTTGTGCTGTGCCCTGATATTGTGCAGCGCGTACGCGCTAGCACAGGCCCAGGCGTCTTTGACCTGGGACCAGGTGCGGCAACAATTCGAACAGCGGAACCCGACGCTGCTGGCGGGCCAGTTCAATATCAGCGAATCCAAGGCAGAGGAAATTACCGCCTATCTGCGTCCCAATCCGAATCTTACGTTGACGGCCGACCAGATCGATCCCTTCCCTGGAGGCCCGCCTCACGGTCCCTTTGCTTATCTGTTACCCGTGGCATCGATCAGCTACTTGCACGAGAGGCAGCACAAGCGTGAACTGCGGCTCGAAAGCGCCCAAAAAGCGACTGCGATCGCAACGTCCGAGCAGGCTGATTTGGAAAGAACGCTGATTTTCAATCTGCGAGGCGCATTCGTGCAAACCTTGCAGGCCAAGTCGGTTTTGCAGCTCGCGAAAGACAATCTTGCCTACTACGACCACGTGCTCGAGGTCAGCAGAGAACGATTCAAGGCGGGGGACATCGCGCAGATTGACCTCGACCGATTGGAACTCCAGCGTGTCCAGTACGAATCCGATTTGCAGATGGCGGAAGTGAACCTCCGCACCACGAAGATCCAACTGTTGACGCTGCTGAACGATCGTACTCCCGTCGAACATTTCGATGTGACCGGCCCATTCGATTTCAGCGATCGGATTTTGCCGTTGGATGAATTTCGCAAAATTGCTCTGGACACACGCCCTGACCTGAAGGCAGCAGTCCAGGCGGTCGATAAAGCCAGGACCGACCACAAACTTGCTGTCGCAAATGGATCGACCGATCCGACCTTCGGCTTCGATGTCGGACGCAACCCTCCCATCGATCAATACATTGGCTTCAACGTGAGCATCCCGTTGCGGATTTTCGACAGGAATCAAGGGGAGAAGCTGCGGACGCAACTGGACGTCGACCGGAACCAGAGGTTACTGGATGCGGCCCAGGCACAAGTATTCAGCGATGTTGATTCCGCCTACGCGATGCTGAACAGCAATGTGATCCTGCTGCAGCCCTACAAGGCGAAATATCTGCAACAGGCGGTTCGAGTCCGCGACACCGTGTTCTTTGCGTACCAGCGCGGCGGGGCATCGCTGCTCGATTACTTGAATGCGCAAAGTGACTACCGCACGGTGGAACTTGCCTACGTGAATTTAGTTGGTTCTTACTTAACGGCTGGAGCCCAGTTGAATCTGGCAGTGGGGCGGGAGGTAATCCAATGACAACGAAATTTATCGGCTTGATCGTGGCGGCAATTCTTTGCTTGCCCTTGAGCTTACTCTTGCTTGGCTGCGGTGAAACCAAGGCGGACCCGAAGGCCGAGGCCCCGCCTCCGGCCAGCGTCGAGCCCGACCTGGATGCCAACAACTTCAAGGTGGCGCACCCCGAACAGTTTCCCTTGGTGACAGCGGTTAAGTATAAGGCCGTGCCCGCCCTGAACGTCACGGGGACCGTCCAGCCCGATATAGCCCGTGCCGTGCCTGTGATCTCGCTAGCCTCAGGCCGGGTCGTGGAAATCAAGGCCAGGCTCGGCGATATGGTGCAAAAAGGCCAGCTCTTGCTGAGAGTTCAGAGCAACGATGTTTCCGGAGCTTACCAGACATATCGGAAGGCCGTGAACGATGAGCGCATGGCTCGCCAACAACTGGAGAGGGAGCAGATCCTCTTCGATAAAGGCGCGATTGCCAAGAGTGTCCTCGAACAAGCGGAAGACGCCGCGCAGGACGCCAAAGCAGATCTGGATGCAGCAACCGAACAGTTGCGGCTTCTCGGCGTCGATAAAGACCACCCCTCGGGGATCGTCAATATCTTCGCACCCGTGTCAGGCATTATTACGGACCAGCAGGTTACAAACGCGGCGGGTGTCCAAGGACTGGGCTCGCCCAACCCGTTCACAATTTCTGATCTTTCTTATGTCTGGATCATCTGCGACGTTTACGAAAATGACCTCGACGCCGTCCACGTCGGCGAGTTCGCGGATATCCGCCTGAACGCCTACCCCGACAAGGTCTTGAAGGGCCGGATCGATAACATCTTGCCGATTCTTGATCCCAATATCCGTACGGCAAAAGTTCGAATCGAAGTCCCTAACCCTGGATTGATGCGCGTTGGAATGTTCGTTACTGCGACCTTCTATGGGAGGCAAGCGGAAACGGTGGCGTCAGTTCCCGCGGCCGCCATTTTGCACTTACATGATCGCGAGTGGGTCTACACCCCGATAGGCGCGGGGCATTTCAAAAGGCTGGAAGTGGTCACGGGAATCATGCTTCCCGACAATATGCAGGAAGTTGTTTCCGGGCTCAAACCCGGAGTCCAAGTGGTCTCGAATGCTCTGGCACTGCAAAACACCGTGGAGCAATAAATGATTCGTCGAGTCGTTGATTTTGCTCTCAGCAACCGCCTGCTTGTTTTGGGGTTCGCCCTGCTGCTTTTCGCTGGGGGCATCGTTGCCTTCCGTCACCTTCCCATTGAGGCGTATCCCGATGTAGCCGACAACTATGTCGAGGTCATCACTCAATGGCCGGGGATTTCGGCGGAACAAATCGAGCAGCAGGTCACGATTCCGCTCGAAATCGTGATGAACGGCATCCCGCACGTCGTGCATCTGCGTTCTTTCTCGCTTTTTGGACTCTCGGACGTGAAGCTTATTTTCGACGACGAATCGGATAATGACTGGAACCGCGAGCGGGTTCTCGAACGGCTGAGCCAAGTCACCCTGCCGCCGGGGATAGTGCCGCAAATGGGCACGGACTG
>Ga0209275_10000520_pt1 | contig 15053 bp, 15 predicted proteins | sample HubBroMetageREF2_FD_188344 | JGI IMG/M metagenome (GOLD analysis project Ga0209275, IMG submission 188344) | Reference soil microbial communities from the Hubbard Brook experimental Forest, New Hampshire, USA - Hubbard Brook CCASE Soil... | ecosystem: Environmental > Terrestrial > Soil >... | reverse complement strand
TCCCACTCACGCTTCCCCGGCGTCCTCACCATCGCCGAGGAATCTACCTCGTGGCCCAGCGTTTCGCGGCCCACCTATCTCGGTGGCCTGGGCTTCAGCTTGAAGTGGAATATGGGTTGGATGAACGACACCCTCAGCTACTTTTCGAAGAATCCTATTTTCCGCCGCTACGAGCACAATAAGCTAACCTTCTCGCTGCTCTACGCGTTTAGCGAGAATTTCATGCTGCCGTTTTCGCACGATGAAGTCGTTCACGGCAAGAATTCTCTGCTCCATAAAATGCCTGGTGACCTGTGGCAGCAGTTCGCGAACTTGCGGCTGCTCTATGGCTATCAATACGCGCATCCCGGCAAGAAACTACTCTTCATGGGTCAGGAATTTGCCCAGCGCCACGAGTGGAGTGAAACGCACAGCCTCGATTGGCATTTACTGCAGTACGAATCTCATAAAGGTGTGCAGCGCGTCGTCACCGATCTCAACCATCTTCTCGCCACCGAACCCGCGCTACATCAAGTCGATTTCGAGTGGCAGGGCTTTGAATGGATTGACGCCAACGATTCCGACAACAGCGTCTACTCGTTTATTCGCCGCGGAAAGAATCCCGACGACATCCTCGTCGTGGTTCTGAACTGCACGCCCGTCGTTCGCTATGGCTACCGTCTCGGCGTTCCTAATCCCGGCAATTACCAGGAAATTTTCAACACCGATGCCGACATCTACGGCGGCTCGAACGTGGGCAATCTTGGTGGCATAAACGCCGAGGAATTCCCGTGGCAGGGCCGACGCCATTCGCTGTCTCTGACCGTCCCTCCCCTCGCCGCAATTTTTCTAAAGTGGCACCCAGCCTGATCCTGATGGCATCTGCTGACACAACCGAAAATGCTGCGGCTCCTTCTGCTTCACGCCTGAAATGGCTCAACTGGTCCGCTTTATTGCTCGCCTTTATCCAGAGCGTCTGCAGCGCGTTTATCGCACTGAGCAGTATTCGCCTCTTGATCGGCGCCGCCGCCTTCGCCTCCGCCCTTGGCGTAGTCAAAATAGCTGACAAATTGCATATCGATGCAATCCGCATTCCCATGATGGTGATCGCTTTTGTCGGCTCGGTGGTGAACTTGCTCGCGCTCTGGCAGGTCTGGCGACTCCGCCGGCGTTCCGCCTCTGCTTGGCGAGAAAAGTCCGTCACGCGGAAGCAAAAACGCTCCGAGGGCATTCAGTTTTCACTCTCCGTGGTCACGCTCTTCTTGCTGGCCGCGGAATTCTGGGCCCACGGGAGTCTCTTCGGCCACCAATAACAGCAGCCGCCTCGTATGAACCGCTAACCTGACCGGTCTTCACTCTCTATATTTCTAATGTCCCGAATCGCATGTTCCAGTTTCTCGTGCAGCCGATCGCTATACCCTACTGGCAACTCATACGTCCGTTGGTCCGCCGTCAACACCAGCACATTCCGCGTTGAATCCAATATCGCCGAGCACACCTCGCAATTCTCCAGGTGCTTCTCAAGGTCGACCAGCAACTCTACATCCAGATCCTTATCCAGATATTCCGAGATATGTCCCCAAACTTGTTTGCATGGCAGCTTCATTGGAACATCCTCCCGAAGAATCCTTTTCGCGCCGGCGCGTTCTGCTTCAGATACGGCACCAGGCTCTTCTGAAGCATGATCCGCGCCCGGTGCAGCCGCACCTTCACCGTCCCCACCGTTATCTCCAGCGCAGCTGCCGTTTCTTCCTGATTTAATTCTTCCAAATCTCGCAACACAAAAACCTCACGATAAATAGTCGGCAAGCGGTCTACCGCCTCCCGCAATTTGCCTCGCAATTCCTTACGTTCCAGAGCCTCCGATGGGATCTCTCTCCAGTCCGTCAGAAATGCCGGAGTGAAGTCTCCTTCTCGCTCCTCCAATGACGTTTCGATGGAGTCCTCAGCAGCCGACTTCGCCTTCCGAAGGCGCCGCCGTCCCTCGTTCATCGCTATCGTCACCAGCCACGTGCTGAACTTCGATTCGCCTCGAAAACTCTTCAGGTGCCGGAACGCGTTGATCATCACATCCTGCGCTCCATCCTCCGCTTCCGCCTCATTCCGCAGCATCGCAAACAGCGTCACGTACACCATCTTTTCGTACGGCCGAATCAGCTCGTGGAACAGCCCGCCCTCGCCAGCCAAAATCCGCTGGATCAATTCGGCATCGTTTTGACTTACCGCCTGCATCGCCAAGAGCTAGTTCTCCAGTTCTCCCTGATCAGCCGATTCGTATGAGCGCCCGCGCGACATTTTCAGATACGAGTCCTTATTTCACCTAAAGTTACAGGCACTCCGACGATACAACCCTGCTTTCCGCTATAAAATCATATATCCTGTACCCTGCACGCGTGGGAGGTTCCCTTGTTGTCCCCATTTTTTCAAAACAAACCCCTGAAACTGATCGGAATCCTTTTCACCGTCGCCGCCGCAACCTTTTTGACCCTTCCCGCCGCCGCCCAGGATCCCGGTCCTTGGAAACCCGATCCTCGCTCCAGCGCTCCGCCTCCCCCGCCACCGCCCCCCGCTTCTCGCGAATCAGCGCCTTCCCAAAAGCTCCACTCCCCCGGAGACAATCCCGTCACCAACGAACCACCCTCCCAGCCTGTCGACGAAATCATCAAGCGGTTCGGCGAGCGCGAAGCCGAATTCAAAAAAGAGCGTGACAATTACACCTACACCCAAGCCTTCGCCATCCAGACCGTCGATGACCAAAGCGGCATGGTCGATGGCGAATATCGCATGACCAGCGACATTATCTTCACTCCCGAAGGCAAGCGCTTCGAGAAGGTCACCTTCGCTCCCCCTGACAGTCTCCAACGCATTTCCATCAGCCAGCAGGACCTCGACGACATCCGCAACGTCCAACCCTTCGTCCTCACTAGCGCGGAACTTCCTAAATACAATGTCACCTACGTCGGCCGCCAACAGGTCGATGAGCTGGCTTGCTACATCTTTGACGTCGCTCCCAAAACCATCGAGAAGAATCAACGCTATTTTCAGGGCCGCGTCTGGGTCGACAGCAAAGATCTTCAGATCGTCATGACCGAAGGCAAAGCCGTCCCCGACATCATCACCAAAAATAACGAGAACGTTTTTCCTCGTTTTCGCACTTACCGCCAGAACATTGAGCAGGGCTTCTGGTTTCCCACCTACACCCGCGCCGACGACTACCTGCATTTTCGTCGCGAAAACGTGCACATCCGGATGAGCGTGAAGTATTCCAACTATCGCAGATATGGAAGCACGGTTAAAATTCGTTCATCAACGGAAGTCAAGAATCCTCCGCCGCAAAAGTAACGAAGTAGCTTGTCGCAACATTCGACAGGCTTTCTTTGGCGTTCGCTTACTTAGCACTCGGGGCTAATTTTCACCCTGTCCACAGTTACAGTTGCTCTTTTCGCCATTTTCCCGCATTCTCAGGCATCACGTCGTCGCCTACAGGCGTCACACTAAGAGCGCACGTAACCCGTCCAGCTTGGAGTGCATTTGTTTATTTTTTCTCTCGCGAGTGTTGTGGTGTTTGCGCATCGCAGATTGCGCCGCAGCTGCTTGCTACTGCAACGCTCTACTTGTCTTAGCGTGTTCTCATTCTCCTGCTTCCTCGCCCTTCACGCCTCTTCCACTTCCGCCTGCGACCACATCCCGGCTGGCAAATCCTTTTGGATCCGTCTCCTCGATCCCGTCGCCTCCTACAGCTCCAAACCAGGCGCCACCATTCGCGCCATTCTCATCCAGTCCCCGGAATGCAGTGATGGCCCGGTTTTCCCCGCTGGATTGGAACTCGAAGGCGAAGTGATAGCTGTTCACAAGGTCGGCCTCGGCATCAAACACGAGACCGCTTCGCTGGAGGTCCAGTTCGATCGCCTGGTCACCACCAATGGCGATGCCCTTCCCCTCGCTGCGCAAGTCGTCGAAATCGATAACGCTCGCGAAACCGTGCGCCATGGCGTCATCCACGGCATCAATGCCACAAATTCCCCACAGGGACGGATCACCAGTCGTCTGATCCACTTGCCGACTTACAATCCCTACACCGATTGGGGCCTGCTCATCTATCGCTCCATCTTCACCAAACTACCGGAACCGGAAATCTATATCCCGCCCGGCACTGATCTCCGTCTTCAGCTGAATCTTTCCCTCGATGTCTCCGACCAACCGGAACTTCCGCGTGCTTCCTTCCAGATGGACGAATATGAGCGCGGCGATGTCGAAATGCTGCTCTCCAAGTCTTCCGAGCGCACCAGCACGCGCTCTGGCAAAGACGCAGACCTAGTCAATATTCTCTTTGTTGGTTCTCGCGATCAGGTCCAGCAGGCATTTACCGCTTCCGGTTGGCTGCCCAGCGATCACAATTCCACGCACGCCATTCTCAAGCAGTTTGAGGCGGTCCTCACCTTTTCTAATTACCCGACCATGCCCATTTCCAAGCAGCTTCTTAACGGCGATCCGCAAACTCTAACCTGGCAGAAGAGTTTCGACAGCTACGAAAAGCGCGAGCATGTTCGCCTTTGGATTGAACCCAGCGAAGTCGATGGCCAGGAGGCCTGGCTCGGCGCCTACACCCGCGAAACCAGCGCCACCTTCTCCGTCAAGTATCACAATTTCATCCACCACATCGATCGCAACGTCGATGAAGGCGTGCTCATGCTGGTCCGCGATCTTTCTCTGGCCGGATGCGTCGATTCCGTTCGTCAACTCCCACGCCCCGATTTTCCCCAACTAACCTTCAATTCCACCGGCGATGAGATGCACACCGATGGAGTTCTTAACGTAGTGCACCTCAAAGATTGCGAACGCCCCGCCGTCGAGTATTCCAGCCGTCATCCCTTGGTTCCGGTTCGCCCCGGGAGCCGCTTCACTCGTTACATCCGTACTCAGGTCCTTCTCTATAAAAGCGACGTTGTCCGCGGCAATCTCATTTACGGTGGATACGATCTGACCCGCATAGCTATCCGTACCTTCCATCACCACAACGAAGACTATTCCGACGCTGGCAACCGTCCGCTGTCTCCAGTTTCTCCCGACACTCTGTTCCCGTCACTTTCAATTTCCAACGCAGCCGTAGCCCGCTAAGGCTTGTGAGCCTCTCACTCTCGTTCCCTCCGCCACTACGTTCGTGCGTTGCGCGGGGATAATGAATCGAGCCTTCGTTGGTACTTCCCATAAACGCAAAAAACCCCGGGAACCGAAGTTCCCGGGGTCCACTGCTTTCCTCGGCGACAATCACTACTGCGCTGTCGCCCCGCTGGGATTGAGGTTTCCTGGGCGGAAAGACCTGGTGATTCGTTCGCGCTCGCTCTTCAGCGTTCCGTACAACACGCCGAATCCCATCAACACCGTCAGCACCATCGTCGAATACGCATCCACATTCGTCCATTCCGCCACGCCGGCCTCTTCCACTGCCATCTCGGTGTTTTCGCTAGCCGCTGGCACCGCCGCTGCCGTGTTCGTTGCTTCCATCGTGTACGTACTGTTTGCATTGGCAATCGCTGGCTGCGCAAACGTCGTCACGTATGGTCCATCTGCAAACGGCGTAGGATCCATGTCCTGTTGCGCATAGACAGAGCTCGCGAGCATCAGCGCCGCTGCCACCGTCATCAACATCATCTGCGTCCGGACTATCATTTTGATTTTCATGGAATCCTCCAGCTTTAAACTTTTGTGCCTCTTGGGCGACGCGTTACCTAATGCATCGGCAGTGCCAAACTCCGTACCTCCTCGAATTGATTTCAGTTCGTCAATCGCCACTGATTGCAATGCACTTACGACCGCGGTCTCCGTTCTGTGGCGCGTGCTGTTCTTTACTCTGGCCACGCACACTATCCGACCAGCTACACCATGAACATTGCTTTCGAACGAAATGAAGCGTGTCTTTGCGCGGCGGAACGGAAGGGCCGAGGAACCTTCCCTCCAAAGCACCTCTTTACAGCGTGTTAGCTGGCAAGCGGCCCGCGATAAGGTGTAGGGGCGGTCTTAGACACGCTCCATCCGAACGGATAGCCACTCTATCCATTCAGATAGCCTTTGCTGGCGGTACACCTTACTTGCGGCTAGAATAGCGTCTCCGGTTTCTAGTTCTCGCAGCCCAGTCCCTCGACTTTGAGATCTCTTGGTGGAGCCTAAACTTTTAGCCATCAGCGGCCCGCTCAGGAACTCCGACTTTGTCGTCGCCGATTCCCTGTCCATCGGCCGCGACCCGCAAAACTCCATCTGCGTGGACGACCCCGCGCTGTCCCCGTTCCACTGCCGCATTTCTCACCAGGATGGCTGCTACGTCCTCACCGATCTCGACAGTGCCGCGGGAACCTTCGTCAACGGCATCCCCATTCAGCAACGCACCCTTTCCCTCAACGACGAAATTTCCGTCGGCACCTCAGTGCTCTCGTTTCAAGCCCAGCATCCAAACGCTTTCAAGCTGCTCCACGCTGCTCCGCTCAGCGACCAGGCAGCACCATCAATCCTCACGACGCCGCAAATGCGCCAGGACGAACTCCTCTACCTTCACCCCGAATCCCTGGCCGCTCTCCCGCAGCCTTCCCGCCTTTCCCGCAGTCTCAGCGCATTGCTCCGCATCAACGCCGCCATTGCCACTCTTCGCGACGCCGATGCCCTTCAGTGGCAATTGCTAGGAATGATTTTCGACGTTGTGCCCGCCCAACGCGGTGCCATTCTCTTCATCGATCCAGCGTCCGGCGAAGTTTCATCCCAGATCGTTTGGGATCGCATTCTCGGACCCGAGCATCCCGTGCACATTAACCCCGTCATTCTCAAACGAGTCGTCGAAGGCCGTGTTTCCCTGCTCGACAACCCGGCGCACACCCGCGAGACACCGAGCGACTCCCGAGCAACAGACTCTCAACCCGTTCAATCCATCCTCTGCGTTCCACTTTCCACTGCCGATCAACCTTTTGGCGTCATCTATCTGGACACTTCGAATCCCGCAACTCCGTTCTCGGAAGACGACCTGCAACTTGTTTCCGCGGTAGCTGGGCTGGCCTCAATCGCCATTGAAAACGCCCATCAATTCGAGCGGCTCGACACGGAAAATCGTCAGCTTCGCGCCGAAGTTAATCTCGATCACGATATGCTTGGCCAGACGCCCCGCATGCGCGAGGTCTACCGCTTCATCGAGCGGGTCGCTCCCTCCGATGCCACCGTCCTCATTCACGGCGAAAGCGGCACCGGCAAGGAATTAACGGCACGCGCCATCCACAAGAACAGCACGCGCCGAGCACTTCCCTTCGTCGCGCTGAATTGCGCCGCGCTTACCGAAACCTTGCTCGAAAGCGAACTGTTTGGCCACGAAAAAGGCTCCTTCACCGGAGCCTTTGCCCAGAAAAAAGGATTGGTTGAAGTCGCCGAAGGCGGAACACTTTTCCTCGACGAAGTGGGCGAACTCTCCCCAATTTTGCAAGCGAAGCTTCTCCGCGTCCTGCAGGAACGCGAATTCGTTCGTGTCGGCGGCACTCGCTCCATCAAGATCAACGTCCGTTTCCTCGCCGCCACCAACCGCAATCTTCAGAAAGCTGTCCGCGACGAGCAATTTCGCGCCGACCTCTTCCACCGCCTCAACGTCATTTCCATCACTCTGCCGCCGCTCCGCGAACATCCCGAAGACATTCCACTACTGGCCGGCTATTTCGCCAATCGTTACGCCAAGAAATGCAATCGCCTTATCCGCGGCATCTCCGATGACGCTCGCACTCGCCTCCTCCAATACGATTGGCCCGGCAATGTCCGTGAATTGGAAAACGCCATCGAACGCGCCGTGGTCATCGGCTCCTCGGAGTTGCTCCTCCCAGAAGATCTTCCCGAATCTCTCCTCGACTCGCCGGCAACCGTGAGCGCAGAGCCCGCGAAATATCACGACGCCGTCCGCGACTTGAAAAAGCAGCTCATCCTCAGCTCTCTCGAACAAACTTCCGGCAACTTTACCGAAGCCGCAAAGCTTCTCGGTGTCCACCCCAACTATCTTCACCGCCTGATTCGCAATCTCGATTTACGCCTCTCCCTGAAAAAGCCCAATCGCGGCTGATTTTTTTCGTGACCGCCGCCGGCCTGGTCAATTCCGTTCCCAATTTGCCCCTAAATTTCTCGCCAAATTGGCCACTGTCCTTTCACCTGCACGACAGGCCGGTCTCCACTTCACTACGAAATTCCAAGTCCGCCCTGCGTTTCGCGCCAGACCCTCCATACTTTTTATAGGCCAAATTATGTTCTTTGCCTTCGAGGACGCTATGCGAAAACCCAGTTCGCTCGCTATTGCTTGGCTCGCCTTGGCAACTCTGCCTTCTCTCGGTAATTCAGTTCGCGCACAGGAGCACGCCACTCCCGCAGCCATCTCTCCTTCTGCTGGCACATCCACGAAGTCTGTTGGAGAAGCTCTTCCCGAACTGAAGGATATTCTCGAAAAAAATGAAGAAGTTATGGGCGGCCGTGCGGCCTGGAGCCGCTTAACCTCGCAGCGCATGACCGGCGTATATCAGACAGAAGATGGCTCACGCTATTTCTCGGTGGAAATTCTCGCCAAGAGCCCCAACAAAACTCTCTACAGACTCACTTCTCCCAACGATCTGGTGATTCGCGATGTCTGCGATGGTCAGTCCGCATGGGTCGAAGATCCCCGCGGCGGCTATCACGCGCTTACCGGGCCTGCGCTCGCTGCCCGCTTACGCCGCTCTGAGTTTCTCGGACGCGACAAAATTCTGCTTCTCGCCGCCACCGGAAAAGTCACCGGCAGCGCCAAGGTCGGTCCCTATCTCACCTATGTCGTGGAATTTGTGTCCGACAAGAATGTCACGTCGCGCATCTACTTCGATTCCGACACCGGCTACGTGATTCGCGCCGAGGATGTCTACACCACGCCCGATGGACCCTACACCGTTCGCGTCGACTTTGCCGATTACCGCGCCATTGATGGGATGAAGTTTGCTTTCCGCATGCGCCGCTCTGAGCCAGGCTCCGTCTTCTTCATCCGCCTCACCCAGTTGAAGAACAACGTCTACATCGACGATTCCGCCTTCTTAAAGCCCGAATCCGCCGCCCGCACCGAGCCCTAGCCGCAACCATTCGGTCTGGCCGCGAAAAGTTTTGCCGCGCGTTTCCTCTGCGCAACTCCAGGTACTCTGCGCCTCAGCGTTATCTTTTGCTGAACTACACCCGCAGACACACCATGCCCGAATTCAAAATTTCAGTGCGGAAAACGCGAACGGTCGCGCAACGGCAGCGTTCGCCTCACTCAAATTAGATAGGAACTCCCCAGAAGGACTCATTCGGCGGCGTCAGTTCAATTCCCAGATCCCACGCCTCGTGGCCGCGCCACACCACTTCTCCCTCGACCGCCCGGCCCGTATCCACTTGCGTCAGCCGTATCCGCTTCCGCAATGGCAGGTCCGCCGCCACAATCGCCATACATCCCGTCCTGCTCACATCTACAGTAATTCCGTTCGCACTTCGCTTCGTCCCCCCATCTTCCCATTCAGCGATAAAGCGAACGCTCGCCGTCGCTCGTCTGTTCGAGCGCAAGCGCGCCCAGCGCAGTTCCAATTCTCTTTGGGGGGTAAGCGTGCCTTTCAGGAGCTCAGTTGCCATGGGGACCTCGCAGCGCAGATATCTTGGGGCTTGGGGCCAAGAAGAAGTTTCACCATAGTCCCGGGCTAAGGCCCCGTCAACTAGACTTTAGGGCAGGTTTACAAAAGTTTACTAAAAACCTACGTACAACCACCTAGAAAGGCCCTAGGATTTCGCAATTTGTTCGCCTACGACCCGTCGTGAGCCTGCAATGATGCTCTCGACCTCGAATCTCTGGAACTTTCCCGCTCCCTCATCCGTACTTCTCACCAAGGAGATTCACATGAACTCGAACCGGGGACTTCTCACCTTTGTGGCCTCTCTCGCCCTCAGCACCGTGGTCATCCTGCCCTCAACCGCCCGGGCCCAAAACACTCCGAAACCAGCCTCCACCACCGCATCGGCTTCCACAAAAGACCAATGGATTCACGTGCGCGTCGAGGACCGAAACAATAAAGGCGAAACGGTTCGCGTCAATGTCCCCATCGACATGGCCGTCAAAGTTCTTCCTGCCATCAACAAAGATCAACTTCACAACGGCAAAATTCATATCGATGATGCCCACCTGCAGGACGTCGACCTCCGCGCCATACTCGATGCCGTTCGCTCCTCTAAAGACGGCGAATATGTCACCGTGCAAAGCAACGAAAACAACGTGCGCGTCGCCAAGAGTGCCGGCTATCTTTACATCCACGTCACCGACAATTCATCACATCACAAATCCTCTGCCAAAGATTCCAAGGACAGCAAAGAATCCGTAAAGTCCAGCACAGACACCAAAGTTGAAATCAAGGTTCCTATGAAGGTGGTCGACGCCCTCTTATCCAGCGGTAAGGATGAGCTCGACATCGTTGCCGGTCTCCGCGCTCTCGCAGGCGATGGCGACACGGAACTGGTCAGCGTCAAAGACCAGGAAAATACCGTACGCGTCTGGATCGATTCCAAGAATCTAGCAGACTAGGCTCAGATTAATTAGGAGAAGCCACCATGCTACTAATCGCTAAAGCGGCTCTGGGACTCTGTGGTGTTCTCGCCATGGCTACGGCCTACACCTTCCATGAAGGCGTCATCCGCATTGATGTCGATGAAAACATCTCCGACGGCTCCCACGTCCACTTTTGGCTACCGGCTACAGTTGTCTCCACTGGGATGCATCTCGCGCCTCGCCATAATTTGCGGGATGCCTCTCTTCAAGTGCGGCCGTACCTGCCGCTGATGCGCCAGCTCTCTAAAGAACTGCCCAAATATCCAAATGTCGTCTTCGTCGATGTCACCGGTGAAACCGAGCATGTCCGCGTCGCCACCGAGCACGGCAAACTCTGCATCGATGCCACCGAGCCAGACAAAGTAGTCCACGTTACTATTCCGCTCCAGACCATCCGCGACGTAGCCGACAACCTCGAAGCCGCCTCCCCAGGCGTCTAAGATTCCGAAACTGTAGCTCAGGCCTTCAGCCTGAGGCTTTCCCAGACACGGCCGCGACTCACCTAAGCGCCGCGAAAAATAAAAAAGGCCAGCAAGTTTGCTGGCCTATTCCCTTTTCCAACCTTCTCTTCGCTATTCCCCCGCCGGTTCCTTCCCCGGCTGAAAATAAACCTCTTCCTGCATCGCCGTCTTTTCCCATCCCGCGCGCTGCAATATTCCTCGCCCGCTTTCCACCATGCTCGGATGCCCGCACAGGTAAACCGATGTCTCCTCCGGCTTCAGGTTCCACACATCAACATATTTTCGAATTAAGTCGTCCACCCGCCCCCGCTCGCCAGTCCACCCAGCATCCTCCCAGGGCCGGCTCACCGTGGGCACGTACTTCAGCCACGGCGCCTCAGCGGCAACCTTCTCCAACTCATCGCGATAACCAAATTCCCAAGATCGGCTGGCACCCTGTATGCAAAATAGCCGGTGTTCCCCGGGCATCGGCGTCCCGCCTTTTTTCCAGTCCGCATATATGGTTCGCACAAAGCTCACGTACGGCGCCACTCCCGTCACCGTCGATAGCAGCAAGTGGTTCTTTCTTCCGCTCCGCAAATCCAGCGTAAATCGTCCCTTCGCGAATCGCCGCAAAAGCAGTTCTGTTCCCTTTTCTAATTTGTCCAGTACCGGCGTGAATTCGCCGTGCGGCACCACTTCCACAAAAAATTCCAGTTTGTTTTCATACGGCGAGGAACACAGTGAATACGGCCGCTCGATGCGCTTTGCCTCCCCTTCCACTCCCAGCGTGGCATATTGTCCCGCCAGATACGTGAAGGGCCCACCTGCGTCGACGTGCAAGACGAAAAGATCGTCCGCAATGTTTCGGCGGTCTAGTATCTTCGCGGTTAAGAATTTTTCCGATGGCGCGGCCAAGGTGACCTCCCTAGGTTCGATTCTCAGCTTGCTAAAAACGATACGGGCGGAGCATCCATGCCCCGCCCGAATTTCCCGCAACAAATAACTTGACCGGGCCCCTCAGGGCTTTGACTGCTGCTGCTTCTGCTGCTCCATTTGTTGCATCATCTGCTGCATATCAAACTTCTTCACCGGGCCGGTAATCCGGTCCGGAACATCGCTCAACACTTTCACCAGCACCATTGTGCTATTCGGATCCACTTCTTTTACTCCACCGAACGGCGTTACCTTGTCGCTCGTCCAGATATCGCTATTGTTCTTGTCGTTTCTCCAGTGCTCACAAACGAATGTTCCCCCAGGCACGGTAACCGGCTCCGTCCCCACGGAGTGCCACTCGCTCAAACTCTCCTGCATCTTGGCATCGCGACTCTGCGATGGATTAAACGGCATCTCCATCGCTCCCTGTCCCGGTGGCTGGATGATCATGCGGTGGAACTGAAAATCATCTTTGGTAATCAGCGCTTTGCCGGTGACTTCTTTTCCTTTGGAATCCCGGCTGTAAAACTGCATCCAGAACGCCTCTTTGCCGTCCACTGTTTCTTTCGCGGTTACGCTCAGTTCCATCTCTTTTTTGCTGGAGTCTTTCTTCGTCGTCGTTTCATACAGCGCGCCCTTCCCCACGACCGGGTTAAAGGCTTTCATGATGCTGGGCTTCTTGAACAGGTCCATTCCCATCTGCGCAAAAGCAGCCGGAACACAAGTCACGCAGACCATCAGGGCACAAAAAAATAAAACCAGACGCTTCATGACCCACTCCTCGAATTCATTCGAATTCCGTTTCTAAGGACAAGCTACAGCGACACTTCGGCAGCCCATGTGATATCAGTTTTGCCAAATCGTAGCAACGGAAGATTGCAAGCGGATGTGGAAACTAAGGTAAAGGATTATTCGTACGCTAGCGCCTCAACCGGATCGTACCCCGACGCGCGCAATGCCGGGATCGCCGCTCCGGCCGCAGCCCCCAGCATCGCCAACCCAATCGAACCCAATATCCATCCCGGAGTAAGCAGAATCGACAGCCCAGGACTCGTCTGTTTCAAAACCGCCTGGGTAATCAGCGTGATCACGATACCCGCCACGCTTCCCGCCAGTGTCAAGAACGCGGTCTCACCAAGCAGCATCTTCACCACATCGAACCGCGAGAATCCTAACGCCTTTAGAATGCCAATTTCACGAGTGCGCTCCAGCACCATCGTGTGCATGTTCAACAACACCACCAGAAAACTAATCACGATGCCAAGTCCCACCATCGTTCGAATAAACGGCTTCAGCTCCGGCAAGTTCGAAGAGTTCATCAGCGACACATATTCCGACATCGACCGTACCCGGTTCAGCGGGTCGAGCTTTAAAATCTCCGCCCGCGTGCCCTCCGTGTCGCCTTTGCTCCGCACGAAAAACATCGACACCCGCTTATCCGCTCCCACGATGTCCTGCGCCGTCTTCAACGGAATAAAAAACCGTGCTCCCTTGCCGTGCGCAAAAATTCCCGAAATTCTAAACTGGTGATTGATCAGCGTCACCGTGTCGCCCACCTTCAGGTGCCGCGTCTGCGCGACGATATCGTCAGCAATTGCTTCGTCTGGCGCCTCGAACGGCCGGCCATCCCGGAAAATAAATCCCTGGCTCAACGCATTAAACCGTTTGTAGTCGATGCCGTAAATCAGCATCAGCGTCTTCGTCTCGGTCAATATGAGCGTGGGAGCTATTTCATCCACGCTAGGAAGCTGGCTGATCCCGTCGCCCAGCGATTCCTGCATCACCGCGCTCGAGAACGCAAAGAAAATAGACGAGTTCGGCGGCTGCACCAGAATGTCGGCGCCCACGCCTTCCACTCGCTTGCCCCATTCCGCAATCACACCTGATGTCAGTCCCACAATCATCAGGATCAGAACCACTTGGATGGCGATGGCAATGATGCTTAGGAAGCAGCGCAATGGTCGCGCCGAGATGTTGCCCCAGAACATCTGCAACAGCGAAAAAGGTCCTTCGTACGTTTCTGCCATGGAGTGTGCAGACAGAAATGTATCACCAGAAAAAGTTCCGGTCAAAATTTAGGAGGAGAAGTCGACCGAAGTTGTAGCACGAACATTTCCGAAGTGCATCAAGAAAAATTTCTTTTCTGTTAAGTTTTCAACACAACCGTGGATAACCTTGTGGAAAGCTCCTCCTTTCGAACCGTAACTCCCTGTCGTTCAGCGCGATAATACGGTTTGCACTATTTTTGTGCAGTCGACAAAAACAATTTTCGTTTTCACAATCGTGATCGGCAAACTATTTTTGTGTGACTACACTCTACACTCCGCGCCGTCGTACGCCTTCGCTCACTCACTGATTTGATTGCATTTCAGAAAAATTGCGCGCGCGTTCCACTTTCTTTACGCCATGCGAAGTTTTTTATCGGGATTCAACGGAAAAGATTTGCATTTAAATCCTGCGCCAACAACTCAATACCATTTCGGCGGACGTTCCAGATGCACCTTGATGGTTTGCTGTTGATCCGCCACATCGTACCAGTGTCCGTACGTCTTCCAACCCGAAGCCACCACTTGGATTAGCACCCGTCCCGTCGGCGCGTCCGGCACATGTGCCACCCCTTGCAGATTCGTTTTCACGTTAACTTCAAACTTTTTGTCCTTAATGAGCTTCTGCTCCAACGTCTTCAGGTAAATACTTGCATTTTCAACGGGCTTGTTGTCATCGCCCGCGGTTACTTCAATGGTCAGCCGGTTAATCGACGACGGGGCAGACTTCTCTTTGGCGGTGGAACCATTTGCAGGCGACTCGTTCTTGTCTTGGCTCTGTTGTGCTACTCCTGCACTTAAACAAAGACCGAGTGACAACGCCCCCGCCAGACCCAAATGGAGCAAAATATTTCTCATTTCCGTCTGCACGTATCGTCGCTGGAATCTTCCCACGGGTCAAGTCGCGCACTTTCTCTTTTCTCACTTATTGACTCACCCGTTCGGCTCTTGTAACGTCGATGAACTGCGGGAAGAACGCGGCGCCTTCACGAATCCATCGCGAAAGTTGGACGGCAATAATCGGTGAGAGGCGTGAGTCTTCACGTTTTGCAT
>Ga0209275_10000517_pt1 | contig 15066 bp, 13 predicted proteins | sample HubBroMetageREF2_FD_188344 | JGI IMG/M metagenome (GOLD analysis project Ga0209275, IMG submission 188344) | Reference soil microbial communities from the Hubbard Brook experimental Forest, New Hampshire, USA - Hubbard Brook CCASE Soil... | ecosystem: Environmental > Terrestrial > Soil >... | reverse complement strand
GGGCGACCTGCGGCCAGCGCGGGATCGACCACCTGCTGCTGCGGACCGACGAGGATTTGGCGACGGCGCTCAGTTACTATCTGCACGCCCGCGAGCGCAGCGACTGGCCCGCGATCCTCGAGCTATACGGTCAGCTCGTGCGTTTGACACAGTCACCAGTCGTCGAACTGAACCGTGCGGTCGCGCTCGCCGAGACGGAGGGATCTGAGGCGGGGCTGCGCGCGATCGAGCGGCTCGAGCTCGACGGCTACCAGTATCTGCACGCTGCGCGCGCTGAGCTCCTGCGCCGTCTCAGCCGGAGGGCTGATGCCCGCGCAGCATATGAACGGGCACTCGAGCTCGTGCGCTCCGAGCCCGAGCGACGGTTCCTGCAGCGTCGACTTGGCGAGCTACAGGGGCTCTAGACCAGCAGCGCGTCGGGCGTTGCAATCACACGCAGGTGCTCGCCCACGCCGCTGACCGAAAGCAAGCGCTGCACCTGGCTCGAGCCGACGGTCAGCGCAAGCTCCTGGCCGCGACTGCGCCAGCGCTCCCTGGCCCACAGGATGATGCGCAGGCCGGTCGAGTCCATGAATCGCAGCTGGCGCAAATCGAGCACCAGCGTTGACGCCGCGTCCATCTCAGCATCCTCCAGCGCTGCCTGTAGTAGCGGTGCGCTGGCCATGTCCAGTTCGCCCTCGAGGCGAATGACCACCCGGTCCTGCTCGCTGCGAGCATCGACTCGAAGCTGCTCTGCTGTCCCCATACCGCAATTCTAGACCGGACGCGACGCGGGACCGCGTAGCATGGTCCCGCGTCGTGTCTTCCCCGGCGTCTATCAGCGGCCGTACCAGCGTCGGCCTCCACCCTCCACGCCGCCAACGAAGAAGCCGATCAGCCACAGCAGCACGGCGAAGATCAGGATGTACCAGAGCACGTGTGCGGCGAATCCCAGGCCTCCGAAAATGGCCAAGATCAAGACAAGGGCTAGCAATGCGACCATGCTTCCACCTCGGTTTCCTCGGGGCTACTCGCCCGATCAACGCGCCTTGCACTCGGCGCGAGCCGTGTATTTGACGTATCTCCGTTCGCTCTTTAGTTGCCCCGGAGCTGTGCCGTCCAAACCTCAGCCCGTTGCACAGGAGCGGTTTAGATGCTGAGAAAAGGGGCATATGGATCCTGCAGTTCCATCCTCCTTGGCGGGTGGCAGTCGCATCCCCCGGCGGTTGTCATCCATGGATGGGGCTTGGTACAGCGGCATGCCGGCAACCGTTTCGCCTGCCGGCATGCCGCATTTTTTGCTTGGGCGCCTATTGGGTTTGCGAAGCGGGAGGGGGGTAACTCAGGGGGACCGGGCGGACCGGGCAGCTCCGAGTCCCTGACTGGCAAGGAGGATCGTGATGAGGAGAACCGTGAGGGTTTCGAGCGCTGCAGGTAGCGTCCGCGCGCGAGTGCTGATCGCACTCGTGGTGACGATTGGATGTGCCCTGTTCGCGGCGGGCGCGCAGGCGTTCGAAGTGACCAAGTGGGAAGCCGGCACGTGTAAGGAATCGACTTGCAGCGACGCCGGCTCGCACTCCGCGTTCTATACGCAGGCAGCCGGGCACCCCAACTCCGGGATCACGGACTTCGCCTTCCGTTTCCGCGAAGTGGGGCTCATTCCGGGACTTGACAAGGAACCCATAGGCAAAGTCAAGGACGTGCGCGTCGACCTGCCGCCGGGACTGGCGGTCAACCCCGAAGCGACGGAAACGTGCTCCGTAGCGCAGTTGAATGAACTCAACTGCCCCGAAGCCAGTCAAGTGGGCGAAGACGAAGCTACCGGCACGGCGGTGGGCGTGACCTTCACCGAACTCTTTCCCGTCTACAACATGGTCCGCGAACGTGGAGAGCCAGCCCGCTTCGCGGTTGAGCTCAAGAGCACGACGCTAGCGCTAGCGGGTCTACAGGGTCATATCTATCTCGAAGGCGGCATCAGCTGGCACCACGAAGCTGAAACGAGCGAAAACAGCGGTGTGGCAACCGGCGACTACCACGAGTACTTCAAGATCGAAAACATCGCGACGCAGCCCGAAGTCATCGAGTCGCGGCTGATCTTCGACGGTGTTGTAAACGGCCACGCGTTCCTGACGCTGCCCAGCACCTGCTCGAGCAAGCCGATCACCACGCTGCACGTCGACTCCTACGAAGACCCCGGCAACTTCCAGCGCTACACCAACGAAACCCCTGTCGCCGCCACCGGCTGCGGCGAACTGGCGTTCAAACCGTCGCTCTCGCTGACGCCCGAAACCAGCCAGTCCGATCAGCCCGATGGTGTCAGCGCGGACCTGCATGTGCCGCAGCTGACGAGCGAACCGTCCAAGCCGAACTCCCCAGACGTGCAGAGCGCCGAAGTCACGCTGCCAGAAGGGATGACGCTCAATCCCTCAGCCGCGCACGGGCTGGAAGCGTGCAGTAGCGCGCAGTTCGCCGCAGGCGGTTGCCCAGGCGCAGCAGAAGTTGGGTCGTTTGCCGTCAACGCGCCAGGGATTCCCAACGGCTCGCTCACCGGCGGTGTCTACGTTGGAGCACCTGAAGTCGGGCAGGGACCAGAATCCGGCGGCCAGTTCCGCATCTTCCTGCTTGGCGAAGCTGCTCAGTACGGCGTCGGCTTGTCCCTTGAAGGCCGCGTGAAAGCCAACACAGCCACAGGCCGGCTGACCGCCGTCTTCGCCAACGCTCCGCAGGTGCCATTTGAAGACCTCACGCTGCACTTCAAGGGCGGTGCGCGCGCGCCGCTTGCCAACCCGTTGGCTTGTGGCGCAGTGCAGCCAGCGGCCGCGATCACGCCCTATGGCGGAGAGCCGGCTACCAGCGCAGCGACGCCCGGTTTCGTTATCGACAGCAACGGTGCCGGCGGCGGCTGTCCCGCGCCGCTCCCGTTCACGCTCACGCAGAGCCTCCTGCCGCAGAGCCCCGCGCAGGCGGGTGCATACGACCCCGCCACGTTCAGCCTCGCCCGAGGCGATGGGCAGCAGTATCTGTCGAAGCTCGCGACCACGCTGCCGCCGGGGCTGCTTGGCGCGATCCCCTCTGTAGCGCTGTGCGGAGAAGCAGCGGCAAACGCCGGCACATGCGCGGCCACGAGTCAGATCGGGACCGTAGCTGTCGCCGCTGGTGCGGGCAGCGAACCGTACACATTCACCGGTCGCGCCTACCTCACCGGGTCCTACGCAGGCGCTCCCTACGGGCTCTCGATCGTCGTGCCTGCCGTCGCGGGGCCGTACAACCTCGGAGAAGTCGTCACCCGTGCCGGCATCGCTGTCGGTCTCTACAGCGGGCGGGTCACAGTCACGAGCACGCTGCCGACGATCGTCGGCGGTGTACCGCTGCGCTTGAAGAGCGTGAACGTCGCCGTCAACCGCGCGAAGTTCCTGTTCAACCCCACCAATTGTGGCGCGCTTGCCACAGAATCTGTGCTCAGCGGCACGTTCGGCGCCAGTCAGAGCCTGTCCAGTCCCTTCCAAGTCGGCGGTTGCGGCGCTCTGCCGTTCAAGCCCAGCCTCAGCGTCTCCGCCGGGGGCAGACCCACCAAAGCGGGCGGAGCGAGCCTCGAAGTGAAGATCACCCAAGGCGCTGGCCAGTCCAACATCCGCGAGATCCAGTTGCAGCTGCCCAAGCAGTTGCCCTCGCGCCTCACAACCCTCCAGAAAGCATGCGTAGCCGCGAGCTTCGAAGCGGCGCTTCCGCCCGGCAGCTGCTCCAACGTCGCTCGTGTGGGCAGCGTCACAGTCAGCACGCCGGTGCTACCCGGCGTGCTGACGGGCCCCGCCTTTCTAATCTCCCATGGCGGCGAATCGTTCCCCGATCTCGATCTCGTTCTACAGGGCGACGGCGTGGAGGTGGTGCTCGTCGGCCACACCCACATCTCGCGCACGGGCATCACCACCTCCACCTTCGAAGCCCTTCCAGACGTGCCCATCTCGAGCGTCAAGGTGGACCTGCCCGTGGGGCCATACTCTGCGCTCGCGACAGACGGTCGTCTGTGCCACGCAGGCCTTGTTGCGCCCACCACGATCATCGCTCAAAGCGGGGCCAAGGTAACCCAGAGCACGAAGATCTCAGTCACAAGATGTCCCATCGAGGTGATCTCGCACAAGCGCCGCGGATCGCGGATGATCGTGAAGGTGTGGGTGCCTGAAGCTGGCCGCGTTACGCTCAGCGGTCACGGTGCCAAGCGCGTCAGTCAGCGTGTAAAGAAGGCTGGCGAAGTCAAGGTCAGCGTGCCGCTCGGCGCCAAGGGGATCGCGCTGTTGACAGGCCACCACAAGAAACTCGAGCTGCGAGTTGGCTTCGCGCCGAAATCCGGGCACAACACCTCTGCCGTCTCGCTCGCGCTGCGCTGAGCAGTTACTACTGCCGGCGTTCGACCAGGCGTAGCGCTGAGCAGTTACTACTGCCCGCGTTCGACCAGGCATAGCGCCAGCGTCTCCGCCGAGTCGGCGCGCTCCACGCGGTAGCGCTCATCGGTCAGGCGCTCGATCACAGGCGCCATGCCGTCCGCCGCCGCGCTCAGCAGGCTCTCACCGTGGCCCGTCTGCAGCGGCCCCAAGCGCAGCTCCAGATTGCGGGGTGCGACCGTCACACCCACATCGAGATGACTGCCGCTGATCGAGCTCACCGACTTTGCCGCCAGCACGTCGGCCACGATCTGTACGTCGGAGATACGGTCGATCGAGAAGTGCGCCCGTGCCGCCAGCGCGCTGAGTACGCGGGGAAGCACCGCGCGCACGAGTGCATTTGGTGCGAGCTGCAGCGCCACCGTGTTGGCGGTCTCATCCAGTGGTTCGATGTAGCGACGCTCCTGTACGGCGCCCCCGCCGAGCTCGAGCTCCGCCGCCTTCGCCGTAGCGAACTCCATGCGGACCTCCGTGCCTCCACCCGCGCGGTCTTTCAGCTCGACGTCGCGCGAGAGCGCCGCGATCACAGGTAGGCCGAGGCCGGTGCCAAGTTCCTCGCCGTCACTCTCCGCGGGTGGGGTTATCCCGCGGCCGTGGTCACGCACGAGTACCGCGAGCGCGTCTGGCAGCGCATAGACATCGACTTCGAGTGGTCCCTCGCCACCGTCGTAGGCGTGCAGCACCACGTTGTTGCACGCCTCCGTGACAGCCGTATTCAGGTCATTGGTCTCGAGTGCGTCCAGGCCGACGCACTCGGCTACCCCAGTTAGCGCTTGGCGCACGACCAAGACGTTCTCTGGCCTGTTCGGAAGGCTCAGACAGACGTTTGGAATCTCGGCCATCGAGCGGCGGTCGACCGGACCTGGCAAGACCAGCTTCGGTGCCTGCCCGAGGAGTCACTGCGACTGGGCATCATCCGATGCTTGCGCTTTCAGCTCGCTGCTTGTGTCAGCGTTCGCAGCTGCTCCAAGGAGCGGCGCAGCAGACGCGACACTTGCATCTGGGAGATGCCAACGCGCTCGGCGATCTCAGTCTGGGTGAGATCGTCGACGAAGCGCATATGCAGTATCAGGCGCTCGCGTGGCGCGATGTGCCGAAGCACCGCCGTCACGGTCGCATCCAGCTCGACCAATTCAAAACGCTCGTCGTCCTCGCCCATTGCGTCGCCGTAGGAGATGAGGTCGCCGTCGGCACCCGGTCGCGGGGCGTCCAGCGACAGCGTTTCGTAGGACTGCAGGGCCTGCAGTGCGTCGATCACGTCCTCCGTGTCCAACTCCAGATACTCCGCAAGCTGGTTGACCGTTGGCGCGCGTCCGCGCTCGTTGGCGAGTCGCTCCCGTGCGTCGCGTACCTTCAACGCGCGCTCCTGCGCACCACGGGGCACGTGCACGGCCCATCCCGAGTCACGGAAGTAGCGGCGCATCTCACCGAGGATCGTCGGTACCGCAAACGACGCAAAGGAGTGGCCACGATCCGTGTCGTAGCGATCCAGAGCCTTCAACAGGCCCAGCGACGCCACCTGCAGCAGATCCTCAAACGGCTCGGAGGAGCGGCCGTAGCGCCGTGCCAGGCTGCGCGCGAGCGGCATGAAGCGATGTACGAGCACATCGCGCGCACCCGCATCGCCGTCACGCTGCCAGCGCAGAAACAGCTCCCGCGGGTCGTCCTGCGTGCCGGCAACGGTACGCAGCGGCGTCTTGGGGGTAGTAGTCATGGTGGGCATGCTGACTCCTTTCCCTATCGCGAAGACTGCAAAGCAGAGGTATAAAACCCAAAACCATTCTACCCGTCCCCGCCTGGATTATGCGCAGAGTTCTCATAGGTCGGTTTAGAACCGCTTCCTCGACGGTCAGGCGCGCTCGGCAATCGGTGCCGCGATGCCCGCGATGTGGCCAGCTTCGAGCGAGATGGCATCGACGGGCGACTCGCCGGGCTCAGCCGGGTCGGGCAGGGTCGGCGCCGCCACCATGCGGTTACGCCCTGCGCGCTTGGCAGCGTACAGGGCCATGTCTGCAGCCTTGAACAGCGTGTCGTAGTCGACCTGCTCGCCGCGCCCAGCGCTCACACCCAGCGAGATCGTGATCGGCACGCCTGCCGGTTTCGCCTGCTCTACCGAGGCTCGCAGCCGTTCCGCTATCTCTTGGCCGCCGCTCAGGTCTACGCCCGGGAGCACCACCAGGAACTCCTCCCCGCCCAGTCTGTACGCGAGCTCGAACGAGCGCAACTGCTTACGCAACGTGTAGGCCACGTCGCGTAGGGCCGCATCGCCACGGTCATGACCATGACCGTCGTTGATCTCCTTGAAATTGTCCACGTCGCACAGGATCACGCACACAGGCTGAAACGTCGCGCGCGCCTGCAGCGAGAGCTCCATGAAACGCGGTGCCAGTGCGTGCCGATTCAGCAGGCCCGTAAGCGGATCGAGGATCGCCTCGCCGCGGTGATGCAACTCGGCTGCCTGCAACGCCCACACGATCGACACGACGCCTGCCAGCAGTGCCAGGGTCGCGAACACCGGCACTGGGTCGCCGACCGTCGCCGTGAAGTCCACGCCTAGCGTGGCCGCGAGGATAACGGCGGTCGTCAGCGCAAGCCCAGCGATCACCACCTGCGGGCGGAAACGTGCCGCCACCATTGCCGCCGGTAGCACCAGCCAGGGCAAAGCCGGGCTTCTCGGGCCACCGCTGAGCACCGCTCCGGTAGCGATCAACAGCAGTGTGATCACGATCGCGCACGCGCTCACCCGCTCAGGGTGTGCGCTGCTGCTCATGCGGCGGTCCACGTTGATGAAGTTCAACACCGACAGCGCCAGCAGGATGAACGTCCACCACCCGAGCCACGGCGTCGAGATCAGCAGCGCCGTGCCCACCGCAGCGGTGCCAATCATTCGGATCGTGCGAACGCGGGCATTTGCGTCGACCACGCGGCTGCGGTCCAGCTCGGTTGGGCATAGCCAGGATCCCCGTTGCATATCGACGCTTTCGGCTCGCCCTGCGGTCCGCTTGAGGGGTTGACCGCCCTTCCAACAGATGCATGCTTACGACAATTGTCCGCAGAAACGCATATGAGGTCGGGGTCGCCTTCTGCGGCCTATTCGCACGGTCGAGATCACGAGCGCTCGCCTGGTCCGGTTTTGCACGAGTCGTCTCGCAGCATCTGTATAGCGATGGTTATACAGATTAGATCGCGGCGCTTCTAGATCGAGACCGATGACTACCGTGCGTCGAGACCGATGACTACCGTGCGCGATGGGACAGCTGGCGAGTCAGGCTCAGGTGCGTGATGGGACATGCTGGCGAGTCAGGCTCAGGTGCGTGATGGGACATGCTGGCGAGTCAGGCTCAGGTGCGTGATGGGACATGCTGGCGAGCTAGGCTCAGCACGTGCCCGGCCAGATCCCGCCCAGCGCGCAGGACATCCTCAACGTGCAGGGCATCCTCAACAGCCGCGCCGGCGAGGAGATGGCGCTCAACGACCGCTACCTGAACCCGCAGATGGGGCGCATCCTGCGCACGCTCGGCTTCAACAAGACGTGGGTCGGAGGGGAGGGCGCGCACCTGATCGACGCCGACGGCGAGCGCTACCTCGACCTGTTCGGCGGCTACGGCGTGTTTGCGATCGGGCGCAACCATCCGGAGGCGATCGCCGCGGTCGAGCAGGTGATGGCCGCACGCACCGGCAACCTGCCTCAGCTCGGAGTGACGCTGCTCAGCGGCGTGCTCGCAGAGCAGCTACTCGCCCGCGCCCCCGACAGCGTCGCCGCGATGGTTCCCGCCAACACCGGTACCGAGGCGGTCGAGGCGGCAATCAAGATCGCGCGTGCGGCCAGCGGACGACCGCGCGTGCTCTACGCGGAGCACGCCTTCCACGGGCTGACGCTCGGCTCGCTCTCGCTCAACGGCGGCGTCGAGTTCCGCGACGGCTTCGGGCCGCTGTTGCCAGGCTGCGATCCCGTCGGCTTCGGTGACCTCGACATGCTCCAGCGGGAGCTCGCGCGCGGAGACGTCGCGGCGTTCGTGGTCGAGCCGGTGCAGGGCAAGGGCGTCAACATCCCCGCGCAGGAGTACCTACCGGGGGCTCAGCGGCTGTGCCGCGAGGCGGGCTCGCTGTTCGTCTGCGATGAGGTGCAAACGGGGATCGCTCGCACGGGGCGCTTTTTGGCGCTCGAGCACTGGGGCCTACAGCCAGACATGGTCTGCGTCGCCAAGGCGCTGTCCGGTGGGCTCGTACCGATCGGGGCGGTGCTCGTCTCGCGTGCCGCGTTCGACCGTGTCTTCGACGGCATGGAGCGCGCCGTCCGTCATGGCTCCACCTTCGGCGGCAACGATCTCGCCGCGGCCGCCGCGCTGGCGACACTCGCGGTGATCGAGCGCGAGGGGCTGGTCGCCCGCGCCGAGCGCATGGGCACGCTGCTGCTGGAGTTGACCAAGCCGCTCGTGGAGCGCTTCGAGGTCGTCAAGGACGTGCGTGGCGTGGGGCTGATGTGGGCGATCGAATTCGGCCCTCCAGCCGGCGCTAGCGCGCGGCGCCTGTGGGGGACGGTCGAGCGGCGCCAGCCCGGGCTGTTCTCACAGCTGGTCACCGTGCCGCTGTTTCACCAGCACAAGATCCTCTGTCAGGTCGCCGGCCATCACATGAACGTGATCAAGGCGCTGCCCGCGCTCACGATCGAGGAGACGGAGATCCGGCGTTTCGCGGCGGCGCTCGAGCAGACGATCGCCGCAGCCGAGCACTACCCCGCCGCGCTCGCGCGTTTCGGCTTGCGTACAGGGCTGCGGGCCGTGCGAGCCGGGCGTTAGCCGCCCGCGCGCGGCAGCTTTCGTGCACCCACGCCAGTGCCGAGCGCTCGCGCCGCTAGCCTAGTCGGCCGTGCTCGTAACAAGAGATGACATTCGCAACGTCGCCATCGTGGCGCACGTCGACCACGGCAAGACCACGCTCGTGGACGCCATGCTGTGGCAATCCGGCGCGTTTCGCGTCGGTCAGGACGTCAACACCCGTGTGCTCGACTCGATGGACCTCGAGCGCGAGAAGGGCATCACGATCCTCGCCAAGAACACCTCGCTGCGCTACAAGGACGTCAAGCTCAACATCATCGACACGCCCGGGCACGCCGACTTCGGCGGGGAGGTCGAGCGTGGGCTGACGATGGTCGACGGCGTGCTGCTGCTCGTCGATGCCTCCGAGGGGCCACTCCCGCAGACGCGCTTCGTGCTGCGCAAGGCGCTCGAGGCGAAGCTGCCCGTGATCCTCGTCATCAACAAGGTCGACCGGCCCGACGCGCGCGTCGCCGAGGTCGTCGACGAGGTGTATGAGCTGTTCCTCGATCTCGATGCAGACGAGCACCAGATCGAGTTCCCGATCGTCTACTGCAACGCCAAGGCCGGTATCGCCTCGCTGCACTACGAGCCCAGCAAGGAAATCGAAGAGAAGAACCTCGCGCCGCTCTTGGATCTGCTGCTCGAGCGCATACCCGCGCCCACCTATGACTCCGAACACCCGCTGCAGGCGCTCGTTACCAACCTCGACGCCTCGCCCTATGTCGGGCGCCTGGCGATCTGTCGTGTGCGCCACGGCAGCATCCGCAAGGGCCAGCAGATCGCCTGGTGCCGCGCCGACGGCACGATCCAGCGCGCCACCGTCGCCGAGCTGTACGTAACCGATGCGCTCGAACGCGTCGATGCTCCCGAGGCCGGCCCCGGAGAGATCATCGCCGTCGCCGGCATCGCCGAGGTCACCATCGGCGAGACGCTCGCCGACCTCGGCGACCCGCGCCCGCTGCCGGTGATCACCGTCGACGAACCAGCCATGTCGATCACGCTCGGCGTCAATACCTCGCCGCTGGCAGGCAAAGACGGCGACAAGATCACCGCCCGCCAGATCGAGGCGCGCCTGGCCCAAGAGCTCGTCGGGAACGTGTCCCTGCGCGTGCAGCCCACCGCACGACCGGACACCTTCGAGGTGCAGGGCCGCGGCGAGCTGCAGCTGGCCGTGCTCGTCGAGATGATGCGCCGCGAGGGCTTCGAGCTGACTGTTGGGCAGCCGCACGTGGTCGAGCGCGAGATCGACGGTAAGCGCAACGAGCCCGTCGAGCGGCTGTCGGTCGACGTCCCCGAGGAGCACGTCGGCACCGTCACCCAGTTGCTCGCCTCGCGCAAAGGCCGCATGGAGCACATGATCAACCACGGCACCGGCTGGGTGCGCATGGACTATCTCGTTCCCGCTCGCGGGCTGATCGGCTTTCGCACCGAGTTCCTCACCGAGACGCGCGGGACCGGGATCATGCACCACGTCTTCGACCGCTGGGAGCCGTGGGCCGGCGAGATCCTCACGCGCACGAGCGGCGTGCTCGTAGCCGACCGTCGCGGCGAGACGGTCACCTTCTCGCTGTTCACGCTGCAGGAGCGCGGCACGATGTTCGTCGGCCCCGGCGAGGAGGTCTACGAAGGGATGATCATCGGCGAGAACGCCCGCGCGGAGGATCTCGACGTCAATCCCGTCAAGGAGAAGCACCTCACCAACATGCGCTCCTCCACATCCGATGTGCTCGTACGCCTCGACGCCCATCGCAAACTGACGCTCGACGAGGCGCTCGAGTTCGTACGCGAGGACGAGGCTGTCGAGGTGACGCCCAAGACGGTGCGCATGCGCAAGGTTGTGCTGTCCAAGGTGGACCGCCTGAAGGCAGTGAGGGCCGCGCGCAAATGAGCCGCGGCTCGATCGAAGGTATGCCCGCTGGGCCTTCGAACGAGATCCAGCTCAGCGGTCTCGTCAAGTCCTTCAAGGGCCCCGACGGCCCGATTCGCGCCGTGCGCGGGGTGGACGTGAAGATCGCCGCCGGCGAGACAGTTGCGCTGCTCGGTCCCAACGGTGCCGGCAAGTCCACCACGATCGACATGCTGCTCGGCCTGCTCATGCCCGACGAGGGCAGCGTGTCGGTCTTCGGTCGCCCTCCCGCGCAGGCCGTCGCCGAGGGCGCAGTCGGCGGGATGCTGCAGACCGGCCAGCTGATCAGAGACCTGAGCGTCGGCGAGCTCGTGACGATGATGGCCTCGCTTTATCCCGCGCCGTTGGACGTCGAGGAGGCGCTCGAGCTCTCTGGTATCAGCGATATCTCCGGCCAGCGCACAAATAAGCTCTCCGGCGGGCAGACCCAGCGCGTACGGCTCGCCGTCGCGCTCGTCAGCAATCCCCAGCTACTCGTGCTCGACGAGCCAACCGTCGCGCTGGACGTCGAGGGTCGCCAGGCATTCTGGAGCACCATGCGCGCATTTGCGGGCCGTGGCAAGACCGTCGTGTTCGCCACGCACTATCTCGAGGAGGCAGACGCTTACGCCGACCGCGCCGTGCTGATGGCCCACGGCACGATCGTCGCCGACGGGCCGACTACCGAGATCAGAGCGATGGTCGGTACGCGCACGATCCGCGCCACGTTGCCGAGCGTCGACGTGGACGAGCTCGCCGCGCTACCTGGCGTCAGCAGCGGCGAGCGCCGTGGTGAGGCGGTGGTGCTGCACTGCGGCGACTCCGACGCGGCGATCAGGGCGCTGCTTAGCGTTCACCCGGACGCGCGCGACATCGAGATCGCCGCCGCCGGTCTCGAGCAGGCGTTCCTCGCATTGACAGGCGACGGTCCCAGCGACGGTCAGCCGCGCGGCGGAGTCTCGCAGCCCAGTGCCGGTGGGCTGGGCCCGGAGGGAGCCAGCCGATGACGCTCGTGTACATGCGCTACGAGCTGCTGCGCACGCTGCGCAACCGACGCTTCTTCCTGCTCTCGCTCGGCTTCCCCCTGATCCTGTTCTTCGTCATCGCCGCGCCAAACCGCCACGTGCACGACTTCGACGGCTCCGGCATCTCCTTCCCGCTCTACTACATGGTCGGCATGGCATCCTTCGGGACGATGAGCGCCATGCTCTCCTGCGGCGCGCGCATTGCAGCCGAGCGCGCCGTCGGCTGGAACCGTCAGCTGCGGATCACGCCGCTCTCGCCGCGCGCCTACTTCCGCGTGAAGGTACTCACCGGGTACATGATGGCGATCATCAGCCTGCTCGCGTTGTACGCCGCCGGGACGTTGCTGGGCGTCAGCCTGGACGCCAGCGAGTGGCTGAAAATGACCGGGCTGATCCTCCTCGGCCTGGTGCCGTTCGCTGCGCTCGGGATCATGCTCGGGCACATGCTCACCCCCGATTCCATCGGTCCCGCCATGGGTGGCGGAATCTCCCTGCTCGCGCTGCTCGGGGGCGTGTGGTTTCCGCTCGGCCACCACGGCTTCCTTCCTGAACTAGCGCAGTTCATCCCCTCCTATTGGCTGCATCAAGCAAGCCACGTCGCCCTCGGTGGTCACGCCTGGAGCACCAAGGGCTGGATCGTGATGCTCGCCTGGACGCTCCTGCTCAGCGGGCTCGCCGCGCGCGCTTACCGGCAGGACACGGGGCGTATCTAGCGATGTACACCGGGCGCAGCCAACGCGATAGATAGCCACAGCAGGCAGCGCCGCCATCGCCAACTTGACGATAAGGTACCGCGGATGATTAGCGCCATGAGAGCGTCCTTCACCCGTAGGCTCGCCGTAGCGCTCGCATGTCTGGCCTATGCATGCCTGACGGTCTTCGCGAGCGCCGCCGCCGCCAAGGCGATCGCTTCGGCCCCCACCGAGAGCGTGCACGCCTATGAACGGCAGCTTGCCGGTGGGGAAATCAAGTCAGCGACCTTCAGAGCCAAGAACCACTCGTTGCACTTGACGCTCAACGACGGGCACCACGTAGTGGTGGCCTATGCGCCCGCCCAGGCGGGGCACCTGCGGGCAGCTCTCAAGGCGCACGGCGTGTCGCTCGTGACCAAATCCGCCGGGCACAAACTCCGCTACATCGCTGCCGGGATTCTCATCGTCCTGCTGTTGATCGTAGGCGGTGCCCTGCTGCTGATCCGCCGACGCAGGCGCGCAGAAGAGTACTGAGCGGGCAAAGCCGCACAGTCCAGCTCCACGCTCGCCCACAAGCTAATAACAAGACTCAGTCTTATGATAGGTTTGCGTGTGACGTGATCGCCTACGCCGCCACAGCAGCCCGCGCACGATGAGGCGCAACCCACCGGCCAAGCGGCCGCGGATGATCCTTGCAGCGATCCTCACCGTGCTCTCAGCGCTCGCTGCCGGCTGTGGCAGTACCGGGCAAGGTGCCACTGCAGGCGGCGCCATCGTCGCCGTCGGCGCTGAGAACCAGTACGCCAACGTGATCGCGCAGGTGGGCGGGCGCTACGCGAAAGTGACAGCGATCGAGAGCAACCCAAACACCGATCCGCACACCTTCGAGGCCAGCCCCAGCATCGCCGAGAGCGTCGCCACGGCAGGACTGGTCGTGCAGAACGGGGTCGGTTACGACACGTTCATGGAACGGATCGAGTCCGCCTCCCCCAGCGCAACGCGTCGGGTAATCGATGTCCAAAAGCTGCTCCGGCTACCCGATTCAACCGCCAACCCACACCTCTGGTACAAACCGCAAACAATGCCCGTCGTGGCGCGGGCAATCGCCACCGAGCTCTCCGCCCTGCAGCCCGCCCACGCCGCCTACTTCCAAGCCAACGCCGCCGCCTTCATACGCTCGCTGAGCCCTTGGTATCAGGCGCTCGAGCAGTTCGCCCGCGAATATCCCCACACGCCCGTCGCCACCACCGAGCCCGTCGGCGACTACATGCTCGAAGCTGCCGGCACCGAAAACCTGACGCCATTCTCGCTGCAGGCGGACATCATGAACGGCGTCGACCCTGCACCCCAGGACGTCACGCTGCAGAACAGCCTGTTCACCAAGCACCGGGTAAAGGCGTTCCTCTACAACCAGCAGGTAACCGACTCGCTCACGCAGTCGTTCCTGGAAGAAGCCAAACGCAATGGCGTGCCCGTCGTCGGCGTCTACGAGACGATGCCCACGCCTGGCTATGACTACCAGTCGTGGATGCTCGCCGAGGTGCACGCGCTGCACATCGCGCTCGCCGAGAAGATCTCCACTGAGAAGCTGTGATCGGCGGCGAGGCAAGCAGCGGCGGCGGAGCGGCGTCTGCCGGCACGGGGTGGAGCAGTAGCGGGGAGATCCTGTCAGTGCAGGGGATCGGCGTGCGCCTCGGTGGGCGCGAGATCCTGCGCGATGTCAGCTTTGCCATCCGCCCCAGCGAGCTCACCGGGCTGATCGGATCCAACGGCGCCGGCAAGACCACCCTGTTCCGCGTGATCCTCGGGCTGCAGCACCCAGGCACTGGGCGCGTGCTGCTCGACGGTCGTGCGCGCTCCCGGCGCAACCCGCTGATCGGCTACGTCCCGCAGAAGTTCCTACTCGACCCCGACATGCCGCTGCGGGCCCGCGACCTCGTTGGCCTCGGCCTGGACGCGCACAAGTGGGGCATCCCGCTGCCATCCCGCGCCCGCAGGGCGCTCATAAACGAGATCCTTGCCGCAGTCGGCGCCGAGCACTTCGCCGACGCGCGCGTCGGTCACCTCTCCGGCGGCGAGCAGCAGCGCGTGCTGATCGCCCACGCGCTGATCGCCCGGCCCAAGCTGCTGCTGCTCGACGAGCCGCTCGCCAACCTCGACCTGCGCGCCGAGCAGGAGGTCGTAGCGCTGCTCGCCAGGCTCGCCAAGGAGCTCGGCATCGCCGTA
>Ga0209275_10000516_pt1 | contig 15069 bp, 12 predicted proteins | sample HubBroMetageREF2_FD_188344 | JGI IMG/M metagenome (GOLD analysis project Ga0209275, IMG submission 188344) | Reference soil microbial communities from the Hubbard Brook experimental Forest, New Hampshire, USA - Hubbard Brook CCASE Soil... | ecosystem: Environmental > Terrestrial > Soil >... | reverse complement strand
GGTTGCGGCCAGGAGGTTGATCGGATACCAGACGCTTCCGTGTTTGAGAAGCCCGTACACGCACGCCAGTACGGCCATTGCCACGCTGCCCGCGAGACCACCCTTGATTCCCGCCGAGACGGGATACGTTTCAAGCGGGAGCAGAGCCCGCGGCAGATCTGGCGCGACTGGAAGTCGTTCGACTTCGTGACGGTATGTGATAACGCGCGCAATTTCCATTTTCACTTCGATCGTTTCTTCTTTCTCGTGCGGGAAGACGTCCCGGAACCAGCCGACGCACCCAGCCAAAAACAAGATCGCCCCGAGAATGCCGATTGCAGCATTGGTGACGAGGCCAGCCATGAGCAGCGCGACACCGAATGCAAGAGTTATGGGCCAAGCTGTCGGCGCGGGCAGATGGATCGTGCCGCGTGCGGCTTCCGACGCTTGCGATCGTGAGTCAGCAGGAGCCATATATCGCATTTTCCCCTAGCGGCCGATGACGTAGACGACCGTGAACACAATCACCCAGACCACATCCACAAAATGCCAATACAGCGAAAAAACTTCCGCGCGCTCGCTGTGCTCCGGTTTCACTTTGCCTAAGAGCGTGAAAATCATGGTCAGGGCGATCATGAGCAGCCCCACCGTTACGTGAAAGGCGTGCAAGCCGACGAGCGAGTAGTAGGTGGTGCCGAACAGATTTGTGCTGACGGTGAGGCCTTTGTCGTAAATCAAGTGATGCCACTCTCGCCCTGTGCTGACCAGAAAAATCGCGCCGAGCGTCATCGTTACGAACCACCACAATCCAAACGCGCCTATTTTCGCTTGGCGGAGGGCTCGTACGGCTAGATGAATCGTCAGGCTGCTCGAGAGCAGGCAGATCGTGCTGAATATCGGCAGCTCCAGGACGTCTTGGGGCGTCGGGCCCGAAACGCTTTTCCCGAGGTAAAAAACGTAGGCGATCACAAAAATCGTGAAGATCGCGGATTCGGCGCCAATCAGAGAAAACATTCCCACGCGCCCGCGCGATGGTAGAACCCAATCGGGCTCCGCTGTGCTTGGTGTGAATGTCACGCTACTCAATGAAGTTCTCCTGTTTATTCATATTTCCAATCCGGATCTTCGGGGTGCTTGAGATCCCAAAGCGGGCGCCGGCTGCGCACCACGGGTGTCGCCGCAAAGTCGTAATCGGGAGGCGGCGAACTGGTGGACCACTCCAGCGTCCACGCATCCCAAGGATCGTTCCCGGCTGTGTCGCCTTTCCGAAGCGACCAGAGAAGATTGACGACGAACACAAGCACACCTGCGGCTTGAAGGAATGCGCCGATGGTGACGATGAAATTCCAGACTTCCCATCCGCGACCCGGCTCGTAGGTGTAAATCCGGCGCGGCATTCCCAGGAGGCCGGGGATGTGCATGAAATCAAAAGTCAGGTGGAACCCGATTATGAATAGCCAGAAGTGCCATTTCCCGAGCGTCTCGTTGTACATCCGTCCACTCATTTTCGGATACCAGTAGTAGAACGCTCCGAAGAGTGCAAAAACGATTCCCCCAACGATGACGTAATGAAAATGCGCAACCACAAAATAGGAGCCGCTGAGCTGCCAATTGAACGGCGCCGTGCCCAACATGATTCCCGTCAAGCCCGCGATCAGGAATTGGAACAGGAAGCCAATACAGAAGAGCATTGGAACCTGGAGCTGAATTTTCCCGCCCCACATCGTCCCTAGCCAATTGAATATCTTGATCCCCGTTGGAACAGCGATAGCCACGGTCGTGAACACGAAGAAGCTGTTGCCGTAAGAGCTCATTCCGATCGTAAACATGTGGTGAGCCCAGACGCTGAAGCTGATAAACCCGATGGCGATCGTCGCCGCCACCATGATGGGATATCCGAAGATCGGTTTGCGAGAGAACACTGGGACAATTTCGGATACGAAAGCGAACGCCGGAACGACCAGGATGTAAACTTCAGGGTGGCCGAAAATCCAGAAGAAGTGCATCCAAAGAACTGCGGAACCCCCTGCCTGGGTGTCAAAAAAGTGTCCGCCAAGGTAGCGATCGATGAGGAGCATGATCTGTGCCGCGGTGAGAGGCGATATGCAAAAGATAACCATCCCGCCCACCACGAGATTTAGCCATGCCAGCAAGGGCATTTTTCCGAGAGTCATGCCGGGGCAGCGCATGCACAAAATGGTGGCTATGAAATTGACCCCCGTGCCGACGCTGCCGATCCCGGAGACAAGCAGCGCCAGCGTCCAGAAATCGGTGCTGTGCCCGGGCGAGAATGCGCGCGCAGTAAGTGGCGCATAGGCCCACCATCCAACGTCGGGAGCAGTCCCCGCGCCGTAAAGCCCGTTGCCGCCGATGAAGCTGAAGTAAAGAAGCAGGCCTCCAAAAGCAGTCATCCAGAAACTGAAGGCGTTCAGCCGTGGAAAGGCCATGTCCCTGGCGCCAATCATCAGCGGAATCAGATAGGTGCCGAAGCCAAAAAGGATGGGCATGACCATGAAGAAGATCATGGTGGTGCCATGCATCGTCATCATGCGATTGAAAATCTGGGGCGAAACAAAATGATTGTGCGGAACGATCAGCTGGATGCGCATGATGATGGCTTCGATACCGCCAACGACGAGAAAGAAAAGCGCATAGAGGATGTACAAAATCCCCAGCTTCTTGTGATCCACGGTGACAACCCAGTCGTGCAGCCTCTCGCCGATGGGTCGCGAGCTTTCGCCAACTGCATTGAGCGCGATTGTTTCCGACGACATTTCTATTGCCTCATTCTCATCGCAGCGTCTCGAGATACGCTGTTAGCGCGTCTAGATCGTGATTACTCAACTGCATTGCAGGCATCAACGAACTGGGCTTGATCGCGTCGGGATTCTGAATCCAGGTGCGCAGATTTTCAGGGGTGTTCGCTGCGGCGCCCGCGGCGATGGTGTCGCGGCTCATCAGATGCGTGAGATCCGGACCGAAATGTCCATCTGCGATGGTTCCGGAGACAGCGTGGCAGTTCACGCAGGCAGTAGATTCGAAGACGCGGCGGCCTTCGGCGACCGCGTCGTTGCCCACAGCCGGCTTCTTTTGCTCCTCGACCCATTGGCGGAATTGTTCCGGCGAATCCACATAAATCCGCAGCAGCATTTTGGCGTGCTGCACGCCGCAATACTGAGCGCACTGGCCAAGATAGACTCCTGTCTCCTGAGGGTCGATCCAGGTGTGATTCGGGTGGTTAGGAATTAGGTCCGTCTTTCCAGCAAGCCGCGGCACCCAAAAACTGTGGTCGGTATCGGCAGAAAGCAAAGTGAGAAACGTGGGCGTTGAATTTGCAGGGTTGCTGACTGGCACATGCAGTTCGTTCGCGGTGACGACACCGAGAGTCGGGTAGCGAAATTCCCACCAAAATTGATGACCGATGGCGATGACTGCGATGGCGCCCGCAGGTTTCGGAGCATCCTGGATGGAGTGGATCACGCGCGCCGTGGCCAGGAAAAGCACCAGTACGATGAGTATGGGAATCACGGTCCAAGCAAGTTCCACCTGGTTACTGCCATAGACTTGCGGAGGCTCGCGGCCGTCGTCGCCATCCCGCTGGCGGAACTTTCTAACGGAGTACGCCAGCAAGCTGAACACAACCGCAAAAATGGCGCCGGTGATCGCCAGGACCAGCAGCGACAAATGGAAGATCGAGTTTGCAGGCGTCGACTGCGGTCGGAAGATGCTAGGAACCTGCGATGGACCCGGCGGAGCGCCGAAACAGAGCGTCGCCGCGAGTAAGACGCCCGCAAGCAGCACGGCGATGCCTGCCATCCTTCCAAGAAAGTTTCGCGTTTTTATGCTGCATTTCATTTACACGGATTCTCTAAGGCGCCGTCGCTCACCGCATCGTCGGCAGCATCGAGGCGTGGTCCACTTCGCCTATGCCCTGATGAAATTGTGGCGGTTCGCCGGCTTGGCCTCGCTAATTGGAGGGCATTTCAGTTTCCATACTGCTTCAGGGTGAACCCGGGGTGAGATCGTTGCAAAAGTGTGTCTTATGAGATGCCCAGAGAATTTGCGCTAAGAGCTCGATGTCAACATGTTAGCAACTGCGCAGTCATCAACACTGGCGACAAATTGCAATCCCGTCGCAAATATGCCCATCGAGTCGGCTTCGTCCGGTGGAGGAGCGCAGCCAACTATTCAGGCGTGAGTTTGAAAAAAACGGTCCCGGCCCGCACGAGTGGGGACCTGTAGCGGCGGTGCCGGAATCGCGATGCGGGATGAGAAAAGGGCCAAAGGGAATATAATGCCGGCCATGGCCGCCCCGAGACCAGAATCCGAGCCATTGAACATTCAGCTTCTCGTCGATTCGATCCCTGCGCTGATACACACTGGCAGGCCTGACGGCTACCTGGATTACTTCAATAAACCTTGGCTGGAATACCTGGGCGTCGCTTTGGACAAAGTGGCCGGCTGGAATTGGACCGCTTTCATTCACCCTGAAGACGTTGATGGAATTGTGGCCAAGTGGCGAGCCTGTCTCGCGACCGGAGAGGTCTTCGAATACGAAACGCGCGTCCGCAGAGCCGATGGAGAATACCGCTGGATGTACCACTGCAAAGTGCCGCTCCGCAATGAGCGCGGCAACATCGTCAAGTGGTATGGATCGAGCCTGGATATTGACGAGCGCAAAACGGCGGAAGAACAGCTCCGCCGCAACGCGAAGGAGCTGCAAAGAAGCCAGTTTTATCTGGCCGAAGGGCAGCGTCTTGGCCACATCGGAAGCTGGGCCTTCAGCCCTGACGGATTCGACTATTGGTCTGCGGAATTATTTCGCATGCACGGACTCGATCCGGCCAGCAAGCCGCCTAGTCTTCAAGAATACCTGGATTTTCTGCACCCACACGATCGCCAGTCCATGGCAGACCTGATTACAGGAATCTCGGAGGGAGCTTCGCCTTTCGATGCTACAAAGCGCATCGTTCGTCCCAACGGTGAGGTCCGGTACATTCGCTGCGTCGGTGTTCCTGTCCTCGAAAACCAACGCGTGAAAAAGTACGTTGGCAGCGCCATCGATGTGACTGAGCACGAGCTGCTTAACCAGGAACTCCGCCGACGCGAAGCGTACCTGACCGAAGCCCAACGGCTTAGTCAGACCGGCAGCTTCGGCTGCAAGGTCTCGACAGGCGAGATGTTCTGGTCGGAAGAGACTTTCCGAATCTACGGATACGACCGATCCACGCAGCCCGCGGTCGAGCGTGTTCTGGAGCGGGTTCACCCGGAAGACAGGGTGTTAGTGCGGGAGCGCATGGATCAGGCAAACCGCGATGTAAAGGACTGCGATGTCGAATGCCGGCTTTTATTGCCTGACGGTTCGGTGAAACACGTTTGCATCGTGGCTCATGCATTGAAGAATGAATCAGGAGCCACGGAGTTTATTGGCGCAGTAACGGATGTCACCGCGCGCAGGGGGGCCGAGGAAGCCCTGCGGAGCAGTGAAGCGGATCTCCTTGAGGCTCAAAGATTGAGCCACACGGGCAGTTGGCGACATGATGTGTTAACGGGGATCGTCACGGTCTCGCCCGAAGTGCATCGGATATTCGGTATTAGACCTGGGGAGGGCGCACCAACCGCCGAACTCTTTTTTGGCAGGATTCATCCGGAGGATCGGCCGATTGAAACGCAAAACTACGAACGGGCGAATTTGGCGAAGATCGACTTCGAATCGGATTACCGAATCGTTCTCCCGGACGGATCGATCAAGCACGTCCACAATATTGGTCACCCGGTCTTGAGCGAGTCGGGTGATATCAGGGAATTTGTCGGGACCGTGATCGATATCACCGATCGCAAGCGTGCCGAAGAAGCGATCCGGCGAAGCGAAGCTTATCTTGCCGAAGCCCAAAGACTCAGTCACACAGGCAGTTGGGCGTGGAATGTGCAGACCGACGCCCTGTTCTGGTCGGAAGAGATTTTTCGGATTTACGGTTTTAGCCCTCAAGAAACAGTTCCCAGTTGGGAGCAGTTCCTGCAAAGGGTTCATCCGAAGGATCGGCCGCAGATCAAGCAGCGCGCGGAAATGGAGGCCGCAGGGAACGAGTGGATCGACTCGTACGGCGATTTCCGAATCGTTCTTCCAAACGGAACCATGAAGTACCTCCATTCCGTCGCTCATCCTGTTACGCAGTCGGGTGAAGTCACCGAAGTCATCGGCACCGTCATGGACGTTACGCAGCATGAGCTCCTGACTCAGGAACTGCAGCGCCGTGAAGCTTACCTGGCCGAAGCCCAAAAACTCAGTCACACAGGCAGCTTCGGATGGAAACCTGACACGGGCGAGATTGTCTGGTCAGATGAGACCTACCGTATCTTCGAGTACGACCGCTCTGCCAAGCTCACAATCGATTCGCTGGTGCGGCGCGTCCATCCCGAGGACAGCGCCGTCGTCAATGAGGTGATTAGTCTCGCCTTTGCGGGAGCTACCGAATTCGAGCATGCCTATCGCCTGCTAATGCCTGATGGACGAGTTAAGCATGTCCACGCCTTAGCTCAGGTTTTGCAGGATGCGTCTGGCAATCGCGAGTTTGTCGGGGCGGTGACCGATATCACACAGCAACGCCACGCAGAAGAGGTGATCAGAGAACAAGAAGCAGAGCTCCGACAGATGGTTGACTTCGTGCCTCAACTTATTACGGTATACGGGCCGAACCGTGAACGCTTTTACGCAAACCGCACCACGCTCGAGTACCTCGGCATTAGTCTCGACGAATGGCGGCACGAGACCTTTGCGCACAGTACTCATCCTGACGATTTGGAACGCCTCAAGACCTCTGCGGATCGCGCTTTTTCAGGTGGCTCCGCTTACGAGGTGGAGTTGCGGCTGCACAAGCATGATGGAAGCTATCGTTGGTTTCTGGCTCGTTACCACCCGGTGCGCGACGACAAGGGACACATCACGCGTTGGTATGTGACCGCGACGGATATCGAAGATCGCAAGCAGGCGGAAGACAGGCTGCGGAGCGAAAACGTCGCTCTGCGGGAGGAAATCGATAAAGCCTCGATGTTCGAAGAAATTGTTGGAACCTCGAGGCCGCTGACGGCCGTGCTATCCCGGATTGCCAAAGTCGCTCCGACTGATTCCACCGTTCTGATTACCGGGGAAACCGGCACAGGCAAAGAACTCATCGCGCGCGCCATCCACAGGCGATCCCACCGTTCTTCGCGGGCTTTCGTCAGCGTCAACTGTGCGGCCATCCCGCGGGATTTGATCGCCTCGGAATTATTCGGTCACGAGAAAGGCGCTTTTACCGGCGCGCTGCAACGCCGCGTGGGCAAATTCGAACTGGCCGAGGGCGGGACGATTTTCCTGGATGAAGTCGGTGAGCTTCCCACGGAAACTCAGATCGCCCTGTTGCGCGTGTTGCAAGAGCGTGAATTCGATCGCGTCGGCGGCATTCACCCCATCCGAGCCGACGTGCGCGTGATCGCTGCCACCAATCGTGACCTGGAAGCCTCTATCGCGGCAGGCTCTTTTCGCGGGGACCTGTTTTACCGCATCAACGTGTTCCCCATCGAGATTCCACCTCTCCGCCAGCGCAAGGACGACATCCCGATGCTCGTGGAATATTTCATCGATCGCTATGCCAGGAAAACCGGAAAAAGAATAAAGTCCATCGACAAAAATACTCTCGAACTGCTGCGCTCCTACTCCTGGCCTGGAAATATTCGCGAACTGCAAAACATCATTGAACGCTCCGTCATCGTCTGCGAAACGGAGACCTTCTCAGTCGATCAAAGTTGGCTCTCCCTCCACTCCTCACCGCCGCAGCCCGGACGCGTGCCCCTCGCCGTTAAATCCGCCGCTCAAGACAAACAAGCGATCGAGGCTGCCTTGGCCCAAACTCATGGCAGGGTCTCCGGTCCTTTGGGAGCTGCAGCCCTAATCGGTCTTCCCGCCTCCACACTCGAGTCAAAGATACGGGCGCTCAAGATTAATAAGTTTCGTTTCAAATCCGCCTAACCTCTGAAAATTCCGGCTTTTGTTCGCGAAAAGATCGCGAATTCGCGAAACTCCAGGTCACTCGACACAGCAACTTTTTATTTATCAGCAGCTTAACCTTGGTGTCCGAATTGCTATCACCCACCACAGAGGTGCAGCGTCGGCAAAATAAGTATGCTGAAAATCCAGCGATCAGCAAACGACAAAGTGGTCTTTACCCTCAGCGGCCGTATCGAGGCCGAGGACGTCGCTGAGCTGCAACGACTATTCGATTTGGAGGGCGAGGGCGATCACCTCACCTTGGACTTGAAAGACGTAACGCTTCTGGATCGTGACGCCGTAAAGTTTCTGGCGCGTCGCGAAGCGGATGGAATTCAACTCGATAATTGCCCGGCCTATATTCGTGAATGGATTGAGCGTGAAAAAGAACACAAGAACCGGCGAAAGCGATCGAACGCTCCAAAGCGTTCCGGTCGCCGGCCAACTAGTTAGATTTCTGGAGGACTTTCATGAGCTTAAGCACTTTTCCCGTCGTTGATCTGTACGACAACGGATCCGGCCTCGCGGGTCATTCATCGCGCAACGTCAATCTGGAACTGTGGGACGACTCGCCCTGCATCGACGTGCAATTTGAAGGAATCGTAGGCCAGAGCTCCGCGCTGCGACGCGTGCTGCAAATGGTACAAACTGTCGCCACGGGCGATTCAACCGTTTTGCTGTTGGGAGAAACCGGTACAGGCAAGGAACTAATCGCGCGCGCCATTCACAATTGCAGCCGCCGCAAGGATCGCGCGTTCGTAAAACTCAATTGCGCCGCTATCCCCAGCGGCCTGCTCGAAAGCGAACTTTTTGGCCACGAGCGTGGCGCCTTCACCGGTGCCATCACACAAAAAATTGGCAGGGTCGAAGTTGCGGACCAAGGCTCCCTGTTCTTGGATGAGATTGGCGACATCCCACTTGAACTGCAGCCGAAACTGCTTCGCGTCTTGCAAGAGCGCGAATTCGAGCGCTTGGGCAGCACGCGCACGAAAAAAATTGACGTTCGAGTCGTAGCCGCAACTCATCGTGACCTGGAAGGCATGATCCTTGAGGGACAGTTTCGCAGCGACCTCTACTACCGCCTGAATGTTTTCCCAATTTCCATTCCTCCCCTGCGTGAGCGGCCCGAGGACATTCCGCTTCTAGTGCGCCATTTTGTCCGCGAAGCCGCACGCAGGTTGCACAAGACGATTGACACCATTCCTTCCGAAACGATGACCGCGCTTACTGAATATCACTGGCCGGGGAACATCCGCGAACTAGAAAATGTAATCGAGCGCGCCGTGATTCTGTGCCGCGGTTCAGTCTTGCGCGTGCCTTACAGAGATCTTCAGTCCCGTATCGCGCCCGGGCACGCCAGCGAAAAACTGGAAACCATGGCAGACGTAGAACGCGAACATATCCGAACAATACTGAAAGAAACCCGCTGGGTTCTCTCCGGACCACGGGGTGCCGCAAGGCGCTTGGGGCTGAACCGCTCCACGCTCTACTTTCGCATGAAGAAGCTTGGCATCGTGCGCCCCTGGTCATGATGCGGATGCCGCTGTGCGTGTTGGTCGGCTAACAACCGTCAGCCTGCCACCGTCACCAAAGCCTTCCGGCGGATTCGCACAGCCTGCGAACCGCCGGATAGCACTTTTCTTTCAATCACTTGTGAGGTTTCAGCCCTCCGTGCAAAGGGCCCGCGGATTGCATTCTGCAGGCAGAGAGGTCGTCAGGAAAATGCTGGGCACTAAGAAGGCCAAAATCTTCAAGTTCACGATTACGGAAAATCCCACGGAAGAAAAATGGGTGCTGCAAGGTCCTTTAAAGTGGCCGTGGATCAACCAGCTGAGAGAAGACTGGAGAATGGCGCGGCAGACGCATCAGGGCCGAAGGTGCATTGTCGACCTCAACGAAGTGACGTTTGTGGACAAGATCGGCGAGCGAATGCTTCGCATCATGGCAAATCAAGGTGCGCGATTTGTAGCGACCGGAATGGATATGCAACGCGTGCTGCAACGGGTAGCCGTGTAAGTCATCTCAAGGGGGTTTTTATGAGTGCGCTTCAAACTTATTTATCCAATCATCGGGCTAAGCCGGGGCCGCAGCCTCTCCGCGTAAACGTGCGCAAGCGAAAAACGCGCAGGAACTCTGCGCGCATCTCAGCTTCGCCGCGCCTTGAAAAGGCAGTCGCGCCCCAGCCAGTGTCTGAGGAATGGACACTCATCCAGCGAGCGATCGCAGGAAATTCTTCTGCCCAGCAGCTCATTTTTTCCCGCTACACCGCAAAGCTCCAAAGGTCCGCATTCGCTATCCTGCACAACAAAGAGGACGCAGAGGATGCGGTACAAGACGGCCTTTGTAGGGCCTATGCGAACCTGCGATCGTTTCAAGGAAGGTCTTCGCTTTCCACCTGGCTTACGCGCATTGTCATCAATTCGGCTCTGATGCTTCGCCGCCGAAAGGGTAGTCGGCCAGAAGCTTCGTTGGACGATATTTTGACGAATCAGCCGGAACGATTGGCGCACCGCATGATTGACAAGAGGCCCAACCCCGAGGAAACCTATAAAAGCGCGGAATTCTTTGGACTGCTCGAGGCACAAGTTCGGCAACTTTCGCCCGGGCTGCGCGCGTCAATTCAGCTGTGTGGCTTCGACGGCCTGTCGCAGACAGAATCAATGGAAGTGCTGGGCGTTCAAAAGAGCACATTCAAATCCAGAATCTCTCGCGCACGCCAAAAGCTCGCAACTGGTTTACGGAAATGCATCCAGCCGCCGCCCAGCGCACCTCGTTTCGAGGAACGATTCGCTCCTGAACTTTGAGTGCATTGCATCAATCCCACGCAGACTTTGCGTGATTGTTTTCGATTTTCCAGCAAGGGCGGCCGGCCGCGCCCTCAACCCGCACGCGCCGCTGTCTAGCTCGCTGGGGAGAAATCCGAAAACTACAGTAGAATTATCAATGTGCATTCTGTCGGGGCGTAGCGCAGCCTGGTAGCGCGCCTGCCTTGGGCGCACGCAAGTCGACTCCAACCACTCGATCCGTTACTCCTAACTACTAACGTTTCCAACAAATCGGGGAATCTGCTTTTCGCTCAAAAGTAACCCGCATGGAATGAGAACGTTGGATTCGTGCACAGTTCGTGCACAGTTCGTGCACAGTCTGTCTCAATTTAGGGGTTCACTCCACGCTCTGTAGATCGCTGGGAAGAAAGCCGAAAAGTACAGTAGAATCTTCAACGTGCATAGTGTCGGGGCGTAGCGCAGCCTGGTAGCGCGCCTGCCTTGGGCGCAGGAGGCCTCCGGTTCAAATCCGGACGCCCCGACCAATTACTTCTTTGTTTTCAATTTACTCTGCCTGAGGTGGTCTGCGTCGGAGCCTGAACTTGGGTCCATTTGGGTCCAAATACAAGCCGCTCGACGCTTTCCACTGCACGACGCTGCTCTTCCGGGATCGCGTGCAAATAAATCTCGCGCGTGATGTCCGGTGTTGAATGCCCCAACAGGGACTGCATTGTCCCTATCGGCGTGCCCACGGAATCGAGCATCGTTGCGTGGCTATGTCTCAGAAGATGCCACGTGACACCGGGAAACCCTAGCTTCTTCGCGGCAGGCTTCAGGTGCTTGCGCAAAAGATTCCATCGATCTAGCGGCAATCCCTCGCGTGTGGCAAATACTAGGGCCTTTGCATCAACGGCAGCGGGACAAATACCGGCGAGAAGTTCTGCCGTCTCTGTCCCAATCGGGATGGTTCGCGCACTACGTTTCGTTTTGGGTTGATCGAAGTGCCCGTCATACACCGTCTCGACTACGCGGAGCAAACGAGCTTTCAAATCAATACTCCCCCAGCGAAGCGCAAGCAACTCCCCTACACGCAATCCCGTCAGCACCAGCAACAACGTGACCGAGCGTGCGGGTTCATGCAGTGCCGCGGCTATGTCTCGCACCTGGACCGGAGTGAGGACAACGCGCTCCGCTCCATGCTGCCGCCGTGGGAGTTTCGTTTTCTGAGCTACGTTCTCGGTAATATAGCCCCATTCCTCTGCTGCTCCGAGAATCTTGCTCAGACCACACTTGAAGTGGTGAACGGTTTCCCACGACAACCCATTGCTGAGTTTTCGGCTGAGGAAGCCTTGCAGCTCCTCTCGCGTAAGCTCCCGAAGCTGTCTCTGGCCGAAAGCTGGATTGAGATGCACGTCGAGCATATACCGATAGTGCTTCTGGGTTGCGTATTTGAGTGTTGGCAAAACCACAGGCGTCCAATCATCCTTGACGAAATCGCCGAAGGTACGGACGGATTGCGGTCGTGCCTTTCCGCTATTGATGGACCCTAACCTTTGAGACAGAACCTGCATTGCCAGGCGGCGCGTCGGAAATTCGGCGACGGTCCCGATCACTTTGGATCGCCTCAGTCTGCCGAGCGTGCCGTCTGCTTGAATTACGTCCTCCCACCAGCGTGCCACCCAAAGCTTCCTCCGAGTGCCGCGCTGGAAAAGCGATCCTTGCTGGAAACCTCTTCGAGCCATCATTTCTCCCTTCCTTGGGATCTCGATGGCCCGCCCAGCTTGTTCCGCGTCACTTCTGAGTGTAGTTTGCATGTCAAGCTGCTTCGCGATCTCTAGCATGACGCTGCACCCAAGCCATTACTTCGTCTGCACGAAAACGCCAGTACTTCCCAAGGCGATATCCCGGCAGACTATCTATCGAGCGCTTTCTGGTGTGCCCGTAGACCCAAGAAACCGGCACCTTCAGAAGCCTGGCGATCTCATGCACGGTCAAAAGCTCAGTGTGGTTTTCATCTCCGTTGTTCATCACGGTGGCCCCCTGCTACGGAATGCTGCGCGGACAAAACACTCTGCGCGGTCACCGCGCAGTTGGGCTGGAGCGACCCCACGAATTACTTTGGGCACGGAAACGTGCACAAAAGTGGGGTCGCTCCAGCCCAATCCGGTGTTTTGTCCGCGCGCAATTGATCGTTCTCGCCATGCGCAATCCCTTCTGCGTCGGACACTTCTAGAAATCCTCAGGTGAACCGAAAAGTGAACGATGGGGTGAACTGTGTCTTTCATGCACCGTTCACCCTCGGAAGAAGTATTCGGGCGGATGCGTAGAAAAACCGCGTGAGAGTGGGAAGCTTCTGGTGCGATGATTTCGCTTGCCTGCCGCGAGGTCGCAAAACACGCTCCACTTCTTCTGCCGAAATTGGGGCCACGAAACGGGGCCACAGAAGAAGTGCACAGAAATGGCAGAGAGAAAATGTGCCCGAACGTCATGCCGCAAAATGAGCCGCGAAATACATGTATTTCTGAATGGGATAAATTGGGAATAAGTTCAAGCTTCATTTCCAGCGGCTGCTCTTGGCACATAATTTCAAAGCGAAAGAAAACCCGGCAAGTCCCGACATCAAGTGTCCCAGCCGTATCTGCCAAACCACACATCGACAATGCTCCCTACTGTATAGAGGGGGGAAATCCGCCAAACCTCACCGGGAAAATTCAAAGAAACCGGCGAAAGTGTCCCCTATCTATAGAGAGGCAAAAAAAACGGGAAATGTCAGCGAGAAAATTTACTTTTCTTTGATTTGCAAACCCTTTTGCAGGCGAAGCGCAGAGGCATCATTGCCGCTCAAATCTCGTGTGCGGCCTTTCACATGTCCTTGCGGATTCGAACCTTAGCGCTCAGGATTGAGTGGACGCGAGGCAGGTTTGTCGAGGTGGATACTGCGTATAACCCAGTGTCTCCCTCTCGACTGTCTGAAATGCGTGACGAGCACACGGATTTTTGGCCGACGATCGTCGGTTAAAACTCCACAACCACGTCCTTGCCGAATGTCAGTCCTGCGACTTCAGTAGCGAGTTTGATGATGGCTTTCTTCAGCACATTGTTGAGATTTGTCGCCACCAACCATCCACCCGGCAATGATTCGCGCAAATCGCGGAGGTCCTCGCGGTCCGGATAGAGTTCTTCCGGCGTTCGGGCGATGTAACGACGTTTGCGGCCTTGCGCGTCAGGATGGCGAGAACAGCGTTCTAAGAATGAGGGGTCGTCCCTGGCGAGTTCGCGTAAGACGATCACCATTGCGTCCTTGGCACTGGTATACGGGTACGCCTTACCTCGCAGCAGGAGCTTACCGCTTCGGGTTGTTTCGTCAGCTGTGCCTTGTCGAGCGTAACCCTGAGCCCCTAGGCTTGTCTTTTCAGACATGCCGCTACGCGCATCCTGAATGATCACCGGTTTGCCCAATGCGGCAAGGAATTCCGCTACATCGTTGTTGTCCGGGCGGACGCCAGCCTTGAGTTCAACAGTACTGGCGAGAAGCTCGACAAGATCCTCATTCCCCTTCTCGACTAATTCACGCCACGCTTCAGGGATCGTCGCCCGAGCTTGAGAAAGGCGATGTCGGCTGCGGTATTCCTTGCGAGCCGTCTCCAATGCTTCCCCTGATTCTATTCGCACGCGAGCTAAATAACGGCTCAGCGTTTCAGTCGCCTCGGCAAGCGGGCGCTCGAAAAGGTCGAGCTTGTAGACGCGCCGGTCTTCATAGCTGCCTTGCTCGGCCGGTAGATAAAAGCTCCAGGTCTTGCCATCCGTCAATACAACAAATGGAACACCCGTGTGGAAAGCGTATTCTAGGGCCTGACGAACAGCGTCCTCGGCTTTACCGGGTTGCTTTACCTCGATGAAAACTGCGGGTTTGGAGGGCGGATGGCACAACGCGAAATCGACGCGACCTTCGCCGGTTTGGTATTCCGGCCAGACAATGGAGGTATCCCACGTATCCCATCCCAACTCTTGAAGCAGGCGCAGAACGATGCCTTGGGAGATCGACTGCTCATTGGCAAATCGCCCCTGGCGCAATCGTTCTGTAATATCGGCAAGAGTGATCTCGAGTGTCATAACGCCCAGCTTGTCTTCGTCGGCACGCCCCTGCTGATCCGTGCCGCGGCGATGGTACACGAGATGCCGGGCAGCTCGGTTGCGTGTCCTTTCCGTCTCCTGGCATGCGATAGCCCCAATTGGCAACCTCTAAGCCCACCGTGGCCCAAGAAACATAACAAAGTCTCTAATTGCGAGGCTAAGTTA
>Ga0209275_10000511_pt1 | contig 15127 bp, 10 predicted proteins | sample HubBroMetageREF2_FD_188344 | JGI IMG/M metagenome (GOLD analysis project Ga0209275, IMG submission 188344) | Reference soil microbial communities from the Hubbard Brook experimental Forest, New Hampshire, USA - Hubbard Brook CCASE Soil... | ecosystem: Environmental > Terrestrial > Soil >... | reverse complement strand
GATGTCGCAAGTTTTGCAGTGAACGCAGTTCGACGGGTTCAAGCTGATGCGCTTGCCGTTAGGCTGCTCGGCGTCGTCGACCATTTCGTAAACGTTGGCGGGACAGAAATTCTGGCAAGGGCTGCCGTATTCTTTCACGCAGCGCGTGTTGCAGATGTTGGTGCCGTCGATGACCAGATGCGCCGGCTGATCTTCTTCATGCTTGGTGCCCGAGTGATACAGGTCGGTGAGCTTGTCGAAGGTGAGCTTGCCGTCGCCCTTGGCGGGGCCAAGCAGGTGCGCTTCATCGCGTCCGTCGGCGGGCAACTCGGCAAGCTTCTTCATGTGTTGATAGCCTGCGGTGCCGGGGTAGCGGTTGTGCAGGCCGCGGCCTCCGGTGAACTGCTGTATACCGGCGTGGAACAAGCCGGCGAAGAATCCATGTTCGAATCCCTGATGAAAGTTGCGAACCTTCCAAAGCTCATCTTTGATCCAGCTGGCTTCGACTTTCTTCTGGAAGCCGCTGAGCGTTGCCGCGGACGAGTCATTTTTCTTGAACGCCTCGAAGGCAGTTTCAGCCGCCAGCATTCCACTCTTGATCGCTAGATGAATTCCTTTGAGGCGTTGCGAGTTGAGGAAACCGGCGGAATCGCCGAGAATCATCCAGCCGTCGCCTGCGACCGGCGGAATCGCCCACCAGCCGCCATAAGGCAGCGACTTCGCACCGTAGCGAATCATCTTGCCACCCTCGAGCAACTTCGCCACAAACGGATGCTGCTTGAAATCCTGCAACACGTGCTGCGGATCAAGACGTGGGTCGGGATAATCGAGGCCAGTTACGAAGCCGAGCGAAACGATGTTGTCTTTTCCGCCATAGATCCACGCGCCGCCATACTCTCTCGTCGTCAGCGGCCATCCCATCGTGTAGATTACTTTGCCCGGCGCGATGCGGCCCGAAGGGACTTCCCACAGCTCTTTTATGCCCTGGCCGTACGTTTGCGGATTGCTGTCTTTGGCAAGATCAAATTTGGCGATCAGTTGCTTGGTCAACGAGCCGCGCGTGCCTTCCGCCAGAATGACTACCTTGGCCTGCAGATCGTAGCCAGGTTCGAAGTTCGATTTGGGATGGCCTTCTTTGTCCACGCCCTTGTCATCGGTGCGGACGCCGGTGACGCGGGCACCGTCAAAGAGCAACTCTGATCCTGCGAAGCCGGTAAAGATCGTGATTCCGGTTTCTTCGACCTTGTTGCCCAGCCACTTCACAAAACGATTCAGCGAGATGACGTAATTGCCGTGGTCGCGCAACGGCGGAGGCGTGATGGGAAACTTGAATTTGCTTTTCTTGGTGAGGAAGTAAACTGCTTCCTTCGTGACCTCAGCATCGAGCGGAGCTTCTTTTTCAAAGCCAGGAAGTAGTTCGCGCATCGATCGCGGATCGAGTAGCGCACCGGAGAGACAGTGCTGGCCAACCTCGCGGGCTTTCTCGAGCACGTAGATGTTTTCTTTGCTTAAGGGCGAGTCGGGATTTTTCGTGTTGTGCGCGTCGATGAGCTGCGAGAGCCGTAGAGCGCAGGCCATCCCTGCAGGCCCGCCGCCGACGATGACAACGTCGGCGGGCATTTGCGGACGTTCGATCCCTTCAAGAGGTTTGCGGAAGATCAGCACTTAGCTCTCACCCTCAATAAGAAAAGTTGCCAAGGATTTACTTCACAGATTGTTCTTATCTTTGTTCCTTTCAAAAACGACACATAAATATGCCGGCTTGCGCCGACCGACCGCTGTAAGAGCCATGTCCACGAACATTACGTTGCTGTCCAATTGAACTCTATTCCCGGAAATTAACTAGCGGTTTGCCAGACTGGCTATCTCGCCCAAGCCGAGCAACCTCTGGTCCGCAGTCACCAAAGTTAACTTCAAAACCTTGGCGGTAGCCGCCAGGAATCGGTCTGCCGGATCAGCGTGAGGCAAGGACAGCGCGAAACCAGTGCGAACAATTTCCTGAGTTAGCGGCGCTTCTCGGAGCTGATCGGCGGCGCGCTCGACCCAGGCCAGCGGGTCCGCCACACGAATGCGGCCTTTTTGCATCAGCGCGAGAGCTTCCCAAACACTGACCGGAGAGAGCCACAGATCGTTGTCATTGTTCGACAACTCTCGCGCTGCACCTTTTCCTATCCGCTTCGGATCCAATTTGCTCCAAATCCAGATATGGGTATCGAGAAGCAGGTTCAATCGCGGTAGGCCTCGATGTCTTCCAGATCGATGACTGGGGAAACGATATCGCCCACGATTTCGGCGGTGCCGATCATGTCTCCCAAGAACTTTCGCTTGCGGTCGGGTCCGGCCGGAATGACTTCCGCAACTGGGCGGCCATGACGCGTAATGCGCAGAGGCTGGCGTGTTTTGTGCACTCGTTCAATCAGGCCAAGACACTTGGCTTTGAATTCGGAGATAGAAACATCATTCATGACCACTATTTTATCTATAGTCAGTAAACTAGTCAATTCGTAATTATTCTATTTAAACCCGGCCAACAAATGCGGAATGAACGACCTTATCCGCCTGCCTTTGCCTTCTTCACCTCTTCGATCAGCGGCGGAACGATGTCGAAAAGATTTCCTACCACCGCGTAATCTGCGATCTCGAAGATCGGTGCTTCTGAATCTTTGTTAATCGCGATGATGGTTTTCGCGCCCTTCATTCCGACAATGTGCTGAATCGCTCCGCTGATCCCGAGTGCCAGATATAGCTTCGGCGCAACCGTCTGACCAGACGAGCCGATCTGCCGATCCATCGGTAACCACCCAGAGTCGCAAATCGGACGAGAAGCTGCCAGCTCTCCGCCCAAAGCTTCGGCAAGCTGTTTGGCTAGTTCGATATTCTTTTGTTCTCTGATTCCGCGTCCAACGGAAACTATGATCTCGGCCTGCGTTAGGTCAACTGCCTGCTTGGCTTCTTTGAAAACTTCCTGCGGCTGGTTGCGGATGACGCCGTCCGCAATCTGAACATTCACCGTCTCGACCGGAGCGACACTAGCTCCCGCTTCGGACTTATCCCCGCGAAAGGCTCCGTTCTGGAAGGTGACGAACCAGGGAGCATCGCAGGTAAAACTCACATCCGCCGCCAGCTTGCCCTGAAACATCTGACGGGTAAAGAGCAGCTTGCCACCATCTTTCTTATAGCCTATGCAGTCGGTGATCGCGGTACGTCCCATGGCTGTCGCCAGCTTGGGAATAAAATCGCGCACTTGATAAGTGTGCGGCATCAACACCAGCTTGGGCTGCTTCGCTTCGATGAATTGTTTAAGAGCAGATGAGAAGGCATCCGGGGTATAGGGCTCGAGCTTGGGAGACTCAACCGCGTAGACCTTCGAGATCTTCTTGGCGGCAACTTCGTTGGCAAAATTCCCCACGCTGCTGCCGACCACTGCAGCTTCGAGTACCCAACTGGTCTCAGCCGCAAGCGCTTGACCCGCAGTGAGCGTCTCCCATGAGACGCGGTTCAGTTTACCTTCGCGTTGCTCAACAACGACTAAGATTGTGTCAGGCATAAATGCAGCTTCTAGCTTCTAGCTCCTCGTTCCTCGCTACAATCGCGTGGGGACAGCCGCCCTCGGCTGTCCGGCCGAGGGAAGCTCGGCGTTTGCGGTCACTACAGCACACGCACTTCGTTCCGCAGCTTGTCCACTAACTTCTTGGCCACTTCACCGGCTGAACCTTCCAGGAATTCCGTATTCTTGGTTTTCTGCGGCACGTACAGCCGCTCAATCTTCTGCAGATTTCCCGTCACCGCCGGCTGCACCTCCGCCATTGCGACCTTGCGTAGCGGCTTGTTCTTGGCCTGCTTGATGCCGATCAGCGTGGCATAGCGCAGTTTGTTGATGCCCGACTGAATGGTCAGCACCGCGGGTAGCGGCATGTCCACGAACTGGAAGTAGCCAGCCTCGAGTTCTCGCTTGACTCGAATTCCAGTGTCGCTTTTCTCGATTTGCATGATGATGGTGGCGTGCGGCCAGCCGAGCAGTTCCGCCAGCACGACTCCGGTTTGCGCATAACCGTAGTCGTCGGATTGCAGCCCGGTAAAGATCAAGTCGAATGTGTCTTCTTTAATCGTGGAGGCGAAAGCTCGCGCCGTATTGAATGCATCCAGTCCAACGAACGCGTTGTCTTCGAGATGAATGGCGCGATCAGCGCCTTTCGCCAGAGCTTCCCGCAACACCTGCTGGGCACGGGCCGGACCGGAAGTAATGACTACGACCTCTCCGCCGTGCTTCTCTTTCTGTCGCAACGCCTCCTCTAACGCGTAGGCGTCGGGCTCGTTGACTTCGTAGGACACGTCTTCGCGAATCCAGGTGCCGGACTCGTTGAGCTTGAGGGGCGCATCCTTCTGCGGCACCTGTTTCATGCAGACCAGAATCTTCAAGCGAAAACTCCTTTGAGTCCGGCTGGCTGCGGCTGAGACGTTGCGAGCAACGTCTGTACAGAAACCTTCAACCAGCCATGGGGAAACCAGTCAGTATAAATGAGGGCCACAGAAGAGGGGAAATGCGGAGACAAAAAAACGCTACTCGGTAAAAACGACCGACTGCACGCCTGAAATCTCGAAGCGCTTGCGGCAACGCATATTCTTGCAGGCCATCATGTCATCGCGGCGGAGCATGTAGGATTTGGCTTTAGCGAAGCGGGCGCGGTCGCGGTCGTCGGCGCGGCCGGAAAGCTGGTTCTTCTTGGTGCGCACCAGCCAGTTGATTTCGTATTCAGCGGCCTGCTGGCAATGCGGACAATTCAACGTCGCCAACTTCTTTTCAGGCCGTTCATCAAAAAACTCGCGCTCTTCCATAGGGTCGTAAGCCGCTCGTCGTTAGTCCTTGGCCAGGCCGCGGCAATCTACTCCGCTCAACTCTTCAATAGCTCTGTATTATTGCACGTCACCGCAGGATCAGCTATGGCAGGATGAGAGCAAATGGCAAAGAAGAAAAAATTGAAGCGCTTCACGGCGGTGGAAGCGGTGAAGACCATGGCCCGGGAGCAAATCGGAGCGCCGCCAGCGTCGCGGGTAGTTCCCAATCGCAAGAAGAAGACTGAGAAGCATAAACCGACGCTGGAGAAGTTGCTAAGCGACCCGGAGTAAACTTCTATGGTGTCGTGGTCGGGCAGCCAGAACCGGCTGGCCCGTCGACTGTCACATTCGTCGCGCCCGTGATGACGTTTCCTGTCGGACTGTTCGTCAGTAAGCTTGCTGTGACACCGGCTGTCCCACAATTGGTATTCGGACTCACCTTGCCCGTGGCCGTGACCTGCGCGACCTGAACCGTATTCGATGTCCAAGTAACTTGATTGGTGATGTCCTTTGTTGCCGGGGGATGCACGTAGCTGCCAGTGGCCGTGAGCTGAACGAATAGCGCAGGGTCCGTCCCGCCAAAGACAACCGCCGTCGGTGTTACCTGGATTCCCACGAGTTGCTGACCACTCCCGCAACCGGGAAGAAACGGGGTGACACAGCAAATCAGGAGTAAATTAAGCCAATTTCGACCCATCTCATCTTCCGAAAAGACAACCTTTCCCAAATCTTGGGGGAGTGAGCGACACTGTAGTAGAAGAATGAACAAAAATCAATAGCGGCCTGAGCTCTCACCTGTCGCCGTTGCAGGTGATGAACCTTAACCATTCCCGACGCGAACTTAGCGAACTGCCTAACATCCTGTGGAGCCGTCGCGAATGAACACCGCCGGGCACCGGGCGATTTCTTCTTCTTTCTATATTCAAAAAGACGAGTATATTTGTCGAGTTCTGTTAGAGCACTGATCGGGCCGGAATTTCGACCATCGCGAGGCCGATATGTTGTGCAGATGGTGCGGCACGGACATGCCGGATGGTTCACGATTCTGCTTGAAATGCGGACAGAAGACTGGTGTGGAGGCAATAAAAGCTCTGCCTGCGGCGGTTCTATCTCAATTGTCATGTGTCACTTGCGGTGCCAGCTTGCCTCCGGCCGCAGCGTTCTGCCTGAAATGCGGACGGCCCGCGCCGTCAACAGGAAACCTCGAAGCCCTGGCGACGGTGCTGGCCGAGTGCGTGGTTTTCTTGCGGGCACGACGGCAACGCCGAATTCTACTGTGGTCGTTCTTGCCGGTGTTGCTCGGAGCGGTGCTGTGGGCCGCAACCGGTGAAAGTCCAGCGGCACGGGAGGTACAGGAATTTGTCCATTGGTCCCAGGCGCAAACTGTCGTTGACGCTTCCGTGTCAGTGAACTCGCGCAGCTTCTCTGCTCATGAGTTTACGGTTCCGCCGGGGGCGCTGGATGTGACCGTTACTGGCGAGTTCAGCGCATCTCCCGTCGGCCCGCGCCACGGCAAGGGCAACGAGAGCGGAAAAGATTCCGACAACGGGATCGAAGCCTTTGTCCTAACCAACCCTGCCTTTGCGGTGTGGAGCACTGGCTACTCCACCGCGACCATCTACCAAAGCAATTCGACAACCGGCGACGCGATCGATGCTTCCCTTCCAGGTGCCGGAGTCTATGATCTGGTGTTCAGCAATAGGACCTCGCCGTATCCTAAGACCGTTCATGCGACCGTGATTCTTCGCTACAAGAGCGGATGGCCCAACGCGATCTTGCGCCTGAAAGAGCGATTGTGGAACTGGATTGGGCTGTGAGCGTCAGCGTTGCGTTAAGGTTCCACGCCTGCTTCAACCATTGATTGTTTTCGCAACGAACTTTGCGAATTGCTTGACATCCTGTTCGGTCGTATCGAAGGAACACATCCAACGGACGACCGACTGCTCCTCATTCCATACGTAAAAAAAATAGAGCTTTTGCAGCCTGGCGATGGCTTTGCGCGGAACTTGCGCAAATACGCCGTTGGCTTCCACCTCATACACAATCTTCACCAGAGGGATTTTGCTAATTTCTTTTTCTAGCAACCTGGCCATCCGGTTGGCGCGTTGGGCGTTCTTCCGCCACAGATCATTCGTAAGCAACGCCTCCAGTTGAGCTGAGATAAAGCGCATTTTCGAGGCCAACTGCATTCCCTGCTTGCGAAGATAAAGAAAATCGTGGCTGAACTTCTTATTAAAGAAAATCACGGCTTCGGCGCCCATGGCGCCGTTCTTGGTCCCGCCGAAAGAAAGGACGTCGACGCCCAAGTCCCGTGTAGCTTCTCGGAGGGTCAGGCCCAGGCTGACGGCCGCATTGGCAATTCGCGCCCCGTCCATGTGCAGAAACATGTTGCGCTCATGGGCGAAGCGGGCCAGATCGCGGACCTCTCTCGGCGTGTAAACCGTCCCCATTTCGGTGACTTGCGTGATCGAGATCACGCGCGGCTGAACGTGATGCTGGTCGCCAATGCCGTGGTAGGCGTGGCCAACAGCCTCGACAGTGAGCTTGCCGTCCGCGGTTGGAATGGGAATGAGTTTGCAGCCGGTGAATTTCTCGGGCGCACCGCATTCATCGGTATAGATATGGGCGGCCTCGGCGCAGATCACAGCCTGATAAGTCTCCGTCAGCGCCTTCAGGCTCAGGCAGTTCGCAGCCGTGCCATTAAACACGATGAAAACTTCGATATCAGCGCCGAAGTGCTGCTTGAATTTGCGAACGGCAGCCTCGGTGTAAGGGTCGTCCCCGTAGCCAACCACATGCCCCTGGTTGGCGCCGGCGATGGCTTGCAAGACCTTGGGATGAACGCCAGCGTTGTTATCGCTGGCAAAACTGCGGACAGGTTTCATGGCATCAACAAATGTAGCAGAGGCGAAGTGCCGGTTCCCATCGGAGCCGAGTCCATTGCAGCTTTGTCAGAGATGCATGACGTCCCTGTTAGCGAAGTCCGTCGGATCGTCACGATAACTTTTCTCGCGTTTTCCAGTCTAACGGTGACTGTGTGGAACTTAGTCCTTTTGGCTGGTTCACTAGTATCTAAGTCTTTGCCGATCTGAAGCTTACTTGTTAGGCTAGTGGGAGAGGGCACCGGAAACAGGACCTCGAGATGAGAAGGCGTTTCAGTGCGGATGGTCGCGCTAGTCGGACGCCGCGTCTGGCGTCGTTCATCACACTTCTTGTGGCTTCGTTCCTCGCCGCCGTCGGGACCGCTTGCAGCGGGAGTTCGGTGAAGGGAGCCCAACCCCAGCCGGATCCGGCAATTCCAGTGAAGATTCAAGTGGCTCAGTCGGTGCCGATCAGCGACACCACGGAATACGTTGCGACCCTGAAATCGCGGGACTCGGCCGTCATCATGCCCCAGGTCGAGGGGCAGATCACGGATATTTATGTGCACTCCGGCGACCACGTCACGCCGGGCACCATGCTGATGCAGATTGATCCCACCAAACAGCAGGCCACGGTGAACAGTCAGGAACACAGTCGGGCGGCCCAAGAGGCCAACCTGGACTATGCCCAGCAGCAGTACAACCGGATCAGCGCTCTGGCTGCAGCTGGAGTAGTCGCGAAGCAAGACCTCGATCAGGCGAAATCGGCGCTCGATACCGCTAAAGCTCAATTGAAGTCTCTGGACGCACAAGTGCAGGAGCAGCAGACGCAGCTGCACTATTATCGGGTGAGCGCGCCGTCGACCGGAATTGTAGGCGACATTCCTGTCCACGTGGGCGACCGCGTCACGACAACCACGATGCTCACCAGTGTCGACAAACCCGGCAGCCTTGAAGCCTACGTGTACATTCCGGTGGAGCGCTCGTCCCAGCTCAAGATGAATATGCCGGTGCAAATCGTGGACGGCAGCGGCCAGGTGATGGCGGACAGCCGCATTAGCTTCATATCGCCGCAAGTGGACAACACTACGCAGACGGTGCTGATCAAGTCGCGCATAGCTAACAATGAGGACCGGTTACGCAACTTGCAGTTCATTCGCGCTCGGGTGATCTGGGGAACCCATCAGGGACCGGTCGTTCCAGTAGTGGCAGTGTCGCGTGTCGGCGGACAGTACTTCGCTTTCGTGGCGGAGGACGAGAAAGGCAAACTAGTGGCGCATCAGAAAGCGGTGCGCATCGGCGAGATGACTGGGAACGACTACGTAGTGCTCGACGGCATAAAGCCGGGAGACAAAGTAATCGTCTCGGGAATCCAGTTTCTGGTGGATGGGGCGACAGTATCGCCACAGAGTTAGGGTCCCGTCCTTAAGTTCGTAAGCCGAGACGCAGCAAGCTACATCTCTACAGCCGATTAACTGTAGAACGTTGCTCGCAACGTCTCGTGCAGTTAACCAACCCTGGTTGGCTTTCTAATGTTCGTCGACTTCTTCATTCGCCGCCCGGTTTTCGCCACTGTCTGCGCGCTGCTTATTATTCTCGCGGGCGCGGTTGTAATTCCTACTTTGCCGATTGCACAATTCCCCAATCTGGCTCCGCCACAAGTCTCCGTGAGCAGCGGGTACGTCGGGGCAAGTGCGCAGACAGTGGAATCGGCAGTGACCATTCCTTTGGAGCAGCAGATCAACGGCGCGCAGGGAATGAAGTACATGACGTCCGACAGCGGCAATGACGGTTCCAGCAACATTGTTGCGACTTTTGAACTGGACCGCGATCCTGACCTCGCCGCCGTGGATATTCAGAACCGGGTGAACACCGCTCAGGGGCGTCTCCCGAACGCGGTCAAAGCGACCGGCATCACGATCACCAAGTCGTCGAGCAACTTCGTTTTCGGCGCCGGCGTGTACTCCCCAGACGATCGCTACGATCCGCTGTTCATGAGCAACTATCTGGACGTCTACGTGAAGGACACGTTGAAGCGCGTTCCAGGAGTTGCCGACGTCGTCATCTTCGGCGAACGCAAGTACTCGATGCGTTTGTGGCTCGATCCAGTGCGTATGGCAAGTCGCGGCCTCACCGCCAGCGACATGGTCAATGCCCTACAGGAGCAAAATGTAGAAGTCGCCGCCGGGCAGGTAGGACAGCCTCCAATCAAAGCCGGACAGCAATTTCAAATCAGCGTGCGGGCTATCGGGCGGCTGAGTGAGCCCACTCAATTTGAAAACATCATTCTCAAAGCGAATGCCGATGGAACTTTGGTCCGGCTCAAGGATGTCGGTCGGGCAGAACTGGGAGCGGAGGACTACAGCTCCGATCTGATCTACAACGGGCATGACGCAGTAGGCATTGCAATTCTGCAACTCTCCACCGCAAATGCGCTGGACGTAGATCGCCGGGCGCTGGCCGAGTTGGATCGGCTCTCGAAACACTTCCCGCCCGGAATGAAATACGAAAATGCATTCGACACCACGGAAGCCGTGGGGGAATCGATCCGAGACGTTCTCGTCACCTTGGTCGAAGCCATCGTGCTCGTCATTCTGGTGATCTTCGTATTTCTTGAAGATTGGCGCAGCACGATCATTCCATCGGTCACGATTCCGGTCTCGCTGATTGGGACCTTCGCCTTCGTCAAAATTCTGGGATTCTCGATTAACACGCTGACTTTGTTCGGCATCACATTGGCCACCGGCCTGGTGGTAGACGATGCCATCGTCGTCATCGAAAACATCGAACGTCACCTTCAGGAAGGTGAGCGGGACGCGCGCAAAGCGGCCTCGGTCGCGATGGGAGAAGTCGCTGGCGCCGTTATCGCCACATCCTTAGTGCTCGTGGCCGTGTTTGTGCCGGTCGCGTTTTTCCCCGGCACCACCGGCATTTTGTTTCGGCAATTCGCGCTCACCATCGCGTTCTCGATATCCATTTCCGCATTCAACGCGCTGACCCTGACGCCGTCGCTCTCCGCCATTTTGCTCGGACGCGTGCACGGCGAAAAAGGATGGTTTTTCCGCCAGATTGATCGAGTGATCGGCGCGATCACAGAGGGATATCAGCGCTCCCTGCGCGCTTTCCTCCGCTTCCGCCTGGCAGCAGTGCTGCTGTTTCTCGCGGGACTGGGGCTCACCTTCGTGATTTTCCAGCGCGTGCCCACGGGCTTCGTCCCTGACGAAGATCAGGGTTATTTCCCGGTCGTCATCCAGGCCCCGCCCGGTGCATCGGCGGATTACGTCAGGCACATCGAGGATCAGGTGAGCGCAATCATGCGCCAGATGCCGGAAGTTGAAAACATTTTCGCCATCACCGGCAACGGCGCGCCCAACCGCGGAATTATTTATGCCGGGCTTACCGGCTACTCGCAACGCAAAGGCGCCGAGCATTCCGCTGACGCCGTGGTCAACCGGCTGCGCAGCTCTGTGTCCGGAATCACCGGAGCGCTGATACTTTGCTTCCTGCCACCTGCCGTCCAGGGCCTGGGCCAATTCGGTGGCTTTCAGTTTGAAGTGCAAGATCAGGGTTCGCACAGCTTGGAAGATTTGGCCAATGTCACGCAGGAGATGGTGCGCCAAGGCAACGCGCGCAAAGATCTCACGGGCTTGTTCAGCAGTTACACCGCAAGCGATCCGCAGTTCCTGGTCACCATCGACCGTGAAAAAGCCAAGAGCCTGCACGTGCCGCTGCAGCAGATCACGGACACCCTGGGCGTATACATGGGCTCCGCGTACGTCAACGATTTCGATTTCAACAATCGTTCTTATCGCGTTTATGTCCAGGCCGACAAGCAATTTCGTTCGCAGGCCAAAGATTTGAAGCAGTATTATGTGCGCTCGGATACAGGCGCGATGATTCCGCTCGAGAACCTGGCCACGGTCACACAGACCACGACGCCGCAGGTCATCAGCCACTACAACCTGTTCCGTTCTGCGGAAATTGATGGTTCAGCGGGAACAGGTTTCAGTTCTGGACAAGCCATCACTGCCATGGAGGACTTGAGTAAGAAAGTCTTGCCCGAGGGTTTCACCTACGAATGGACGGGACTGTCGCTCGAGGAACTGGCATCCGGGCGAACAACGATAATCTTGTTTGGCCTCGGAGTCCTGGTGGTGTATCTGACGCTCTCTGCGCAATATGAAAGCTTCGTGCTGCCCTTCATTGTACTGCTCGCGGTACCAATGGCGCTGCTGGGAGCGCTCGGCGCACAAGCGCTGCGCGGCCTGCAAAACGACGTCTACTGCCAGATCGGATTGGTGATGCTGATCGGACTGTCGAGCAAGAACGCGATTCTGATCGTGGAATTCGCCGAACAGTTGCGGGAACGCGGATTGCCGCTAGTGGAAGCCACAGTCGAAGCAGCCAGGATTCGACTGCGCCCCATCCTCATGACGTCGTTCGCGTTCATCCTGGGCGTAGTACCGCTAATGGTGGCCCACGGCGCCGGCCAGGAGGGACGCCACTCGGTCGGAACCACTGTGTTTGGTGGCATGATTATGTCAACCGTTCTGAATCTCTTCTTCATCCCTGTCCTGTACTTGATCATCGAAGGTTGGCGCGAACGCGGCAAAGCGCACATCCCGCAACCCGCGCCAGCACCCGCCGATTGAGTTTCACCAGTAATTTGTTGGAGGGCGGAACCCCCGGCATCCACGCTGGATTTATAATCGTCGCTTCCGGTCCATCATGCGAACACTTCTCTGCTTGGGTCTGTTGTTCTCTGTTTGCGCACCTGCGCAAGTAGTCCCCACGAAAACTCCACTGCCCAAGTTCGAGGACGTCGGTAAGAAAGTCGACTTAACTGTACCCCATATTTCGTCTCCAGAAAAGCGCTACATCGTGGAATCGATGAGCGGCGGTGTTGGCCTGATCGATTGCGACAATGATGGCAGACTCGACATCATCACGGTGAATGGATCCACGGTCGACCGCTATAAGCAAGGCGGCGATCCCATGATCACGCTTTATCACCAGGACGACGGCTTCAAGTTCACCGACATCACCAAGTCCGCCGGACTCGCGCGCAAAGGGTGGGGCATGGGTGTGGCCGTCGCCGATTACGATAACGACGGTCTGCCTGACATCTACGTAACTGGCTACGGCGGAAACGCTCTGTATCACAACCTGGGCAACTGCAAGTTCGAAGATGTCACCGATAAGGCAGGAGTGGCCGCGGGAGGATTCAGCACCGGTGCCGCCTGGGCCGACTACGATCGTGACGGGCACGTGGACTTATTCGTCTCGCGCTACGTGCACTTTGATGTGAACAAACTGCCCGACTTCGGCAAGAATGAGAAGAACTGCAGCTTCAAGGGAATCCCGGTGCAGTGCGGTCCGTGGGGCATGCTCGGTGAATCCGACTTGCTCTTTCACAATCGTGGCGATGGCACCTTTGAAGAAGTTTCCAAAAAAGCTGGCGTCGACGATCCCGACAAATACTACGGCCTGGGAGTGATCTGGGCCGATTACGACAACGACGGCTGGCCCGATTTATACGTCGCCAACGATTCCGGACCCAATTATCTCTACCACAACAAGCACAATGGAACGTTTGAAGAAGTCGGCATGCTTTCAGGAGCGGCGGTCAGCGGTGATGGCTCGGAGCGCGGCAACATGGGCGTGGACTGGAGCGACTATTTGCATGAAGGCCGCATGTCCGTGTTTGTCACCACGTTTACCGAACAGCCCGACAGCCTTTATCACAATCTGGGAGAGCAGGGATTCTCCGAAGTCAGCTATCCCGCAAAACTCGCCAAGCCCACGTACAACCCGGTGGGTTGGGGCACGGGATTTTTTGACATGGACAACGACGGCTGGCCAGACCTGTTCGTCGCCAACGGGCATGTCTATCCGCAGATGGACCAAGTCCCTGGTGCTCCCCGCTATCGCGAGCCCATGTTGCTGTTCCGCAACAACCGCGACGGCACCTTCGAGGACGTTTCCGGCGTACTCGCTGGAATCCCGAATGCATCACGCCGAGGCGCGGCTTTTGCCGACCTCAATAACGATGGGAATATTGACATCGTTGTAATGAATACGGGAGAAGCGCCAACCCTGCTGCTGAATCAGGGAGGAAACAAGAATCATCGCGTGCTCTTTAAGTTAGTAGGCACAAAGAGCAACAAGATGGCAATCGGCTCGCGGGTGACGGTGAAGGCGGGAAGGTTAGTGCAATTCAACGAGGTTCGGGCCGGAGGCAGCTACCTTTCGCAGAACGATCCGCGACTGCACTTCGGCCTCGGCACCGAAGCCAGAATGGACGAGATCGAAATCAAATGGCCAAGCGGCAAAGTTGAAGTCCTGCGCGATGTCCCGGCAGATTTCATTTACACAATCGTTGAAGGCGAAGGAATTCAGAAAAAAGCCGCACTCCCGGCGCCGTGAATTCATCGCTTCCTTGCCCTCGTTGCCCCATTGAGCTAGCCGCGGAGGAAAGCCGTTGGCGTACTATTTGGCGGGCGCGGCTGCGGGCTTTACGTCTTCGGCAGATTTTCTGAGGTCGTCCACTGCCTTGGAGTCGAGTTGGTAGAGTGTCGGATCGTTCTCTCGTTTCGCGATGTAGTCGTCGCCGGCTTTCGAAATCGCGACCTTCTCTACCCTCTTGCCATCATTTGATGTGACGGTTAGGTCAATCAGCGTTGTTGTGAATCCAGAGTCGACAAACTTGCTGGCCGAGAGATCGCGGAGTTTGTCGATAAGATCCTGAACGGTGGCGGCGTCCATTTTTTTCGCGCTCCCGGACCACCAGTCTTCTCTGCTCCTGGTTAGGAAATAGGATTTGGTGGCGTCGCGAATTTCGATTTTGTTGGGATCGTCGGAGCCGAGGTCGAACAACTTTTTGTTGCGGAAGTCGTCCAGGTTCTTGTCGAGCGCCTGACCAAGTGCGCTCGGAACTTTATAGACGCCTTCTACAACGCTTGACTTGGCGTAGTAGTCGTCCTTGTTCTTTCGGACCTGCAGTTCCTGCGTTCCCGACTCAGCCGTCACCTTGGCGGTCGCGACCGGTACGGCTGCGGAGAAGAGTGAGGCATCCTTTTTGGGATCGTCCGATGCGCCGAGTTCCATCTTCGCATCGGTGAGAGCGCGGACGAGCTCATCCACTGCCGTCCCGTCCGCACGCAACGGTCTGGGCTTCACGATCTGCCATTCATCCTTGTTGCGGCCGAAAGCTGTTTCCTGCTTCTTCGCGATCAGGTCGACCTGGCTAATCTTGTCGGAATCGACCGTTAACAGCCGTTTGTCCCGCAGATCGTTCGCGCTCTTGTCGATGCTGGTCTTGTCATACTTGGGGATGGTGAAGACACGCGGATCGCCGTCGAGCTTGGCGTAAATTCCGTTGCCCGCGGGGGTCTCGTCGCCCAGCAAAAGCTTCTGAGTCTTGTTGCCTTTTTCAGACAAGTCGACTTCAA
>Ga0209275_10000510_pt1 | contig 15132 bp, 12 predicted proteins | sample HubBroMetageREF2_FD_188344 | JGI IMG/M metagenome (GOLD analysis project Ga0209275, IMG submission 188344) | Reference soil microbial communities from the Hubbard Brook experimental Forest, New Hampshire, USA - Hubbard Brook CCASE Soil... | ecosystem: Environmental > Terrestrial > Soil >... | reverse complement strand
GCGGGTGTGCCGCGGCGGGTCCAGCGCCAGGAACGACATGGTCCTGTGCGCGTACGGGCCCCAGGCCGCGGGGTCCAGCGAGACGCCGTTGGCGCTGGAAAACTGCGACGGATCCCGGAACGCGGCGACGACGTCCTGGTGCCGCGAGAGCGCCCAGAAGTCGAGTTCGTCGTTCCGGTACAGCGGCGCCTCGTTGCGCAGCCGTGCGTAGACGGGATACGGATCCTCGTGGATCCGGTAGTCGTACGGGCTGAACGCCACCGGCGGGGTCATCGTCAGTCCATGATCAGCTCGGCGGCCTCGGCCAGTCGGTCCGCCACGTGCTCGTACGTCGTGTAGCCGAGGCCGGCCTCCACCATGGCGCCGAAGAACGCCAGCTCCAGCAGCCGTCCCTGCGGGCTGCCGCGGCCGGCGGCGGCTTCGATGCGCTCGTGAATCTGCCTGCCGATATACAGCCGCAGCTGGCGGACGTCCGGCTCGCTGCCGAACATCGCGGCGGTGCATCCCGCGGCGAGCTCGGGCTCCTCGGACACCAGCAGCGCCAGCTCCCGCAGCACCGCGATGACCTCCGCCTTGCGCCCGTTCGTGGCATCGCCCTCAGTGACCGGCGGCAGCGCGCTCAGCCGGCGCCAGAAGATCTCCGCCAGCAGGTGATCCTTGGAGCCGAAGTAGGTGTACGCGGTCGCGGGCGCCACACCGGCGCGGCGGGCCACGTCGCGGATGCTCAGGTTCTCGTAGCCTGACTCGCGTACCTCCTCGACGCCCGCCTCGGTGAGTCGGCGCACGGTATCGGCCTGCCGGGCGGTGAGCCGTCGCCGGGTCGCCTCGGTCGCGAGAGTACCGGACATGTGTCCAGACATTAGTCCGGTATAAGCTTGCGCGCAACAGCCGGACGCCGGGCGGAGGCACATGACCGCGGGCAGCGAGCGGGGTGGCGGGACGCCGCCGGGTAGCGGGGCGCCGCGCGAGGATGGCAGCTCGCGTGAGGAGGGCGGCGCACGTGAGGACGGCGGCGCACGTGAGGACGGCGGCGCACGTGAGGACGGCGCGCGTCAGGAAGGCGCGCGCGAAGACGGCGGCGCGCGTGAGGTTGACGTGGTCGTGGTCGGGTTCGGCATCGCGGGGGGGTGCGCGGCGGTCGAGGCTGCGGGTGCGGGCGCTTCCGTGCTGGTCCTGGAGCGCGCCGCGGTGGCGGGCGGCACTAGTGCTATGGCCGGCGGCCACTTCTACCTGGGTGGTGGCACGGTGGTGCAGCGAGCTACCGGCCACAAGGACACGCCCGATGAGATGTACGCCTACCTGATGGCGGTGACCCCGGAGCCGGAGCCGGACAAGATCCGGGCCTACGCCGACGGCAGCGTCGAGCACTGCGACTGGCTGGAGGGCCTGGGCTTCGAGTTCGAGCGCAGCTACTACCCGGACAAGGCGGTCATCCAGCCGCAGACGCAGGGCCTGATGTACACCGGCAACGAGAAGGTCTGGCCGTTCCGTGACCTCGCGGTTCCGGCGCCCCGCGGTCACAAGGTGCCCGTGCCCGGCGACACCGGCGGCGCGAAGCTGGTCATCGACCTGCTGGTGCGGCGGGCCCAGGAACTCGGCGTCGAGGTCTGGTACGAGACCGGGGCCACCGAGCTGGTCACCGATCCGGCCGGCCAGGTTGGCGGGGTGCGGTGGCGCTGCTACGACCGCCGCGGCGTGGTGCGCGCTCGCAGCACGATCCTGGCCGCGGGCGGCTTCGTCATGAACCCGCAGATGGTCGCCGAGCACGTGCCGCAGCTCGCCTCCAAGCCGTTCGTGCTCGGCACCACCTACGACGACGGGACCGGCATCAGGCTGGGCCAGTCCGCCGGCGGCCAGGCGCTGCACATGGACCAGGCGTTCGTCACCGCGCCGTTCTACCCGCCGGGCAAGCTGCTGACCGGCGTCGTCGTCAACCGCGACGGCAGGCGGTTTGTCGCCGAGGACAGCTACCACTCCAGGACGTCGGGGTTCGTGCTCGACCAGCCGGGGAGCGCCGCGTTCCTGGTCGTCGACAGCGTGCACATGGCGAACCCGGAGATGCCGCTGGTGCCGTTCATCGACGGCTGGGAGACGATCGCGGAGATGGAGCGCGGGCTCGGCATCCCGGCGGGGAACCTCGCGGCGACCCTGGCGGCCTACAACGCGGCCGCGGCCCGGGGCGAGGATCCGGAGTTCCGCAAGCACCCGGACTGGCTCGAGCCGCAGGACACCGGGCCGTGGGGCGCGTTCGACCTCTCGCTCGGCAAGGCCATGTACGCGGGCTTCACGCTCGGCGGGCTGCGGTGCACGGCCGACGGCCAGGTGCAGCGCGCCGACGGCTCCGTGGTCCCGCGCCTGTACGCGGCGGGCGCGTGCGCATCCAACATCGCCCAGGACAGCAAGGGCTACAGCAGCGGGACGCAACTCGGCGAGGGCTCGTTCTTCGGCCGCCGCGTCGGCCGCCACGCGGCAGGTCAGCCCCGCCCCTGAGCCTCCGCGCCCTGAGCCTCCGCGCCCTGAGCCTCCGCACCCTGAGCCTCCGCACCGCCGCGCCGCCGAATGGTGTGGCGGAAACAGCCGAGCGAAGCGGCTGCTGAAAATCCAATACCTGAGCGGATCTTGGCTGGAACTGCTGGGGTTTTCGGGGCTGGTGGGGCGCCCGGGCGAGGCCGACGCGGCGGTCAGTCGCAGGGGCCGCCGGCCAGCCAGGCGGCGCCGCGGCGGTACAGCGATTCGACCTCGGGGCCGGTCAGGCCGGGCATGTCGGGCTTGACCTGGTAGCCGATGTTCGTCTGCAGGTAGGCCAGGTGCCGGTAGCCCTCAGGGAACCGCTCCAGCTGCGCCCGGTCGAGCTCGAGCCGCGCGGCCGGGTCGACCGGGTCCAGCCGGTCCTTCTCGTAGATCGGCTGACGCAGGACGAGGACCCAGCGGCTGGCGTCCCGTTCCAGGAAGTCATAGAACCGGCCGGTGCAGACCACGTCGCACAGCACATCGTGCACGAGCGCGCGCTGTGAGATCGTCATCTTCGTCTGGGCGATGGCCCGGTCGTCGGCCCGGTCGATGGACGTCCCGCCAAGGAAGTGCAGGATGCGCACGCCACGTGCGAAGCCTTCCTGGCTGACCGTGATGAACTCGTCCGCCGTGCCCTGGAACCAGGTCGCCATCATCCGGCCGTCGGTGTGCCAGAGGGTGCGGAAGCGGTCCCAGTCCCCGGCGTCGCGCCATACCACCCAGTTCTCGACCAGGTCACGGATGGCCTGCCGGTCGACTGCCTCGGTCATCGCGCGCGCCAGAGTTGCCCAGATGCGAGCGCCGCGCCCTCGCGCATCGCGTCGAACTTCGCCCACATCACTTTCGGATCGACCTCCGGCTGGTACGTGGCCTGGGACGAGAAGCCGCAATCTGTGCTCGCGATGACGTTCTCCCGGCCCACGATCTGGGTGTAGCGGGTGAGGCGCTCGGCGATCAGCTCCGGGTGCTCGACGATGTTGCTCGCGTGCGTGATCACGCCCGGCAGCAGCACCCGGTCGTCGGGCAGCGCCACGGTCTCCCAGGCATGGTACTCGTGCTCGTGCCGCGCGTTCGCCGCCTCGAACGACAGGCCCATGGCCTGCACCTTCAGCATCAGCGGGATCACCTCCGCCAGCGGCACATCGTGGACGCGCGGGCCTTCGTTGATGCCGTAGCAGGTGTGGTACCTGACCCGGTCCGCGGGGATGCCGCGCAGCGCGCGGTTGGTCGCCTCGACGAAGAGCTCCACGCGCTCGCCGACCGTCCGCTGGTCCAGGGCCGAGTCGCTGAGGGTGTCGGTGAGGGCAGGGTCGTCGACCTGGAGCAGGAACCCCGCGTCCACGATCGCCCGGTACTCCTCGGCGAGAGCGTCGGCGACCGCGAACAGGTAGTCCGCATACGACGGGTAGTACTCGTTCGCGATGTCCGCGCCGCCGGTCATGATGCCGAGCCCGCTGGGCGCCGTGGCCGGGATGAACGCCTCGGCGTGCGGCTGGCCGGCCAGCGCCGTCTGGAGGTCCGCGATCTGCCGCGCGATAGCCGCCTGGCCCCGGTAGGTCACCGGGCCGACGCAGATCAGCGGCTCGGGCGTGACGACGGAACCGCCGGTCATGGCCCGCTCGAAGTAGGCCGCGTAGTACTCCGGAAACGAGCTGACCTCCGCGGTCCACTGGTGGGCCTTGAGGCCTGGCCGGGGCTCGAACCCGGTCAGCCGCTCGCCGATGTACGCGAAGAACCCGGTCTTGCCCTGTTCCCCGTCGGTGACCACGTCGACGCCGTGTGCCACCTGCTGGGCCACGGCCGCGCCGACCGCCTGGGCGACGGCGCCGTCCATGTCCGGGCCGCGTTCGCCGTCGCGCATCTTGTCGAGCAGCGGCGCCGGGCGGGGGAGGCTTCCCACGTGCGTGGTGAGGATGCGTTCGGTGCTTCGCTTCACCGGCCGCACGCTACCGGGAACGGGCAAGGCCCGGTACCCAGGGGGCTTGCGGGCGACACCGGGCAGCACCGGACTCTGTGGGCTGCCAGGAGACCGCACGTCAGGTGACCTACCGACTTCGTTCGGTACGGCTTGGGCGCGAATGTAGCCCGCAGGCAGGAAGGATCACAGCGGCAAACCGGAATCGGCGTCCCGGACCGGCCTGTGACGGCAGGCACCGTCATCCGGCGTCGATCGCCGCGTCCCTGGTGCTGTCGGCCTACTGCGCACGCCCCCATTCGCGCAGATCGGGCAGGGCCGCCAGTCCGCCGGGGCTGCTGAGAGCGCTGGCAAGGAACACGGCGATTTCGTCTGGCTTAAGGGCAATAGCCGCGACCGCTTCCGGGCGGCTGGAGATTTCTTCGAGTTCATAGCTGCCCCGTCCTGGTTCGCTGAACTCGGGCCCGGTTCTGTCGGCGAAGGACCAGGTGTCCATGGTGGCGAGGTAGAAGTACTGCCGTTCGGTCTCCCGGTAGATGACGTCGACCAGGCGGAGGATGGTGGCGTCTCCGGCGAGTTCTTCGCGCAGTTCGCGTCGCAGGGCGTCTTCGAGGCTGTTGTCCGTCTCGTCGAGGTGGCCGCCTGGGAGAACGCAGTATGGGGCCTCGCCGGGCCGGGTGCGCTTGATGACGAGGATGGTGTTGCCGGGGGTGAGGACGATGGCGCGGACGCGTTCGATCACGGCGGCTCCTCTGGCGGTGGTTGTCACCATAGTCAGCGGAGCAGCCATCCACCGTCTACGTGGAGTGACTGACCGGTGATGAAGGAGGCAGCAGGGCTGGCGAGGAAGGTCACGGCGGCTGCGACGTCCTCTGGGCGCCCACGGCGGGGGAAGCACTGGCGTCGGAGCTGCTCATCAAGTGGTGTCCGGTGCGGTGCAGGGATCATGCTTTCAGCGTCTACCTGAATGGCGCCGGGGAGAACCGCGTTGACGCGGATGCCGTCGGAGCCGAGTTCGCGGGCGGGGGAGCGGGTCAGCCTGAGGAGCCCGGCGTTGGCGGCGCTGTAGGCCACCAGGCTGTCTCGTCCGGCGCGGGAGCTGACGCTGCCGATGTTGATGACCCGGCCCCAGCGGCGGGCGATCATCGCCATGGTGATGCGCGGGTGACGCGGTAGTGGATGGTTAGGTTGGTTTCGAGGGCGACTGCCCAGTCGGTGTCGGTCATCTGTTGCCAGGGCACCCGCGGCCAGCTCGTCGTTGTCGAGAATCCCGGCATCACCGAGTTCTTCTCTGAGGACACTGGCCTGTCGCCAGACCTCCTGCATCTCTATCCACAGGGCGAAACGGTGGTGCTCGGCGGGCAGGCCGCGCCCGGCCAGTGGAGCAGCCTGCCCGACCTAGATCTCGCGGCTGCGATCATCGCCCGCTGTGCGGCGATAGAGCCGCGCCTGCGCGGCGCTGCGGTCATCGGCCACCGGGTCGGCCTTCGCCCCACCCGGCCGGAGATTAGGGTGGAGGCCGAGCAGGTGGGAGGTAGCCTGCTCATCCACAACTACGGGCATGGCGGAGCGGGCGTCACCGTTTCCTGGGGCTGCGCCGCAGAGGTCGCAACGTTGGCTCTCGGTCTATAGCCCTGCCTGTATCCGGCCTGCGGCATTTCGGAAAGGCACGTTCGGCCAAAGCCGGGATTGGCGCGGGTAACGATCCGGCGACTTTAGACGTCCGCAAGTGAAAAAGGGCCCGGAACTGGTTCTTCATCTCCTTGGCCCGGCACGCCCGCAGCGGCTCCGGGCATGGCGGAACGAAGCCGCCACCGCCAGTTACCACCAGGACCAGCTGCCCGCTGGCAGGACCTGCCACACCCCGACGGGCTCGGCACCTGGGCCGAAGACGGAGCCGAGGTCACGTTCTTGCTGCAATACGACACCGGGCGCCGAGAACCTGCCCCGCCTGACCGGCAGCTCGCAGGCTACGGCCACCTGGCCAGCAGCCTAGCCGACGCGGACCTGGCCTGCCCGCCGCTACTGTTCTGCTTCCCCGGCCCGCGCCGCGAGCAAGCCGCCCGTCGAGCCATGGCCGCGTGCTGCGACACGCTGGGCCCGCGCATCGGTAGCGACGGCATCCGCGCCGACAACTACCGACGAACCGGCGGTTCGCACAATGGTGCGACCAGTGGCCGGGCCGGGGCTCGAACCCGCTCAGCTGCCGGCACCGGGGGGGCACCGCGCCCTGCGGGCTGAGCGCGGTCAGGCCTTGGCCTGCATGCTGCTGCGGGCGGGGTTGGCCTGCTCGCCGGCCTTGGGGTCCTTCTCGCTGGCCTTGGCGCGGACGCCGGACTCGATCTTGTCGCCCAGGTCCTTGTCCACGTTGCGCCAGTACTCGAACGCGCGGGCAAGGACTGGCTCGGTCACGCCGTTGAGCAGGTGGCCGACGACGTTGCTGACCAGCCGGTCGCGCGCCGCGTCGTCGAGAACCTCGCGGACCATGGTGCCGGCCTGGACGAAGTCGTTGTCGTCGCGGCGCGGGACGTACGCGGAGCGCATGATGTCGCCGTCCGCGTACCAGCTGGCCGGCTTGTTGTGCTCGCTGTCCGCCTTGGGGCCGCCCTTGGAGTTCGGCGCGTACACGGGGTCGTGGGCGTTCACGATCCGCATCGCGCCGTCCTTGGAGTAGGCGTGCACGGGTACGTGCGGCGAGTTCACCGGGATCTGCTTGTAGTTCACTCCGAGCCGGGCGCGGTGCGCGTCGGAGTAGGAGAACCCGCGGGCCAGCAGCATCTTGTCCGGGCTCAGCGCGATCCCGGGCACCAGGTTGTTCGGCTCGAACGCGGCCTGCTCCATCTCGGTGTGATAGTCGGTCAGGTTCCGGTCCAGGGTGAGCCGGCCGACCTCGATCAGCGGGTAGTCGCTGTGCGGCCACACCTTGGTCAGGTCGAACGGGTTGAACCGGTAGGTCTTCGCGTCCTCGAACGGCATGATCTGCATCTTGAGCGTCCAGCTCGGGAACTGTCCGGCGTCGATGTGCTCGTACAGGTCACGCTGGTGGTAGTCGGTGTCCACCGCCGCCATCTGGTCGCCCTCGTCCTGGGTGAAGAACTCGACGCCCTGGTCGGTCTTGAAGTGGTACTTCACCCAGAACCGCTCGCCCGCGGCGTTGAGCCACATATAGGTGTGCGAGCTGTAGCCGTTCATGTGCCGCCAGGACCGCGGGATCCCGCGGTCGCCCATCAGCCAGGTGACCTGGTGCGCCGACTCCGGGGACAGCGACCAGAAGTCCCACTGCATGTCGTGGTCGCGCAGGTTGTTGTCCGCGCGGCGTTTTTGGGACCGGATGAAGTGCTGGAACTTCATCGGGTCCCGGACGAAGAAGACCGGGGTGTTGTTCCCGACCATGTCGTAGTTGCCCTCGGACGTGTAGAACTTCAGCGCGAACCCGCGCGGGTCGCGCCAGGTGTCCGGGCTGCCCCGCTCGCCCGCCACGGTGGAGAACCGGATCAGCGTGTCGGTGCGGGTACCGGGCTGGAACACAGCGGCCTTGGTGTACGCGCTGACGTCGCTGGTCACCTCGAAGTGGCCGAACGCGCCGCCGCCCTTGGCGTGTGGCTGGCGCTCGGGGATGCGCTCCCGGTTGAAGTTCGCCATCTGCTCGATCAGGTAATGATCTTGCAGCAGGACCGGGCCGTCCGTGCCTACGGTCAGCGAGAACTCATCGCTCTCGACGGGGGCGCCCGCGTCGGTGGTCGTGGGGTGCGGCTGAGTGTCGGTCATTGCCATCCCTCCTCTAGAAGGCTGGCCTTACCCGGTGGGCGCCGGGCATAACGTCGGCCCGAGACGGGATCGGCCCGGGGCGGGATCGGCCCGGGGCGGGATCGGCCCGGGGTGGGTTCGGCCCGGGGTGGGAGAGCGGAGCTGGCCCGAGCTAGCCCGCTGCGAGCATCGAGCCGAACAGGTCCGCGTAGCGGAGCAGGTGCACGTCGCCCACGTAGTGCTCGCGGATGTAGGCCTGCGCCGCGTGCCCCATCCGGTCCGCCTCGGCGGGGTCGTCGAGCAGCTCGCGCACGGCCACCCCGAACGCCTTCAGGTCCCGCGGATCGGGCAGCAGGATGCCGGTGCCGTCGGCGATCTGGTCCATGATCCCGCCGACAGCCGAGCCCACGACCGGCCGTCCCTTCCACATGCCCTCGGCCACGGTCAGCCCGAACCCCTCGGCGAGGCTCTTCTGCACGATCACGCTCGCGTGCCGCTGCAGCGCGTTGACCATGGCGGCGTTCTCGTCGGCGTCGTCCAGCGGCAGCGTGACCAGCAATATCCGCGCCCGGGCCTCAGCCGGCAGCTCGCGCCACTGCAGCAGGCATTCACCGAACACCGCGGCGCCCTCCGGGTCGTCGGTCACTCCGGCGACCGCCGGGCCGACCAGCATCAGGTAACCGTCGCCGCCGGGCACGACATATTCCGCGAACCCGTGCATGACGCCCGGCATGTCCTTGAGCTGATCCCACCGGGAGACCTGGACCACCATCGGGTCGGTCGGCCCGGGCCGTCCCTCCCCGGTGACCTCCGCGTACCGGGTCACGAAGCCGACGCTGCCGTCGCTGCGCTCAAAGGAGGTCCGGTCGTCGGGCGTAGCGCCATCCAGAACCCCGATCCGGCCCAGGATCCCGCGCACTGTGTCGGCGTCGAGCGGCTCGTTCTTGGGGGAGAGCGGGTCGATCGACGGCGGGATGATCGCCACTTTGTCGGCCGGAATCCAGTCCGGCACGTACTCACGCCTGGTGAATACGAACCCGTCAGCAGCCTCCAGCTGCGGCCGCAGGAACTCCCACGCCGCCCGCGTCGCGTCGTTTTGCCAGTCCACGCCGATGTGACAGCGCCACGCCACCCGGGCTCCGGCGTCCACGAGCGCCCTGGTCAGGCCGGCGGTCTGCGGGTCGTGCAGCAGCACCAGGTCGCCGGGCCGGACCTCGTCGAGCAGCTCGGCCGCGTTCGCCGCGAGCATCCGCGCGTAATGATCGGCGTCGGCCTGGGTGAGCGGGCCCCCGGCGGTCTCGCCGTGGATCTGGTTGTGGATCCGCTTGGTGATCACGAAAAACTCGGCGTCGCCGGTGATCACCCTCCACTGGACCGGGATGCCGAGATCTTCGGCGTAGCCGAGGAGCACGTGCAGCATCTCGGCGACCCCGCCGCCGGTCGCCGTCGAACTGACATTCCAAACCGTGCGCCCGCCAAGGTGCTGCCGGAACTGATCGGCGACCTGGACCAGCCGCTCGTGCCGCTGCACACCGATAGTCGGCTGCAGCTGGGCAACGGAACGCCGCTCTACCTGTACCGGCTCCACCAGGCTCACCATCGGTCCCCCCACCGTCGGCAATTGCCTCCGTTAGCGTTCCCCGACGGCGGCGGCCTATGTCAGGGCTCGAGGTGCGGGTAGCGATAGTCGTGCACCAGCAGGTGGTTGCGCTTGACCGAGCGCGGGCTGGCAAAGCGGATCATGTTCCAGACGGTGCCGGCCTTGTCGTTGGTGCCGGATGCCCTGGCGCCGCCGAACGGCTGCTGCCCGACGACCGACGCGGTCGGTTTGTCGTTGATGTACAGATTTCCTGCGGTGTACCGCAGCGCGTCGTCCGCCTGCTCGATCACCGCCGGGTCGGCGGCGAAGATCGCGCCGGTGAGCCCGTACGCGGTGGACTCGTCGACCAGCCGCAGCGTCTCGTCCCACGCGTTGTCGTCGTAGACGTACGCGGTCAGCACCGGCGCGAACAGCTCCTGGGTCAGGAACGGCGAGGCCGGATCGGGGACCTCGAGCACGGTCGGGTCCACGAACCAGCCCACGGAGTCGTCGGTGTTGCCGCCGACCACGACCAGGTCCTCGCTCCTGGCCCGGGCCAGCGCGTCGGCGTGCTTGGCGAACTGCCTGGCGTTGATCACCGCGCCCAGGTAGGTCTGCGGCTCGGTCGGGTCGCCCACCACGACCGACTCGGTGAGCGCGACCAGGCGATCCTTGAGTTCGGGCCACAGGCTGCGCGGTGCGTACAGGCGCGAGGCCGCCGAGCACTTCTGGCCCTGATACTCGTAGGCGCCCCGGACGCAGGCGACCGCCAGCGCCTCGACGTCGGCGGTCGGGTGGGCCACAATGAAGTCCTTGCCACCGGTCTCGCCGACCACCCGCGGGTAGTTCTTGTACGAGGTGATGTTCGCGCCCACCGTCTGCCAGATGTGCTGGAACGTCGCCGTCGACCCGGTGAAGTGCACGGCGGCCAGGTCGCGGTGCGCCAGCGCCACCGAGCCGATCTCCGGGCCGTCGCCGTAGACGACGTTGACCACGCCGTCGGGCAGCCCGGCCTCGCGCAGCAGCTGCAGCGACAGGTGCATGACCAGCGACGCGCTCTCGGCAGGCTTCCAGACCACGGTGTTGCCGAGCACGGCCGGGCCAAAGGCCAGGTTGTTCATGCAGGTGAAGTTGAACGGCGATACCGCGAACACGAACCCCTCGAGCGGCCGGTACTCGGCCTGATTCCACACGCCGGGCTGCGACCCGGGCTGCACCTCGTACATGTCGAGCATGTTCTTGACGTTCGCGCGGAGGAAGTCCACGGTCTCGCAGGTGGCGTCGATGTCGGCCTGGTAGGTCGTCTTCGACAGCTCCAGCATGGTGGCGGCGTTCAGCCGGTCCCGCCACGGCCCGCTCTGGAGCATGTCCGCGGCCCGCAGGAACGGCTCGGCGCGCTGCTCCCACGGCAGCCGGCCCCACCACTTTGACGCGGCCAGCGCCGCCTCGATCGCCCGGGCGGTCTCGGCCTCCCCGGCGTAGTGCACGTGCCCGAGCTCACGGGAGTGATTGTGCGGCGTGACGATGGGCGCCCGCCTGCCGGTGCGCACCTCCTCGCCGCCGATGACGTTCGCGACGTCGTAATCGGCCTGGCGGACCTCTTTCAGCGCGGCCGCGACCCGCGCGCGCTCGGGCGAGTCCGCGGCGAACGTCAGCGGCGCGGTGGGACCGATCGGGAAGAGCGCGGTCCGGCCTGCGGTAGCGGTCATGAAGCCCTCCCGGAACGTGTAGCGCCGTGCCTGGTCTGGCCGACACCCGCACTGTAGACAGCCGCGGACGCCGCTGCTTCGGCTCCGCTGCGGAACTTCCCGCACAGGTTTCCTACGATTGTCGGAAACGGCAGGGGAGAGGTCCGGCGTGGTGACGGCGGATCCCCTTCCCGAACCACTACTGAGGCGGTGACGGGCGTGCGGGACGTGCAGTCGGCCGTCGACGAGCTCGGCGCCTCGCTGGCCCACCCGGTGCTGGTCGAGGACGCCAGGCACCGGCCGATCTGGTGGAGCGCCCAGGGGCAGGTCGACGGCACCCGGATGCGCACGATCCTGCAGCATGAGGTCGACCCGGCGGCCAGGGCCGTGGTCGCGCGGCTCGGGCTGGCCCGGGCGCCCGGCCCGGTGCGCACCCCCGCCGCGCCAGAGGCCGACATGCTGCCGCGGTGGTGCGTGCCGCTGCGCACCGGCCGGGAACTGCTCGGCTACCTGTGGGTGCTGAACGGCGACGAGGCCGTGACCGAGGAGCACCTGCCGCAGATGGTGGCGTGCGCCGAGCTGGCCGCGATCTACCTGGCGCAGACGCCGATGACTAGCGCCGGACGCAGCCGGCGCCGGGCCGCGCTGCTCGCCCGGCTGGCCGCGGGCCCGGACGAAGCCGCCGCGCGGGAGCTGATCGCGCTGGAGGAGCTCGACCCGGCCGTGACCGTGGCCGTCATGGCCCCGCGGGCGAGCATCGGATGGCCGCTGCGGGGCGACATGAGCGTGCATCCCGCGTATCCGGACCCGGTGCGGCGCGAGGTGGCAACCAGCGGGCCCCCGCTGCCGTTGGCCCAGCTGCACGTCGCGGTGCGGCGCGCGGCGCAGACCCGGCAGGCGCTGCGCGCCGGTGCGGTGCTGGACCGCCCGGCCTGGGACGCGCTCGGCTCGTGGCACCTGATCGCGGCCGCGCCGCCGGACCTGGCCGTCGCCGACATCCACCCGGGCGCCGACGTGCTGGCGCGGCGATCCCGGCCGGATCTGGAGATCACCGCGCGGACCGTGCTCGACCAGGGCGGGGACATCGCGCGGGCGGCGGCGGTGCTGCACATCCACCGCACCACGCTCTACTACCGGCTGGACCGCATCGAGGCCCTGACCGGCGTGAACCTCAAGACCAGCCCGCAGCGCGACGCCCTGCACATGGCGCTGCGCCTGGCGGCGTTCCGGCTAGCCGCCCCGTGACCGTCAGCCGGTCGGGCGAGTCAGCCGCTGTGGACCTGAGATCGCGATGCGCGATCGTAGAGAAGGCCGCTCGCCACGGCGACGGCGGCACCAGCCAAGGTGAGGGCGACCCGGATCAGGGCCAGGTGCCAGCTGGCGGTCTGCCCCACTGACACCAGTTCCAGTGCCAGCAGGGTGAGGAAGAAGGTGTAGAACCCGTAGTGCGCCGGGCCCACCAGCTGCATGGCCGACACGCAGACCACTACCACGATCACGGCCGTAAGCTCGTGACGCTCGGTGCCAAGCAGCACGGCAGCGATCAGCGCTCCCGCCGAAGTACCGACGATCCGCCGGCGGCTGCGGACCAGGGTCGCCGAAGCTTCGGGCCGCATGACACGGAGCACCGTCGTGGCCATCCACGCGCCGTGGGAGATCCCGGAAAGGCCGGCGATGCCGGCACTGAGGGCGGTTGGCACTGACAACAGCAGGGCAAAGCCGCGGGAGCGGCGCCGAGCGGCCCAGAGCTCGGCCAGGCCGATGTTGCGGCTTCCCTCGCCGGGCGATCGCCAGGGTGGGTTGCGCGCCAGCTCCCCGAGGGCCGCCCAGGCTGCGCCGCCGGTGACCAGCAGTCCCCGCCACAACGCCGCCCGGGGGCTGACCCCTCCGCCGATGGCTGAGAGAAGGAAGCACAGGGCGGACATGGCAACCGGCACCCGCAGGGTGGTCGCAGCGATCTCGGCGACCGCCTGGCAGGTTGCCCAGACGACGGTGAGGACGACCAGAAGCCAGAGACGTCCGCCTGCCAGGGCGCCGGTCACCCCGGCCACTCCGAGCAGCACGGCAGCGACCGCCGCGACCCGGATGCCGATCGGACGCGCGACCGTGAGGTGGCCGATGGTCCAGAGGTAAGCGCCCAGCGTGGCGGTGGCGCCGGCGGCGGCGTGGCCGGCAGCGATCCCTACGGCCAGCGGTCCCGCCACCAGGCAGGCCGTGACCACGGAGCGGCCAATGACGCCGGGAGTCCAAGAAGCCCACAGGTGAGTCCCTGTGCCCATCACCCAACGTTAAACAATCCGGCCGTCGGCCACCTGGATCCGCCGTGTGATCATCACCGCGTCGAGCATCCGGCGGTCATGCGTGACCAGCAGGAGCGTGCCCGGGTAGGCATCGAGCGCCGACTCCAGCTGCTCGATCGCGGGCAGGTCGAGGTGGTTCGTGGGCTCATCGAGGACCAGCAGGTTGACGCCGCGGGCCTGGAGCAGCGCCAGTACGGCCCGCGTGCGCTCGCCCGGGGAGAGCGTGCCGGCGGGCCGCAGCACGTGCGCGGCTCGGAGGCCGAACTTGGCGAGCAGCGTCCGGATGTCGGCCGGCGTCATGCCGGGAGCGGCAGCCCCAAAGGCGCTGATCAGCGGCTCGTCGCCCAGGAACAGCTCGCGTGCCTGGTCGACCTCGCCGACGACGACCCCGGGGCCCAGCGCGGCATGCCCTTCATCCAGTGGTATCCGGCCAAGCAGCGCCGCCAGGAGCGTTGTCTTGCCGGATCCGTTCGCGCCGGTGATCGCGACCCGGTCCGCCCAGTCGATCTGCAGGTCTACCGGGCCGAGGGTGAACCCGCCGCGGCGGACGACGGCACCCCGCATCGAGGCGACGATCGCGCCTGACCGCGGTGCCGCCGCGATCTCCATCCGCAGCTCCCATTCCTTGCGCGGCTCCTCGACGACGTCGAGGCGCTCGATCAGGCGCTCGGTCTGGCGTGCCTTCGCCGCCTGCTTCTCGGTCGCCTCGGTGCGGAACTTCCGGCCGATCTTGTCGTTATCCGGCTGCTTGCGGCGGGCGTTCTTAACGCCCTTCTCCATCCAGGCACGCTGCGACCGGGCGCGTTCCTGCAGGCCCGCGCGCCTGGCCGCGTACTCGTCGTAGTCCGCGCGGGCGTGCTGCCGCGCCACCTCGCGCTCAGCGAGGTATGCCGCGTAGCCGCCGCCGAACGCCATGACCTGCTGCTGGCTGAGGTCGATCTCGATGACCCTGGTCACCGTCCTGGTAAGGAACTCCCGGTCATGGCTGACCAGGACCGTCCCGGAGCGAAGGCCCGCGACAAACTCCTCCAGCCGGGCCAGCCCGTCGAGGTCCAGGTCGTTCGTCGGCTCGTCGAGCAGGAATACGTCGTAGCGGCTGAGCAGGAGCGAGGCAAGGCCAGCCCGCGCTGCCTGGCCGCCGGACAGCCCCGTCATCTCGTGATCGAGGTCCACCTTCAGGCCGAGCCCGGCAACGACCGCGTCCGCCCGCTCGTCCAGGTCCGCGCCGCCAAGCGCAAGCCACCTCTCCAGCCCGCGGGAGTAGGCGTCCGCCGCGTCCGCCGCGTCCGCCGCGTCCGCCGCGTCCGCCGCGTCCGCCGCGTCCGCCGCGAGCGCGCCCGCGGCCTCCTGCATCGCATCGTCCGCCGCGGCAACGCCGGTACGCCGGGCAAG
>Ga0209275_10000509_pt1 | contig 15156 bp, 13 predicted proteins | sample HubBroMetageREF2_FD_188344 | JGI IMG/M metagenome (GOLD analysis project Ga0209275, IMG submission 188344) | Reference soil microbial communities from the Hubbard Brook experimental Forest, New Hampshire, USA - Hubbard Brook CCASE Soil... | ecosystem: Environmental > Terrestrial > Soil >... | reverse complement strand
CATTGGAATTTCTCCTTCGCAACAGACACCAGTCGATCTGTTCGAATCACGCAAACGGCTGAGAATGCTTTGTAAATTGAAACGCAGTGTCGACTGGCAAACATACTGACAGAAGGCACGCGTTTGACCATTGGTAGTTCTGACAATTCGGTACGGGCTCGTAACCTGGCTGCTGAGTCCAACTCGATCAAACGGCGGCATGGCTCGGTCCAGTAGAGTTTCGATTGGCCGTGCGGGCTCTTAGGTCCCCGCATTTGTGCCTTTTAGAATACAGGCCCTGAATTCATCGGCCCAGAGCGCCGCCTTCGTTGCTAAGATTCATCAATTCTTCGCAAAGAGGCAAACACCATGAAGGTTTTCGGGCTTGTGGCGCTTTCAGCGCTTTTGCTTTCCAGCTTCCCTGCTGCGCAGGAAAAATCGGGGAGCGCTGACGAAATTCAAGTCAGGCAACTGGAGCGGGCTTGGAATCAAGCGGAAGCCAAGCAGGAAGTGAAGGAAGTCTCGGCCCTGCTCGCCGACTCTTTGGCATACACCGATTACGACGGATCGTTCATGAACAAGTCGGAATACATGAAATGGGTTGCCGCGCCGGAGCAGAAGGCGGATCACCTTTACGATGAAGGTCTAACCGTTCAGGTCTACGGTAACGCGGCGGTGGCCACCGGCATCTATCGCGAATCGGGCACGAACAAGGGCAAAACGTACGTCATTCGCTCGCGCTTCACTGACACTTGGATCAAGCGGGACGACGTTTGGCGATGCGTTGCCAGTCACAGCACGCTGATTCCAGCCAAGTAATGACCGAGTTGCGGTGGCGCGGAGGAAGGTAAGAGGGATTCATCGCTACGCGAACTCCGTTTTGAATGACGAGTCGGTGGGCGGAGTGTTGGTTGCTGGACCGGCAAGATTGCGGCGCTAGGGGCGAGTTGCGATACGCTGTTGTGCACTCACATACGATATGACTGCTGCAACAAAGTCAGAACCGGCGAAAGCGCTGGACCTACTGCAAACGAAGGTACGACCGAACCTAAAGGAACTGGGGTTCCGTTTCCGTGGACGAACTCTCAATCGACAAACTGCCGATGGGCTCACGCAGGTGTTGCAGTTTCAAATGGGTGTGTTCGATCCTCCAGGAACGCATCACATTCCGTGGATTAGAGAGAATTTGTATGGAAAGTTTACCGTCAACGTTGGCGTTTACGTTCCAGAGATAGCCCAGGCTGATGGAATAGGAGCGGCGGCTTCCTTCGTGCAGGAGGCGTCCTGCTGCATTCGCGCAAGGTTAGGCAAATTGGGACCCGAACATCGAGACATGTGGTGGGACCTCAGTCGTGCTGATGAAACGGCGCCGGAAATATGGGGGCGGCTTCGACGAGATGCCCTTCCCTTCCTCGGGAGATTCGAGTCTCGCGATGCCATCCTGACGGAGTGGAGGAATCTCGCGAAAAGTCCTTATTCAAACCGACCGCGCGTCGACTGCGCGATAATCCTTGCCGGGCGAGGTCAGCGAGCCGATGCGATGGCACTTTTGACGACGCAAGCGCGCGAGGCTGGTGAACCCAGGCACGTGGAGTATTTGCGCGGGCTTTCAAGAAAATTGGGTCTGGGTGAGCTTGACGTGTAGGGTGTTTATTCTGGGACGGGCCTGACGAGGAACGCGGAGGAAGGCAAGAGGGATCCCTCGCACAGGCGGCTCCTTTCGCGGCTCAGGGTAAACGGAATGATGTGTCGGTGGGCGGAGTGTGGTTGCTGCCCGACAAGATGCCGGCGCTAGAGGGCGAGTTGCGGTGGCGCGAACGAAGGCACGAGGGGTTCCTCACTGCGTTCGGAATGACGGGTTGAAGAGCGGACGTTAGTGGACTGGGGCGGGATCGGGCGTGCCGTCGGACCAGATTTTTACTGGAAGTAGGAAGATGGTGAGGCGGTCGTCAGGGGCTTTGGACGCTAAGAATGGGGAGCCGGGCAAGTCTGCGCCCCAGGCTGCGGGTTCGGTGAGCGGCACGAAAAACATCACGTGGGGATGCCACTGGGGATCTTTCTCGCTTAAGTAAGCCTGCTTGGATTGCATGTAGCACATCGCGCCGGGTTCCAACGACGGCAATTCCTTCTTATCGAGAGCGGTGCTGATGGTTTCGACCATCTGTGTTTTGGTGCGCCCGGCCAGGATTAGCTCGGCTTTCTTAAGGGTGAGTGGAACGTTGAATCGTGCAGCGGGCGCATTCAAGCAGATCGGAGCGCGCAACTTGGGATTCCAAAAGTCTGGATCGTCGATTTTGGCGGCCCAGGAGCGCCAGACCATGCACACAAAACCGTTTTTGCCTTGCACGGCAGTTTCGTAACCGCGGCGTGAGAAAACCATCACCTCGGCATCACGCGAAATTGAATCCGGGGCGGCGCTGCGGGCGAGGGCAATTTCCGCATCGCGGTCCATGAGGTATTGGTCGAGGGGGGCCATGGCAGGATAGGGAGTTTTGGCGTCTTGTGCATGGACGTGGCGGGGGGCGACGAGCAGGAGCATCAGGGTTAGGAGAACAGTTGCCATTGCTCTGGTGGCGGGACGTTTATAATGCATTGAACTCTCCTGGATTGGCGTGACGTGAGCAAGGATACATGGGGGAGATGGAGAGAGACTTGAATTTTTTGGGGCGGGACAGGGGAAGAAAAGCTTTAACACAGAGGGCACAGAGGGAGGAGCGCAGAGGACGCAGAGAAGAGAGATTCTTCACTGCGCGGACTTCGTTCGGAATGACGTGTCGTGATGGAGTGTGGGTTGCGGTGCCGGCAAGCTGCCGACGGTTCGGATCGAGGTGTAGTTGAGTTTTTGGGGCTTCCCTCAGCGGCTGAAGCCGCTTGGTGTTGAGGATTTGTGATGGCACGGCTGAAAGCCGTGCCCTGACGGGGCGAGGGATTAGTCGGAGCGGCGGGCTACTATGAAGTATCCGCACTTCAGTTCATCGCGCAGGGTTAAGGTGCCGCCGGCGACCGAGGCGATTTTCAGACCGTAGTCGGATTGCAGGACGGAGAAGGCGCCCTGGGCGCGAAGCGATTCCTCGCCAACCACGATTTGGAAGTCGAGACGCATGCCACGATTCGTGCCGTGCAGCGACAAGTCACCGGAGACGGTGAGACGAAAAACGTTCTCAGAAAGTTTGGTGGCGCTGACGTGGGAACTTTTGAACTCAATTTTAGGATAGCGGCTCTTTTGGAGGACTTCATCGAACATGACTCGTTCGATTTCGCGGCGGTCGGAGGCGCGAACCTCGTCGAGGATTTCGAGCGAGCCGGTGGTGATTTGATAAATTGACCAAGGACCTTTCAGGATTTTCGGCATTGAAGGAAATGTCTCCGGAAAAATTGCGAACCCCGAACTTAGGACTGTGAGCGACTACCGCAACCATTCCCGCGGCGAAAGCCTGGATCGTAAATAAGCTGGCTTTGGCATCGATGGTGAACGGAACCACACGTTCCTTTACAAGGGTCATAGGACTCCGTCAAACCGCATTCCGCACGAGGAGCGTCGAGTGGTGGTTCGTGCGAGTCTTGAGTAAGACTACAGCTGCAATGGATTGTGAAACGGAAACTTTGGGAGGACGGAAGCGAGTCGTGTACCGGACGAATGGGCAAGAATTTATGTACAGAGGAGCACGTAAGGAAATGTTGGTGCAACGTGTTGCAGGAAATCTGGGCGGGTTTCTGGACGGGTTAAAGTTTATGGTCGAAGAAAAAGTCAGTTTTGATCAAGTCGGACGCAGGTCTTGGCCAGCGAAACGAGTTTGTTAACCCAACCATGGGTGTGCTTCCAGCAGTAGGCATTTCCGGACTGCGCGACACGATTACAAAACTTGTTGTCCCTGCCTTTGTGATTGCAAAGAGTCAATCGAGGGACGGGAGGGGTGACTCTCACGGTTTGCGGAGCGGTATGCGTCGCAGTTGACAGCATGTATACCTCCTTTTGGAGAGTGCGCTGAGAATAGCGAGCGCGCGGGGGTGCGACAAGCTGTACTGAGGGCGAATATCGTACAGGTTGTAGTACCCGACCAAGCGTCAATGCAGGCGATTTCGATGCACAATGAGTCAGTGGAAAGTGAAAGCTGGAGAAAACGTTGGTTGTCAAGGAATCTGGGCGCCTTGGGATTCTACGTAGAGGGCGTAGAGAGATTGGCTGGCGGTCATGAAGATACGATTGCGTTTGGCACCGCCGAAGCAGAGATTGGCGCAGATTTCTGGAAGATGAACTTTGCCGAGCAAGGTGCCGTCGGGCGCGAAGACGTGCACGCCGTTGAAGGGTTGGCCGGCCCACCCCGCAGCGGACCAGACGTTGCCATCCACATCGCAGCGAATACCATCGGATATGCCGGGCGACATATCGGCAAAGACCCGGCCATTTTTCAGGCGCACGCCATCTTCGACATCGTAGACGCGAATGGGATGCGGCTTGCCGGAGTTTGGCGGTTCGCCGGTGTCGACGATGTACATTTTTCTTTCGTCGGGAGAAAAACAGATACCGTTGGGCTTGACCATGTCACTGACAACGACCGTGGCCTGACCGGTTTTCGGGTCGACGCGGTAAACGTTGGCGGGCAGTTCGAAGGGAGCTTTGTGTCCTTCGTAGTTGGACATGATGCCGTAGCCCGGATCGGTGAACCAGATGGCTCCATCGGAATGGACGGTGAGATCGTTTGGCGCGTTGAGCTTTTTGTCTTGGAAATGATCCATCAGCATGGTGATGGCGCCGTCGTATTCGGTGCGGGTGACGCGGCGAGTGTCGTGTTCGCAGGTGATAAGGCGGCCTTGGCGATCGCGATAGTTGCCGTTGCTGTAGTTCGAAGGAGTGCGGAACACGCTGACTTCGCCAGTGTCTTCGAGCCAACGCAGCATTCGATTGTTGGGAATATCGCTGAAGAGAAGATAGCGGCCATCGGCGAACCAGACCGGGCCTTCAGCCCAGCGCGCACCGGTGTAGAGGCGTTCAACGGCGGCGTTCCAGGCTACGTATTTTGCAAATCGGGGATCAACGACTTCGATGGCGGGATCGGGATAGGGGACTGGGCTTTTGCGATCTTGCTGAGCGAGAAGCGAAGAAGGTTGAAACGCGAGCGCTGTTGCCGCACTGGCCGTGGTATGGATGAAGGTGCGTCTGTGCATTGTGCTCCTCGGACGGGAAGCTGTTGTTGTGACGCACTGTATCACCATCGTTATGGTGCTGGTATGAATTCACTGCCCTGAGATGGCTTCACGTCAGCGGCGGATGTGCGGATACACTTCTTCCAGATTTTGAGATAAAGCAGGGCGGCGAAACACTTGGCTGGATGACCTGAACTGGAAGTGTTTCGCCTCCGACTTTCTTGCGCCTAGCCTATGGGAATTACGATGCGTTTATGAAGACGGCGCACGGTTGAATGATTTTGCGTACACGGTTCACTTCACGGTGACGGTGGTGCGCATCCAGGGATGGATGCAGCATTGAAAGTAATGCTCGCCCTTGGGGAGATCCGCGACGCTGAGTTGGCTGCCCTGAAGGATGCGGGTTCTGGCCACGGAAACCTTGGAAAAGCCGCCGGAACATTCGGGAACGACTTCCTCGCCCGGAGCGTTGAGACCCGGGATGAAGCCGCCACCAAACTTTGCGACTTCGGTGAAGGTGTGAGGCTCGCCGCCCTGGTTAACGGCATTGATCGTTGTTCCCTTTTTTACGGTGAGCGTGTCCGGCTCGAAGTCCCAGTTGGCGTCCGGGGTTCCGGCGGCCGCCTTGGTGAACAATGCGGAAAAGGTAGTGGAGGCGCCGAGCGCGACGTTTTTGCAGAACTCGGGGCCTACGGCGGTCGAAGCATTGAAAGTGGCCGGATCACATTCGTCTAAAGTAACAACCTGGGCGGTACTTGGAGTGTTCTCGAATTCTACCCAGCCTGCGAGCAGAAAACAAAAGATGACCAAACCGCATTTCATGAGGAGATTCGTCATATCTTTCCTATTTCCTTTCGATTGATAAATTCGCCCTGGAAACCGCCGACAGCCTCGGGAGTGCTGACGAGTTGAGTCTCAAGCGCGATACTGGCGGCAACTCTTACCAGAAGCTGGAAATGGGTCAATCCTCGCGGGTCCAATGTGTCCCCAAAGTTTCCTCCTTTGCTAAAACGTTCAGGACAAAGACGTTTTTGGAGGGAATGGAGAAGTCTCACGAGCAGAAAATTGTGATAGGCTTGCTGACCTGCGAACCACGATATGGCTACTTCCGTACCAGCCGCGCGGCGATATAGCTTCGAAGATTTCGAATTGGATATCCGCGCGGGCGAACTGCGGAAACGCGGCGTAAAACTCCGACTACAGGGTCAACCTCTTCAGATACTTGCGACGCTACTAGACCGTTCAGGCGAAATGGTGACGCGGGAGGAACTGCGGGCAGAAATCTGGACGGCCGACACCTTCGTCGACTTCGACCACAGCTTACATAACGCCATTGCACGGTTGCGCGAAGTGTTGGGCGATTCGGCCGACACGCCGCGATACATCGAAACGCTGCCGCGGCGGGGATACCGGTTCATTGCGCCGGTAAAGAGAATCGAGACTGAACCGCAGTTGCCTGTTAGCGAAAATGGGCAAGCTGATGGAGTTCCGAGTGGCGTGAGGCCAACGCGAGTTCGGGCGGCATTGGCGTTTGTGCTGCTGGCGTTTCTTGCGGTGGGATCGACCCTGTGGCTGTTGCGGACCGCTACTAACAGCGCAAATGCGGCCGGTCGCCTGCGATCCATCGCGGTGCTGCCACTTGATAACCTGTCTGGCGATGCCTCGCAGAATTATCTGGTTGATGGAATGACGGATGAGTTGATCACCGACCTGGCCAAGGTGGACTCGCTTCGGGTGATCTCGCGAACTTCAGTGATGCGGTATCGGGGCACGAAGAAAAGCCTGCCGGAAATCGCGCGGGAATTGAATGTGGACGCGATCGTGGAAGGGTCGGTTCTACGGTCGGGTGGACGGGTGCGAATAACGGCGCAACTGCTGAATGCGGCGACGGACCAGCACCTATGGGCGGAAAGCTACGAGCGGGATCTTGGCGATGTGCTCGGCTTGCAGAGTGAAGTGGCTGAGAATATAGCGCGGCAGGTTCGCGCACAGCTAACGCCGGAACTACAAGCGCGGCTTCGATCGGTGCGGCAAGTAAATCCAGAAGCTTACGAGGCGTATGTTCGCGGACGTTTTTACCTGACGACGGAATTCACCAAGCCTCAATCGCTGAAGGCGGCGCGGAGCTTGTTCGAACAATCGATACAAAAAGATCCTGGGTTCGCGTTGGCTTACTCTGGGTTGGCGGATGCTTATGTTTATTTAGGATTTTCACACCAGATTTCGCCGGAAGTTGCAGAGCGATCCGCGGAGGAGGCAGTACACAAAGCACTAGAACTAGACGACAGTATCGGCGAAGCGCACGACACGCTGGGCATGCTGAATTGGCGGTACCAGGGGAAATTGGATGAGGCGGAACGAGAGTTCAACCGGGCGATTGCGCTATCGCCGAGTTACAGCTGCGCGCATGAAGATCGTGCTATTTACCTTGCTTTTCGCGGACGACGCGCCGAGGCCCTGGCAGAAATTGCGAAGAGTAAAGAGGTGGATCTGAGCCCCAGCGCCGCGCTGGCTGAATCCGCCACTTATTCAGAGCTGCGGGACTATGAAGGATTGATTGAAGCGAGCCGCAGAGGAATGGCGTCTGATCCGAGCGAATGGCTGGAGCATTATTACCTGGGCGTGGGGTATGAGGGTGAAGGGAAATTGCAGGAAGCTATTTTTGAGTATCAGAAGGCAATTGAAATGTCGGATGGCGCCGAGAGCGCGGTGAGTGCGCTGGCGTATGCGTATTCGCGGATTGGCCGAAGAGCAGAAGCCGAGAACATCGTGCATGACTTAGAGCGCAAGTCGAAGGGTGCGTATGTGTCGCCGTATGCCATCGCGACAATATATGCGGGACTCGGCGAGAAGGACAGCGCATTTGAGTTCCTGGAAAAAGCTTACACGGAGAAATCTTTGGACCTTTCTGCGTCTTTAAAATCTGACTCGCGGATGGATAGCCTACGTTCTGACCCGCGCTTCCAGGCGTTGCTCCGCCGTGCCGGGGTCAGTGTTTAGACCCTACTCCTTACACTCAGTGGCACCAGCATTGGCCCGGGCGATAGCGGGCACAAAGTCCGCGTAGACGACCGGTCTGGGGCGCGATGTATCGCAAGCTTGTCCAAATTAGGATTTGGGGAAAGGGCGGAAGGACCTGTTACCTTTGGTTGGGTTCCGTGACAAGAACCAACTTTAAGGATAGGAGATTCCGCCTTGAACCGAGTATGTAGCATTTTTTCGCAGTTGTTGCAGTTCTTTCCTCGTCTGTAATTCGAGCAAGTGGTTCGCGAGACGCGTGCCGAGCGCCATGCCCGCGGATTCACGTGCTGGGGCCAGTTCGTGGCCATGCTGTTTTGCCAGTTGGGACAAGCCCGTTCGCTACGCGAAATTTGCGGTGGGTTAGCGGGTTGTGAAGGCAAATTAAAGCATCTGGGTGTTCCTCAGGCCCCCAACAAGTCCACGCTGGCCTATGCCAATGAGCATCGGCCGTGGCAGTTGTATCAGAAGGTCTTCGGGATTTTGTTTGCTCGCTGCCCGCAGGCCGCAGGGACCCGACACGGTTTTCGCTTTCGCAATCCACTGCTGAGTATCGACGCCACCCTGGTCGAACTTTGCGCCAGCATGTTTGACGGGGCGCAATACCAGAAAGCCAAGGGCGCGGCGAAGTTGCACTTGGTTTTGGACCACGATGGACATCTGCCGTGCTATGCGGTGATCACCGCAGGCAAAGCTTGCGAAGTGCAAATAGCGCGGGAATTTCAGTTTGCTCCAGGCACCATCCTGGTGTTTGACCGCGGCTATGTGGATTACCGATGGTATCAACGACTGACCGACCGCGGAGTATTCTTTGTGACTCGCCTGCGCCACGACGCCCAGTATCGGGTTCTGGAATCACGGCTAGTCCCGAAACATCGCCACATTCTCAAGGACCAAATCATCACGCTGGGTAGCCATCACTATCGGCAAACGGCGCGATTGCGCCGCATCGAAGTGTGGGTCGAGGAACGTCAGGAAATCCTGGTGCTGCTGAGCAACCACTTGAGTTTTGGCCCCTCGACCATCGCGCAAATCTATCGAGAACGTTGGCGGATCGAAGTCTTCTTTCGCTATTTGAAGCAGAACCTGCGTATCAAGACCTTTGTGGGTACCAGCGCTAACGCCTTGCACATTCAGATTTGGACAGCACTGATTGCCATCTTGCTGCTGAAATATTTGCAACTGCGGGCTCGCTACGGATGGTCGCTATCGAATCTGGTCGCGCTGTTGCGCCAACAACTATTTGTTTACCGCGATTTACAAGCTTGGCTGGATGATCCGTTCCAAGCTCCGCCAGCCTTGCACGGCCTGCACGATGGCCAACTGGCGCTGCCGTTCTCGACCGCTGTTTTGGACAGCACCAATGCAACCTGAACCCCCAAATGCCTGTACTTCACCTAAAAACCCAAACCCAATTGTTCCAACAACGCTAAAGCCAAACTCGTCCTAATTTGGACAGCCCTGCGATATATCGTGCCCCTACGGAACGCGCGAAGGTTTGGTCGATGCTGTTTTCAAATAGGCGATGACGAACAGAATGCCCAGGGAAAAATCGGTGAAGGAGAAGAGCAGGTCGCGGGTGTTGGTGTGGTGCTGCAGTACGAGAATGAGGATGGCGGGAGCGTAGGTAAATTTTTCGACCATGGAAGGAATCATCATGGGACGGAATCGAGTTGGGTCAGTGGCGATGATGCAGAAGGCAATTTGCCAGGCGAGTGCGAGTCCGACGAATCCATAATAGAAGCCGGGGTGAGTGATGGGCGGGGGATCTTTGCGGCCGATGAGATCGAACATGAAGTACAAGGGAAGAATTACAAGGAAACCCCAGATGCCAGCAATCCAGAAAACGACTTTGGCGAATTTCATGGCACGCTCCCGGAAATAAAAACGGCACCGATACAATCGCTTAGTAAATTCCGTGTAGAAATCTGCGAGAGAGAATTTAGTGAAAGTGCGTAATCTTTGCAAGCTGGTTGGTAAACGTAGGAATTAAATACGTAGAGAAGAAAAAAGTGCGCGCATGCATGGTGTGGCAAAAAGAGGAATCGGGTTATGAAAAAAGATAAGTTGCTGATAGCGGTGAGCTAAAGGAATAGAGCGAAATTAGAGCGCGAGGTGGAAGGGTTCGTGCACCAGTCCACTCACCTGCCCGATATCTGAGGAGGCTATGGTGATGATGCGCAAATTAATGATTTCCACTTCGCTCGGCGGCATGTTGCTGCTCGGAGCGGCCGGAGCATACAGCTTTACCCCGCAGGAACCGGGTACTGGTGGTGGCTCGCACGGTCAATCGCAGCAAGCGACCAAGTCGGTATCCGGAAAAGTAACGTCGATTGGAGATGCTGGAAAGTCGTTCTCGATGGAAGTGAACGATGGCGGCAGCAAGAAAACGATGCAGTTCGCGGTGGATAAGAACACGCAAGTGCAAGGGCAAGTGAAGGCTGGAACGATGGTGGTGGTGGAATACCAGCCGACGGATGGCGGGCAGTTCCTGGCCGTCAGCGTGTCTGCACAGAGCTAAGGAAAATTAACGGACTGGCGCGACTAAAATTGTCGTGGCCAACAACGGGCGGAGCCACTGGGAAGTTCCTGGAGGCTCCGCCCTATTTTTTGTCTGTGGCGTGGAAGTTGAGACGTCGAAGTTGAGTTGTAGCGCTCACGGTCTGTAAATCCCCACTCAAGAAAAGTTTGGACTGGGGCACGATATATCGTGCCCCTACGGTATGGGATAGCTTAGGCGGCTGCGTGCTAATGGGGGGTGCGAATTCAAGGGCATTGACATTCTGGAGCGGGTCATCCTCAATACTGAGGCCGCACTTCAACGGTCCCGGGAGCACAGCCAGGAATGGCTGTGCTACAACGGGTCCGGCCGACTCGGAGTGAGATGGACGGAGCCAGCCGCAACTTATGAGCATCGTGGACATGATCGTTGGGAAGCCGCTGAAGACCTCAGAAGAACGCGGCGAGCAGATTGGGCCCGGACCGGGCGTAGCAATTTTCGGGCTGGATGCGCTGAGTTCAGCGGCATACGGCCCAGAAGCGGCATTGACGCTGCTGATTCCGCTGGGACTGATGGGAGTGCGATACATCGTACCGATCAGCACAGCGATCATCACATTGCTGATCATTGTTTATTTTTCCTACCGGCAGACCATTGCCGCGTATCCGATGGGCGGCGGCTCGTACACGGTGGCGCGGTTTAATCTTGGCGCGTTTTGGGGACTGTTGGCGGCGTCCGCGCTGTTGGCGGACTACATTCTGACCGCTGCGGTAGGAATTTCTGCGGGAGTTGGCGCGCTGACATCCGCATTGCCAAGCTTGTTGCCGCATACGTTGTCCATCTGTCTGGGCATTCTGGTGATAATCACAGTCATCAATTTGCGGGGAGTAAAAGACGCGGGCGTTGCGTTTATGGCGCCGACGTATCTGTTTGTCGGAACGTTGTTGATCTCCATTGTGGCCGGGATCGTAAAAACCGTGTTGAGCCACGGGCACCCGATAGCGGTGGCGCCGTTGCCGCAACCATCACCGCAAGTGGCGGTGGTGACGTACTGGCTGTTGCTGCGGGTATTCGCAAGCGGTTGCACGGCGTTGACCGGCGTGGAAGCAGTGAGCAACGGAGTGAAGGCGTTCCGCGAGCCTGGGGTGAAGAATGCGCAACTCACGCTGACAATCATCATCGGAATATTGGCGATTCTGTTGGCGGGAATTTCGTATCTGGTGAAAGCGTACGGAATTGTGGCGACTGATCCTGGCGCGCCAGGCTATCAAAGCGTGCTGTCAATGATGATCGGTGCAGTTTTTGGCAAGGGCGCGTTTTACTACGTGTCGATCGCGGGAATTTTATTGGTGTTGTCGCTTTCGGCGAACACGGCGTTTGCGGATTTTCCAAGACTGTGCCGGGCGATCTCGCAAAACAATTATTTGCCGCACGGCTTTGCGCAAAGAGGACGGCGGTTGGTGTACACGCAAGGAATCATCGTGCTGGCCATCCTGTGCGCGTTTCTGCTGGCGCTGTTTGGCGGCGTAACGGACCGGTTGATTCCGCTGTACGCGGTGGGCGCATTTTTGGCATTCACCTTATCGCAAGCAGGCATGGTACGGCACTGGTGGAAGAAGCGCGGGCCGCACTGGAGAAAATACGCGCTGATAAACGGGTTGGGCTCGTTCGTGACTGGTATTACGGTGATCGTGGTGCTGATTGCGAAATTCGTGCAGGGCGCATGGATAACATTGCTGTTCATACCGCTGACGATCGTGGCGTTTCGCGCGGTACGACGGCACTATCACAACGTGGCGGTGGCTAGCCGTTGCACAGTGCCGCTGGAATTGAGGAAAAAAGAGGAAACGCCGATCGTGATAGTGCCTGTGGATCGCTGGAGCGCAATCACCAAGCAGGCGCTGGAATTTGCAGCGCACTTATCGGATGAAATTGTGGCGGTGCACGTGGAACCCGGAGAACATTCGACGCTGTTGCAGGCCGACTGGGAGCGGTATGTGGCGACACCGTATCAGGAGTTAGGAAACAAACCGCCGGAGTTAAAGATCATCGCGTCGCCGTACCGGTTTGTGGTGGTGCCGGTGGTGCAATTCGTGTTGAACATGGCGGAAAGGCATCCGGACCGGAAAATATTGGTGGTGATTCCGGAGTTTGTGGAAGACCGGTGGTACGAATATTTCCTGCACAACCAACGGGCGCGATTGTTGGAATGGACATTGTTGGCGCGAGGAAACAAGCGCATCTTTAGCGTCAGTTCACCTTATTACATCAAAGCTGGAGAGAGAGGCAAGGCTGCCGTTGAGAAGCGTAAAGCCACAGAGAGAGACAGTGTTTGAGCCGGCGTTTTGGCTAACTTGGTTGCGGATGCTTGCTTGAAGGATTCACGGGGACGGACGACAGATATTTGGCGAGTGGTATGGTGACGCTGCCCAAGGCTCCGGAAGAATCGCGCACAAAGATGCGGAGAGTGCGCGCAGCGGGAGAAACCTGAATGGGATTTCCCAAGACCAGTCCTGACTTCATATAAAAATCGTATTCACTAGGCTTCAGATGTAAGTCGACATGCTTGTGGTCGGCGGAGAGGAATTCGTCCGCAGAGCCGAGTTGGCAAACGAGCAGATCCAAAGCGGCGAGGTGCGCTCCATCGCTTTCGTGGAATAGCAGTTCGCTGGGCTCGACGCGAACGAAAGTTCTGAGCAGGTGGGAAGAAGACGGGCCCTTAGGTGGCAACGTGACACGTAGATTCAGACTGGTGGAATCGACGCGCATTCTGGCTGCTTGCGCAAGATTGGTTTGCATCTCGCCGAGGCCATCGCTGGAATCCGCGTAGGCGAAATAACCTTCCCGGTAGCGCAGGTGTAGTCCCGGAACATTGAGACGCAATTTCAGGCGATGGAAGGAACCATCCCACTGATTGTGGCTGGGGTAAAAGCCGAGCAGATAGGTGAGCTCGGTGTCTTCAATGGCGCGGCGCACGGAACCGGCGACGTCGTTGTTGCCGTAGAAGGCGCGGCCTCCGGTGCGATCCGCGAGAAGATTCATGGCGTCCCACTTGGCGTGACGCCCGAAAAATGCGCCGCGGGAACCGGAGATGGAAATGCCGACAGCATCGACGGGGTAGATGGACATATTGACGCGGTTCAGGGCACGAGCGGCCCGTTCAATTTCGGACGCGTTGGAATGGGGATCTGCGCTGGGCGGCGGCAGTCCAAAACCACCGTAGCCGGCCATGAGAGGGAAAGTGCCGGAAACCCATACGAGGCTTTTTCTACCGGAGATGAAGGCGACGTGATTGGCGATGGAGAGGAAGGCATTGGTAGTGTCGCCGACGCGAGTGTCGAGGGCATCGTCCATCGTAGTGCGAGTGGATGCGGACTGATCGCGATTGGAAGCCGGGCCGGGAGCACTCAAGTTAGTATCACCGGCAGGAGTAAGAGCGGAGCCGCGGCTGGTGGATGCGTCGAAGGCGCGAGAAGAATGAGGCTTGAGGCGATCCATGGCTTGCAGCAGGGCCTGGGAGTCGCGGGTGAAATCCTGGAGGATGTAGAGCTGGTCGTCGAGGAAGTAGAGAGCGATGTATTCGTTGGGCTGGCGATTGCGGAGGAGTTTAAGGACTTGGGATTTTGCGTAGACCTGATCTTCGAAGGAGGTGTTCAGGGAGTCGAGGAGAATTACGCTGACGGCGGAACTGGAGCCATCGGGAGCTTCGCGGTTGGTAAAGACGTTGGGAGGTAGAGCAGGCTCGGCAGGTGCGTTGGAGGGTGAAGCTGGAGAGAAGATGGCGATTTCCTGCTTGGTGTCTTCGTCGACCAGTGAGAAGTCTTCTTTTTTAAGTCCGAAGACGGGCTGACCTTTGTGGTCCTCGACGATGACATTGAGCTGGACGAGGTGGGTGGTGGATTTGAGGACGGTAGGCGTTTGCGACGGGGGCTGCGACTTTTGTGCTTTTTGTGCGGCTAACGGAAGGATGCCAGCGGTAAAGAGGAAGAGCGCAAGTAAGACCAGGGGAAAGGCGGCCTTGGCGTGGGAATGCCGAGTGGTTTGCATAGAGGCTACCAAGCAAATGACTTGCTGAAAGAGGCAGTAGCATACCTCTTTTGCATGCGCAAGAAAATGGGTGATTGGGTGGGTATGCGGCTATAAGGATGGAGTTAGACGGCGGTTTGGAAGGAGCCGTCTGGAGCCACGAAGCCGTAGGCCATGCGCGGAGTGCTAAAGGCGAAGCCGGGGGTGCCGTGCTTGTCGAGGAGGATAAGGCCACCGGTGCCTTTGCCGCGATTGGAGAGAAGTTGGACGGAGGCTTCTGCGGCGCGCGTGGGAGTGGAGCCTGCGGGACGCAGAAAGTCGGCGGCAGTTTTGGCCATGACGATTTTCATGATGGCTTCACCGTATCCGGTGGAAGAGACTCCGCCGGTTTCGAGATCGGCGTAACAGCCGCAGCCGATCAGCGGCGAATCGCCAACGCGGCCGGGCTGTTTACAGCAGGTGCCTCCGGTAGACGTGGCGGCGAAGAG
>Ga0209275_10000508_pt1 | contig 15172 bp, 10 predicted proteins | sample HubBroMetageREF2_FD_188344 | JGI IMG/M metagenome (GOLD analysis project Ga0209275, IMG submission 188344) | Reference soil microbial communities from the Hubbard Brook experimental Forest, New Hampshire, USA - Hubbard Brook CCASE Soil... | ecosystem: Environmental > Terrestrial > Soil >... | reverse complement strand
CGGATGCTTTACTCGTGCATACATTAGGGCCGCATTCTCCGAAGGTGCAGCTGAACGTAAAGTTTGGGGCGCGCTCTTGAGTCTGATGGCCTCTAAAGATCGGGTCGGATGGGTTTGGGATAACTGGCTGAGCGAACGCCTAAAGAGACATTCGAAAACTGATTCGAGAATCGCGCTTCGTATTGTAAGGCTTGCGGCAGATGGCGTGTGGCTTGAGAGAGTCCTGAACGCAAAATCGAAAAACCTAAAGGGTGTCGAAGAATATCTCATTGAGATGACGCGAATCCGTTAGCTTCGATCCTTAAATGGGCTTCTATTCTGCGAAGGCTGATATTGCTACCCGTAAGCTCTCCCTGCACGCTGAGGCGATCAGTCGGAACAACGCCGCATGACTTCCTGTACAGTGGCGTTGTTTGTGGTCCTCTGCGGCAACCGCCGCACAATCCATGCTGTTCGCGCTCCCAGCCACTGACTTCAGTAGCGAAGACCTGCGACGTCGGAGGCGGCGCGCTCAGGTCGTCGCGGAGGGAAGTGGTCAGGGACGGATTACTGGGCGAATCTCGTCCGAGCGGGTACCCTTGCGAATGCCGGCGTCTGCAACATTTGCATTACTTCCCAGTTGCCCGTAATCCGACAATTTGCATCCAGTAGCGCTCGCGGCCTAACCATTGGGGCCGTAGCTCTCTGTTTTTGAAACATTTCCTGGCGACCAAAGGCCCAGTGGGAGTGCGCTTGCGGGTTACGAACGTAGAAGCGACCCAACGGGACTTTCGACGTGCTAGGATGAGCGCCCAGAGGGGGTGTCAGATGGTCATTTCAAGATGTGTTCCCGAGAATGGTCGTTCGGGCCCGTCGCGGAGTGCCCGCAAACCAAGTAGAAAAGGAAATCGATTTGTGGAAAAGCTCGCCTCTTCTAGCTGGTGGAGCACAGTTCTCCTGGCAACTGTAGCCTTCGCGGGCTGCTCCAGTCATAGCACCGGATCATATGAGTCTCAATCGCTGACACCTGTTCGTGCGGTCGCTGTCCGCGAAGGCATGCGAGCATTTGTGGAGCGCGTAGCCGTTGACGTTACTCGGGACGGCCCATTAGCCTGGTGCAAATACCTTGACACGAGTCCCGTGTTTTTTATGGCCGTCAACGGCCAGATGGCATTTCCGAATGGTGCGGCCGCACAGGAGGGCACTCAGAAGTTTGCCCAGGCCATCAATCATATACAACTAAAATGGGGCGACGACTTGCGCGTTGATCCCCTTACTGCCGAGCTTGCCGTCGTTGCAGTTTCATGGAGCGAAATTCAATTGGACACCAAAGGGCATCGCGTCGACGAAGCTGGATACTTTACCGGACTTGCCGAGTATCGGGAAGAGCACTGGCAATTGCGCGACGCACACTGGTCGGCCCCGGTGCCCACACCGCTCAGCGACTAACGAGTATCCGAATAAAGTCTGGAAAAAAGGCTGACGTCGCCGCCCTGCGCGGACACCGTGGTGCGCACTATGACTCGTCGGAGTTCGTCTCTCTTGAGGCGAGCCATGCTAGGCGGTCAAGTTGTAAATCAGGCCAAAAGGATCTTTCATGTAGCAGCGCGGAAAATCTGGCTCGTCTTTGTTGGTCGATATTAGCAATACCACTCCGCGATTCCGTTTTCCACTCCCGGTTGTTCGGCCACCCGGAAGTAACGGACGCAAAACGCAGGAGCCACTCGAATCGAGCGCCATTGTGGGAGCTGTGGCGATCGTGGCACGGCTGATTTGTTCTGTTCCGCTTTACCTGCTCACATAGCTCGGCCGATACCGCGCCGATCCTCCCAGTTCAGTAGGCCAACGTTTATCAGTCCGTGCGGATGCACCTCTCAAAACGCTGGCTGGCCGCTTGTCTCTCCCTCTCTTTCGCACTAACCATTGTTGTCGCTTCGCGTAAATACATTTGGTTATACATAACGCGGACGCGCGATCCTAAGCCACAGTCGCTGACTTATTGCACGACCCCGCTGCGTCGAGCAATCCTGAGATTTTGCTTAAAGAAGCAAATCGCCTTGCATGGCTTTTCAATTGGCCAAAGGCTGAGCCTCTTTATATCCGCGCAGAGCAACTATTCGAAGATAAGGGCGATACCCGAAACGAAGCCTATTCACGAGTGGGCAGAATTCGGGCGCAATCAGAAACCATGTCTTGAGTTGATGTCTCCGAGATTCTTGGAAAAGAGTTAGACCTTCCGATTGCGAAGAGTGATCAAAAAAAATCAGATTGTGGTGTCTAGCGGCAACGGGATACACGGACCTAGAGATCAATCCGGTATCGGCCAAGCGAGTCTGGACGGAAGCTGAAGTGATGGAATCGAGATCGTACTGCTGCTACTTTCCCGGTGGCACTTCTGGTGGCAGTTGGATTGTCAATTTCAGGCGAATTGTGGCATCACGAGGCGAGGCGAAATTGTGGCATCTTATTGAAATGACGTGGTCTGGCATGTTGCGGTGTTTTAGGGCGTTTGCACCAAAATGGCTTAAAAGGCCGCTGCTCTACCACTGAGCTACGCCCCTAAATTGTAAACTGCGAAGTAATTTGCAGTTGATCGTCGCGCGGCAGAACGTTGGATGATGCGGCTTACGCTTTCTCTTGTTAAAGAGACCATCCAGGTTGTGCTAAACGAACTGCGCTTACTGTCTTACAATATCAAACTTTCTTCATGGCCGCAGGAGGTCAGACCTGCAATCCCGTCGACACACGGCCTCTTCCGTCGCCCAAGCGTGCACCCTTTTTAGGCCAGTGACCGCAAACAGCATTTGACAGGACGTGTATGGGATTGTGGTACGTTTCGTCCGCGGGATGTTTACCATCCATTCTTATCGTACCATGCCCAAGCCAGTTCTTGCTGCGCCTCCCGGCCCCTCCCGGCCCGCCGCTCGCCCACCAGGGTGCCGGATCCCCGCGCGGCATGGACAGAGCACGTTCGCGGAGCTTTTCTCTGAAAAGCAGAAGGTGGGACGGAGTTGCTGGTAGTCTGCGTCGCCTTTAAACTCGATAAGACTGATGAGCAAGAACAGTGGCGCGATTGGTATCGACTTTGGCACGACGAATAGCTCGATTGCACGTGTCAATGACACGGGCGAGGTTCAACTCGCGCACTTTCCCTACCTGGGCGAACAGACCGCCTCGTATCGCTCGCTTCTGTACCTCGAGCAAGTGAATGAGCGCGGCGTCAACGCACTGAAATCCTGGAGCGGCCCGGAAGGTATCGAGCATTACCTCGCTGCGGATCACAAAGGCCGGCTGATCCAATCGCTGAAGTCCTTTCTCAGCAATCGCAACCTGCAAACCACCGACGTTTTTGGCCACAAATATAAGCTGGAGGATTTGATCGCGCGTATCCTGCGAGATCTTCGGGAAAAAGCTTCTTCGCAATTCGGTGTCCCCATTTCCAATGCAGTGGTCGGCCGGCCGGTGCGATTTGTTGGAGCGGAAAGCAAGGAAGAAGATCACTACGCAGAAAATCGGCTCAGAAATGCTTTCAGGCTCGCCGGGTACGATTCCGTGCATTTTGAATTTGAGCCCGTTGCCGCGGCGCACTACTACGAATCAGCGCTGGACCACGACGAACTGATTCTGATTGGAGACTTCGGCGGCGGCACCAGCGATTTTTCTCTGATGCGCGTGGGGCCAACGGTCCGACATCGCGGGCGCAGCGCTGCAGATCTGCTCGGCAATGCCGGGGTGGGAGTCGCGGGCGATTCATTCGACGCCAAGCTCATACGCCATCTGATGTCTCCCGCGCTGGGGGCTGGCACGGACGTGCGCTCGATGAAACGTCTTCTGCCGGTCCCTGCCTGGATTTACGGCAAGTTGGAGTGCTGGCATCATCTGTCGTTTTTGCGCACGAAAGAAGTGATGGATCTGCTGAACCGACTCAAGGCGGATGCGGTTGAGCCGGAGAAAATCGCGGCGCTGCTACACCTGATAAAAGAAGATCTTGGCTATCAACTGCACCAGTCGGTGCAAACGGTGAAATACGATTTATCCAACAATGCGGAGGCAACGTTTCGTTTTTATGATGGTGCGATCGACGTTACGGCCAAGGTGAAACGCTCCTCGTTCGAAGCGTGGATCGCTGACGAACTTCGTCAGATCGAATCGTGTTTGGATTCGCTGCTCAAGAGCAGTGGGGTCCACGCTAAAAACGTGGACGCAGTATTTCTCACGGGCGGATCGTCGTTTGTGCCGGCAGTGCGAAAAATATTTGCAAAGCGTTTCGGCGAGCCACGCATCAGAACCGGCAACCAATTCACGTCGGTAGCCTGGGGACTGGCTCTCAAAGCATCGAGCCTGGCGAGCGTCGTCGGCTCTGATTAAAGCCGACTTCCGCGCTGCGCTACAGATTATCCAGAAAGAATTTCGTCACGCGGTTCCACAACACGCGTTGCGCCGGAGCATCGCTCGCACCATGCCCCCGCCCGGGAAACGTCATCACCTCTACGTACTTCCCGGCTTTAATCAAATCATCAATGAGGGCCAGCGTGTTGGAGCTATGTACGTTGTCATCGCCGGTACCATACGCGATCAGCAACTTCCCTTTTAGCTTTTCTGCATTTTTGATCGGCGATGATTCCTGATAGCTCTCCTCGTGCAGCGGCAACAATCCGATGTATCGCTCGGTGTAAATCGTGTCGTAGAAATGCCAGTCGGTCACCGGGCTGCCAGCGAAGGCCGCCTTGAAAACCTGCGGGGCTTCGAAGATGGCGTGCAGCGTCATGTGTCCGCCGTAACTCCATCCATGAATTCCAATACGATCCGGATCAACATAGGGCTGCGATTTAAGCCAGACTCCGCCATCACGCTGATCGGAAAGTTCCTGGGCGCCGAACCGGTAATGAATGGGCTCTTCGAAGACGTGCCCGCGCCCCGCTGAGCCGCGATTATCGAGCGAAAAAATAATGTAGCCCTTTTGCGCCATCATCTGATGCCACAGATATTGGTGGTCCATCCACTCATTCACGACCACTTGGGCATGTGGTCCACCATAAGTGTAAACAAGCACCGGATATTTTTTGTTCGGATCAAAATTCGGCGGCTTGATCATCGAACAATTCAAAGACATACCGTCGTGCGCCTTAATCGAGAAAAACTCGACCGGCGACAGGTGGTAGCCGGCTACCTCCGCTACCTTGTTCTCGTTCAGGGCGGCAAGTTTGCTGCCGTCTGCCCGGTAAAAACCCTGACGTGGAGGCGTGCTCGAATTGGAGTATGTGTCGAGATACTCCATTGCGTCGGGCGCCACATTCACCGCATGCGTGCCATCTTCTTTGGTAATGCGCGTGAAGCCGCTGCCATCCAGTCCAACGCGATACAGGTGGCTCTCCATCGGAGATTTTTCTTTTGCGGTGAAATATACGGCGGCATTTTTTTCGTCGACGCGCTCAAGTTGACTGACTTCCCACTCGCCTTTCGTCAACTGCAGCGGCTGTGCTGCGGAAAACTCGTAGAGATACAAATGCCGGTAGCCAGTGCGCTCGCTAGACCACAGGAATCGCTTGCCATCTTTGAAGAAGTACAAATCATTGCTCACATTGATCCAGTACGCGTCTTTCTCCGAGAGAATCGTCGACGACTTCCCTGTCGCTGCATCGGAAAGCAGCACGTCGAGAACTGTCTGGGTGCGGTTCAATCGCTGGATGGCCAGGTGCTTGGAATCCGGAAGCCACTTAACGCGCGGTATGTAGATTTCTGTCTCCGCGCCTACATCCATGACGCGTTCCTGCTTCGCACCTGCGACTTGCGCCACAACCATGCGCACCGTGGGATTTAGACCACCCGGCACGGGGTACCTTTGCAGTTCTGCTTCTCCAGTGGCCGATTCGAAATCCACCAGCGGAAATTGCGTAACCTTCCGCTCGTCCATCTCCAGATAAGCAATTGCCGAGGAATCTGGCGCCCACCAGTACGCCGTGAAAAGCTCGAGTTCCTCCGGATACACCCAGTCCAATTCGCCTTTTCGCACTTCCTCGGTGCCGCCGGTAGTCAGTGCCCGTTCTTTTCCATCTGCCGTGTCCACCAGCCACAAATTGTGATTACGGACGAAGCTCACGAACTTTCCGTCGGGTGAGATCTTCGCATCGCTCAGATCTTCTTCGCCGCTCGCGAGCACACGCGCCTGCTGGGTTTGTAAGTCGAACCATGCTAATGCGTGCGGCCCCACGAAGAGCAAAGCATTGCCGCCGGGCGCCCACAGATATTGCGATGGTGGACGGCGCCCCGCTCCTGTCGCTTGCGAATCCTTTGTCTTCGTAGATGGCAGCACATTTTCCAGTTTGTCTGCAGATACCAGCAGCACACGTTCGCCTGTCGAAGGATCCATCGACCAGAGTTCCGGTTTCGCATCCTTGCCAGTCTGTTTTGGTAAGAAAAAGCTGACTTGATTCTTGCTGGGCACCCAGGCCACTCCGCCCGTCAAATGTCCGCTCAAACTCGGTTGCGAAAAAATGCGGTCGACGGTAAGTTCACCAGGATTTGCTACAGCCGATGTTGTTTGTTGGGCTGAAATACGCTCAAGGCCAACAGACAACGTGAACAACACCAGCCAAGTAAAGAGCGCACTACGCAGCACAGGGCGGAAAAACATTCAGCCTCCTAGGAGTAGCACTTAGCTTAGCCTTAGAGCCGCAAAGAGCAAAGCCGACTCGGAACATGAAACTTGGATAAGGCGCACGAACTCAGCTTCGAGGATATAACTTTGACGCCGCAGTGAGACGCATTGGATTGGTTAACTGAGATCTCAGATCGCGAAGATTCGCTAATCCGGCTGCGGGTGGTAGCCGATTCGGCCGTTCTTTTCTCCGGCAGATAAATCGCGTACGCACAATTGCGTCAGGTCTGCCGCGTCGCACTGATAAATCTGCTTCATTGGCAGATCTTCCATCCGCACCTGGTGTCGTCCCCATTGCCAATCCTCACTATCGTTCTGGGAAGTCGTCACGACGCGAGTGCCCGGCGCGACCCGCACGCGAAACTCGCGCGTGGAAGGCTCGTAATTCGGGTACATAAAGCAATGTCCCACGCATGCACGGTCCACTGCGTGAATAAACATCGCCCGGTAACGAGGTTTTTCATAGATGGTGGCCGAGACTCGCGTGCCAGACGGAAGTTGTTCGGTAATCCTATTGGCGTTGGCCTCTAGCCGGTTCAAGTAGGCCATCTCTTGATAAGTGAAAGCGAAAAACACTGAGGACGCCACTGCATAACTTGCTAAATGCCAGATTCGCGGCTGCAGTGAGGCCAGCCAGCACACCGCGAAAATCGCATTGATAATCGTGAGCCGGGTTACCAGCACGCCAATCCAACCCGCAGTCGGATCCGGCTTCAAATTTTGCGGGAGCAACGCGGTCATCCAGAACGCGGCAAGATATAGCTCTACAATCAACCGCCGATTTTTCCAATATTCCAGAGAGCGGCCATGTTGCACCGCGTCGACCACAATGCAAATCAGCGCGAAGACAAACAGCACCACTGAGAGAATAAGGTATCGGTGCCCAAACACCGCCAACTGATCAAAACCGTTTCGCAGAATGATGGGACTTTGCAGAAAGTCCCACTGGTATTCGGGGTGATGCCGGATGAAGGCGTGCACGGCAATCGCCAGTAGCAGCGTGCCCAGCGGTAAAGCCAGTCGCGTTTTTCTCTGCAAGTTCAGCCATAACAGCCGGTACGCCGCTGTACCCAGGAACCACAAGGCCCCCAAGGGGTGTGCCAAGTAGATCATGGGAAACAAGATCGCAGTACGCAGTACATCTCGCTTCCCGCCCGGCCACAGCAAAGCGAGAGCGATGGCTGCCAGTCCCACTGACAAGTAATAGTTCATGAAGCCCATGTAGAAAACGTAGCCATAGGCGAACATCGCGATTAACGGCGTAAGGAACCATGGCGGCTTACCTGCGACCGCAGCCACCAAGGCAAACACGCCCCAAAAGAAAATCAGCACACACAACGACACTGCAATCTTTTCTGCGGTCGGCAGTCCGAAAATTTTTGCAAGGTAAAATAACATCAGGTCAAAAAGAATATTCTTCGACTGCCACACAATGTAGATACCCGGCGCTTTTCCTTCCTGCACCAACTGCGCCAGCCACGTGTTGTAAACGTGACTTCCGAGATCGCCAGCTTCAATTTTACGCTGCCACACACACGGAATGATTACGAGCGCACTGAGCAACCCGGCGATAGCGCCATGTTTCGAGAAAAACGAACGAACGCTGTTATCTTGCGTTGCCGAAGGGAGCAAGCTTTTTCACCATTCATTCATCTTCGGATGGTGGACCTGAACGTCGCCATTCTATCTGAAATGCTCAAAAACGAACTGCACGTGGGACCTTAGGAGGGTCCGCAGAATCTCACGGAATCCAAAAATAAATACCGTAAGCCCAGCAGGGCCACAGGCAATGGGCTGGATACCTTGAAAATACCCTAAATCAGGACGCATTGGTTTCAGCGGAAGCTAACAAACACACCAGCATTGAAACGGAACGGTCCTTCCGCTTCGCATGGTTAACCAGTTTTTTGCCAGTCAATAAGCCGGAGATGCCGGCGCGTTCACCGGGCGTTTTCGTTTCCACTCATGTTCCCGGCGCAACAGGGATTGATGCTTCTTGACCTGCAGCTCAATTTCGCCAAACGCCTTTTTGCAGCCCGCCAACACATTGGGGCCGCTTCCGGTAGCATGCAGCGTCCCGGACGGCAACGACAACGTCAGCACACACGATTTCTCTTCCGTTCTCTGGTTATGTGAAAACACACCCTTCAGCTTCACCAGGTCCGGCTCGTAATTCTTCAATAGCCGGCCCAGCTTGTCTAAACGTCGGGTAACTTCCAGCGCTACGGCTTGTTGCGAATCCACGTGCTTATAACTGATCGAAATGTTCATAGTTGCACCTGTAGACTCTGTGAGGGCTTCTGGCGGGAAAGCGACGCAGTTACGTTGCTGCACCGCATAGCAAGGGCAGGATAACTCCGGGTAGTGGCCAGCGCAATGGGCTGCGCATTGACAGTCACCTGGCAACTTTCTAGTCTAACCACGAGGGTTGCCCGCAACGTTTTGCGTGAAGAAAAAGGCTAATGGCTAACGATTCCTCAGGAAACACGAAACCTCGGTCTCAGCCACAGTTGCGCGTCGGGCCAGCGGGTTGGTCCTATGCGGACTGGTCAGGGCACGTTTACCCCACGCCGCGTCCCAAAGGTTTTCACGAGGCTGCGTTTCTTTCTCAATATTTCGACACTATCGAGATCAATACTTCGTTTTACCAGCCGCTGCGTCCCGATCACGCTGCGCTCTGGCTGGAAAAAGTGGCAGCCAATCCAGCGTTTATCTTCACGGCTAAGCTGTGGCAAAAATTCACGCACGATCCTTCGGCCTCTCGCGAGGATGAGCGCGCTGTTCGTGAAGGTTTCGACATACTTCGCAAGGCCAATAAATTGGGCGCGGTCCTGCTTCAGTTCCCTTTTTCGTTTCACAATACGCGTGAAACCCTGGTGTATCTCACCGTGGCCCTGCAACGCTTTGCCGATTATCCGCTGGTCGTGGAACTCCGTCACAGCTCCTGGAACACGCCCGACACGCTAAAACTCCTACAGGATCATCACGCAGGTTTCTGTAATATCGATCAGCCAATCATCGGCAGATCGCTGGAACCCACCGCCGAAGTTACATCGCCCATCGGCTATGTCCGGCTGCACGGCCGCCGCTACGATACCTGGTTCAGCGACGATCCCGCGACGCCACCCCACGAACGCTACAACTATCTGTATTCTCAGGAAGAGCTCGATCCCTGGATCGCGCGCATCCGCAGCATCAACCAGAAGACCAGTCAGACTTACGTCATATCGAATAATCACTATCAGGGAAAAGCGGTGGTGAACGCGTTGCAGATCATCAACGGTGTGACCGGGAAAAGGGTGAAAATTCCCGAACCATTACGCGCACGTTATCCGGAGTTGGAAGAAATTGCCAGTGAGATGCCGGCAGAGCCCACGCTATTCCCGCTCGGCGTGCCCGCGGCGAAGACCAACCAATCTACTTCTTAAATAAATTCTCGAACGCTTGACGCGCATCCATCGGCCGCGAAGGTGAAGGCGCCTCTACGGGAACTTGCGCCGGCTGCATGTACGACGTGGGAGCGGTGTCCTTCTCAACCGTGGTACGAAATTCGTACAAAGTGCAATTGTTCTTCGCGTCTTTCGGAGTCACGCGCGCCGGAATATTCTGCGTGCATTCAAATTGCGCGCCAGAATCAAAGTAACGGCACTGCTTGCAGCAATGCAGTTCAAATCCGCACTTCGGACACTTCTCGTTGGGGTCAAATCCCGCTACCAGCACCGCGCCGCAATTCGAACAACGCGCCCGGGTGACTGTTCCCACCATCCGCGGCGTTCGCGGCCCCAGATGATCCGTTGCGCCTCTTGGGCCGCCCGCCGGCGGCTTGCGATCATGCTTATCTTTTTTCTCGTGCTTTTCGTTTCGCTCCGCGTCACGATACCCGCGGTGGCCATACTTACGATCCACAAACGCCTCCGTCCGTCAGTCTCAACGGACTGCCACTACAACTTGCTACACCACAGCACTACTCAGTTACTCTTCTCGTTGTATATCCAACTCGGATTGCTACAGCGCCCGGCACACCAGCCTTCCCCGATTGAAGTTTTCTGGAGTGCTGTTCAGCGAGAGCAGAAGATGGGACCTCTATGTTTGTAATCCTATGGGAGTATGAAGTCAAGCTAGGTTGCGAAGAAAGCTTTGAAAGAGCCTATGGCGCCCAGGGCTCCTGGGTTCAACTCTTCCGCCGCGATCCAGCCTACATCTCAACACAACTCCTGCGGGACCCACTTCGCTGCTCTTTCTATTTCACCTTGGACTGCTGGAACTCCGATCAGACCTTCGACAACTTCAAACTTTCGTACCGGGTTGACTATGAGTCGTTGGACTTCGCCACTCAGTCGCTTACCGTACAGGAGCGCCTCATAGGATCATTTACCCCGCTGCGCACGCCCTTGCTTTGATCTTAGACAAACAATTTCACGAATCCATCAGGTGGTAAATCAGCTTGCAGAAATTTCTTTGCAGCTCCTGCAGACCTCGTCACCGCTTCGGCGGCTAAATAGCCGCTGCGAACTGCTCCCTCCATCGTTGCGGGCCATCCCGTCTTTGTCCAATCTCCCGCAAGGAACATTCGCCCTATCCTGGTCTGCTGTATTGGACGCCAACGGTCCACACCTGGTTGCGGGGAAAATGTTGCCGCAGCTTCTTTTATGACGGTAGCCTTCAACAATTTCGCTTCTCGGGCCGCTGGCAACGCTTGACGCACCTCTTTTAAACAGATGTCAATGATCTCCTGACGCGACTTCCGTAAAAGCTCGTACGACGCGCTGATCACCAATTGGACATACTGGCCCTTGTCACCTTTGTTGTCTTTGCGAACGGAATCACCGTTCTCCGCGCCGTACAATTGCGTCTTGTTGAAGATCCATTGCGTCGTAGTCTCCAGCAATGTCACGAACGGCTCCTGCATTACTTCGCGGTCGAACCAGAAATGCACTCCGGTGATTGGCGCCGCTTGGATATTCGCCATTTGTGCGCGCAATTCTCCTGCCTCGGAAGAATCTGATGGTAGCAACTGTGCTAATTCCGCGTGCGGCATGGCAAAAACGTAAGCGTCCGACGTTTCGCGGCGTCCGGCATCAAACTCGAGGTCTTCAACCGCGCCATCTTTCAGGTGAATCGCCCGCAGTGGCGCGCGCAAATTCACTTCTCCGCCGCGCTTCTCAATTTCCGCTTTGCATCCATCGTAGAGTTCCGCCAGCGGCACCGAAGGGACGCCCATCCGATAGCCGCCACGATTCGAAAGGAACGCCTTCCAGAAAACATCCACACCGAAGCGCGCATCGGTCCTATCTAGTTCCTCGTCCAACGCGCTCACCAACACCACGCGCCAGAATCGCTCGATGGCTGCGGGTGTCTGCCTGCGTCGGTTCAGCCATTCCAACATCGAAATGCTGTTGGGCTCATCCAGATCTGCCGTATGGCCTTTTCCCCGCAGGATATCGAGCATCGCTCGCGCAATCGACCGCTTATCCGCGAACGTTAAAGGGGCAAACGTCGCAAACGAGCCGGTCATGTGGAAGGGCGCCGGCAAAAATCCAGCCTTCATCACACCAGTTCTTCCTTGCGGATCCTGAAACAATAATCGGTCGAAGAACTTTATTTTCCCTGCGGACCCGACGCGGCGATAAAAATCTTCCAAATTGGTGCAGCACCCCAGCGTCACGTGCTGGCAGTTATCCACGTGCTCGCCATCCGGCAACACGTAGGACGTCGCCCGGCCGCCGAGAAATGGCCGCTGCTCAAACAACCGCACTCGCCAGCCTGATTCAGCCAGCGCGACGCCCGCCGACAGCCCCGCCAGTCCCCCGCCGATCACGATCACGTTTTGCAAGGATATTCTCTTCCGTGTGGCGCCCGAACCGCGCCTTGGCAATCAACATCATCTTCTCCGCTTTCGGGAGCCGCACGCGCTCGCCGAACACAGCAAAATCCACCGACTCAATACGCGCCAGCAACCCGCTGTAGGTATGCACCAGCAACCACAATGTTCCGCGACTGTCTTCATCAATCAGCTCAACCAGTCGCGAGCCTTCTTCGTACAATTTCCATGCACGATCGGCTTCAAAGCGCAGCAACTCCCGCATCCCCAGCGTAGCTTCACCGCGTCCAAAATCTTCTTTGGCCACGCCGTAGCGCAGTAAATCCTCGTCGGGTAGATACACCCGCCCCAAGCGATAATCTTCATGCACGTCGCGAATAATATTGGTTAGTTGAAACGCCAGTCCCAGCTTTTCCGCCAGCTCCAACGCTTTGGCATCGCGAAATCCAAATATGTGTGTGCACGTCAGCCCCACCGTTCCCGCCACGCGATAGCAATATTCCTTCAGCCGCTCGAACGAGGGATACACCTGAATCGTCAAATCCATTTCCGCGCCACTGATCAAATCGTGCAAATAGCGACTCGGCATTTTGTAACGCTGAATGGTGTCTACCAACGCGGGCAGCACTTCATCCGCTCCTGCCAAAGTTTCCTTGGGCGAAATCATCGCCGCGTTGCCGTCAAACACCTGCTCTTCCCCGGTGATCGCCTGGTCTAGCGCGGCTCGCCACTTTGCCAAGCCTCGCTGCTTCTCTGCCAGGTCGGCGCCTTCATCCGACACATCGTCAATCAGCCGCATGAATGCATACAGCGCCACAATGCCATCGCGTTTCGGCTTAGGGAGCAAAAAAAATGCCGGATAAAAATTGCTGTGCGCCTCTCGCGCAATGCGATGACACTCTTCGTACGAGGCCGCCACGTCCAAAGCTGGCCGTTGCACCACCGCAACCCCGCTTGCTCCCCCAGTCGCTCGAGTGATCGGCGTTACTTTTGCCTTTCTCACGCGCACTTGCGAAAGCAGCGCCCGCCCCAACATGCGTGCCTGTTTCCCTTTGCTCACCGAAGGCCGCTCATGCAGCGTGTCATAGCCCTGCCGCTCGATCGCATCCAACACGGCAATTCCGCCTCGGCTGAACATCTCCAGATCCACACTGAGCCTGCCTTCCACCATCTTCGCCAGCGGCCGGCCCTCTGCGAACAACCCTCGCGTGCGCGCAATCAACTCCTTCATCAGCGTCACGTAGCGCTCGTCAAACTTCCGCTCAACAAGTTCCTGTTCGGTTAGTCCATGAGCCGCAGCCCGATCCAGCGGAATATAAATCCGTCCAATATCCAAGTCGCGCGAAACGTCTTGCCAGAAATTTGCCAACTGCAGCGCCGTGCACGTCGCATCCGACAACGCTTGTCTTTCCGCATCGCGGTATCCGCCCAAATACAGCACCAGACGTCCAACGGGATTCGCCGAGTACACGCAGTAGTCCAGTACCCCCGCCCAATCCGGATAACGCTTCACCGCCTGATCCTGCCTGAATGCTTTCAGCAAGTCCGCGAACGGCTTTTGCGGCACGTCTTTGGCGACAATCGTCTCCCGCAAAGCCACAAACACCGGATGCTCCGGCCGCCCTTCGTAGCAAGCATTCAGCTCGCTTTCCCACCAGTCCAAAAGTCCCAGCGCACGCTCTTTCGTGGGAATCTCGTCGCCCAAATCATCGGCCCAACGGCAGTACGCATATAAATTGTAAAAGTGCTGGTGCAGGTCTTTAGGCAGCAGCCACGACGCTACATTGAAATTTTCGTAATGATGCGTGGCCAGCCAGCGGGTGTATTGCTGCGCTGCTTCCACGCTGCAACCATTGGGCGGCAACTTCTCGGCAATCTTCAGTTCGCCGGTGCGCAGCATTTAGTATTCGAATTCCTCGATCAATGGGTTTGGCAAAGTGTCGTGCAATTGCAAAAGCGGCAGCAGGGACAAACGAAAAGGAGAATCTGTCATCGTGCGGCGATCCGGTGAGGATAGCAGAAGCGAGTCACCAGTCACCCGCCACGTCTACGGCCTGACGGCCAGCTTGATTTCTCCGCTGCGCGACTTCATCCGCTCAAAGGCCTGCGGCAAGTCGGCCAGCCGGATTTCTTCCGTCACAATTTCCTGCGCCGAAATATCACCGCGGCGAATGGCTTCCAAGGCTTCGCGAATAAATCGCGGCGTATGATGGAAAGGCGAAATAATCTTGATCTCGGAATAGTGAATGGCCGCCGGCTCGATTTCTACTCTTGTTCCGGTTGGCAGTCCGCTAAAGAAATTCACCACGCCACCGCGCCGTACCATCGCCAGGGCCTGTTCCCACGTGGCAGGATTACCTGCGGCTTCCACAACCGAATCCGGCCCGCGCTGGTCTTCCGTCAAAGCTCGCACAGCAGCCACAACGTCTGGCACTTCCGTCACATTGATCGTTACCGAAGCCCCCAGCTTCCGAGCCACAGCCAGCGGAGCATCGCGTCGCGCCAAGGCAATCACCCGCACGCCACGCCGCGAAAGCATCCGAACATACTTCAATCCAATGGGTCCGCAACCGATGACCGCTGCAGTGTCTCCGGTGCGCACTTCCATCTCGTGGATGCCGCGCAATACGCACGCCAGAGGTTCCACTAACGCCGCGCTGTGATCGTCCACGGAGTGCGGCACTTCCAGGGTATTTTCCTGCACAATGCGGCCT
>Ga0209275_10000507_pt1 | contig 15173 bp, 13 predicted proteins | sample HubBroMetageREF2_FD_188344 | JGI IMG/M metagenome (GOLD analysis project Ga0209275, IMG submission 188344) | Reference soil microbial communities from the Hubbard Brook experimental Forest, New Hampshire, USA - Hubbard Brook CCASE Soil... | ecosystem: Environmental > Terrestrial > Soil >... | reverse complement strand
CTCCCGACGTCCGCGCAGGTTCCGGCAAAGCCGAACAAGGCAAAGTTTCGCTGCGCGCTTACCATCGCGGCAACCACATTTACATTGAAGTGGAAGACGACGGCCGCGGCATCGATTATGGCCGCGTCAAGCAAAGCGCCATCGAATCAGGCCTGGTTTCTCCGGAAACAGCGGACCGCCTGACCGAGCGCGACCTCCGTGAAATGTTGTTCCACCCCGGTTTCTCTACCGCCGCAGTAAAAACAGAACTCGCTGGTCGCGGCGTCGGTCTCGATGTAGTGCGCTCCAACTTGAACGCCCTGAACGGCGAAATTGAAGTAAACAGCGTTGCCGGCCAAGGTACCAAGTTCACTCTCAAGGTGCCTCTCACTCTGATCATTTCGCCTGCGCTGTTCGTGCGTTGCGGCTGCAACCACTTCGCGCTCCCCTTGGCTGTAGTCGAAGAAATTCGCCGCCTGCGCGCCGATGAAATCGAAGACGTTGGCGGAAAGCTGCTAACCAAAGTCCGCGACGTCGTCACCGAAGTCGTCCGCCTCGATTCCTATCTGGGCTTGCCTCCACTCGAGCCCATCAACGGATATTTCCGCATGGTCGTTGCCAATGCCGGCAGCCGTCAGATCGGCTTGGTCGTCGAAGAAGTTCTAGGCAAAGACGAAATCGTGATCAAAAATCTTGGCGAATACTTACGACGCGTGAAGCTTTTCCCCGGCACCACCATCGCTCCAGACGGCAGCCTGATTTTGCTGATCGACTTGAACCGCATGGTCGCCACTGAACCCAGCGAGCGCCGTGCTCTGCAGGCCAACGCCAGCACCGCACGTGTTTTCGCGCCAGGTTCCACCGCCGTCGCCCGCGGCACAATTCCCACTGACGCAATCGACCGTGTCGAGCAGGAACGCGTCATCGTCATCGCTGACGATTCCATCAGCGTGCGCAAATTTGTCGGCCGCATGCTGGAAAAGAATGGCTACCGCGTTAAATTGGCCGCCGACGGTCTGGAAGCCGCCGAACTTGTCACCCAACACGGCTGCCACCTGGTCATCACCGACTTGGAAATGCCGCGCATGACCGGCTACGAACTAATGGCCCAGTTGCGGCAGACTCCGGCAACACGGCGAATTCCGGTGATGGTGGTAACGTCGCGCGCCGGCGCAAAGCATCGCGATCGCGCCATGAAAGAAGGCGCCGCTTCATTTTTGACCAAGCCCGTTCAGGAAGATCAGTTGCTTGCCGCGGTGGAACAACTCATGGGATCGGAGGCGGCACGTTCCGTCGTGCCGGTTGGATAGACGCGTTATGGTGAGTACCCAGCCCAAAAAGTTTCGCGTGCTCGTCGTCGATGATTCCGCCTTCATGCGCAAGGTGCTGGAATCTATTTTCAGCTCCGACGACCAATTGCAGGTAATCGGCCAGGCGAAGGATGGACGCGAAGCCATTGCGTTATCCGAATCCCTGAAGCCCGACGTAATCACCATGGACTTGAACATGCCGCACATGGATGGGCTACAGGCCACCGCGCAGATCATGACCAGCAACCCGCGACCCATTGTGATTGTCAGTTCAGAAAGCAAAGAAGGCGCTGCCAGCACACTGAAAGCACTGGAACTCGGCGCAATTGAATTCGTAACGAAGCCTACGTCCGGCATCGATCTCGATATGCAAAGCGTGAAGGACGAACTGGTACGCAAAGTGCGCATGGCCGCAAAGGTTCGCGTGGTGCGCACTGCGTCGCGTCTCGCCAACGCCATTCAGATGCCATCGTCGCCAAACTCCTCAGCAGCTAAGCCGGCGTCTCCATCGCCAGCGCCGCCAGTTCGAACTTCCAACGTTGCCCAATCGGAATTGCGGTTTCCTGTCGTTGTTCTCGGTGCCTCCACAGGCGGCCCCGCCACAGTAATGCGTTTGGCCCCCGGATTTACGCGCGACTTCCCTGCTGCCGTGTTTCTCGTTCAGCACATGCCGGCCGCCTTCACCACGCAATACGCTTTGCAACTCGCCGAATTCACCGGTATTCGCGTCAAGGAAGCGGAAGCAAACGAAAGCGTGCAACCAGGCACACTTTATATTTGCCCCGGCGGACAACATTTGCGAGTAACGCCCACCGGCCGCATCAACCTCGACAGCGTGACTGGCCGCATCGACGGCTACTTGCCAAACATTGACGTAACTTTAGAATCCGTCGCCGCCTACGCCGGCGCGATGAGCATAGGCGTCGTTCTTACCGGTATGGGTAGCGATGGAGCTCGTGGCGCCCGCGCGATCAAAACTGCAGGCGGCGTAGTGTTGGCGCAAGATGAAGCCACTTCCGTAATTTTTGGCATGCCTGCTGAAGCCATCAAAACTGGCGCGGTTGAACAGGTTCTTCCCCTCGACGACATTTATCCCGCCATCGAAAAGCGCGTTCTGGCCTTAAGCCGCATCACCCCGGTGGGAGCACGGTAATGCAGCCTGCTCCTGCTCCGAGACACGCCGCGCCGCGCACCGAACAAATCATTTTGTTTCGCTGCAGCAGCGAGATCTTTGCCATTTCCTCTTCCTCGGTCCAGGAAGTGCGCAGCGTCGACAGTCTGGCTGGCGCCGAAACCGACATCACCGGCAGCAGTGTCGCGAAGGTCCGCCACGCCATCCGCCGCAACGATAAAAACATTTACGTGGTGAACGGCGCCATTCACTTCGGCCTACGTCCCTCACCAGCCTCGCTCATTTTTCTTCTGCGCAATCTTCGCGTTGCCTTGCTCATCGACGGCATCGAAAAGATGAGCACCATGAGTCGCCTGCAAGCTTTGCCCTTGGCTTACTGCCACGAAGAGCGCAACTGGTATCGCGGGCTCACGGTGCTTGACCAAAATGTCGTGCCTGTCGTGAACCCGCACGGATTCCTGTTGCAGGAAGAATTGATGCTCCTCGATTTGGTTACCGGAGACTCAGATACTCCGATGGCCGCAGCAGCCACAACTTCGCATTCCGGATTGGTGCCATGAGCTGGCTGGAACAATCCGACACACTTTCTTGCGTGCTTCTGCGCCTCGGCGAGCGCCGTTTCGCTCTCGCTGCTGATCAGGTCGCGGAACTTGTTGCGCCCAGCCGTATTTTCCGCTTTGCGCATTGCACCGCGGAAATTGACGGCGTGATTCTGCGCCGTGGTCGTGTCGTTCCCGTCTGCGATGTCGCCGAGAAGCTCATCGGAAAAAAGTTAATTTCGCGCCGTTTTTATTTGATTGCCACGCGGCGCCAAGGCACTTCCTTCGACTGGATCGCACTCCCGGTAAGCGGCGACTGCGAACTGATCCAGGCAGACTTGACTCCCCCGTCGCCTTCGGACTCGGCACACGTAGGAGGCTGGCTATCGCACGGCGGAGAAGTTATCGAAGTTCTGAATCTGGCAGCGATCACGCCAGGCATGATTTCGCAGGAGTCTGAGTCTGAGCCACTACAGGAAACTACGCCGGAGGCACAAACATGTTGATGCCCGGCAAAGCGGCCAAAATCCTGCTGATCGACAGCAATGTGCTTTTTGCAAAACGGCTCTGCGAGTCCCTTAAACGTGAAGGATTCGAGGTCACGTCCTCCACGCAAGCTTCGTTCGCGTTGACCACTCTCGAATACGACACGCCTTCCGCTATCGTTTGCGCCACCAAAATGCGCGAAATGGGCGCGCTCGAAATAGCCAGGATTATTCGCGCTGACGCCAAAAACAATTCTCTGCCTATCATCGCGATGGGCGATGGCAGTCAACGAGCCTTGATGGAAGCCTTTCAAGCCGGCTGCGACGATTACATTGACCGGCACCTCGCGCCCGCGACCATCGCCAACCACGTCAAGAACATCATCATCAGCAAACTGGAAGGCTTTCAGCCAACGCAAATGCTCGGCCAGGCCGACACCAGCCTGAGCGGCAATCTCACCCATCATGACATCACCGGCGTGATGCAGATGCTTGGCCAGGCTCATCAAACCGGCGCATTGACGATCAACGCGGGCGAAACCGATGCGGTCATCTTCTTCGATGCCGGCGAACTCACTCACGCGGAGTGCGGCTCGCTGTTTGGCGATGAAGCGGTCCTGCACATCTTGAAAAACTGCGTCCAGTGCGGCTCCGGCGTATACAAATTTGTTTACGGTGCAGCATCAGCGCAACGCACTGTCTTGCGCTCCGCCACCGATTTAATGCTTGACGCGATGCGCGAGTTTGATGAAAGCGTTCGCGACACTAACGATGAAATGGCAGAAGCAGATAAGGAGGCTCCATGAGCGAGACCATTGCCATGCCGCCGCTGACTGAAACGGACACCAAGCGCACTCCCACTGTCTATTTCATCGACGACAGCGCGACCATGCGCGAAGTCATCAAGATCGCCTTCCGCCGTGAGAGCATCAATGTAATCACCTGCGCCGATGCCGCCTCCGCACTTGGCCAATTTGAACAGACGCCACCCGACGTGGTCATCACCGACGTGATTATGCCCGACCAGGACGGCTACTCGGTGTGCAATCAGATCCGTCAGGATCCGCAATTTGCGAAGACTCCCGTAATCCTGATGTCCGGTGTGGTCAACAAGAGCGTCGCTGATCGCGCCGTCGCCGTCCAGGCCGATGAACTGGTTCGCAAGCCGTTTCAACCGCAGGAACTGATCAGCCGCGTCAAAAATCTGCTGGGACATGGAAACGGAACCTCTCCAACATCGTCGCCCGCACACGGGCATGCTGATCGCCCGAGCGGCAGCGCGGCTCTCAGCAGTTTCTTCGCGCCACCGCAGCCTCCTCCTCAAGCACGCGTGACGCCTGCGGCGCCACCTGCTGCCCAGATGCATTCCGCGGCAGACGTACAGCAGGCCGACGGGGTCTGGCCAAAAGCACTTGCGGAGGCATTTTTCCAACAGTCGAGCGCTGCGGCGCCACAATCACCTTCGAATGCAGCTAATCAACCACCACGCACTGCGGCTGCAGCGGCAGACGTCCACAAACTTCGCGGCGAGATCAGCCGCCTGGAACTGCTGGTGAAAAAACTGCAAACCGAACTGCAGATCGAGCGGCAATACAATCAGGCGCTTGAGATTCAGTTCAAGAATTTCACTCAAGTTGATTGAGTGCGTTAACCTGCTTGCCCGATTACTGCACTGCTCGCGGTCCCTCGCCGAATGAAGCGAGCTTCACCGTCCGTTACCGGACACGGATTCTTCTCAAACCTAGCACAGTGCCGAATTCACTCGGTTGACGCTTCTCGCCGAATTAAGTAGCCTCCCTAAGATTCACCAAAAATGGTTTAACTGTACTGGAGCCGTTCGCGCATGGCCGAAAACGAATCCAAGAAACTCTCGCGCAGAGATTTTGCCCACTGCGCCATCCTTCTCTCCGCCACCGCTTCGCTCGCCCCGGCCGCCATCGCCTTGGAACCTCGTGCCCCTCAAGATAGTCCCTCAGCGAAGAACCAGGAACAGCCCAATCTGCCAAAGCTTCCACTCGCAAGCCAAGCCGAGGCCGACGCCCGATTTCAGTTCGTAACAACTTTGCCCGCAAATCAGTTCGACGACGAGCAGAAGGCCATGCTCAAGACACTGTGCATCTATCTGCAGCCTGCCCTAGACCATGTCCGCGCCTATCATCTCGAAAATTCCGACGGTCCGGCGCTCTACTTGAAGCCTCTTGTCGAACACGAAAAGAAACCGCAGCCCATCCACAACGAATCACCCAAGAAGTCCTGACGGAGCTCATGAATGCTGAAGGACTCAGTTCTTTTCGAAACCGTTGGCGAACTCGCAAAAAAGATTCAGTCCAAACAGCTTTCCCCAGTCGAACTCACTGAGAGTTATTTGCAGCGAAGTGAGACTCTGGGGCCACGTTTCAATGCCTACGCGCGACTCACGCCAGATCTGGCGCTCAAGCAGGCTCAAAACGCTGAAAAAGAAATTCAGCGCGGACATTACCGCGGCCCGCTGCACGGAATCCCTTACGCTGCAAAAGATCTGTTGACCGTTAAAGGCATTCCCACCACGTGGGGAGCGAAGCCCTTCGCCGATCAGGTCTTCGATTACACTGCGACCGTCATCGAGCACCTCACTAACGTCGGCGCGATCCTCATCGGCAAAGCGTCGATGATCGAACTCGCCGGCGGCATGGGCTACATGTACGCCTCGGCTTCACTGCAAGGTGAAGCCAAAAATCCCTGGGACACCAAGTGTTGGACCTGCGGCTCGTCCTCCGGCTCCGGCGCGATTGTCGCGGCAGCGCTCGCTGGATTCGCCATTGGCACCGAAACGTGGGGCTCCATCGTGTGCCCAGCAGCTTTTTGCGGTGTCAGTGGCTTGCGTCCCACATACGGGCGCGTCAGCCGTCGCGGCGCAATGGCCTTGACCTATTCGATGGATAAAATCGGGCCGATGGCGCGCTCCGCGGAAGACTGCACCCGGATTTTCGCGGCAATCGCAGGACACGATCCACTCGATCGCGGCACCCTGCCTGTCGATAAAGCGGCCTTCACATATTCACCTGCAGCAGACTTAGGCTCGCACATGCTGCGGGTCGGCTGGTTAACGAATGCCTGGAAGAATTACGATCCCGCTGTGGCGAAGGTCGTTGACACCGCACACAAATACATGAAGCGCCGTTTTCCCACCATGAAAGATGCCGCGTTGCCGGAAGGCCCGTGGGAAGATGCGGCAAACATCACCGTGCAATCCGAAGCTGCATCTTCGTTTTCGGAATTAATTCGCTCAGGCCGCGTCAAAGAACTGAACGACCCAATGGGCCGTGTCGCCGGCTATGTCGCGCAAGCTATTCCTGCCGCCGATTACGTCAGCGCGCAACGCATCCGCGAAATTTTGCAAAAGAAGATGAGCGAGCTGTTCGATTCGTACGATGTACTGGTCACGGCTTCTCAGCCGGTCCCCGCCACACCGTTGGACATGAATCTGTTAACCGGGCTCTCGTTCCCTGACCCACTCGGCGCCATTGGAAATCTGTGTGGCTTGCCGGCTCTCTCTGTTCCGTGTGGATTCACCGACAAGAATCTACCTGTTGGCCTTCAATTCATAGGTCGCGCTGGAGATGATGCAGCAGTTCTGCAGGCAGGGCGCACGTTTCAAGCGGGAAGCGATTGGCATCGCAAACATCCCACAATCAAGCCATAGCTAATTGAACCAAGAGCCACGCGGGTCCAGCTATTCCCCGCCGTGCAGCACTTCCCGCACCGCACGCAAAAACGCGAATCGGCTAAACGGTTTCGTCAGCAGCCGCACCGAAGGATCGGCATCCGCCATTCCCGTAGCAGCATGCTCGCTGTAACCGGACATAAACACCACGCAAAGTCCGGAATGATCGCGCTGCAACTTAACCGCAAGCTCTTGGCCGGTCATTCCCGGCATCACCATGTCCGTCACCAATAAATCTATATGTCCCGGAAACTCTGCCGCCAACCGGATCGCATCCGCGCCATCCTTGGCCTCAATCACCCTGTATCCGCCAGATTCCAAAAACTGCCGCGCAATCTCGCGTACGTCTTGTTCATCTTCTGCCAGCAACACCGTCTCTGTCCCGCTCGGAATATCCGTCACCGCACGCGGCGTGATGGCATGCTCCGCCGGCTGATCCACACGCGGCAAATAAATTTTGAACGACGTTCCCTTATTCAGTTCGCTGTACACCCAGATGAATCCACCACTCTGTTTAATGATTCCGTAAACCGTCGCGAGCCCCAGCCCGGTCCCTTTACCTTTATCCTTGGTGGTAAAGAAGGGCTCGAAAATGTGCGCCTGCGTATCCGCGTCCATACCCGTGCCGCTGTCGGTCACCAGCAATTGCACATACGATCCGGGCTTCATCAACGGATGACTCAGTGTATAGCTCTGATCCAGATCCAGATTTCGCGTCTCGATTAGCAATTTGCCGCCATTGGGCATGGCATCCCGGGCGTTGACCGCCAAATTCATCAGCACCTGTTCCATCTGGCTGGCATCCGCGCGAATCCGGCCCAGGTCATTTGCGGTGTGAATCGCCAATTCGATATCTTCCCCGATCAAACGCGGGAGCAGCTTGCCCATTTCCTCGACAATCGAATTCAGGTTGATCACTTGCGGCTGCAGAACTTGCATGCGGCTGAAAGCCAGCAGTTGCCGTGTAAGCGTTGCCGCGCGGTCTGCCGAGCGATCGATTTGCTCGATTTTGCGGGTGATCTGATCGGCAGGGGGCAAAAGACTCAGAAGCAACTCGGTATGCCCCTTGATCACCATCAGTAAATTGTTAAAGTCGTGCGCCACTCCACCAGCCAACCGGCCAATCGCTTCCATCTTCTGCGCCTGACGCAACTGTCCTTCAAGATGTTTGCGCTCGCTGATATCCTGCGCCACAACCAGCCGCACGCGCCGCCCCGCATACCCCAATTCGTGCGAAATCACTTCGACATCGAACGTTCTTCCGTCCTTTGCCTGGTGCAACCAAATGCTGTGCTCTTCGACGCTAGGATCGAGAGTTCGCACATAATCTTGTGCGGCATCGCGTTCCGTTGTTGGCCGGATATCCAGAATCGTCATACGCTCAAATTCGCCCGCAGAATAGCCATACTGATGCACGGCCGCCTGATTCACGCGCAAGAATCGCAACGATTCCAATTCATACAACCACGTGGCCATCGGGCTATGTTCGAATAGCAACCGCAGAATTGATTCATTTTTACGGAGTTCGTCTTCCACGCGGCGCCGTTCAATCGCCAGCGCGATGTGCCCCCCAACGGAGTCCAGGAACTCTAAATCCCGTATCCCATACGCATGCTCGTTCTGATAGTGCTGCACCACCAAGACGCCAATGGTAGCCGTGGGCGTTTTCAAGGGCACTCCAAGCCACGCTGGAGAAGGTGAACCTACCAGTTCCACCTCGCCCGCCGATGCCAGCCGGTCAAAATCCGATTGCGGAATTAGTTTCGCCCGGCCGGTCCGAAAAACATACGCTGTGCAACTCCGTCCTACCCGCTGCGGCGGTGGCGCTACGTCGTACTCATCGGCAAAAAATGGAAATTCGAAACTATCGTGCTCCGGATCATGCAGCGCCACGAAGCAATTCTTCGCAGGCAAAATCCTTTTCAGCGCGTGATGAATTCGATTTAGTAATTGATCGAGGTTCGAAGTCTGATTCAACGCGTGCACTACGTCCGAGATAACTTGCCGTTCGTCTTCCATGCGCTGCAGATCAGTTACATCACTGCCATGGACCAGAATGCCTTCCACTCCCGTTTCGCCCAGCCGGTTGCGCAGCGTAACCTGCACCCAGCGCCACGAGCCATCCCGGCAGCGAAACCGACAGCGCTCCGAGAAACTGCCGCCAGGCGTCGATATAACCTGCTTCAGGCACTCGCGCATCGTTCCCGTGTCCATCGCGTGCACGATGGCCTGCAAGCTGCGGCCGAGCAATTCTTCCGTCCGATAGCCTAAAACCGCCTGAAAACTGGAGTTTGCGAATTGCACCGATCCGTCTGAGGCAAGAATCGCGATGAGCTCGCGCGTGGAATCGACTAGCGCGGCAAGCTGGTGAGCCCCCAGTGGTAACCCGGGCTCGGTAACTGTTCTCTCTGCCATTGAAATGCCGCTTCGCGCGCCGGGCGGGAGCGCAAATGACCTGACCGGCGAAACGTTCGGAAGCCTCCGAAAAACGTCGTGCCACTACGATTTGCGAGCGTTGAGAATGGAAGTCTCTACTCAACCCTAACTAACCCGGACGTTAACGTAAATCCCATGCTCAGAAAACGTTTCGAAAGTATGACTGTACGAATAGACAGGTGAGATCTGAATACTACACCGATGGGTAAGCCTTACGCCGGAATTTGCCGCGCCACGGAGCAGCGTTTAAATTCCATTTTGTTTTTAATGGAGCAAGAAGCCGCTCGCCGCAACCAGTACTCCGATTATCCCCACAGCGATGCTTGCCAGCCAGAACACCCGCTTTTTGGTCAGCAACGTAAGCGAACAAATGATCAGCGCAATCTCTAACAGCACTTCCGCAGCATCAAAGCGATCACCACGCCGTCCCACCACACCCTTCTCTTCTTCAAATTCCTTCGCCTTGTCGCTGGCCTGTTCTTTCTCTCTTTCGTAACGCTCCGATTCCTTGGTGTACTTTTCTCGCAGCATCTCGGCTTTTTCTTTGTCCACCACCGAAAGAGTTCCCAGCATATCCGCTACACCTTCCATTTCGTGAGAGCGGCTGTTCTTCGCCTGATAATATGCCCACTGGTCGTTGGCATTACTCTGCAAGAGAATTTCTTCCGTGCTGGCTCGATGACCTAGCAGCGTAGCCATGGCCACCAATACCGCAAGGATTGCCAACGTGACCGACGCCGGCATCACCAGCGGATTCTTCTCGTGCCCCTCGTGCTCTTCGGGGGGTTCCAGAACCTCGTGCATCGCCACTTCTCCTCGTATGTGAGATCAATTCTAAGCTTGGCTTGCAATACTATGCAGAACTTCCTGGGCAGCGGAAACTGTTTTGTCGATATCGGCTTCGGTGTGCGCCGCAGACACGAAGGCCGCTTCGAATTGCGAAGGCGCCAGAAAAATTCCCCGGTCCAGCATCTCGCGGAAAAATCGCGCGTACATCTTGGTGTCCGAAGCCTTCGCGGAAGAATAGTTCGTCACCGGTTGCGGCACGAAAAATATCGTCGATAACGAGCCGACGCTGTTCACCTGCGCAACCATTCCCGCTTTTGCAAGTCCGCTTTTCAGACCAGCCACCAACTTCTTGGCCAACGTATCGATTCGTTCGTAGAGACCAGGCTTGCTCAATTCCTTCAACGTCGCGATGCCCGCACTCATGGCCAACGGATTTCCGGCCAGCGTTCCCGCCTGATACACCGGTCCCAGCGGCGCCACATTGTTCATCAGTTCCGCGCTGCCGCCATACATCGCAACCGGAACGCCGCCCCCAATAATCTTGCCCATGGTGGTTAAATCGCCTTGCACTCCTAATATCTGTTGTACCGATCCGTTGTGCAGCCGGAATCCGGTAATCACCTCATCGATAATTAACAGCGCGCCATTCTTCTTCGTGATTTCTCGCAACCCGCGCAGAAATCCTTCCGCCGGCAGCACCACGCCCATGTTCGCCGCGATTGGTTCCACGATCACCGCGGCGATTTTGCCGGGATGCCGCGCAAATAGTTGTTCCGTTGCAGCCAGATCGTTATACGGCACGTTCAAGGTGAGCGCCGCCAGAGCCTGTGGCACTCCCGGACACTCCGCGATTCCAAGAGTAGCCAGGCCCGACCCCGCCTGCGACAAAAAGCTATCGGCGTGCCCGTGATAGCAACCTTCAAATTTCACAATTAAATCGCGCTTGGTCACTCCGCGAGCCAACCGCACCGCACTCATCGTCGCTTCGGTGCCGCTGGAAACAAATCTCACCTTCTCAAGGAAGGGAACCGCGTTGATAATTAGGCGCGCAAGTTCCAATTCCAGTTCAGTTGTAACACCAAAGCTCGTCCCGCGCTGTGCCTGCTCCGCGATCGCCGCACTTACCGCCGGATGGGCGTGCCCCAGCAACATTGCTCCCCACGAACACACGTAGTCCAGCAACACGTTTCCATCGGCATCGTACAAATGCTGGCCGCTTCCCTTCTCAATAATCAGCGGCTCGCCACCCACCGAGCGGAACGCCCGAACCGGACTGTTCACGCCGCCCACCAGTACCTTCTCCGCTCTCTCGAAAATTTCGCAAGAGCGCTTGCGGTTCGTCTTCACCTGCGTGTGTGTCGCACTCATCGAAGCACCTTTACCGTAACTTGAATCAGGGTTTCAGCCAGCGAGCAACGTCTTTGGCGTGATACGTCAATATAATGTCGGCCCCAGCGCGTTGAATTCCTGTAAGAATCTCGAGCACCACTCGTTTCTCTTCCACCCATTCCTTCTGCACTGCCGCCTTGACCATCGAATATTCGCCGCTCACGTTATACGCCGCCACCGGCACATCGAATTCGTCTCGCACCATGCGAATAATGTCCAGATACGGCAACGCCGGCTTCACCATCACCATGTCCGCGCCTTCTTCCAGATCCAGCGCAACTTCTTTCAACGCTTCCCGCGCGTTCCCCGGGTCCATCTGGTAGCTGCGGCGATCTCCAAACTGCGGCGCAGATTGGGCCGCCTCGCGAAATGGCCCGTAAAAGCCGGAACAATACTTTGCAGCATACGCAAGGATCGGAATATTTTCGAACTTATGATCATCCAGCTTCCCGCGGATCGCTGCCACACGCCCATCCATCATGTCCGACGGCGCCACAATGTCCGCTCCAGCCCGCGCGTGCGAGAGCGCTTGCTCCGCCAGGATCTCCAGCGTGGCATCGTTCGCCACGTCGCCGTGCTCCAGTACGCCGCAATGGCCGTGATCGGTATATTCACAGAGACAAACATCCGTAACTACCAACAGTTTCAAGTTCGCTTTGCGAATCGCACTGATTGCCTTCTGCACCACGCCATCGGAATGCAGCGAACTGGTACCCCGGGCATCCTTCGTTTCCGGCAAGCCGAACAAAATAATTCCAGGGATTCCCAGTGATTCTACTTCGCGGCACTCTTCCACAATTTTGTCGACTGACTGCTGATGAATCCCCGGCATCGAACTGATCTCGTTGCGCACTCCACTGCCGGGACACACAAACATCGGATAGACGAACCCAGCGGTGCTGAGCCGCGTTTCGCGCACCATATTTCGCAGAGCTTCAGTGCGACGAAGACGCCGTGGGCGATGCGTAGGAAAGCTCATCCGCGTTTTACTCCTGCGGGCAACACTGCTCCGCCCGATGCATAATGCTCTGTTAACGTCTGGAGAATACTATCCACCGTCGTGTCCGCGGCTTTCACAATGCGTTCGACGCCAGCGGCTCGAATGGCTCGCTCCGTCACGGTGCCGATAGCCGCGTACACAACCTTAGTGGACAGCTCGGCAAAGTGTTGGGCGCCCAACAACTGCTCTAAATGATGCACCGCTGAAGGGCTGAAAAACAAAACCGCATCCGGAGGCGTACGCGTCACAACTTCCTGCCAGCGCTCCATCACGCCGTCAGTCCGAATCGTCTTAAACGCAATCACCTCAGTCACCACCGCCCCCAATTCACCCAGCACCGTCACCAAATCCGGATTCGCCCGATCGCTGCGCGGGAGCAGCACCTTCTTCCCCTTCACTTCCGCAGCTAATTCGCGCGCCAGCGAAACCCCGTCATGCTGTCCAGCAACGTACGTCACGCCAAGCCCCGTCTGCCGCGCAGCCTCCGCCGTAGCTGGTCCCACCGCCGCAATCGCCACACCTTTTACAGCGGCTCCAAGTGACAGATGAAGGCGCGCACTCGAATCCTTTAGGGCCCGCAACGCGTTTTGGCTAGTAAGAAATATCCAGTCGAATCCGCTAAGACTCGCGACTGTCTGATCCAATCGCTGCACATCATCAGGCGCAGCGAACGCCACCAGTGGCATCAACACCGCAATCGCGCCATTCGCCCGCAATCCCGCCACCAGCGATTCGCCCTGATCCGCCGCGCGCGTAATCACGATGCGCTTCCCCTGCAGCGGATTTGGCGCGCCTTCACCCACGGGAACGAATCACCTCTTCCAAAATGTTCCGCGCTCCGCCTTCCGCCAAAATTCGCGCCATGTTCTCACCGAGCTGCGCAGCCTGATCCGGAGGCGCCGTCGCGCGTTCGCGCACATATTGCACGCCATCCACCGAGCACACCACTGCGTCCATCACCAACTCGCCGCGTTCGATGCGCGCCCAAGCTCCCAAGGGCACCTGACAGCCGCCTTGCAACGCCGATAATAGCGCCCGTTCCGCGATAATCGCTGTGCGCGTTTCCGCATCATCCAACTTGCCAAGAATTTCCGCTGCTTCCGTGTCCTTCACGCGCGACTCAATCGCAATCGCACCTTGTCCCACCGCCGGCAAGGAGATTTCCGGCGAAAGTGGCTCGGTAATCTTTTGACTCCAGCCCAGCCGGTCCAGCCCCGCCTTCGACAAGACAATCGCGTCGTATTCGCCACTCTCCACCTTGCGCAGCCGTGTATCCACGTTGCCGCGTAGTTCGCGAATATCCAGATCCTTCCGGTAATGCCGCAATTGCGCTTGCCGCCGCAGACTGCTCGTTCCAACGCGCGCGCCCTGCCGCAAATTCGCCAGCGTCAAACCATTATTCGAAACCAGACAATCGCGCACGTCATCGCGCCGGCAAACAGCCGGGAACGACAATCGCGACGGCGTCTCGGTGGGAATGTCTTTCACGCTGTGCACCGCCAGATCGACACTTTCATCTAGCAGCGCTTCTTCCAATTCCTTGATAAAAATTCCCTTCCCGCCAATCTGCGTCAGCGGCGCCTGCTGCATCTTGTCGCCCAACGTTTTAATAATCACAATTTCCGCTTCCATGCCCGTCAACTGGAAAAGTTGTTTGCGAACGAACTCCGCTTGCCAGCGGGCCAATATGCTCCCTCGACTGCCAATGCGCAGAGGCCTCACGGTTTCTCCCGGTCGGATAGATACAAATCCCGAAGTGCTTCGACATTCTGAATCTTGCGGCGATGTTCTTTTTCCGAGCGCAACCGCTCTGCCGGCGCGATCAACAGCTTTTCAATCATTTCGTCCATCAGTTTCCCGATCTGCTCGTGATCTTCACTCGTGAAATGATTCATCCCCGCCAGCTTTTCCTGCAAAAAGCGCGAGCGCCGTTGTTTCAGGCTACTGCGCAACGTGTCCAGCACACCAATCAATTCCACACTGGCCTGCCAGGAAATAAACTTGCCCACGTGCTCTTCCACCAGCGCGTCAGCCTTAGGCACTTCGCTTTGCCGCGCGCTGCGATTCTGCTGCACAATCTCTGTCAGGTCGTCCATCGTATAAAGATATACGTTGTACAGGCTAGCGACCGACGGATCAATGTTACGCGGCATTCCCAAATCCATCAGGAACAGCGCCTTGTTTCCGCGCGCCGCCATCGCTCGTTCGATCTGCGCTTTGGTCAGCAGCGTGTCCTGCACGCCGACCGCGGACACAATAATGTCCGGAAGCTTCAGCGACGAATCCCACTCTCCCCAGTCCAGCACTTTCCCGTTGTATTGAGTCGCAAACTCCTCGGCCTTATCGCGCGAACGATTCGTGAGGTACAGCCGCCCAATGTTACGATCGCGCAACTGCGAAACAACTTGCTC
>Ga0209275_10000504_pt1 | contig 15247 bp, 11 predicted proteins | sample HubBroMetageREF2_FD_188344 | JGI IMG/M metagenome (GOLD analysis project Ga0209275, IMG submission 188344) | Reference soil microbial communities from the Hubbard Brook experimental Forest, New Hampshire, USA - Hubbard Brook CCASE Soil... | ecosystem: Environmental > Terrestrial > Soil >... | reverse complement strand
GTTTGAACCATCCCGCAATTTCTGCGAGGTCGAAAGGCTTGAGCTGGTCAGGATCGAAGCACGCGAGACGAATGCTCCGCCCCTCCGGGCACCAGATGCCAAGATGCAAAGGCGGAACGAAGAACGAGCGGCAATATGTATTCAAGGCCAGAACGGGTTTGTCCGGCTCCTGTGCTGGAGCGAGCGAGATTACATAGCCCAACGGGCCCTCGCTTCCGTGATGCGTCCAAGCGAACCGCTGACCGGAGGCGGAGCTGACTTGAGGGAAAGCCCTCCAATACCAGGGAGTCGGTCCAATCGTGCGAGCAAGGGTGTCGCGCAGACGGGAAGTGCTAATCTCGGTCATCAGCCGGCCGTGGGTACCGTGCGCGGCTTGATGTTGGCACGAATGAATTGAACGATAGCGTCCATCGCGGTACCCGGCTGAAAAATAGCGGCGACCCCGATTTGTTTCAGATGGGCCACATCCTGATCAGGAATGATGCCGCCGACGACCACGATCACATCGTCCATCTTGTTTTGTTTGAGCAGGTCCATGACTCGCGGCACAATCGCGTTGTGCGCGCCCGAAAGGATCGAAAGCCCGATGACGTTCACGTCTTCCTGCACAGCAGCACTCACAATCATTTCTGGCGTCTGACGCAAGCCGGTGTAGATGACCTCCATGCCGGCGTCACGCAGAGCGCGGGCAATAACCTTTGCGCCCCGGTCATGCCCGTCGAGGCCAGGCTTTGCGACCAGTACGCGGATTTTTTGCTCAGTGGGCATTTTCTTCGGCGTGTATCAACGCGGTTCAACACGGAACGCTCTAGGATACAACAGAGACAGGAAGATCGACCAATTCGATGAATAGTGCCCCAGTGAATCGGCGCTTCCTCCGTGAACCTTCGTGTCCTCTGTGGTTAGCAGTTTTCCAGCTACACCGTCTTAATATCCAAACTGCGCCACAAGTACCAGCATGCGATGCTGCGGTAGGGTTCCCACGGTGTGGCGATCTTTGCCATCTGCACGGGATTGGGCAGCTTGCGTTTATGGTAGTGCTTTTTCATTGCCATTCGGATACCGAAGTCGCCGGTCGGCAATATGTTTTGCCTCTTCAGCGTGAATATTAGAAACATGTGCGCGGTCCAGACGCCGACGCCTTTGACCTGGGTCAGATGTTTTGTGACTTCTTCATCAGTCATCTCCGGCAAGCGAGTGAAGTTAAGTTCGCCACGAATCGCGCGGTCCGCCATGTCGCGCAGGTAAGACGACTTCTGCTTCGAGAGGCCCACCGACCGCATCTGCTCAGCGGTAAGCTTCGCGATACCTTCCGCCGTGAGAGGTTCACCAGCGAGGGCCGTAAATCGCCTGAAGATCGTTACGGCGGCTTTCCCATTCAACTGCTGATAGACAATGGCCTCGGCCAGACTATGGAATACCGGCTCGCCAAATTCCATTCGGCAGGGCCCGACTCGTTCAATGATGGCTCGCATGACAGGGTCAGATTTCTTTAGCTGATTGATTGCTTTGCGCATGCGAAGACTTGACGAAAGTCGCGGTTAAAAGGATAACAGACCGAGGCGGCATGAAACCATTTCATCGGTGTTGCCGCCGTGGACTGAACACCAACCCAGCATTTGCTTCTAAAGCCCCAGCCGCGTTACCGCTTCTCGAGCCGAAACGATAGGAATGCCCTCCACTGTCAACAACGAGAGCAAGTCAGCTTTATCGTTCGTGACCAACCAGTCCGCCCGGCCATCCACCGCAGTTTCCAGGAACACGTTATCGTCGGGATCGGAACTCAGGTTGATGTTTGAGACGAGTTCGACGCGCTCCGTTTGATAAACAAGATAGGCTGCGATGTCCGCGACAAATTCGTCAGTGATTTTCTTGAATCTTCGGATCTGGGGATAATCGAGCACCCGCAGATACTCTTCCACGATGGGGTCTGAAACCAGATGGATGACCTTCTTGTGCTGAATCGCGCTTAATATCCGGGCGGGCGAACCTGCGGCGGAAATCAGCCCGCTCACGAAGACATTGGTGTCAACGACTAACCGCGGGACCTTGTCACCGGCCACGTTGGCTTTTTCTAACCGCCTTCACCGCTCTCGCGACGGCTCGCTCGACTTCTGCAGCGGCGACGCCACAGTTGGCGGATTGCACTTCGGAGATCGATTTCCACGGATCAATGTTCCTGAGGGCTCTTCTAACGATCAAGGCCTGAGCAAAGATCCCGCTTATGGAAGTTCCCCTTTCAAAGGCTTCCTTGGCAACCTCCTCGTGAACGCTTGAGGAGACCCGGACATGAATCTGACCGTTGAATGGTCTGGACGTAGACGACATATACCACTATACCATGGTATATCTAACCAACGATTGTTATGTAAAGCTCGCCTCGGTGTAGGTCCCGTAGACCTCACGCAGGGCGTCGCAGATCTCGCCGACGGTCGCATACGCGCGCACCGCATCCACGATGTACGGCATGGTGTTCGCTGACGAAATATCGCCGCTCGATCCAGCTTTCGGTTCTTGGGCGGCGGCTCTCTTCAGCGCATCGAGGCGCCGACGGACCTCCTCATTCGACCGCCGGGCTCGCAATGCTTTCAATTTTGCACTCTGATGTCGGGCCACGCTCTCGTCGATGTAGAGAATGTGCGGTGATTCTTCTTCGACAACGAACTCATTCGCCCCGACAATGATTTTTTCTTTCGCCTCCGCGGCTCGCTGAAATTGGTAGGAAGCTTCAGCGACTTCTTTCTGCGGATATCCGCGCTCGATGCCCTTCACCATTCCGCCCATCGCGTCCAGTTTGCCAAAATAGTCGAACGCGCCTTTTTCCATTTGTAGGGTCAGGTTCTCAAGAAAGTAAGATCCACCCAGGGGATCAACCGTTTGCACGACCCCAGATTCATAGCCAATGATCTGCTGGGTACGTAATGCGATGCGCGCAGCTTCTTCGGTCGGCAGGGCGAGTGCTTCGTCGTAGCCATCGACGTGCAGCGACTGCGTTCCCCCCAGCACCGCAGCCATTGCCTGAATTGCGGCGCGCGCGATGTTGTTCAACGGCTGCTGGGCGGTTAGCGAAACACCAGCAGTCTGCGTATGGAACCGTAGCAGCCATGTCCGCTGGTTCTTCGCCCCGAAGCGGTCTTTCATCACCTGATACCAGATCTTGCGCGCCGCCCGATATTTTGCGATCTCTTCGAAGAAATCGTTATGGGCGTTGAAGAAGAAGCTGAGGCGCGGACCGAATTCGTCTACGTCCAGACCACGCCGGCGCGCCCATTCCACATATTCCACGCCGTCATAAAGCGTGAAGGCCAGTTCCTGCAGCGCAGTCGATCCCGCCTCGCGAATGTGATATCCGCTGATAGAAATCGTGTTGAAGCGCGGCGTAAATTTCGAGCCAAACTCGAATGTATCGATCACCAAACGCATCGACGGCGCTGGCGGATAGATATATTCCTTCTGTGCGATGTACTCCTTGAGAATGTCGTTCTGAATCGTCCCGGAGATCTTTTTCCAATCGGCACCCTGCTGTTCCGCAACCACCAAATACATGGCCCACAGAACCGAAGCGGGTGAGTTAATCGTCATCGAGACGGTCGTGTTCTCGAGATTAATTCCCCCGAAGAGAATTTCCATATCCTCGAGAGAATCAATAGCCACGCCGCACTTACCGACTTCGCCCTCACTCGCCGGATGGTCAGAATCGTAGCCCATCAGCGTGGGCAGATCGAAGGCAACCGAGAGTCCTCCGCCGCCATGTTCGAGCAGATATTTGTAGCGCTGGTTGGTTTCCTCCGGCGAGGCAAAGCCGGAAAACTGGCGCATGGTGAAAAGTTTGCCGCGATATCCCGTGGCGTGAATGCCGCGCGTAAAGGGCGGTTGGCCAGGGTAGCCGAGATACTGGTCATAGTTCCAGTCCTCAGGCATATCCGCCTGACTATAGAGGCGGCGGATGGGAACATTCGAAATTGTGGAGAAGCGTGCGTGACCGCTCTCGTCAAGGTTGGTACCGGTGGGCGCGCCGATTGGCCGCTCAGGAGCCTTTTCCAGAGTCGGAGCCAGCGTTTTTTCAGCCCACTGTTTTTCCGCCTGGGAAGGGTGGCGGCCCTCGAACACATCTGCGATTGGATTCTCCGCAACTTGCGGCCGGGCAGGTTTCTTGTCAGCCATGAACACCCCGTCTAGCTTTGATGATAGAAGAGCGCGGGGTGAGCCGCAAGGCGGGAGACGTAGCCAGCTAGGTCTTTACGGAGATTCAATGTTTAGAAACGTTGTTTGCAAGGTTTGGACGCGACAGCTCCCATGCTTTGGCGTATTTCCAGGATACATATCCCGAGTGGTACAGGTGCAGGAGTAACCCCTCGCGTCCATCGAGAAAGCCGAGCCGGATGAAATAGTTGTAAATGAAAGTCAGCAGCGGCCGAATCACGATATTGGTAACGCTGAACCGGCCGTGACCTTTGGACACTGCAACCTCGGCGCCCATGGAGGAATAGCTGTTCATGTGATCGATATAACCCCGCAACGTCGGATATGCGTCGTGCAGCAGGGCGTGCGAGAGCTTGCCAGTCGGCCCATTCACCTTGATGGTGGGATGCGCGCCGTATTCCTCGAATCGCCCTGCCCCGCGGCGAATGAGACGCAACTTGGGGTCAGGATAGAAACCACCATGCCGGATCCAACGGCCAAGAAACAAATTCTTGCGCGGAATCCAGAAGCCACTGACCGTCAAGCCACCGACCGTCAGGCTACCTTTTAGCGCAACCTCCATCTCGGCGGTAAGCGCCGGTTCAAGCCGCTCATCCGCATCCAACTGCAGCACCCAATCCATCGACGCCTTATCCATCGCCGAATTTTTCTGCGCGGCGAAACCCTTCCACGCTTCCACGAAAACCTTTGCACCAAAAGATTGCGCAATCTCAACCGTGCGATCGGTCGAGCCCGAGTCCACCACAATGATTTCCCCCTTGCCATCGCGCACCAGCAGCATCACGCTTTCAAGCGTGCGAGGGAGGTTGCCTTCTTCGTTCTGCGTGATCAAGACGACAGACAGCGTCACGCGTGGAAGGATACATCGGAGTTCAGTAAGACTGAAAGTGGAAACCATTCGGCCCTGCCGCGTGAATGCCGAACGAGCAGGGCCGAATCTCAATCAATAGCCCGGCGGCTGTGGTTGCGAAGGCGCGCCCGGTTGCGAATCCTGGCGTGGCGCGACGTAAGGCACATTCGGCATATGACTCACCTCGCCGCGTTCGGCGTCGGCCATCACGATTCCGGAGTGGTCCAGCAGAAGGCCGGTAGCTCGGTCTAATTCCACGCGCGCTTTTTCGTACGCTGCCTTGGCGGAAACCAGATTGGACTCTGCCGTCGTCAGGCCAGACTGGTCTTGCAGCACCGCGGTTGGGTTAGAAACTCCGACAGCCAGTTTCTGCTGTTCGGCATCTAGTGTCTGGCGCGCAAAATCAACCGCGGCCTGGGCAGCTTGCACGCTGGCGCGATTCTGCCGAAGCGCGAACTGCGCGTTGCGCACCTCAATGTCGACCTGATTCTGGAGCTGCCGCAGACGGACCTGCGCCTGCCGATATTCCAACTCGGCCCGCACCTGGTCCGCTTGGCCCTGCCGATTTCGAATTGGAATGGTAAGAGTCACTCCAATTCCTTTATCGGGTGACGTCCCATCGACGAGCTGATTCAAAGTGCCGGCGTAGCTGACCGGTCCACCATTGCGGAATGGGGGAGCGGCCGTGGCGGGAGAAAAGCAGAGCGAGCTTCCGCCAGGTTTACAAAGGGGCACAAGCGGGTTCACGTTTCCGCCAATACCGGACCCGCCATAATATGCGAACAGAGCCAGAGTTGGCAGCATGGCATTGCGAACTGCCTTGTTGTTGAGCTCACGACTGTTGAGGTCAATTCGTGACTCGGACAATTCCGCGCGATGACCGAGCGCGTCGCCGATCAGATCCTGTATGGGTACAACCGGCTCCTCTGCCGGCAATTGCATGGTGGAGGTAGGAATCACGTCGGCTCCAGCCAGCGCGGGATCCTCGAGCGTCCTGCTAAGCGCATTCTTCATCAGCAATTCCTGCAACTCAAGATTGGTTTGAGCCAAAATCAACGCCTGCTGATCAGTCGAGACCGTACTTTGCGCGCTTACCACCTGGATGGGCGGCAAAGTTCCGAATTGCACTTGCTTCTTGTTGTCGGCGAGCGTCCTCTCGGCAAAAGTCAGCGCCTCCTGCTGCACTCTCACGTTCTCGTAGGCGTAGACCAGATCCCAATACAGGTTTTCGATTTGGTCCACCGTGGTGATGACTTGCAGCCGGAAGGCTACGTCAGAAATCTCGCGGTTATTCTTGGCAATCCGAATGAAGCGTGTGTTGGGCACGAAGCCGAACCCTTGAAGCAAGTTCTGGGTGAGCCTGAACTGCAAACCAGAGCTAAGACTGGGCGTGTACTCAATGGTTGGATTATTGGTCGTGGTATGCGTGTTGGTGAATCCCACCGAGAAGTTCGTGCCCGTATGAAAGCCCTGCAGGTAGCTGAAATTGCCGGTGCCCGTGTTGGTGTTTGCGATAGGCACCGGGCTGAACACGCTCGTGGATTGCGTGAAGTTCCGGTCCATCTGAAGTGTGCCCGTGACCACCGGATCGAAGCTGGTTATGGGCGAGCCAATGCCCAGGGTCGAACTGACCAATCCATTTGTACCGGTACCCACGCCGCCTGCAGCGACGCTGGTGCCGCCAGCTCCGGAACCGACCGTTCCGCTGAGCCCGCCCACGCCGCCACCGGGCGTGTTTTGCACGATCCCGGTGTTTACGCCGAGAATGTTAGCCCCTGCGTCCGCACGGAGAATATCCGTGTCCGCAATGTTCAGGTTGTAACGTGCCAACACCAGATCGAGATTGTTCTCGAGAGCTAGTGCAACCGCGTCATTCATCGAAAGCATGATTTTGCCGTCACGCATCAACTGCTGAACGCGATCCGTGTTGTTCAGGTTCGGCGGTGGCACATAACCCGGCTTGTAAGGGGCGATGACGTTTGGAAACTGGGAGCGCGGTTTCGAATAATCTACCGGAACATACTGCTGTGGCTGCGGAGCCGCGGCTGGCGCAGGCTGAGGCGCCTGCGGCAAAGGTGCCGGCGCGGGCGGCGCAGTCTGCGCCCATCCGCTGACCGATAGCATGCCCACAAGGGCGAAGCCGACGATTCTCCATCTGGCGAAGCTTAATCGAAGCAAAGGCATTTCTTTATCTCCTTTTGCGTGAAAACTACTAGCGAATATTGCAGCATTTTTCAATCTCGACATTGGATGCATCCGAACTATTGCGGACACAACTAGAGTAGCTTTGCTCACGAGCAAATATGGTGATGAATTGTAAAGAATTATAAAGAGGGAGTTTTCGTGAGGATGGTCGGGGCAGCGCTGCCTGCCGCACTCCCTCTCTGGGCGGAGCCCAGGGAGGGAAAATGCGATACCGAGGTTGCCGGATTTACTTTTGAGGTTGCGCCTGCTGCTGAGGAGTTTCCGTCAGAGACTTTATATCTTGACGAGGCAAAACATGGGGCACCGTCGGCATGTGGGTTACCTGGCCGCGCGCGGCATCGTCCATAATGATGCCGTTGTGATCCAACAACAGGCCGGTGGCCCGGTCGAGTTCGATGCGCGATTTCTCATAAGCGGACATGGCGGAAACCAGCGTGGATTCCGCTGTCGCCAGCACCGACTCGTTTTGCAGGACTAGTGTGCTCGTCGAAGCTCCGAGATTTAACTTCTTTTGCTCCGCGTCCAGTGACGTATGGCCCAATTCGACCGCGGCTTGAGCTGCCGCCACTGCAGCCCGGTTCTGGGTCAGTGTGAACTGTGCGTTCCGCACCTCAATGCGGATCTCATTCTCGATCTGCTGCACACGCATTTGCGCCTGCCGATATTCCATCTCTGAACGAATTTGTGTGGCTTGACCAGCGCGGTTGCGTATCGGGATGTTCAAGGTTACGCCTACACCCTTGTCAGGGGCGCTCGAATCAACCGTTTGATTCAAGGCGGTCCCATAGCTTACGGGCTGGGCCGGTGGAATGTAGCTGGGGCTGGTGACTGGTATTGGCGGTCCGGCGCAACCAAAGGATTGTTGCAGCGATGACAAGTTGGCGCAGAGATTCGCTTGATTCTGCGCACCCGCCAAACCAGAACCTCCATAGTAGGCAAAAAGGTCAAGGGTTGGCAGGAGGGCGCTCCGAACCGCTTTATTGCTGATTTCCTGGCTGGCCAAATTGATTCGGGCTTCGGCTAGCTCCGGCCGGTGGCCCAATGCGTCGTTGACCAGATCTTGCGTGGGCGTCACTTCTTCTTGCGCTGAAAGTTGTATGGTCGACGTAGGAATTACCTCAGCATCGGCCAATCGCGGGTCCACCAGCGTGCGGCTAAGCGCATTTTTCATCAGCAGTTGCTGCAGCTGAAGGTTATTTTGAGCCTGGATCAGACTCTGTTGGTCCGCGGCGACCGTGCTCTGCGCGCGAACCACTTCGATGGGAGCAAGACTGCCGATCTGCACCTGCTTCTGAGTATCCGACAGCGTTTTTTGGGCAAATGCGAGCGACTCCTGCTGCACCCTCACATTTTCGTAAGCAAAAACCAACTCCCAGTACATGTTTTCGATCTGATCCACAGTCGTGATAACTTGCAACCGGAAGGCGACGTCGGTAATTTCCCGATTGTTTTTAGCAATGCGGATGAAGCGGTTGTTGGCGGCGAAACCTAGTCCCTGCAAAAGATGCTGCGTCAGTCGAAACTGGAAACCCGTATTGAGCAGCGGGCTCAACGCTGTGAATGGGCTGTTCGTGCTCTGGCGGAAGTTGTTAAATCCGACGGACAAGTTGGTGCCGGATTGGAAGCCCTGCGTGTAGGCGAAATTATAAGTCTGAGTGTTCTGCGACAACACTGGAACACCAACGAACACGCTGCTGGCCAGCTGATTGAAGTGGTCCCATTGCATCGTGCCACTGAGGATGGGATCGAAACTCGTGATCTGCGGACCGAGACCCAGCGTAGATCCGACCAGCCCGCCAAGTCCAGCGCCCGCGCCGCCCGCGCCTGCAGTGGTGCCGCCGGCACCGGCTCCGGCCTGCCCGCCGAATCCGCCAACACCACCGCCCGGCGTATTCTGCACTACGCCCGCAAACACGCCCAAAATGGCTGCGCCCGCCTTGGCCCGCAGGACATCGGTATCGGCGATGTTCAGGTTGTAGCGCGCAATCCCGATGTCCAGATTATTTTCCAGGGCGAGCGCGACCGCATCATCGATTGAGAGCATGAGTTTGCCATTCTGCATGAGCTGCTCAATTCGCGGCGTGTTGTTCAGGTTGGGCGGCGGCAGATACCGCGGCTTATAAGGAGCGAGCGGGTTTGGAAAGTACCCTTGTGGCTTGTCAAAATTTTCCAGATGGAACTGCTGCGGCTGCGGGGCCTGCACCGGCGTGGATTGAGGCGTCGCGGACGAAGCCGGTGGCGCGGATTGGGCTGAATCTTGTGCCCAACCGCTAACCGCCAGCACACCGGTGAGCATCATTGCAGCGACCAGACGACAGGCAGACTTCAAAACAGACAAAGACATTCGCTTATCTCCATGCATTAGAACTGCTCGTGATGACGACAAAGGCTTCTCTAGGTCAAGAGTTATTACGCAAAACAGCCCGCCCAGGTTTCATTTTTGTGCTGTCCGGGCAAGGTGTCGCGCTTCGTCGTAGACCGCCACGTGGAATGCAATAGTATAGCTGACGCGACAGTCTTGATTCAGCTACGGTCCAACTAACTGCATCAAACTTGCAAAGACTTGCAAACCGTTTCGATATGGAATTGAGGAGAAAAACTCCAGGCAATCCTCATGCGCAATTTCAAAATCGTTCTGTCATATGACGGCTCGGAATTTTCCGGGTGGCAGATTCAGCCGGACGCCGCCACAATCCAGCGCACTCTGGCCTCGGCTATTGGACGAGTGACCGGCGAAAAGGTTTTGCCTCAAGGCTCCGGACGCACCGACGCGGGGGTTCACGCTCTCGCCCAGGTGGCCTCGTTTGCCCTGGAGTCGCCCATACCGCCGCAGAATCTGGTGAAAGCGTTGAACGATATGCTGCCGCCTTCCATCCGCGTGATCGAGGCCACAGAGGCGCCGCTCGAGTTTCACGCCCGCAAGTCTGCCCACGCGAAAACCTACCACTACCGCATCTATCGCGGTGCCGTCTGTCCGCCTTTCCTGGCCCGCTACGTTTGGCACTATCCCTATCCGCTCGATGAAGATGCTATTCGAGAGGCGGCCAGCTTCGTGATCGGCGAACACGATTTCACTTCCTTTGCAGCAGTAGATTCAGAACGCGGGCGTGAGGATGAAATTTCTGATGTGCGTTCGAACGTGCGCCGCGTCTTCGCCTCAACCTGGGAGCGCACCGGAGAGGAATTGCTGTATGTGGTCCGTGGCAGCGGGTTCTTGCACCACATGGTCAGAAACCTCGTGGGGACGTTCGTACTGGTTGGAAAAGGTACAGTGAAACCGGAGGATGTGTCCACCATTCTTGAAGCGCGAAAGCGATCAGCCGCGGGAGCAACTGCTCCTGCGAGTGGGCTGTATCTGGTGAGTGTCGAATATTAGGTACAGGTATGGCGCGGGCGCCCTCGCCCGCGTAAACTTTCACAGGATATGGTTACCGACCTTCAAATCGCGGCTCGCAAAGTGGTCTCTGTGAATCCCGCGACCGGCGAGACGCTGCGCGAATTTGAGTGTGCCTCCGAGCGGGACGTTCAGGCCGCAGTGGCTCGGGCTCGCGCCGCTCAGCCCGCGTGGAACGAATTGGGAGTGCGTGGACGAGTCGCCGTCCTTCGCGAGTTTCAGCGGTTGCTCCACCAAAGGAAATCGGAAGTCGCGGCTCTGATTACTCGCGAAGCCGGCAAGCCGATGGTAGAGGCGCTGCTCACGGAAGTCCTGGTGGTCTTGGACGCCACGCGCTTCTGCGTCGAGAATGCCTTTGCCTTCCTGCGGGAACAGCCGGTCCCGCACGGCAATCTGGCCATGAAGACCAAGACGGGACGCATTCTGCGCGAGCCGCACGGAGTGATCGGGATTGTCTCGCCGTGGAATTATCCGTTCTCCATTCCTGCCACGGAATCGCTGTCCGCGCTGGTAACCGGAAATGCTGTGGTACTGAAGCCATCTGAACTCACGTCGCTGACCGCTGTAGAACTGGCTTCATTGCTGCATCAAGCCGGTGTACCAAAAGATATATTTCAAGTCATCGTTGGCGACGCAACCACAGGTTCGGCGCTGCTGAATGCTGAAATCGACAAGCTGGTTTTCACCGGAAGCGTTGCAACAGGCAAGCGCATTGCTCAGGCTACGGCTGCGCGTTTGCTTCCGGTCGTGCTGGAGCTGGGCGGAAAAGATGCGATGTTGGTGCTCGATGACGCGGATGTGGACGTGGCATCGAGCGGCGCGGTCTGGGGCGCGTTCGTGAATTGCGGACAGGCTTGTCTCTCGGTTGAGCGCTGTTACGTGCATCGCAGTTTGTATAACGCATTCCTCGATGCTTGCGCGCGAAAAACGAAACAATTGCGCGTGGGCAACGGGATTGATCCGCAAACCGAGATCGGCCCGCTAATCCACGAACGACAATTGCGGAACGTCGAGTCGCACGTCGAAGATGCGCGGGCGCTCGGCGCGCGCGTGCTGACCGGAGGATCACGTCTGCGACAGCTCGGCTCGAATTTCTACGCTCCGACCGTGCTCGCTGACGTCACGCACGCCATGCGCATCATGCGGGAGGAAACGTTCGGCCCCGTCCTGCCAGTGATGCCGTTCGACACCGACGAAGAGGCCATCCGGCTCGCCAATGACTCCGACTACGGTCTCGCTGCCAGCATCTGGACGCGTGATCGGGCGCGCGGAGAATCGTTGGCACGCCGCATCCTGGCGGGGACAGTCATGGTGAACGACGCGGTCGCGTGCTTCGGCATCAGCGAGGCTCCCCATGGCGGCGTGAAGGCGAGCGGCATCGGGCGTACTCACGGACGTTTTGGCATGGAAGAAATGGTGCGCATCAAGCACGTAGATTCCGACCGTCTGCCCGGAATGAAGAAAATCTGGTGGTACGGATACGGCCAAGGGTTCACCCGGCAGATGGAAGGCTTCCTCGACCTCATGTTCGCCCGCCGACTTGGTCAAAGGCTGCGAGGCGCAGTGCGCTCGGCGGGAGCGTATGTGCGAAAAGGGCGGCTCTAGCATCGCGTCCCCGCTTCTCCCAGATCGGGAAAGTTTACTGTTTAGTACCGGGTACCCCCCTCCCCCTGTTGGCCGCAAAATCTAGAAAACAAGAGATTTAAATTTTGACCATGTGCTAGATCTTTGAGTTTTAAGGAGTTACACGCAAAATCTAGAGAACATTGGAGTTAGCCGCGTCCGGCAGTTCAGTTCTGGGAATGGCAACGGCTTGGAGGTCGGAGAGTTGCCGCCCGACCGGCGGGTCTAATTGTCAAAGAACGGACATTATCCATTGGATAATGCTTTATCAGATAGATTATCTGGTTGGAAGAAAGCAGTCAACGACAAAGAGTTCGCAGACGTGAACCTCGGGCACAACCAGGTGAAATGAGTGTAATGGGGATTTTTCGCCAAAACAGAAAGAAACGAAACGGAACACGAAGAGCCTGAGCCTTTTTCATGCGGCCTTGCAGAAAAGACTCGCTCGGAGTTAATGCGTGGTCGCTGCTGTTCGTTTCACGCGCCAAGCCGGAATTGCGGAGGCTCCGGTCGCTAGGTGTCCAAGGGTGGCTGGCTGAAGCGTGACCACATCCGGCCCCTTGGTCTTTCCGGTGATGATTGGCTTATCGGGGATAGTTTCGTAGGCATAGCCGGTCACCACGGCGGTGATGCCACTCTTTCGACTTGCCGAAGGCACACTCACCCTTGCCCAACCGTAGTGAATCTTTCCATTGATGACGAACCGGAGGCCGAGGTAGCGGCCGTGGGCGTAGGGGAACTGCCCCTGGGTAAAGGTGTTAGTGCCCAAACTGTTCACCGAACCCAGCACCGTGGCTAAGTTGACTGGGGGGAATGAGCCTCCTGCTTGAAAATAGGACTTGTTAGCGCGAACGGTACGGCCTGCAGGCAAGGCGGAAGCAAATCTGTGAGAACAAAGGGTGTCGTTACCTCGGCCTTGACCCCACACTGCATTGGGGTGTGTGACGGGGCTGATTCTTAATCCCAGCCAGAAGTAGATGCTGGCAAAGTAACGGTTTGCGAAGGAGAAGTCGGCCCTGCCATCGTGATTCAAATCAAGAGGAACGGTCTCGGTATTGGAAAGGGGAATCTTGATGTGAGCGGGGGTATAAACCACCTCGGCATAAGCCGATTGGCTTATGGCCAACACGCCCACTCCAGCGGCAATGGCGGAGATCGAATAAGCCAATAATCTCTTATCCAATTCGTCTCGCAGCCTCGCTGCTGGTCTAGCCTCGCTGAACGATCGTTTGGCACTCGAATCCTCAGAAATCATGTTCGCCTCCTCAAAGCTGGTTGACGCTATGGTGTGATCTCGTAAACCGTGCCGCAGCCGTAAACGGCCTGAGAACACAGGGTACCTGTGCCACCGCGCAGGGTCGTCCCGTAGAGATGGCCAAGGTTATCGAGGGCCACCCCTGCCTGGGGGTCCCATGCATCAGTGCCCCCGGCAAAGGCGTAAACTATCGTTTCCTTCCAGACTCCCATGGTGGAGGGTTCCAATTCGAAAACCATTCCGTTTCCGAATCCTTGGTTAGTGACGCCCCCGCCAGCCCAAGTTACGCCGAACAGATTTCCATTTCCGTCTTTGGTCAACTGGCCCACAGGATAAAAACCGTCCTGACTTTCGTAGAAGCGATGCAGGACGTCCTGCTTCCAAAGCAGATCCTTCGACTGTTTCAGCACGAAGACGGTGCCAACGCCATCGCCTCCATGCAGAGTCGTTCCCACAAGACGATCTCCGGCTTGATCGACCAACAGTCCGGAGGACGGGATGACAGCGAAGCCATTGCCTCTGGCAAAGTTGAAAAGCACCGTCTCCGTCCAATTGCCTTTGCCATCGGGCGTGAGTTTATAGGCGACTCCGCATCCCGGGTTATAGGCCAGATCGCATTGACCCGACCCGCCTGCAACTGTGGTTCCATAGAGATTTCCGGAAGAATCGATGGTCACTCCCGATGATGGTATCTCGCCGTCGTTTGGAGGCCCGGTAAACTCATAGATGGTTGATCCGGTCCAGGAGCCGTCGGATTGCTTGATGAGTTCGAACACCGTGCCGCAGCCGGTGCCCAGAAAACAACTCGCGATCCCGCCACTTAACGTGGTGCCGTACATGTTTCCATTAGTATCGAACACCAGATCGGAAGCCGGATTCGCTCCCGCGCCAAAGCTGTAGAGAATGCTCTCGGTCCAGCCTCCTTTGCCATTCGGTGCTAGCTTGAAGACGGTACCGAGCCCGGACGTGCCGGCCAGGCGGGTTGTGCCATAGAGATTGCCGGCAGCATCGAAAATTAAGCCTGCTTGGGGACTTGCGCCATCGTTGCCCCCTTGAAAGCTGTGGAGTACCTGCTCTTGCCAGCCATTCTGGGTGCGCTTGAGTTCGAAAACCGTGCCGCAGCCGCCGCCACCACAGAGCCTTACGGTTCCACCGTTGCTAGTTGTGCCGTAGAGATTTCCGGCACTGTCGAGGACTAGACCAGACATCGGGTTTGCTCCGTCGGTGCCGCCTGTAAAAGAATAGAGAAGCTTCTCCGTCGCGGCTGGCGCCTTGCTCCCCTTATTCGCCGATGGCGCGCCAGAGGAAATCACTGGCAGCACCGCCAGTAGCGCTAAAATTCCAATTCCGCCGATCCAGCAGTGTTTGCGTCGCATTGAACAACCTCGCGTCAGAAATCCTAATGGGCAGATTCGAAGAACTTACACTCACATGCTTGCAGCAGGCGATCATTATGTCCGCGTGGGCCGGCGGGTGTCAACGTGCAAGAATGTGCAGTTGTGTGGCGAGCATCCCGCCGGTAAGGGCAGATTCCGGACACCCGTCCTGAAGATGCCTCACCCCGGTTTCAACCTCAAGTTGTGCGAGCCGGTGGCAACTCTGTCAGGCGCGGGAGCTGAGGCGGAGGGATAACTGTCGCTATCAGGCCATAGCACTCAAAATCCCTCGCGGGGATCAATGAGTGGTATGGCGAAAACCTTCCATCGGTGGGGGAACC
>Ga0209275_10000503_pt1 | contig 15251 bp, 16 predicted proteins | sample HubBroMetageREF2_FD_188344 | JGI IMG/M metagenome (GOLD analysis project Ga0209275, IMG submission 188344) | Reference soil microbial communities from the Hubbard Brook experimental Forest, New Hampshire, USA - Hubbard Brook CCASE Soil... | ecosystem: Environmental > Terrestrial > Soil >... | reverse complement strand
GCTGGGCAATACTGCCGGCAATGACTCGGCGCATGTGCCGATGTCACTTGCGACGCGACGCCAGCTCGGCGGCGCCTCGAATCTCTGGGGTGGGCGCTGCGTACCGTTCGATCCCATCGACTTCCAGCCTCGACGAATCGTTGGCGATGCGCGCTGGCCGGTTACATACGCAGAGCTGGAGCGACATTTCTCGCGGGCATGCGAGTGGTTCATGTGTGGCGAACCGGTATTTGACGCTAGTCAGATACCAAGCCTCGCAAAGGATGCCCTGATCCCGGGGTGGCCCGAGGGCGATATCCACTCCACCTCGCTGGAGCGCTGGTCATCGTCGACCAGCTTTGGAAGGGTCTACCGGACCAGGCTCAGGACGTCTCCGTTTGTCACGGTAGTGGGCGAGCTCACCTGCACCGAGATCGTTTGCACCGACGACGGGCGAGGCGTGGAGTACTTGGCCGCACAAACGCTGAGCGGCAAGCGGGTCCAGATCCGCGCCAAACGCTATGTGCTCGCGTGCGGCGGGATCGAATCGACGCGACTGCTATTCGCCTCCAACCGTCATCACGAGCACGGCATCGGAAACCACTCCGGCCACTTGGGTAGATGGTACATGGCCCACTTGGGAGCGTCGATCGCGCGGGTTCACTTCAATTCGCCGCCGGCGGATACGATCTATGGCTTCGAGCGTGACCCCGACGGCATTTATGTTCGCCGGCGCTTCACGTTTTCGCCAAGCTACCTAACCGAGCACGACCTACCTAACGTAGCGATGTGGCTCGACAATCCCGAGATCAGCGATCCTGCGCATCGCAACGCGGTCCTTTCACTTGTTTACCTCGTTCTGGCATCGCCGCTGAGTCGCTATTTCGTCGCTGAGGGCATTCGTCGACGTAAGATTGATACCAACTATCCGGTGTCGAACTGGCTGCATCTCCGAAACATCCTGTGGAATCTGCCGTCAGCCACGAAGTTCGCCCTGATGTTTGGGTATGAGCGCTTTGTCAGACGCGGGTTCAAGGTACCGGGGGTCTTCGTGGCGAACGCGTCAAATACGTACAGGATCTACTACCACGGGGAGCATCTGCCACACCATGGTAGCTATGTGGCCCCAACCCGCGAGCTCGACGAGCTGGGAGTGGCGCGAATGCGAACACACCTGTGCTTTCACGAGAACGACGTTCGCGCGGCGATTCGCGTACACGAGCATTTCGACCGTTATCTACGTCGCCACCGGCTTGGGCATTTGGAGTACCTGTACAAAGACCCAGAGGCTGGCTTTCGCGAGCAGTTGCTCGACGGCTACCATCAGGCAGGCACGACGCGCATGTCATCCCTGCCGGAGGATGGTGTGCTCGACCCACAGCTTGCGGTGCACGGTTTCGAGGACCTGTTCGTTGCGAGCAGCTCGGCATTCGTAACCTCCAGCCAGGCGAACTCAACCTTCATGATCGTGGCTTTCGCACTCCGGCTCGCCGAGCACCTTCGTCGCACTCTACGCCCCAACATTGCCGCAACAGCTCAATCGAACGGGGCAGTTAGAGACACAAATCACCGCTCTGCTCGCGTAGTTGGAGACGTCATCGGCCGCCCACGACGTGTAGTGGGAGACAAGGAGCCGATGTGACTAGCGAATTGTTGCTGTTGGAATAAGCTCGGCGAGATGCACACTAACCAGATACCTTCTGTGCGAGAGATCATCGCGACGCGAGTCGGCGAGGAGATGACTCTCAACGACCGTTACCTGAACACACAGATGGGAAGGATCGTGCGGACGATCGGCTTTGACCGTGTGTGGACAGGCGGCGAGGGCGCTCATCTGATCGACTCTGAGGGCCACCGCTACCTCGACCTGTTCGGTGGACATGGCGTGTTCGCGATCGGGCGTAACCATCCGGAGGCGATCGCTGCGATCGAGGATGTGCTGGCGGCACGCACAGGCAACCTGCCCCAGCTCGGCGTGACGCTGCTCAATGGCGTATTGGCGGAGCAGCTCCTGGCACGCGCACCCAGCAGTGTGGACGCGATGGTGGCCGCCAACAGCGGCGCGGAGGCCGTGGAGGGCGCGCTGAAGATTGCGCGGGCCGCGACCGGCCGCTCGCGCATTCTGTACACAGACAACGCCTTCCATGGACTCACCATGGGGGCGCTGTCGCTGAACGGGAGCGCGGAGTTCCGTGAAGGCTTCGGCCCACTGGTCCCGGGCTGCGATGTGCTGCCACACGGTGATCTGGATGCGCTCGAGCGTGAGCTGAGCCGCGGCGACGTGGCGGCATTCGTGATCGAGCCGATCCAGGGCAAGGGTGTGGTCATGCCTCCGTTCGGCTACCTGGAGGGCGCCCAGCGCCTTTGCCGCGCGGCAGGGACGCTGTTCGTGTGCGACGAGGTGCAGACGGGCATTGGGCGCACAGGGCGCCTGCTGGCGCTTGAGCACTGGGGCCTTCAGCCGGACATGATCTGCCTGTCCAAGGCGCTGTCCGGAGGGTTCATCCCGATTGGTGCGGTGCTAGTCAGCCGCACTGTGTTCGATCGCGTGTTCGATCGCATGAAGCGAGCGGTGCGCCACAGCTCCACGTTCGCGGGCAACGATCTTGCTGCTGCTGCCGCGCTGGGCACGTTGCGCGCGATCGACAACGAAGACCTGCTGACCCACGCCACGAAGATGGGCGAGTTGCTGCTCGAGCTGACCAGGCCACTGGTCGGTCGCTATGAGATCGTGCGCGACGTACGCGGCCTGGGGATGATGTGGGGGATCGAACTGGGTCCCCCGCAAGGCAATGGCAGATGGTCGGTGTGGAGCGCGATCGAGCGCGCTCAGCCGGGTGTGTTCGCCCAGCTTGTGACGGTGCCGCTGTTTCACGACCACAGGATCTTCTGCCAGGTGGCGGGACAGCGCATGAACGTGATCAAGGCGCTGCCCTCGCTGGTGATTGAGGAGCGGGAGATCAGGCGCTTTGCGGCGGCGTTGGAGGAAGTGGTGGCGAGCGCGGAGCACGCGTCGCGAGCGATGATGCGCCTCGGCTGGCGCACGGCGCTTCGATTCTCCCGCGAGCGCCGGGGCACTCGCACGTATTTGCGCAACGGCTACGTCAATGGCTCTCGTCAGCTGCCCCGGTCGGAGCAAGCTGAGACGACCGCCTACAGCTGATGGCATCGACGCCTGAGTCGATGCGGGACAGCGTCGATGCGGTGCGACCTGCACAGACAGCTGACGTGCCGGCACTCACACGGATGCTGGTGCGCGCGTACATGGACGATCCGGTGGCGGTGTGGATCTGCGCGTCGAACCCTCTGCGCGCGAGGCTGCTGGAGACGCTGTACTCCGCGCGCCTGCGGCAATTGCTGCTCCACGAGGGGGTGTGGACCAATGCTGATCATGCGAGCGCGGCGGTGTGGGTGGCGCCTGCGACTGGCCAGCCGAGCGTTCGCCCAACTGCCGCGCTCATGCGCTGCCTGCTGAACCCGAGCCTGACGGTGCGACTGCCGCTGCTGGCAGTGGGCTTCAGAGCCATGCAGCGCACGCACCCGCGCAACCCTCCTCACTGGTATCTATCGCTGCTGGGGACCGATCCAGACGCCCAGGGACATGGCTTCGGCTCGGCGGTGCTGCGGCCGGTGCTCGAACGCTGCGACCTGGACGGCGTTGGTGCATATCTGGAGTCCTCCAAGCCACGCAACATCGACTTCTACGCACGCTTTGGCTTCCGGACCATGGGAGAGCTGCGGCTTCCGTACGGACCGAAGATGTGGCCCATGTGGCGGGAGCCGAGCGAAGCTCGAGGCTGAGCGGCGCACAGCCTCGAATCGTCTAGACTGGATAGGGATGGGACTCGACAACCCACTGCACATTGCTCTGTTGGTAGTGCTTCTGCTGCTGGTTTTCGGGGCGAAGCGGCTCCCGGAGATGGGGCGCTCGATCGGCACTGGCATGCGCGAGTTCAAGGACTCCATCAGCGGCGAGTCGACGCCGACGCTCACGCAAACCACGCAGCAGCCGCAGGCGCCCGCGCAGCCGGTTGCCGCACAGGCTCCCGCGGCGCCACAGCCGGTCGACGCACCGGTTGAGCCGACACACCACGCGTAGCTGTAGCTCAGCGCAGGGGAGCGGTTCAGTTGCAACAGCGACGTGGGGTCGCCTATCCGACCCCACGCCAACACCGCTGAGCCAATTACGGTCAGAATGTTTCGATCAGACCACTTCGACTGCGCCTTCGAATGCGATCCCATCGGCCATTTCCACCGAGGTTTCAAGGAGACCCAGCGCCATGAGCCTTGGTTTCACCGCGCTGGATAACACCGCAATGCTTTTGATTGATTGCAATCCTCGCGCCCCGACAAAGCGGAGCTGACCGGCCAGCGTTTCTTCGTTTACAGGCATAACCTCAGCTGTCACTAACCCCTCTACTTCTGAGGGCGATAGATCCAAGCACGTGCCTTCAAGCGTCGCGAATGTTTTTCCGGTAGCGGACCCGATCAGCAGGCCGACTTCAGAGAGAGCTTCCGATTCTTTGACCGTGCCAAGCTCGCCTTTCAAGGTCTTCGTCAGAATTGTGCCAGGACTGACACCAGGACTTTTGACCGAGCACCCGCTACCTTCTCTGCTTGAGCAACCGGAGAAGGTGATCGCCACGGCACCGACCGTTCTCGCACCGGTGAGTTCACCGGTGATGGTATTTCCCGTACAGGTTACGGGCTCCGTCGTGCCGGTCTCGATGGCAACGTCTTCACCGCTGCCTTTGAACGCTCTAGCCGTGGGCAGCACCTTGAATTCCGCCTTCGCCGATCCTCCTTTTGGCTCGGGCGCGTTCTTGATCCTGATCCAACCGCTGCCGGTGCCGGGTGTTCCCCCAGCCTTGCATTCGGCTAAGGTAGCGTAGCCGACTACCCCTTTTGGTTCTTCTACTTTTGCGCAATATTCTTTGTTGCCGAGGTCGTCGCCTAACGCAAACGACCCCTTGATGAAGTCATCGGTTTTTCCTAACGTGATGTCTTCACACCCTTCATTCAAGTTTCCGTCTCCTGCGACGGCAACTTGCAGACACAGCGCCGATGCCGATGAAGCGGCCCCCGCGCTGAGTGCAAGCGCCGCCATGAGTGCTAGTGCTACGAGACCAATACGCTTCATTTTTGCCCCCTTACTCCTCGATGACTGATCATCGGCCGGAGGACGCTCCTCGACTGAGCCAAAGACTTAAGACGCCTAGCAGCGTGCTCACGGTCGGGTGCTATCAGGTGTAGCGCGCCGCCTGTTCGCTGTCAAGGAGCACCTGGGGTGCTAGCCGAGCGAGCGTCACCCGTGCAGGATCGCTCCGCTTTCAACCGCTTCGAATTCCGATCCGGGCACGCGCTTGATCTGTTCGAGATCTTCGTCGTTCCAGTGCGGGTTGGGCGCACCGGTGATGAACCATGGCGAGCCGTTGTCGGCGACGATCAGCCCGTAGCGCTTGAGCGCTTCCAGGATGACGAGCGATTCGCCTGTGAAGCTGGCGAGGTTGTAGCTGGCCTTCAGGCGCAGGCGCAGGCCCATCGGCGGTAGGTCCAGGTTGGAGCTGCTGGAGGCGTAGTGCGTGGCGGGGTGTATGTAGCCCATCTGTGTGTCAGGCACGGTGACGCGTAGTGCGTGGTCGATCTCACCTGTAGCGACCTCCGGATAGCGCGCCAGTAGCGGGAAGATTGGCAGGCCGGCGGCGTCCGCTGAAGTCCATCCTTCCGGGCGCAGCGCATCGCTGCGCAGGTTGAAGACCGCTCCTGATGCCGCGGCCCAGCCCTTGCCCTTGCGGTGTGCATCGTAGAGCTCATACAGCATGCAGCTGCCTTCCTGCACGACCAGCACATGTTTGTCTCCCTCCCCCTTCCTCCCCCCTCCCTCGATTGGTGCGTCTGCGGGAACTGGGTAGGGCCCGGGGTTGGATTCAGCGCCATATTCGGTGAACTTGATCGGCACTTTGAGCTGTTTGGGACCGACGACTGTGTAGGGAATGCCGTAGCTCGGCTCTGTGCCGAAGTCTGGATGTAGGTGTGCCGTCAAGCCGATGCTGGCCACGTACGCCGCTGAGTTCGGACTGACGGGCGCATTGGCGATTTCCTGGTTGAGCGGATCTTCGGCGGGCAGGATTGGGCAGCCATATTCGATCGGCGTACTGGCCCCATGAACGCGCGCACTAGTCGCATGAGCGCGCGCGGCTCTCGCCGGGGAAGACGCGGCGAGAGCCAGCACGAGAGACGCGCCGGCGAGCAGCGCCGCCACGGAGCCCGTCATCCCCACTTGTCTCCGCAGGGTCCACCCGGGCATGGGGCGTCTCATCGCCCACACGCTAGCGTCCTGCGCGGCCGGTCAAACCCTGCACTGGACGAAGCAACGACCAGGCGGAATGATTCTCAGCTGGGCTCAGGCTGGCTGATCGCTGGGCAGCACTGTCGGGCGCGCCTCTTGCATGAGCGGCGCACCGCAGTGCCAACAGTAGGCGGCACCGCGGCTGTGCACGGCGCCGCAGGAGCGGCATTGGCCGTGGATCCCTGCCTCAGCGGTCGCTAGCAGCCTTTGCACCTCGCCCAGTTGCGCGTCTACCTCCTGGAGCTCGGACGCTTTGCGGGCGAGCACGTCCAGACGGTAGTGGTCGCGGATCGCCATCTCATATGCGAGCCCACCGAGGTCCCATGTGAGCGCGGCGACACGCTCAGCCAGCTCGAGACGCTGGCGACGCAGCTCGGACATTGAGCCGCTGGGCGTGGGCAGCCCCCCTGCTGGCAGTACAACCCCGCCCACACCCGAACCAGCGTCTGCACCGATACCTGAGCCTGTCTGCGCGCCCGGCGCCGGCTGTGCGGATGACTCGGTTGGTCTGCTCCCGTTGCCGCTGTGCGCGCTCATTTGACTTCGATCGGGGCGGTGCTGATTTTGTTGAGTTCCTTCTCTTTCGCCTTGCCTGTGGACTTTTCCAGTTTGGTTACGGCTGGCGTGCTGAGGGCTTTGGCGGCGGGCGCTTTGGCTGGCGCTTTTTCTTCGGCTTTTTCTTCGGCCTTGGCTTCGGCCTTTTCCTGTTCTTCTTCGCTCTTGGCTGACGTGCTGGATTTGCCTGCTGTCGTCGGCGTGGTACCAGTGGTTGGCGTCGTCGTGGCGCCCGACGCGGCGAGGCCGCCGAGGTTCCCTTCCACTTTGATGATCTGCGGTCTGGATGCCACGGGGGTTTTGCTCTGAGTGACCCAGTGGCCCACGAGCAGCCCGACGATCATCGCCAGCAACAGCACTGACAGGACAGCGAACAGCGGCGCGTAGCGGCGCAGCCAAGCAGGGCCTGCGGCCGGTTCGAGGTAGGGCGTGAACGCGACGGGCGTGGTGCTGACGGCACCTTGACCGAGCTGCGGCTGGCGCTCTGACTCGAGCACATCCAAGAACGCGAGCCGCACGGGGGAGGTCGGCTGCCCACAGGAGAGGCAGTAGCGCTGGTCTGCGACGAGCGGTGCGGAGCAGTTCGGGCAGGTGGAGCTTTCGGAGGGCACGGGGGCTAGGTTGGTCATTGCGATCCCCTACCTGAGCTGGGCGAGGCTGGCGCCCGTGCTCATCCAAAGGCTCCCCGGACGTATTCACGTGTGCGCTGCGCGCGTGGGTCCTCGAACAGGTCCGCGGTGGTTCCGTACTCGACGAGGTCGCCCAGGTACATAAACGCGACCTTGTCGGCCACCCTGTGCGCCTGCGCGAGGTTGTGCGTGACGATCACGACTGCCAGATCGCGCCGCAGTTCGCCGATCAGCTCCTCGATCACGCCGGTTGAGATCGGGTCGAGCGCGCTGCACGGCTCGTCCATCAGCAGCACCTCGGGGCGCGGTGCGATCGCGCGCGCGATGCACAGCCGCTGCTGCTGGCCGCCGGACAGCCGCAGCGCCGGGCGGTCGAGGTCATCGCGGACCTCGTCGTAGAGTCCGGCCCTGCGCAACGCCTCGATCACCAGCGGCTCGAGCTCGCGCCGCCCGGGCCGCCTGCGGCCCTGCTCGCGCAATGCGAAGGCGACGTTGTCGAAGATCGACATGGGAAACGGGTTGGGCTGCTGAAAGACCATCGCCACGCGCGAGCGCAACGTGGTGTCGACGAGCTCGTGGATGTCCTCGCCGTCGAGCAGGATCTCGCCCGAGCGCGACGCGCTGGCGGTCAGCTCGGTGAGGCGATTGAGCGTGCGCAGCAGCGTCGTCTTGCCGCAGCCGGACGGTCCGATCAGGGCGAGCACCTCGCCTTGATGAATCGATAGCGAAACGCCTTTGACGGCCTCCTTGCCCCCATAGGCGATCCTCACGTCGCGCAAGCTCAGGCGTTCGGGTCCAGCGGCTGAGGAGGGCCTGCGTACTGCCTCGCGTTCCCGCACAGGCCGTACAGGCGTGGGCGGACGATCGAGCACGATCGTGCGCACTGGCGGCACCGCCAGCTCCGCAGCCGACTCGCTGGGCTGCGGCGCGAGCGGCTGGCGCTCGCGTGGCTCACGCACGTCTGGGTCCTCGCTGACAAAGCTCCAAGGGTCTAGAACCATCTCCTCAGGACTCATCGACCACAATCTCCATCGACATGACTTTGGCCATCAGAACACTGAGGTTAGCGGTTTTTCCGGGGATTTGTGAAAAGTTCTCCGCCATGTCTGGACAATCGCTTGGGCCCCGGCCTAGACGACCGCGCCGACTGTTGGCGGTCCTGCCGACTCATGCCTAGACGACGGCGCCGACCGTTGGCAGCCCCGTCGATCTGGCCTGCGACCGGCCGATCCTGTCTACGAGCAGGTTCAGCGCCAGCACGAAGATCAGCAACAGGAACGCCGCGGCGTATGCCTTTTGTGGAGCGCCACCTTCGCCGGCGGGCGAGGCTTCGTAGATGTAGCTGGTCAACGAGGAGCCGGTGCCGCGCAGCAAGCCGATCCCCGGCACTGATCCCTGTGGTTCGATGTTCAGCCCGCCGAGCAGGATGATGACGATCGCGGTCGAGCCGATGATGCGACTGATGCCGAGCGTGACGCCGGTGGCGATGTTCGAGCGAACGCTTGGAACGAGCACACGCCGGATCGTTGTGATGCGCGTCTTGCCGAGCGCGAAGGCGGCCTCGCGCATGTGCGCGGGCACTGCCTGCAGCCCGTCACGGGTGGCGGCGTACATGGGCGGCAGCGCTAGCAGCGACATCATCACGCCGGCAGCTATGAACGAGCGCCCGTAGACGCCGCCGCCTTCGGAGGTGAAGGAGAGCGGGGCGAGCAGCGAGACCTGGAAGACGGCTAGGCCGAAGATCGCGATCACGATGTCGGGGGTACCGGCGACGATCTCAATGCTCGACTCGACCACGCGCGCGAGCCAATTCGGTCGCCCGTACTCGGCGATCCACACGGCGCTCGAGAGCGCCAGCGGCAGCGCGATCACGATGCCGATAACGGTCAGGAGGATCGTTCCGAGCAGCGGGTCGAGAAACCCGCCGGCAAAGCCGCCGTTTGCGCCCACCCGGGGATGGCTGAAGATCAGGTCCGGGCGCAGATCCTGAATGCCGCGGTAGCCCATGTAGAGAACGATCGCGGCGGCGGTCACGCACAGGAAGATGCCGGCGCCCCAGGCCGCCACGAGCACCAGCCGATCGCCCCAGCGCCAGCTCATCGGCGAGGAGCGCCGGCCGTGGCCATTGCCGCCACCTTTCATCGGGTTTGGCTGCGGATCGCGCCAGCTCCACAGCCGCGACGGAGATGACGGCGGCGTGCTCATCCGCGCGTCTGGTACTTGCGTAGCGGGAGCTTGACCAGGTAGCCGGTCACGGACAGCGCGAACGCGGAGAACAGCAGCAGCAGCGCGAGCGCGTACACAGTGGCGCCGAGCGGCGGCGAGCTGATGCCGTCGTGGTAGTCGAGCACAGCGGAGGCAAGCGTGCGCAGCGGCTCGAAGAAGAAGACGACGCCGTCGACGGGCTTGGGGCTGAACGTCTTGCCGCCGGAGACCATCTGGATCATCACTGCCTCGCCGAGTGCACGCGCGGTGGCGAGCACGGCAGCGGCCACGATCGCGGGGCGGATCGCCTTCAGCGTGACGGCACGAATGGCGCGCAGGGGATTGAGCCCGAGTGCGACGGCCCCCTCGCGCCAGGACGACGGCACGGAGGTGAGCGCCTCGCAGATCAGCGCGATCATGATCGGCGTGATCATGACGGTGAGGATCACGACGGTCACGCCTAGTCCTGCTCCGGTCAGCTGCACGACGTTCTGGACGGAGGTCTTCTCCTGGTTACTGATGATGTGGTTGCCGACGAACGGCACGAGCACGAGGATCCCGATCAGCCCATAGATGACCGAGGGGACGGACGCGAGCAACCGCACCATCGGGATCACCACCCTGCTGACTCGCGCGGGAGCGAGCTCGACGATGAAGACGGATGAGAGCACGGCAATCGCCATGCCGAGCACGACTGCGATGCCGCTGGTGAGGATCGTGCCGTAGATCAGCGGCCATGCGCGCAGGTGATAGACGGACGCAGGCGGTTTGTTCGTGGCGGCAGTCATCTTGGCGACCTCCGTTTCGAAGTCGCCTCCGCCCAACAGCCAGCTGAGCCCATTGTGTTCAAAGATCGGCCAGGCCTTGGTTGCAACGAACACGACCATCGCCACCACTCCCACGCCGACCAGCAACGACACCGCGCCGAGCGTACGCTCGGCGCGGTGGTCAGGCCACGGCTTTCGCAGCCGCTCAATCACGGCTTACGCGCAGCCTTTCGGGTCATGGCTTTCGTAGCCTTTAGACCATGGCATTCGCAGCTTCTCAGCCATGGCTTTCGCAACGTGTCCAGCACTGCATCTAGCCAATCAGGATCCACTCGCTGGCGATGATTTTCTTCGCCGCGGGCGACTTGTCGACCCAGTTGATGAACGCGGCGGCTGCACCGGTTGCGGGGCCTTTGGTTACCTCGAAGAAGACCGACACGCCGGCGTACTGTCCGGATGCGGCCGTCGTCTGGTTGCAGGCGACGCCGTTGTAGGAGACGGAGTTCAGGCCGCCTTTGTTGGCCTGGTAGTTAGACAGGAAGCCAATGCCGTTGGGGTCGCTTTCGACAGCCTGGCGCATCAGACCCTCGGTGGCCTCTTCGGTAGCGGCTGACACGACGCTCTTGCCTTCCAGCAACAGCGACTTGAAGCTGGTGAGCACGCCCGCCACTGCGGTACGGGAATAGACGTCGATCGCACCGCTGGCAGTGGCGCCGGGCACGCCGCTCCAGGTTTTGGTCTTACCGGTGAAGATTGACGTGACCTCGCTCGGCGTGAGGTTGCTGAGCGTGTTGGATTTGTTGGTGACCACGCAGATCGCGTACTTGGCGATCGGGTAGAAGTCCAGGCCCGCGTCGGCGCCAGTCGGTTCCTGCGCGACGTCAGCGATAGTCACATGGCCGTTTTTGACGTCATTTAGCCCGACGGTGGTGCCGCCCTGAGCGATCTTGAACCTGACTTTGCCCGGGTGCAGCTTGATGTACTTCGCCGCCAGCAGCGACACGAGCGGATACGAGGAGGTGGCGCCGCTGATGGTGACCAGTGAGGTGGCGTTGGCGGCTACAGGCGCCGCAACCCCGACCACGCCAGCCACCGTGAGGGCGACGGAGAGACGGCGGATTCGATGCATTGAAGAAGAGCTCCGTTTCAATTTTGGTTGACAAACAGTTGACAGCGCGGAGGGCGCAACATAGCATATCCCCATAGATCTGATCGACATTGGCTATTTTATAGACAAGGTCCGGAACCAACGGGGTTCGGACCGTGTTCTTGTTTATAAGTTTTTCGCCCCACTCAATGAACAACACGCCCAAAAACCAAAAGTCGCCCTTCAGCGCTCCGTCTGCTCGCGTGACCGCTGCGCTTGCCGCTGCGATGCTCGGCATTGGCGTCGCCGTGGGTGCAGCGATCGGCCCTGCCCCCCCTCCCTCCCAGGCAGACCCGAGCCTGCCGTTGCTGCTGGAGTCATTGGCGAAGAGCGCCGCGGTAAGAGCTGCTCAGGCGGCGGCATCTGCGCAGCCACCTGCAGTCACGGCTGAGGCGACACCAACGGGCAGACGGCATAGACGCAAGCAGAAAAGCGCGAGCACAGAAGAAGCCACGAGCGCGGTGAGCACCCCGTCGACCTCAGAAACAACGACGCCCAAGCCGACGACGCCAAAGAGCACGACCAAAGCGAGCAAGCTGCCTGCGGTCACGCACGTGTGGCTGATCGAGCTCGCGGGCACCTCCTTCGCCCAGGCGGTCGCTCAGCCGGCAGCGGCCCCGTATATAGATACACAGGCGATCGCGGCTGGGACGCTTTTGAGCGGCTGGTCTGGCCTGGACGGCGGTGCGTTCGCAAACGCGGCGACGCTGCTGGCAAGCGAACCGCCGCAGCTGCTCGACACGATTGTCCAGCCACCGTGCCCGGAAGGCGCGGCGGGCGCGGCGTGCGCGACGGAAACGGGCGCGCTCACAGCGGCTGATGAATTCTTGAAGACGACGGTGCCGACGATCACTCAGGCGGCGGCCTTCCGCGAAAACGGGCTGATCGTGGTGACGTTCGCGTCGATCGGCTCGGCGACCGCGACCAGTCTGCCGGCTGGTGCGGCCACGGCGACGCTCACCTCCCAGCCCCCGGCGGGCGTGCTCTTGATCTCACCCTTTGTGGGGGTGGGAGCCAAGTCGTCCGCCAGTTTCAACCCGACTTCACCAAAGCAGAGCCTCGAAAAGCTCCTGCGGCGATGACAGACCCATCAATCAACGAACGGAGACCCCCGTTGCACGTATTCGAACCAGCCCACCGCAAAGCGACATGGTGGCTCGCCGCGATCGTGGGCTTTCTCGCCCTGCTCCTCGCGACCCCGGCGATCAGCCATGCTGAAGAAAGCAACCCCAACAACTACGCCTGCCTTGGCAGCATCGCCGCGGGAGAAGCCGAAGAAGGCAGCGAAGAACAGCAGGTCAAATACAGCTTCTACTGCGACGGCCCGATCACTGGCTACCAGCTGCAGGCACAGATCCCGATGACGGGGATCGCCGGTCAGCCCCCGGTGGTGAGCTCCAACGCGACGTCCAAGCCGCTGGCGGAAACGTTCTCGTGCTCGGGCGAAATCCCTGGGATCGCGCTCAACTGCGTTGGCTCGGCAAAAGCGGGCTATGAGACGATCACTGGACAGTTCGCGATCGGCACGAAGCTCTGCAAGGAGCCGCGCGTCGACCCCCTGCTGACGGTCACCTACGCGTATCTGGAAAAGGGCGTGGTCACGCAGGCGATCGCGGGACCCTACGACCTGGGCCGCCCGAAAGGCTGCCCGCCAGACGCGTACTCGGGCGCCACCAGGCTCGAACCGAAGGCACCGATCATCGGCCACAAGAAGAAGTCCGGCAAGAAGAAGCCGAAGGCCAAAACTAAGAAGTCCACGACGAAGAAGTAGGCCGGATAGGCCATTCGGCCTAGTGATCACGCCTCTCGGCGGCGGCCGCCAATGCGCGCGGCGCCGCCGGGAGGGTTCAGCGAGTGCCTCTCACCTGGTGGCGCGGTAGCCCAGGTAGAAGTGGAGCGCCGCTGGTGCGGTGAACAGCGCACCCCACCAAATGCCGCGGTAGCACAGGTACGCGCCGAGGCCGAGCAGCCAGACGCCGACGCCAAAGCGCACGCTGGCGACTGCGTGACCGTGAGCGTATGCATTCAGCCGCTTCATGCCTCACGGCAAGTGTAGGCGAGGCACGCTGGTGCTGAGACGGCATACCGGTCGTGCGCGCTTGCCCGGTAGTCGATCCGTTCGCCGGTTCCGATGCCATGGCCGTCGATATACATGTGACGTGCAGCCATCGGACCGAATAAATGATAGATATATTCTGTCGTCATCTGATGGAATGATATAATCTTTTTATCATGACCTCTGTGTATCAGACCCCAAGACTGCAGCCGATCGAGATCGAGGTGCTTGGGATGATTGATGATCTCCGCGACCAGCTGCGGAACTACGTCAACCCCGAGCCACGTCGCTGGTACGGCACGCTGCGCCGAATGTCCTTCGCACGTGCTGTTCAAGGCTCCAACAGCATTGAGGGCTATGACGCCAGCCTGGACGACGTGATCGCAGCAGTCGACGACGAGCCCACATTGAGCGCCAACGAGGAAACACGCTCGGCGTTGGGCGGCTATCGCGACGCCATGACCTATGTGCTTCAGATCGCTCAGGACCCGGCCGCCAAAGTGGACGCCGGGCTTTTGAAATCGCTGCACTTCATGATGCTCAAGCATCGGCTGGACAAGGACCCCGGACGCTGGCGCCCCGGCGAGATCTACGTTATCCGCGAGTCCACGGGTGAACAGACCTACGAAGGGCCGCGCTTTGAGGAGGTACCGGACCTGATCGCCTCGATGATTGACGAGCTGGAAGAGAGCGACGCGCCCGTCCTCGCGCGCGCGGCAATGGCCCATCTGAACCTTGTCATGGTGCACCCGTTCCGGGATGGCAACGGCCGCATGGCACGCGCGCTGCAAACGCTCGTGCTGGCTCGCGAGGAGATCAGGGCGCCCGTGTTCTCGAGCATTGAGGAGTACCTAGGCCGGGACACCGAGCACTACTACGAGGTGCTTGGGAAGGTAGGCCGAGGGCATTGGCACCCGGAGAACGACGCGCGTCCATGGCTCAGGTACTGCCTCAGAGCGCACTACTACCAAGCAAGAACGCAGCTGCGGCGCGTCCAAGAGACAGAGCGCCTTTACGTGGCCTGTACAGCGATCGCCCATCAACGCGGCATCCCGGAGCGCACTACCGGCGCCCTGGCTGAGGTCGCGTATGGCCTGCGCCTGACCCACAGCACCTACAAGAAGATCATGGAGATGACCGCAGGGGAGACGATTTCCGGCCAGACCGCGAGCCGCGACCTTCGGGCACTGGTAGACGCCAAATTGCTCAAGCCGATCGGGCAGACACGTGGCCGCCACTATGTCGCTGAGCCGGTTCTCCTGGCCGAGCGTCAACGCATCCAAGCCGACCGCGCGCCACGCGAGAGGAGCGACCCGTTCGAGCTGGCAACGGGTCAGCTCAGCCTTACCCTCACCTAATCACCGGCCCAGCGCACCGCAGCTGGCTCCTCCGGCATCGGCTCGTCGCGCTCGATGGTCGCGGGCAAGCTCCACCATGCAGAGCCCGTACGACCATCGCTATACAGCATCCGCAAAAGGACATACAAACAACGGCGGCAAGCCCCCTTCCCCCGCTTCCCCCTTCCCCCGCTTCCCCCTTCCCCCGCTTCCCCCTTCCCCCGCTT
>Ga0209275_10000501_pt1 | contig 15289 bp, 11 predicted proteins | sample HubBroMetageREF2_FD_188344 | JGI IMG/M metagenome (GOLD analysis project Ga0209275, IMG submission 188344) | Reference soil microbial communities from the Hubbard Brook experimental Forest, New Hampshire, USA - Hubbard Brook CCASE Soil... | ecosystem: Environmental > Terrestrial > Soil >... | reverse complement strand
CTGCTTTCTTGATCGTGGTTGATTTTGGCTGCTATGCCGGAAAAGGTCTCCACGATCATGGAGTGTGGAGGGCATTTCGCGAGGTTTATGCGTGATTGCCATACACCTTCGGCGCCGTCGCCGCAACCGTGCAAGTATTGGCCATCCGGCGGGGGACTCTGCTCGCCGACCGCACACTCGGCCCGGCTTGCCTCGGTCCGGCCAAGGAGAGATATGTCCGATAATTCCGCATCGGGCGAGCCAGGCGGGCCGACAGACGGGCCGACGGGACAGCCCGACGATACTCAGCCAAACTCGGTCCCGGAGCCGCCGCCGTACGGCCAGCAGCCTCCGTACGGACAGCAGCCGCCACAGCAGAGCCAGCAGCCGCCACAGCAGAGCCAGCAGCCGCCACAGAGCCAGCAGCCGTACGGACAGCCGCCCTCCTACGCCCCGCCTCCATATGGCCAGCCTCCGCCGTCCGGGCAGCCCGGATACGGGCAGCCTCCGTATGGCCAGCAGCCCGGCTACGGCCAGCAGCCTCCGTACGGCCAGCAGCCGCCCGGGTACCAGCAGCCCGGCTATGGCCAGCAGCCGCCTGGGTACGGCCAGCAACCTGGATACGGCCAGCAACCTGGATACGGCCAGCAAGCGCCGTACGGGCAGCCACCCGGGTACGGGCAGCAGCCGCCGTACGGGCAGTACCCCGGGTACGGGCAGGGCTACCCGCCTCCCGGGCCCGAGCCCGGCGGGATCCCGCTGCGCCCGCTGGGGGTTGGCGAGATCCTCAGCGGGGCGTTCACGTCGATCCGGCAGAACCCGGCGGCCACGCTTGGCCTGTCGGCCATCCTGCTGACCGTATACGGCGTGGCGACGACCGCGTTCTCGCTGCTTCTGCGCGATGTTGTCGGCCAGCTGAACATTGGCGCGGGACAGGACATGACGCACGCGCAGGTCCGGCACCTGCTGTTCGACGTGTTCGCGATCGTGCTGCCGTCGGTACTGGGCATCGTCATACTCGCGGTCGTCATCGAGCTCATCCTGACCGGCCTGCTCACCGTCGTGATCGGGCGTGGTGTGCTCGGCCAGAAGGTGAGCATGGGCGAAGCGTGGCGGCTCGGGCTGCCGCGGCTGCCCGCGATCCTCGGCGCGATCGTGCTGGCCGGGCTCTGCATTCTGGGCGTCTGGGCCGTGGTCGCCGTCATCGTCACGGTCTTCGTGCTCCTGCACGTCTACCCGGCGGCGATTGCCCTCGGGATCCTCGCGGGCATCGCGGCGTTCTGCGTCACGGTGTGGCTGTCGATCATGTTCAGCCTGTCGGTCCCCGTCGTCGTGCTCGAGCGCGAGGGGCCGGTGACCGCGCTCGCCAGGTCGTGGCGGCTGGTCCGGCGGAGCTTCTGGCGCGTGCTCGGGATCCTGCTGCTGGCCGGGATCGTCGTCTCGGTCGCCGGGTTCGTGCTGCAGCTTCCGTTCTCGTTGCTCGAGGCACTCGCTGGTGGTTCGGGCGGCGTCTTCGGGCTTACCGCGGGCCGCTCGGTCGTGGCGGTCATCATCGGCGCGGTCGGCAGTATCGTCGCCGGCGCGGTCACCCGCCCGATCAGCGCCGGCGTGACGGTCCTGCTCTACCTGGACATGCGGATGCGCAAGGAAGGCCTCGACCTCGCGCTGCAGAACGCCGCGACCAGCCAGCAGATGAGCGGCAACGAGTTCGAGACGGTATGGCGGCCACCGGCCGGGCGCCAGGGACCGGCACCGGTCCCGCCGGCCTGGTGATCACCGCCCGCGCCACGCAGTGGGCAGCGGGGGCCGTCCCGGGCGGCGGCGTTACCCGCCAGCAGGGCCAGCGGCTCGCCCGCGCCGAGCTGTCCAAGGAGATGTACCATCCCGGGATCTCGCTCGGCGAGCGGATTGACCACGCGATCAACGATCTGCTGAACGGCGCGACGGTGTCCGTCGGACGGGCCGGGCTGGTCGTGCTTGCCGCCCTGCTCGCCGTCGTCATCGTGGTGGTGGTGAGCTGGATTGGGCCGGTTGCGCGGTCCCGGTCGCGCGGCCATATCCCGCTGCTCGCCGCGGGCCAGCTCAGCGCCCGTGACCATCGCCAGCAGGCAGAGCGCATGGCCGCCGCCGGGGACTACAGCGCGGCGATCATCGAGTCGGTCCGGGCGGTCGCGGTCGAGCTCGAGGAACGCGGCATCCTCCCGCCCCGGGTGGGCCGGACCGCGGACGAGTTCGCAGCCGAAGCCAGCCGGCCACTGCCGGACCACGCGGCGAACCTCATGGCGGCGGCGCGGCTGTTCGACGACGTCAGATACGGACAGCGAGCTGGGACCGCGGCGGGTTACCAGCAGGTACGCGAGCTCGACGCCGCGATACAGGCCGCGCGTCCGGTCACGGCGGCGGGGACGCCGGCTCCCGCGACGACCGTATCGGGCCCGGTGTCATGACCATGGCCACCCGGCCGCCGGCTCCTGCCCCGGCCCCTCCTCCCGTCTCCGATCAGGCCGCCGGCGCCACGCCCGGGGGCGCCGGGAGCGCCGGGCACGCCGGTCCTGGCGGCCAGCGGCCGGCCTCGCCGACCGCCCGCGACCTGTGGCGCAGGTGGCGGGTTCCGCTGGCACTCGCCGCCGTGATCGTGCTCGGCGGGATCGTGATCGCGCTGCTGCAGCCCGGCGCCCCGATCACCGGGTACCTCGACCCATCGGGCACCGACACCACCGGCGCGCACGCGATCGCCGACCTTCTGTCGGACCGTGGTTACTCGGTGACCAGGGAGACCACCCCGGCCGCCGCCGAGAGCGCGGCGCGCGCGCCAGGCGGGGGCGGTGTCACGCTGGTCGTCACCAGCCCCACTCTGCTCACCGCGCGCCAGCTCGACGGCCTGGCCCGGGTCCAGGCCGATCTGGTGCTGATCGGGCCCGGCCGCGCCGCGCTCGCCGCGCTCGCCCCCCGGGTCGGCCTCATCGGCCCGGCCCCGGTGCTGACCCTGGCGCCCGGCTGCGGGCTGAACGCCGCGCGCCTGGCCGGGACCGCCGACATGGGCGGCGCGCAGCTGAACCTGCAGCAGCCGGCCACGCGGGGCCGGCATCGGGGAGCCGCTGCCCGCCCGGCCCTGTGCTATCCGACCGGGGGGCATCCCTCGCTGGTGGGGTACACGACGGCTGGGCGGGTGATCACGGTGCTCGGCACCGGAAATGCCCTCACCAACGGCAGCCTGGCGCACCTCGGCAACGCAGCGCTTGCGCTGAACCTGCTCGGCAGCAACTCCCGCATCGTCTGGCTGGTGCCGTCCGCAGGGCTCGGCGCCGGCCTGCCACGCAGCGGCCAGCAATCGGTGCTGAGCCTGATCCCGCTGCCCGCCTACCTGGTGACGATCCAGCTCGGCATCGCCGCCGTGCTGACGGCGCTGTGGCGGGTGCGCAGGCTGGGGCCGCTGGTGCCGGAACCGCTGCCGGTCGTGGTCCGTGCATCGGAAACCGTCGAGGGCCATGCTGGGCTCTACCGGTCGCGCCGGGCTCGTGGCCGGGCCGCGGACGCGCTGCGGGCCGCGATGCTGGCCAGGACGCTGCCCGCGCTCGGCCTGGCACCGGACGCCAGCCCCGGTGAAGTAGTGGCCGCGTTTTCGGCGCGGTCAGGTAGCGGCCAGGCCCGGATCGAGGCAATGCTATTCGGGCCGGCGCCGGGCGACGATGCCGCGCTCGTCGCGCTCGCCGACGATCTCGATGCCCTGGAGAGTGAGGTACGGACCCATTGAACGGCGAATATCAGGCACCGGCGGGCCTCGCGGCCACGGAAGGCGCCGCTGACCCGGGCGGCGCGGCTCAAGGATCCGGCCCGGGAGCGGCGTGGCCGGGGCGAATCGACCCGCGGGCCGCGCTCGGCGCGGTGCGCACCGAGGTCGGCAAGGCAGTCGTCGGGCAGGACCCGGTCGTCACCGGGCTGCTGATCGCGCTGCTGTGCCAGGGCCACGTGCTGCTGGAAGGCGTTCCCGGGGTGGCCAAGACACTGCTGGTCCGGGCGCTCGCGGCGTCGCTGCGGCTGCAGAGCAAGCGGGTGCAGTTCACGCCCGACCTGATGCCGGGAGACGTGACCGGCTCGCTGATCTACGACGCGAGGACCGCCCGGTTCGAGTTCCGCGACGGCCCGATCTTCACGAACCTGCTGCTGGCGGACGAGATCAACCGGACGCCGCCCAAGACGCAGGCCGCGCTGCTCGAGGCCATGGAGGAGCGCCAGGTCTCGGTGGAGGGCACGCCGCGGCCGCTGCCCGAGCCGTTCTGCGTAGCCGCGACGCAGAACCCGGTGGAGTACGAGGGCACCTATCCCCTGCCCGAGGCGCAGCTGGACCGGTTCCTGCTGAAGCTGACCGTGGCCGTGCCCGACCGCGAGCAGGAGATCAGCATCGTAACCAGGCATGCCGCGGGGTTCAACCCGCGCGATCTGGCCGCCGCCGGAGTCGAGCAGGTCGCGGGCGCGGCCGACCTGGCCGCCGCGAGAGAGTCGGTCGCCGGCGTGCACGTCTCGCCGGAGGTTACCGGCTACATCGTGGACCTGTGCCGGGCGACCAGGCAATCGCCGTCGCTGCTGCTCGGGGTCTCCCCCCGCGGCGCGACCGCGCTGCTGGCGACGAGCCGGGCCTGGGCGTGGCTGTCCGGCCGCGAGTACGTCACCCCGGACGACGTCAAGGCGCTCGCGCGGCCGACGTTCCGGCACCGGATCCAGCTCAGGCCCGAGGCCGAGCTGGACGGGACCACAGCGGACGGCATCCTGGAGGCCGTGCTCGCCTCGGTCGCGGTGCCCCGGTGAAGTATCCGGAACGCGACGCCGCGGGGCCGGCCGGGGACGCCGAATGGCGCTGACCGGCCGGGCGGCCGCTGCCGCGGTGGCCGGCGCGCTGATCGTGCTGGCGCTGCGGACGGTCGCGGCGCTGCTCGCGGTCGACGCGGTGATCCTCGCCGCGATAGCCGCCGACGTGGTCCTGGCGGCGCCGGTGCGCTCGCTGCGGCTGACCCGTTCCGGCGACACCCGGATCCGGCTCGGCGCCGCCGGCGAGGTCACGCTGGCGATCGCCAACCCGAGCCGCCGGGTGCTGCGCGGCACCGTGCGGGACGCCTGGCAGCCCAGTGCCGGAGCGGAGCCAGGGCGAGCGGGGCTGAGCGTACCGGGGGGCGGTGAGACGAGCCTGACCACAACGCTGACACCCCGGCGCCGCGGGGATTTCGCAGCGGACAGGGTGACGGTCCGCGCGCTGGGGCCGCTGCGGCTGGCCGGCCGGCAGGGCGGTCACCAGGCGGGTTGGTCGGTCCGGGTGCTGCCGCCGTTCGGCAGCCGCAAGTACCTGCCGGAGAAGCTCGCCAGGCTGCGGCAGCTGGATGGCCAGCACGTATCGCTGCTGCGCGGCCAGGGCAGCGAGTTCGATTCGCTCCGCGAGTACGTGGTGGGCGACGACGTCCGCTCGATCGACTGGCGCTCGTCGGCGCGGCGGGTCGACGTGATGGTGCGGACCTGGCGGCCCGAGCGGGACCGGCGCGTCCTGATCGTGCTCGACACCGGCCGGACGGCCGCCGGGCGGGTGGCCGGAGTGCCGCGCCTGGACACGTCCATGGATGCCGCGCTGCTGCTGACCGCGCTCGCGTCGCGGGCCGGTGACCGGATCGACCTGATCGCTGTCGACCGGCGGGTGCGCGCCCGGGTGATCGGCGCGGGCCGCAACGAGGTCCTGGCCGCGATGACGAACGCGATGGCCGTGCTCGACGCCGAGCTCGTCGAGTCCGACGCGGGCCTGATGGCCGCGACCGTGCTGGCGACCGTCCGGCAGCGCTGCCTGGTGGTGCTGCTCACAGACCTGAACCCGGCGGCGATGGAGGAGGGGCTGCTGCCCAGGATCCCGGTGCTGGCGGCCAGGCACCGGCTGCTCATCGCCGCGGTCGCCGACCCGCGGGTCGATGAGATGGCCGCGGCGCGGGGGAACGCCGCCGCGGTCTACGACGCCGCGGCGGGCGAGCGGGCCAGATCCGAGCGGGCCCGGATCTCCGCTCTGCTCCGCAGGCGCGGTGTCGAGGTCGTGGACGCCCCGCCCGACCGGCTGCCCCCGGCCCTGTCCGACGCCTACCTGAACCTGAAGGCCGCCGGCCGCCTCTAGCCCGCGACGGGGACCACGTCGGGGGCGGCCTCGATGTCGGCGGAGAGCCCGGCCGCGAACGCGCGCCGGCCGAACACGATCACGTAGCTCAGGAACGCGGCCTCCACGCAGGCCCCGATGCCGATCCTGGCCCAGGTGGGCAGGGGCGACGGGGTGACGAAGGCCTCGATGATCCCGGACACGAGCAGCAGAACGATCATGCCGAGCGCGAGGGTGATCGTCTCCCGGCCAGCCACCGCCAGGGCCTGTGACCTCGGCAGCGGGCCGGGATCGATGATCCGCCAGCCGAGCCGCAGCCCGGCGGCCGCGGCGAGGAACACCGCCGACAGCTCGAGCATCCCGTGCGGCAGGATCAGCGCGAAGAACTCCACGCCGCGGCCATGGATGATCATCAGGCCGCCGACCGCGCCGAGATTGACCGCGTTGTTGAACAGCACCAGCAGGGTGGGTATGCACAGCAGGATCCCGAAGATCAGCGACTCGAACGCGACCAGGACGTTGTTCGTCCAGACCTTCGCCGCGAACGAGGCCGCCGGATACTGCGAGTAGTAACCGCGGAACTGCGAGTTGACCAGCTGCCTGACCTGTGCGGGCGGCAGCAGGCTCGCCTGCACAGCGGGCGACCTCGCAACCCACAGTCCGATGATGAGCGCGACCAGCAGCGAGCCCGCCGCCGTGCCCAGCCACCACCAGCGCACCCGGTAGGCCATCAGCGGAAAGGACGCGACCGCGAACCGCCCTACCGAGCCCCACGACGGGGTGTGCGCGCCGGTCACGGCCGAGCGGGCCCTGGCGACCCTCGTCGACAACCGGGCGACAAGCGCCGGGTCGTACCCCGAGCTGCGCACCGCGGACAGGTGCGTCGCGGTCCGCTGATAGGCCCTGACCAGCTCGTCGACCTCCTCGCCGGAAAGCCGGCGGCGCCGGGCGACGAGACGGTCGAGCCGGTCCCATTCCGCCTGATGCGCGGCGACAAACGCGTCCACATCCACGACAGGAGATTACTGCCCGATACTGGATAGTCTCTGATCAGCTTAGTGACCCCGCGTGAGCCGTGGTGGCTCGCCGCGTTCGGGTTCCCACCGGGGCGGGGTCGCGTGGGCGTGGAGGTGGAATCCAGCTCCAAGCGCAGCGCCACGCGGCTGGTGCCGTCTGGTGGGGGTGCTGATCGTTGTCACGTCCTGGTTCCGGCGGGCTGCGCGGGGCAGCAGCCGGACCGTGGGTACGTGTCCTTCCGGACGCTGGCCGCTACGGCCGGGTGGCCGGGCCGGGGAGGGTGCCCTGCGTCGCCTGGGCGCGGGGCGTGCGGATGTCCGCCGGGCCCGGCCGGTATTTGGCCGCGGCCCGGCAGGTTGCGGGGTGACGACCGCGGCGGTTTCCAGGTCGGGTTTGATGGCCGCGACCATCATGGGCTGGGAGCTGCGGTCGGTGATGGTGGTGCGCTGGTGAGTGAGGCCGCGGGCGGCGATCCGCTGCCACGCGCCCTGGTCGCGGTCGCCTTGCCAGCCGCAGATCGGGCTGGGGCACAGAGCCCACTTCCATCCCCGCTGGCCCGGCTTGTCGGGAGCGGCAGTGTGCCGCAGCGGTGCCAGACAGCGGGGGCACTGCCGGGAGGTGCCCCGGGCTGGGACGGTGACGACCGCGATGCCGACTTCTGCGGCGAGGTGCCGTATCCAGGCGGCGATGTTCCCGCGGACGGTCTGGGACAGCCGCGTGTTAAGCGTGCGGCCCATGCCGCTGGCTTCCATCGAGCGGAGATCTTCCAGGTAGATCACGCTGGCGCCGGCGGCGATGGCCTGGTCTGCCGCCACCGTGCTGCTGAGCGTGCTAGGGCGTCGTTGAGGTTGCAGCGGCGCTCACTGACCTGACGGATCTGTTCAGCCAGGATGGCCCTTTTGGCGTTCAGCGGGTGCGCCGGGTCGTCGGCGATGAGGCGGTCGTAGTGGGCGGCTTTGGCGTGCAGCGCCTCGCCCTGGCGTCGCAGCCGGTGGCCTTTCGCCAGCACTCCCGCTGCCCGGTACTGGGCCCCGCTGCCCAGAGCCGTGATGGTTTGGTCGTTGACCAGCCGGGCCGCTCCCGCGCACAGCAGTGTGTTAAGCCCCCAGTCCACACCGAGAGCCAACACGTGCCCGTCACGGCGAGCGGCAGGGACAATATTTGTGAACGCGAGATCGGCGCGGATCTTGCCGCCGGCTACGCGGACGGCAGGCAGGTGCAGCTGCGCGTCGGCCGGAACGGTCGGTGGCAGGGTGAGGGGGCATGCGATCCAGGTCCAGTCCTGGTAGCTGCGCGGGTCGGGCCGCGCTGGGAGCTGAAGCCGCAGCAGTACCCGCCCGGGGTCAGCCGCCGAGCGCTCGATGGTCGCTTGCTGGCGGTCGCACGCGCACAACAGCAGCAGCCGGGCCACCTGCGGCGCGCCTTGCAGCTCAAACAGGTCGGTTGGCAAACGCCCCCCGGCGCCCGCGAAGCGCAGGATCTGGCGGGTGCTGGCCTTAACGACACTGGACGGCAGGTGGCCGCCGCCGGTCATCGCGGCGCGTACCGCCTCCCATTCCCCCTTGGTGCGCTTTTGCGGGTCGGCGGGCCAGGTAGCCAGCACCGCGCTGGTCAGCTCGTGCCGCCAGCGAGCCGAACGCAGCGTCCGGCCCGCCTGCTCCTGGGCCATCCGCACGATCCGGTCGTTGACCGTGATCCCCTCCGGCACACGGGCAGCCCAGCCCAGCCGGCGCAGCGCCGTCCACGCGGCCGCCGGCAGCGGCCTGCCCGCCGCGTCCACCCCGCCAGCCAAAGCGGCCACGTCGCCCGCATTCCAGTGGCTGGCCAGCATCCCGCCAGCCATATCAGACACCAAAGCGGCGCACCAGCCGACCCGGCCTGCCAGAGCGCCGGCCGTCACCACCTCACCCGTCCCTTCCTCGATGCCGCTACGGATCACCGCCCGGGCACACGCGGTTCGGGCCGCGGTGCCATCCGGGGCCCTGCGCTTGCGGTTCACCGCCCGCCATCATGGGGACACTGGCCCGACCCGGCAGACAGCCGACTGCGGGCCCCGGTCGGCCGCACAAGCAAACTCCTCAGCCTGCTGCCGATACCCGGCATCGCTCACCTCCGCCGCGCCGCGCTATGTCATGGCATATCATCTCAAGCCCCACTGACAGTTCTCATCGCCGAAAGTCAGGCGCGTAGATCAGCCAGGCTGGGCGGGGCGACCCGCGTGTCAGGGAGCGGGATCAGCTGACGAGAGTTTTGACGGCGGCAGTCAGATAGCGCGGTTTGGCGCCGACAAAGCACGTGCTGGTCTTGGGGCTGGTGTACAGCTTGTGGTCGATGCCCGGTCCCCGATCACCCGGCCAACCTCGCCCGCCGACCTAGCACGCAACTCCGCCTTCTGAGCAGCCAGCGACGACTCCTGCCCCGCAGCGCCCGAACCCGCACGTACAGACCTTCCAGCCGGATACGCTCGCCGCCCGGCGGCACCCTCATCGCCTGTACGTCGGCGGCGGCGAACCGGCGCTCGCGCCCCACCCAGGCCACCGGGATCTTCCCGGTGTCGGCCCACACCCGAAGCGTCACCGGATGTATCCACAGGCGCCGCGCAGCCGTCGACAGCCGAAGAAGATCATCCACCCAGGCGTAGGATCACCAAAGATCCCTAAGCAAACTCCTCGGCCCTGGCAGTGAAGAGGGAGGGGGAGGCGGGCGGGTGACAGCCTGGCCGGCCTGGAGGCGGCGGCCCGAGCCGGACAAGGCCGCGGGCGGGCGACGGCGGGAGGCCGAGCATGACCGAGGTGGTCACCGGCGAGGCTGTGGTCCTCGATGTTCCGGTCGCCCGGTTCCCCAGCCGCATGATCGCCATCATCATCGACATGACTGTCCAGATCATCCTGATTGGGATAATTCTGGGGGTTCTCATCGGGACGGCCCACCTGAACGCGGCGTGGCTGGCGGCTGTGGTCGTCGCGACGCTGATTCTGGTCCTCGTCGGCTACCCGACCGCCTTCGAGACGCTGAGCCGGGGCAGGTCGCTGGGCAAGCTGGCGCTCGGGCTGCGGGTGGTGAGCGACGACGGCGGGCCCGTGCGGTTCCGGCAGTCGCTCTGGCGGGCGGGCGCGGCGCTGATCGAGATCTGGGCGCTCACCGGTGCGCCCGCGCTGATCTGCTCGCTGCTGTCCGCCAAGGGCAAGCGGATCGGCGACCTGTTCGCCGGGACGTTCGTGATCCAGGAGCGGCTGCCGCGCAGGCCGGGACTTCCGGCACCGCTCGCGGTCGTGCCGCCCCCGCTGGCCGGCTGGGCGCAGGCGCTCGAGCTGTCCGGGCTGAGCGACCAGACCGCGGAGCAGGCAAGCAGCTACCTTCGCCGCTTCTACGAACTCACGCCGACGGCCAGGGACGAGTTCGGGCAGCGGATCGCGGCGGCCGTGGCCGCGCAGGTCACCCCGCCTCCGCCACCGGGCACTCCGCCCGCGGCGTTCCTGTCGGCGGTGCTCGCCGTCCGGCGGCAGCGGGAAATGGCCCGCCTGGCGGCCATGCAGGCCGGCGCGGCCGGGCCAGCCCCTGGCTGGCCCCCTGCCCCGGTGCCCGGCGCGTCCGGCGGCCCCGGCGCACCGGGCGGCGCCGGGGCACCCACCGCGCCCGCCCGGCCCGAGCCACCCGCCCGCGGTGGCTTCGCCCCTCCCGTCTAAGCACGGCGGGTCACATTATGGGGAAACCTGCCAGTTTGGGGTAATGCGTCAGCTCATGGGACTGCCCGGATTACCCGGTAATCCGATCGTGCAGATTTGTCGGCGGCGGCACGCTACGAGCCCTGCCGCCAGGAGTCCAGGTACTCCTGCTGGGCGGGCGTGAGCGCGTCGATCTCGGTGCCCAGCGATGCCAGCGCTAGCGCCGCGATCTGGGCGTCGATTTCCGAGGGCACGTCGTGCACCCCGGCGGGCAGGGGTCCCTCTTCGCCACCCCCGCCCTCATCTTCCCCGGCCCGGCCCTCACTTCCAGCCAGGCCCTCTCTGCTCCCGAGCCAGGCCAGGGCCAGCGCCTGCACGGCGAACGACAGGTCCATGACCGCGGCCGGGTTTCCCTCGGCGGCGACCAGGTTGACCACCCGCCCCTCGGCCAGCAGGATCAGCCGCCGGCCGTCGTCGAGCAGGTACTCGTCGGCGTGCGGCCGGACGGACGGGTGGACCGCGACGGCAAGCTCGGCCAGCGCGCGCACGTCGACCTCGACGTCGAAGTGGCCCGCGTTCGCCAGGATCGCGCCGTCGCGCATCGCCGCCATGTGCTCGCGCCCGATCACATCCCGCGAGCCGGTTGCCGTGATGAACACCTGCCCGAGCGGCACCGCCTCGGCCATCGGCAGCACCCGGAATCCCTCCATGAGCGCCTCGAGAGCGCGGTCGGGATCGACCTCGGTGACGATGACCTGGGCGCCGAGCCCTCTGGCCCGCGCGGCGATCCCGCTGCCGCAGGACCCGTAGCCGGCAACGATCACCACCTGGCCGGCCAGCAGCGCGTTGGTGGCCCGGAGGATGCCGTCGATCACCGACTGCCCGGTGCCGAGGAAGTTGTCGAACCTGCGCCTGGTCCGCGAGTCGTCGGCCGCCACCATCGGGAACGCGAGGGTGCCCTCGGCTGCCATCCGGCGCAGCCGCGCCACCCCCGTGGTGGTCGACTCGCAGCCGCCGCGCACTCCCGCGAGCAGTTCCTGGCGCTCGGTGTGCAGGGTGTTCACCAGGTCGCAGCCGTCGTCGATGACCAGGGCGGGCCCGGCGTCCAGGGCTCGGTGGATGTGCTCGTAGTAGGTCCGCCGGTCCACTCCCGACCTGGCGTGCACCTTGACCGCCGGTGAGGCGGCCAGCGCCGCCGCGATGTCGTCCTGGGTGGACAGCGGGTTAGACGCGGCCAGATGCAGCTCCGCGCCTCCGGCCGTGAGCAGGTTGACCAGCACCGCGGTCTCCGGCGTGACGTGCAGGCACGCCGCCACGGTCAGCCCGGCGAACGGCTGCTCCCGCTCGAACACGTCCCGGATCAGGCCCAGCACGGGCATGGTCCGCTCAGCCCAGCCGATCCGGGCCTGGCCGACGGCGACCTGGCCCGGATCGGAGGCTTCTACCCGGTTGCTGCCGGTCATGCTCAGTAGCGGTAGAGGTCCGGCTTGTAGGGACCTTCCACCGGGACGCCGATGTAGTTCGCCTGCTCCTTGGTCAGGGTGCTCAGCCGCACGCCTAGGGCGTCCAGATGCAGCCGGGCCACCTTCTCATCCAGGTGCTTGGGGAGCACGTGCACGCCGAGCGGGTACTCCTCGCCCCTGGTGAACAGCTCGATCTGGGCGATCACCTGGTTGGTAAAGCTGTTGGACATCACGAAGCTCGGGTGCCCGGTGGCGTTGCCCAGGTTCAGCAGCCTGCCTTCGGACAGGACGATCACCGCATGCCCGTCCGCGAACGTCCACTCGTCCACCTGCGGCTTGATGTTGGTCCTGCGCACTCCGGGCAGGCGGGCCAGGCCAGCCATGTCGATCTCGTTGTCGAAGTGGCCGATGTTGCCGACGATCGCCTGGTGCTTCATCTTGCTCATGTGCTCGGCGGTGATGATGTTGTAGTTGCCGGTCGCGGTCACGAAGATGTCCGCGCTGTCAACGACGTCCTCCAGGCGCGCGACCTGGAACCCGTCCATGGCCGCCTGCAGCGCGCAGATCGGGTCGACCTCGGTGACGATCACCCGCGCGCCCTGGCCGCGCAGCGACTCCGTGCAGCCCTTGCCCACGTCGCCGTAGCCGCACACCACGGCCACCTTGCCGCCGATCAGCACGTCGGTGGCCCGGTTGATCCCGTCGACCAGAGAGTGCCGGCAGCCGTACTTGTTGTCGAACTTCGACTTCGTCACCGAGTCGTTGACGTTGATGGCCGGGAACTTGAGCGTGCCCGCTTTGGCCATCTCGTACAGCCGGTGCACCCCGGTCGTGGTCTCCTCGGTGACGCCCTTGATCTCGGCGGCGGTAGCGGTCCACCTGCCCGGGCTCGCCGCCAGCGACGCGCGCAGTGCGGCCAGGATGACCAGCCACTCCTCGGGGTCGTCGTCGGCCGGCTCTGGCACCGCCCCAGTGGCCTCGAACTCGGCGCCCTTGTGCACCAGCAGCGTGGCATCCCCGCCGTCGTCAAGCAGCATGTTCGGTCCCGGCTGCCCCGGCCAGGTGAGCGCCTGCTCGGTGCACCACCAGTACTCCTCCAGGGTCTCCCCCTTCCAGGCGAATACCGGGATGCCCTTCGGGTCCTCCGGGGTGCCATCGGGGCCCACAGCGACAGCGGCCGCCGCGTGGTCCTGGGTGGAGAAGATGTTGCAGCTCGCCCACCGCACCTGGGCGCCGAGCGCCGCCAGCGTCTCGATCAGCACCGCGGTCTGGATGGTCATGTGCAGGGACCCGGTGATCCTGGCGCCGCGCAGCGGCTGGGAGCGCGCGAACTCCTCACGTACCGCCATTAGCCCCGGCATCTCGTGCTCGGCGAGACGGATCTCTTTGCGGCCGAACTCGGCCAGCGACAGGTCCTTGACCTTGAACGGGACGGCTTCAGTGGGCATTGAAAGCTCCTCCAGGCTGGGTTCCCCCTCGGATGACACCCCGACGCTACGGGACGGGAGTGCTTGATCGCATCTCCGAACAGGTGTTTCTGACAAAAGTTTGTTAGATTCATCGTCATGCGCATCACGGAGGCTGCGCGGCGCCTCGGAACTTCCCCGCGAATGCTCCGATACCGGGACACTCTTGGCCTGCTTCCGGGTCTGCGCCCCGCCGCGGGCTCGGCCGCCACCACACCGCACCGGCAGTTTGGCCAGGAAGACCTGGACGCGGTGGCACTGGCCCTGGCGATCGAGCACCGCTACGACATCTCCCCTGCCGCGCTCGCCTTCGGCCTCCGGGTTCTCGCCGAAGTGCCAGTCCGGACCGAGGTCGCCGAGCTCGGCAGGCGGATCGGCCGCATCCCGGCCCCGGCCGCCCGCGCCCTCGACTTCGAGCAAGAGCGCGCCCTGCGCCTCCTCAGCATGGGGCGCCGCCCCGGCCAGGCCGGACCCCGCCGTTAGGAGGGCGGGAGGTCCCGGCGCGCCGGGCGCGGCGCTGCGCGGGGCGCCAGGCGCGGCGGTGAGCGGCGGGCGGCGCGGACCGCGGGGTCGGTGAGGTCCGCCCGGGAGTCCTGGTACACGTCGGGCTCCAGGTAGATCAGCTCGGCGATGGGCACGGCGGCCCGCACCCGGCGCTCGGCCGTGTCGATGCCTGCCACGACAGCGGCGGCGCTCTGGTCGCGGCTGACCGCGATCTTCGCGGCCACGAGCAGCGTCTCCGGGCCGAGGTGCAGAGTCCGCAGGTGTATGACCCGCTCCAGCTCCGGGCCGTCTTCGAGGGCCGTCACGATCACACGCTCGACGTCGGCGGTGGCCGACTCCCCGATCAGCAAGCTCTTGGTCTCGATCGCCAGGATCACCGCAAAGCACCCGAGCAGCACACCGATGCCGAGCGACCCAACCCCGTCCCAGCGGTCGTCGCGGGTGACCCAGGTCAGCACGACCCCGAAAAGTGCGAACGTCAGCCCGATCAGCGCGGCGGAGTCCTCGAGCAGGACGGCGGGCACCTCCGGGGCCTTGGCACGCCGGATGAAGCGGACGATCCGCTGCCCGGGGCTTCCCAGCGCGCCCGCCTGGTGCGATTCCCTGATCGCCGTGCGGAACGAGAATCCCTCGAGCACTGCCGCGATCGCCAGCACCACGAGCGCGACCACGGGCGAGCTGATCTTCTCAGGGTGAAGAATCCGCTCCACGCCCTCATAGACGGAGAAGACGGCGCCGACGGTGAACAGCACCACCGCAACGACGAACCCGTAGAAGAAGCGCTCCGACCCGAAGCCGAACTGATGTTCCTCGGTCTCCGCACGCCGTGCCCTGCTGCGGCCGAGAAGCAGCAGCGCCTGGTTGCCGGAGTCGGCGACCGAGTGGACCGACTCGGCCAGCATTGAAGCCGACCCCGTGACCAGGAACGCGGCGAACTTGACGACGGCGATGCCGAGGTTGGCCCCGAGGGCCGCGATCACCGCACGCATGCCCGAGCCATGGCTCGTGCCCGGCTCCGACTTCTCGGGCTGCTCAGGCTTGTGTTCGGGCTCGGACTGCCCGGGCTCGTGGGGA